>Ga0209086_10004070_pt1 | contig 10928 bp, 7 predicted proteins | sample M_130207_XF_Meta_FD_187312 | JGI IMG/M metagenome (GOLD analysis project Ga0209086, IMG submission 187312) | Freshwater microbial communities from Lake Montjoie, Canada to study carbon cycling - M_130207_XF_MetaG (SPAdes) (version 2) | ecosystem: Environmental > Aquatic > Freshwater > Lake...
TGTCACCGCGATGGGCGACGAGCGGATCATCGACATCGTCGACGACGATTTCGACGGGCTTGTCGAAGTCGCGCATCGAGGCGCGGGCGTAGGCGGCCGCAGCTTCCTCGGCGTCGGCGCGGGACTCTTCATCGTCGACATCATCAGCTTGATCATCAGCCTGATCATCAGTCTGATCATGAGCCTGATCATGAGCCTGATCATCGCCGTCGGTCGGCATCAGCGCTTCGCGCTCATCGGGCGAAAGGTCGGAGTCGAGTTCTTCGTCGGAATTCTCGTCGAGTCGATCGTGATCGGCGAACTCGAAGTCGTCTTGTTCCGCAGCCTCGTTTGGCTGCGTTGGGTTCGGATCGCCGGCATGCATGTCGCGCGCGGCGCGTCCATCAGTCGGATCGGTGTGCTCGGAGGAGGGGTTCTGATTGTCGCTATCCATCTGTCAATCGCTTCTCTGGCAAATGCCAGTCTGCGAGGCGTTGACGATCGACGAACGATCTCAGGATGGAAGGCTGGGTGAGGTCTACGCCTTTGTCGGCGCGGTCGACCTTGGGCGAGTGCGCCTCCGAGACAATCGGGGTGCGTTCAGCACGCATCGCGTGCTGGCGCGGCAAGCCGCGCTCTCGCGTCGCGTGGTCGCTGCTCGGTCGGTCGAAACTGCGGCGAGTGTTTGCCGCGGATTGACCGAATTCGTGCGCAGCGGCGCACGCGATGTTCCATTCAACCATGACTCGCACAGAAGCGCGGGGTGTCATGGTCGCCCAGCCGTCGCAGGAGGGCGGCGCCGGAATCGCGAAATTTTCGCGGGTGCTTCGGCACGGCCTTCGTCCTGTTTGGGGGCGCAATGCGCCCTCGCCAACGGCCTCAATATTGTGTGTTCCGAACCCGCGCGTCCGTTTACTCGGCTATCCAGCCGCCGAACGAATCGGGATCGATCTTCCTAAGTTCGTCGCGGAGGGTGTTGAGCACCTGCCGCTCGGAATCGAACGAACCAACCCGGCGGGCCAGCTGTTCGCAATGTTCGATGTCCACCGACCGAATCACCCGCTTGATAAGCGGAATCTGGCTTGGGACGAGCGACAGTGTACGCAGTCCGAGGCCGATCAGCAACATGGTGTAGATCGCCTCTCCGGCGACCTCACCGCAGAGAGAAACCTCAATTCCGGCACGACGACCTGCGCGAATGACCTGCTTGACGAGATACAGGACCGCTGGAGAGGCGCCGGAGTACAGATTGGCGACTCGCTCATTGCCTCGGTCGACCGCGAGGGTGTACTGGATCAGGTCGTTGGTTCCGATGGAGAAAAACGCGCACTCGTCAGCGAACGCCCGCGCCATCAACGCCGCGCTCGGGACCTCGACCATGATGCCAGTCTGAAGATTTCGGTCGAAGGGAATGCCTTCTTCATCGAGTTCCTCGCAGACATCGTTCAAGATCATCTTTGCCTGACGCAGTTCCATCAGCGTCGAAACCAGCGGGAACATGACCTTCATCGGGCCAAAGGCGCTCGCGCGCAAGATGGCGCGCAGTTGGGTCTTGAAGAGTTCGCGGTGCTGCAGGCAGTAGCGGATCGAGCGCAGGCCGAGGAACGGATTGCGCTCGGGCTCGTGCGCGCGTTGCTGGGTGTACTTGTCGGCGCCGAGGTCGAGCGTGCGGATGGTGCACGGCCGGCCGGCAAGAAGTTCGAGCGTGCGCCGATACGCGCAAAACTGCTCCTCTTCGCTGGGCTCGTGATCGTTGGTCAGGTAGAGAAATTCGGTGCGGTAGAGGCCCACGCCGTCGCCGCCGTTGGCAAGAACGCTCTCGACCTCGTGGGGAAACTCGATGTTTCCCAGCAGTTGGATGCGCATTCCGCACTTGGTGACCGCCTCGAGCGGGGCGGTTTCCCGCAGCACTTTGCGGTAGGCCGAGAAGCGCTCCTGCTGCGTGCGGTACTCCTCGATCGTGCGCTGATCGGGGCGGATGATGACGACCCCGGTGTCGCCGTCGACGATCACCATGTCGCCATCTTCCGCGCGCTCCATCAGGCGCTGGCAACCGACCACGCATGGAATCTCGATCGCGCGCGCAACAATCGAAGTGTGGCTGGTGCGGCCACCGAGATCGGTGGCGATACCGAGCACGCGCTGTCGGTCCATACCAGCGGTCTGTGACGGGGTGAGTTCATGGGCAACCAGGATCACGCTTTCGGTGAGATTGGAAAGGCGCGATTCGTTCTCGCCCATCAACTTTCCGAGCACGCGGCGCTCAAGGTCGAGCACATCGTTGGCCTTCTGGCGGAAGACATCGTTGCCGATGGCGAGGAACTGGTCCGTCACCTTCTTGAAGCTGTCGGCAACGGCGAGTTCGACATTGATCTGATCGCGGCGGATGCGGTCGCGCATCGGTCCGAGCAGGGAGGGATCCTGAAGCAGTCCAAGATGGAAACCGAAAATCTTTGCGGCTTCGCGGCCAAGTTGCTGCTCGGTGCGGTCGCGGAGAACGACAAGGTCCGCCATTGCGTCGCGCAATGCGCCGTCGAGTCGTGTGAGTTCGGAGTCGATCTCATGCGCGTCGATGTCGCGGTGCGGAACATGCGTCTCCGCCTCACCAAGCACGAAGACACGGGCGATGACGATTCCGGGCGAAACCGGAATGCCCTTCACGGTCTGCATCGGCTTCGGTTGGGACTGGGCATGGGGCATCGCGGCGCAGTCTAGCGAATCGCAAAAGCAAAGCCGCCCGCGGCATTGGCCACGGGCGGCTTGGGTGTTGCGTTCGAGCGAGCCGACCAAGCGGCGCCGCTCGAGGTTTCGTTCGAATTAGGCCTGTCCGTCCTTCACTTCGTACTCCGCGTCGATCACATCGTCTTTCGGCTTCGCGCCGTCGGCCGTGGCTCCGCCTTCAGCCTTCGCCGACTCGTAGGAAATCTTGCCGAGTTCCTGCGCGGCCTGATTGAGCGCATCGAGCGCCTTCTGGATCGCTACCGGATCGTCGCCCTTCACGCGCTCATCGACATTCGAGAGCGCGCTCTCGATCGAGCTGCGCGTTGCGGCTGGGACCTTGTCGCCGAGCTCGGTCATCGTCTTCTTGGTGGCATAGGCGATCTGCTCGGCCTGATTGCGCAGGTCGACCAGCTCGCGGCGCTTCTTGTCGGCGTCGGCGTTTGCCTCGGCCTCGCGCTTCATCTTCTCGATGTCTTCCTTGGAGATTCCCGAGCTGCCGGTGATCTTGATTTCCTGCTTCTTCTTGGTTGCCTGATCGGTCGCGGCGACATTGAGGATGCCGTTGGCGTCGATGGCGAATTCGACTTCGATCTGAGGCGTGCCGCGCGGAGCAGCGGGAATACCGGTGAGATCAAACTTTCCGAGGCTTCGGTTGTCGGTCGCCATCGGTCGCTCGCCCTGGAGGACATGGATGGTGACCGAACTCTGACTATCGCTCGCAGTCGAGAAGGTTTCCTTCTTGGAGGTCGGAATGGTGGTGTTGCGCGGGATGAGGGTCGTCATCACGCCGCCGTAGGTTTCGACACCGAGCGAAAGCGGAGTGACATCGAGCAGGAGCACATCCTTGACATCGCCGGCGAGCACGCCGCCCTGAATCGCAGCACCGATCGCGACGACTTCGTCGGGATTGATCGAGCGATCGAGGGTTTCAGTCTTGAAGATCTCCTTCGCGATCGCCTGCACCTTGGGAATGCGGATCGAACCGCCGACCATGACGATCTCTTGCACATCCGACGGCTGGAGCTTGGCATCCTTGAGCGCCTGCTCGCAGGGGCCGCGCAGCCGCGTGAAGAGATCGGAGCAAAGATCCTCAAACTTCGCGCGGGTCACCGTCACCTGAAGGTGCTTGGGACCAGCCTGGTCGGCCGTGATGAAGGGCAGATTGACGGTCGTTTCCATTTGGGTGGAGAGCTCGACCTTGGCCTTCTCCGCAGCTTCCTTCAGACGCTGCAGCGCCATCGCGTCCTTGGTGATGTCGATGCCTTCCTTCTTGCGGAACTCGTCGGCAAGGAAGCCAATCACCCGATCATCGAAGTCGTCGCCGCCGAGGTGGCCGTCGCCGTTGGTGGAGAGGACCTCGAAGACGCCGTCGCCGACATCGAGAATCGACACATCGAAAGTGCCGCCGCCGAGGTCGAACACCGCGATGCGCGCGTTCTTCTTCTTCTCAAGGCCGTAGGCGAGTGCCGCGGCGGTGGGTTCGTTGATAATGCGCTCGACCTTGAGACCAGCGATTTCGCCAGCGTCCTTGGTCGCCTGTCGCTGCGCGTCGTTGAAGTAGGCGGGCACGGTGATGACCGCGCGCTCGACCTTCTCGCCGAGGTAGTCTTCGGCGACCTTCTTCAACTCCTGCAGCACGATCGCGCTGATTTCAGGTGGCGTGAAGTGCTTGGAGCGGATGTTGACCTTGACCAACTCGGCGCCCGAGCCGAGCACCTCATACGGAACCATCCTCTGTTCCTTGGCCACTTCGTCCATGCGCCGACCCATGAAGCGCTTGATCGAATAGATCGTGTTCTTCGGGTTGGTGACCTGCTGGTGCTTGGCGGGCTGGCCGACCAGGCGCTCGCCCTTTTCGGTAAACGCCACAACCGACGGGGTGGTGCGGTTGCCCTGCGCGTTGATGAGAACCTTGGGCTGACCGCCCTCCATGATCGACACGCACGAGTTCGTCGTGCCGAGGTCGATGCCGATGATCTTGCCGGTGGAGGTGGAGCCTGAGGTAGAAGTTGAGGTTGACATGGTTTGGATTCCTTCTCGCTGTCGCGAGTCTTACGCCGCAGCCGTTGGCCACTGAGGTCGGCGGGAAATGCAACCCCTGTGCCAGCCGAATCGGGCAGTAGAGGCGCCAAACGCAGTCTGTCCGTGCCAACCGAGGCGAATCGTCTGCCAAGTTGGCACCGCAACCGCGCGGAGTCGTGCCCCCGTTCATCTCGCCGTGCGTCTCGGCTTGCGCGCCATCTTGCGTGCCATCTTGCGCGCCATCTTGCGCGCCATCTTGCGTGCCATCTTGCGCGTCGGCGGGGGTGCTACTCTGCGGAGATGCCTTCGATTGACCATGATGACTTCGACCTCGCTTGCGAGATCATGCAAGACGCGACGAATTTCGCCGTGGCCGCCCGACGCGAACTGCCCCCCGAGGCCATCGTGCAAAAGGCTGATGGATCGCTCGTGACCTCGGTGGATGTTGCGCTGCAGGTGCTCATTCTGAGCAGGCTCGAAGAAATCTTCGGCGCCGTTCCCGCCATTGCGGAGGAAGATTTGCGCTCGATCGGCGGAAACCCTGCGGCCGAGGCCCATTGCCTGGGGCTCTTGCGCGAGTGGGGGCTTGCTGCGGGCGAAACTCTGATGGAGCGGGTGCTCGCGAGCGGCGGGCTCGACGGCCCGACCGGCGGCGTCGACTATGTGTGGATCCTCGATCCGATCGACGGAACGCAGGGATTTATCGATGGCGACCACTGGTGTCCTTGCCTGGCGCTGCTGCGTCGCGGCGAAGTCGTGTTTGCGGCGAACGGGCACCCGACCATCCTCGGCGGAATGCTGCTTTCGGCGGCGAAGGGCGAAGGGGCGTTCTGGTTTCCGCTCGATGGCGGCGAGTTCATCGATGCGGAGGTCTCGCAGGCGCCGTTAGCTGCGGGCGAGCCAGTGCGCGTGGTTGCTCCGGCGCGCGCAACGCCCGCGCAGGTGCGCGCGCGCATGTCGATCGGCGAGTCGACTGGACATCCGTGCACGCTGGTCCACTCCGACAGTCAGGCGAAGTACGCGCATGTGATCGCGGGCGCGGCGGATGTTGCGTTTAGCCGACGCGGGTCTGGGCCGGGCAAGTACATCTGGGATCACGCGGGCGCGATTCTGCTTGCTCGCGAGGCGGGCGCGTGGGTCGGCGATACCGATGGCGGTGATATCGATCTTTCACTGGGGCGTCGCCTTGGCGCCAGCAATGCGGTGATTTGCGCAGCGCGCGGACTCGGTCCTTCGATCGCGCACACGCTCGCCCAACGCGACATCGCGGAGGGATTTGCATCAGCGCGGAGCGCGAGATGAACGGCGCGCGTTACTGGAAACTACCGTTTGCGTTGTTGCTCGTGACATTAGCGGCCTCGCAGATCGTCACTGATTTCTTCGGCGCCACTCAGTTCGTTTGGTGGATTCCGCGCGTGTTGCTTGCGGGTTCGGCGGTGTTGGGATTTGCGCTTTTGCTGGCAATCGCCTCGATTGCGCGCTGGTCTGCGTTGGAGCGCAAGCGGCTTCGGGCATGGTTGGCGTTGTCAGTTGCGATCGGCGTGTGGTGTACTTGGACTGATTGGGGCTTCGTTCGCGCGCGTCCAGCGGGCGCGTTTCGCTTGGCGCACTGGAACGCGTGTCATGCCAATGATGGCGAGGCGGTTGCGTGCGTCGATGCGATGCTCTCCTTCGACGCCGACGCCATGATCATTACCGATCCAGGCGCCTCGTTCTCGCACGACGGCGCGCAACGATTGTCGGCGGCGGGCTACCAGATCATGCAACCCGGCAGTTTCGCCATTGTTTCGCGCGTGCCGATTCTGCATGCGCAGCCGTTGTTTTCGGCGCGCGGACGCGTGCTTTCGCGCATCGAACTGTTGACGGCCTTCGGTCCGCTGCGCATCGAAGCGGTCGATCTGCCAAGCGAGACAACCTTGCCGCGCTACGCGAGCATGGTGCTGTTCGTCGCGTCGATGGCGGAAATTCGCGGGCCGCTCGCGGACATTGTGGTCGGGGACTTCAACATCACTCGCGGGAGCGCATCGCTTTCGGTGCTTGCACCCAACGCGCGCGACGCGTTCGCCAGCGTGGGAGTGGGCTGGGGTGGAACCTATCCGCGCCGCTGGCCGCTTTGGGCGATCGACCAGACGCTGGTGCGCGAGCCTTGGCAGGCGGTGCGCGCGCAAATCGTCGATCCCGGGCGCAGTCGCCATCGAGCGCAACTGGTGGATTTGATGAAGCGTGTCGCAACGCCTGAGTAGGCGGCGAAGCTCCGCGAAGAAGTTCGGCGAAGAAGCTCGGCGAACAAGCTCTGCTTCAGCAGATCAGCGAATCATGTCGGATTCGTCGATCGACTTCCAGATGCTCTTGTAGAGATCTGCTGGCTCGGCGAATTCAGTTCCGACCGGAAGTCGGCCGAGGAGCTTGCCGCCGACATCGGCACGCCAGTCGACATGGCCGTCGCCGAAGAGGCGATTGGTGCCGCGAACATGATTGAAATCGCGTCGGGTACGCGTGCCGTCGATGACGAGCACTAGGTCGGACCGCATGACATTGCGCAGTAAGCCGCCGTCGCGTGGGTCGCGCTGGCTGCGGTACTGGTAGTTGCAGTACGCAGGGGTCGCCTCCTCACTCTCGAGGGACTTGCCGCCGACCTGCGCGGCGTAGCGGTCGTAAGAATGCTCGCCGTGGTGGCATGGGCAGTAGAGAAGCTGAGCATCAGGGATGTACCCGCCCGTGCGGGCACAGCGGAGGAGATGACCAAGTCCATCGACACTTTGGCCGTTGGGCGTGGTGATGATCATTCCTTCGGCGTAGCGGGGGACGGGCTCGGTTGCGGCGAGGAGCGTCGGAAGCCGGTCATTGTTGTCATCGAGAAATCCGATCAGCGCACCGCCGACTTGACGCAGATTGTTCGAGCAGCGCATGCGATCAGCTGCATCCCGAGCTCGCGAGAGCGAGGGCATCAGGATTCCGATGAGCAGCACGACGATCGAAATCACCACCAAAAACTCGATGAGCGTGAAGCCAGTCGGACGCTGGTGCGCGGAATGCGGAAAACTCCCGTTCGCCCAACTACACCCGCCCGTCGATGGAGGTGAACTCCTCAGCGGGTCGATTGGCGCGTGTTTTTCTGAATTGCCGTGTGATGTCACTATGCAATCCGTAGCGGGTTTTTTAGGGGATTTTGAGCCGCAACTGGCAGCGTTGATCGGGGGATGAATGGAGTTCATCCGACGCCGTGTGAAAGATACCCGCTCATTTGGATGAGGAAAGCGAGAGGTTTGGATTTAGCCGCTATATAAGGTACTCTCCTCCGAGGTTCGAACTTCGCCCCTTCGGCGAAGAAATGAATCGTGCTCGGTCGCGTCGAACACGCGCGTCTGATTTCTTCGGAGGCGATTCGATTGGAACCGCAAGAGCGCATCGACTGGGAACTCATGCAGCGCGTCGCCGTCGATGAAGACGCAGCGATCGAGGAGCTTTATGCTCGCTTCGGTGCGCTGGTGTTCCAGGCGGCGCGGCAGGTGTTGCGGTCGCGTTCCGAGACGGAAGATGCGGTTCAGGAAGTCTTTGTGCGGCTCTGGCAGACCGCGGATCGTTACGACCCGCAACGGGCCAAACTGGTCACTTGGGTCATGCTCATCACCCGACGGCATCTCATCGACCGACTCCGCCGGCAGTCGGCTCGGCCGGAGCGGGCGGCGCTCGACGAATCTCGCCTCGATGGCGGCGGTCCGCCGGCGAGGGCGAGCGGTCGTCTGGGGGTCGGAGAAGAGTCCTCGGAAAGCCGCGATCGCCTTCGACGGCAATTGCAGCGGCTCCCCGAGTTGCAGCGCACGGTCATCGAGCGCGCCTACTTACAGGGCTTTAGTTTGCGTGAGATCGCGACGCAGTTGGACGCGCCGCTGGGGACGATCAAGAGCGCACTGAGCCGCGGGCTGACCAAGCTCCGTGAGCTTGAGGGGGGTGGCGAGGCGCGTGGTTGAGGGGTCACCGAGTCGCGCGGTCGGGGAGTTCTCGGCCCCGTCACTCGTTCGGTGGGTTGAGTTGGGTTTCTGCAAGCGGCGATGCAACCGTTGTTTGAAGAGTTGCGTACAGCCGACGCCGCCCGAGTTTGTGGGCGGGGAGGCATTTATCAATGCAGTATGGCGATTTCGAGTAATGTGATCCTTGCCCGTGATCGTTGCCCGTGATCGTTGCCCGTGATCGTTGTCATGGTGCGAATATGTGCTGATTCGATTGGATGCATGCATTCGGTCGTGTCGAATACGAAATCAGTGTCGAAAAGTTGATTGCATGATCGAAGGACTTTCCATCTCGCGTGAGGAACTGCTTGAGCTCGCCGTCGCTGATGCGATCGGGGTGCTTGACGAGGTTGATACCGCTCGATTCGAGCGAGCATTCTCGTCCGCTGCGCCGAGCCTGCAGGCTGAGGTGCGGGTGGCGCAGGATCGCGTGGCATTGGATCGCATGCTTCTGGTCGACGAGCAGCCGCCGGCGTCTTTGCGGCTGAAGACTCTCGCCCGCGTTGCTGCGGCGATCGAGCTTGAGGCGGCTGGTGCCGCGCCGATTGCAATGATTGGTCCCGCGCGCGGATATACGGCCGAGCGCGCGAGTGCGGTTGCGGGCAGCGACAGCTCGCCACGGGAGTTCATCGATCACGAGTCGCGTGAAGCGATCGTTCGGGAGATTCTTGAGCGATCGGCGATGGAGCGAAGGCCACCCCAGCATCTCTGGCGCGCTGCAGCATTGTTCCTCTTCGCGGCGCTGGTGGTCGCCCTCTACTTCCATTCCGAGCAGCGCGCTATCTCCGAGCGAATGATGAATTTCGTCGACGGTCGGCTGTCTGAAGACGCCATGCGGGCGATCGGACGCGCGACCTCGGGCTTCGACTTCGAGCACGCGCGTCAACTGAAGGTGTATGTGAAAAATGTGCCTGACAACGCGGGTGCGACTGGGATCGCGCTCCGTGATGGACCAGGTGGCGGATCAGGTGTTGGATCCCTTCTTGTGGACCCAGCCAACGAATCGAAGCTCGTGCATGCGTACTTCGACGAGTCGCGCAATCAGATTTGCGTCATCGGATTCGGCGTGTCCGAGTCGGGCAAGCCGGTGATTGTTACTAGGGTCGATGAGCAGAAGGCGCTGCCGCTTGTCGCCGGCGTCGTGGAACACCGCGGATTCTGCGTACTCTTCGCCGCACCTGCCGCAAAGGGCGAACTCACTGTTCGACTTGGCGCCAGTGAGTTGACCATCGTCGTTTAAGCGATCGAGGTCGTTGCCCGCGCCAGTGTTGTCGCAACAGTCTTGTCGCAACAGTCTTGTCGCAACAGGCTCGCAGTCCTCAGCCGCTTTTCCTGAGCCATTCCTCTTCGAGCTCCGACTGTTCCTTCTGAAGCTCTCCGCGGGTTGCGAGGAGCTTCTTTGTCTTGGTCGCATCAGAGGCGGTTCTCGGGTTGCTGAGATCGATGTCGATCCTGGCAAACTCGCGGCCGATGTCGGCGATGCGCGACTCGAGTTTTTCGAGCGGAAGGTTGGAGAAACGGTTCTTCGTTTTCGCGGTGTTTGGCGTTGCGGAGGTTGCGCGCGGATTGTTGGGCGTGCGCGAACCGGCGACGGCGCTGTTGGCGGAGTTTGCTGGCGAGGGCTTCGGTGGGAAAGGCTTCACGGGTGAAACCTTGGCTGCTGGTTTCTTGCTTCGTGCCGCCGCGGCCGCGCGCTCGGCTTTTTCCTTGAGTTCCCACTCGCGGTAGGTTCCTTCGAACACGCGGGTATTGCCGTCGCCGTCAAGGATCACGAGCTTTTCGCAGACATCGTCGAGCAGCGCGCGATCGTGCGAGATCAGCAGCAGCACTCCGCCGAGGCCGCCTCGACCGCCGACGCGGGTCTTGTCGACGCCGCCGAATTTCTGCAACGCTTCCTCAAGCCGTTCGGCGCTGGGAATGTCGAGGTGATTGGTGGGCTCGTCGAGGATGAGCATGTTCTTGGCGCTGGCGATGAGCGACGCCAACACCAGACGCCCGCGTTCACCGCCGGAAAGATCGCCGACCGCTTTGTCCTGCTCTTCACCGGTGAAGAGGAAGGCGCCCGCGAGGTTGCGGGCTTCCTGTTCGCTGGCGCGGGGAGATCCCTCGAGTGAGCGGATAGTGCTCTGCAGGAACTCCCAAGCGACCTGCTTCTTGTCGATGTGGTCATGGGACTGGCGGAACCAACCCATGGAA
>Ga0209086_10004073_pt1 | contig 10924 bp, 10 predicted proteins | sample M_130207_XF_Meta_FD_187312 | JGI IMG/M metagenome (GOLD analysis project Ga0209086, IMG submission 187312) | Freshwater microbial communities from Lake Montjoie, Canada to study carbon cycling - M_130207_XF_MetaG (SPAdes) (version 2) | ecosystem: Environmental > Aquatic > Freshwater > Lake...
CCGCCCCGAAGGCCAGTTCGAAATCAGGACCCAAGTCAGGACCAACGTCAGGACCGAAGGCAAGCCCGAAGCCAAGCCCGAAGCCCGCGATCAAGCCCGGATCCATCCGCCCCTCGGCCGCTCCGGCCGTCCGCGGTGGCGACTCCGCCGCCGCGCTCCTCAGCCGCCAGCGTGTCGCCGACTCGGTTGCCCGCGTAAAGGCCGCCGAGTTGCGCGCCGGCAGCGGGCTTCCCTCGGTGGCCCCCCAACCTTCGTCCTCTCGAACTTGGGAAAGGTCTTCCGTTCCCTCGGTAGTCAATCTGAGAGACCTCGCCAACGCGCTGCGCAACCCCGCCCGCGTCCGTCAAGCGATCGTCATGAACGAGGTCCTCGGCCGCCCGCGCGTCGATCGACCTCTCTGAACCGGGCTCCGACCCCGAGCGCAAGCCGCTTCGCCATGCAATTCCGTGATCGGTGGTGATTTACACCGCTTCACCCCATGATCGGTCGCGATCCTCCCTGAATCCCAACCGTTCGTGGTTTCTGCTATTGTCCCGCCCCACGCGGCGTCGCCGCTCCAAACACCATGATTGATATCCGAAAGCTCAAGGAACTCGTCCGCCTGATGGTTGAAAACGACCTGACCGAACTCGACATTCGAGACGAGCAGGAAACCGTCACCGTCAAGCGCCCCGGACTTCACGCCACCCCCCAGGTCTTCGCAGCTCCCGTGCTCGGAACTGCGATGGCACCGGCCATGGCAGCAGGGATGGCCGCCCCCGCGCCCCATCACGCCGCCCCCGCGCCGGTCAAGGAAGTCCTCCCGGCCATCGAAAGCCCCATGGTCGGCACCTTCTACGCCGCCGCCGGCCCCGACAAGGCGCCCTTCATCTCGGTCGGTTCCCTCGTCGGTCCCGACACCACCGTCTGCCTGATCGAGGCCATGAAGATCTTCAACGAGATCAAGGCCGAAACCTCAGGCACCGTCGAGGAAGTGCTCGTCAAGGGCGGTCAGCCCGTCGAGTTTGGTCAGCCGTTGTTCCGCATCCGCCCGAGCTAAGCCGCGCCCGCGCTCAGGCCCAAGCCCATGCCCAAGCCCGCGCCCGTGCATCCAAGCGCACCTTTCGGAACATCTATGTTCAAGCGAATCCTGATTGCAAACCGCGGCGAGATCGCCTTGCGCGTCATCCGCGCCGCCAAGGCCCTCGGCATCGAGACCGTCTGTGTGTATTCGACCGCCGACAAGGACGGTCCATGGCTCGAGCAGGCCGATCAAGCCGTCTGCATCGGCCCCGGCCCGAGTCCGCAGAGCTATCTGCGCATCGACCGCATCATCGCCGCCGCCGAAGTCTCGCACGCCGATGCCATTCACCCCGGCTACGGCTTCCTTTCTGAGAACGCGCACTTCGCCGAAGTCTGTCGTGACAGCGGCTTCGAGTTCATCGGTCCGTCGCCCGAAGCGATGGCGTTGCTCGGCGACAAGGTCAGCTGCAAGAAGATGGCGCGCAGGGTTGGCACGCCCGTCTTTCCGGGCACCGAGGATGCGATCGAAGACATCGACGACGCGGTGAAGGTTGCCGCTGAAGTTGGCTACCCCGTCATCGTCAAGGCGACCGCCGGCGGTGGTGGACGCGGCATGCGGGTGGCTCGCGATGAAGCGCAACTGCGCGCCGGCATCGAGAGCGCGCGCCAAGAAGCAACCGCCGCGTTCGGCAACGGCGCGGTGTACATCGAGAAATTCCTCGAGAATGCGCGCCATTTCGAGGTTCAGACCATCGGCGACAAGCATGGCAACGCCGTGCATCTCTTCGAGCGCGACTGCTCGAGCCAGCGCCGCCACCAGAAGCTCGTCGAGGAGGCGCCTGCTCCGGGCGTCGATCCCGCCAAGCGCAAGCAAGTCTGCGAAAGCGCGGCCGCACTCATCGCCAGCGCGAAGTATTCCGGCGCGGCAACCGTCGAGTTTCTGATGGACGCCAAGCAGAATTTCTACATGCTCGAGGTGAACACCCGCGTGCAGGTCGAGCATCCGGTCACCGAAATGATCACGGGCATCGACATCGTGCGCGAGCAGATCATGGTGGCGTCGGGCAAGCCGTTGTCGGTCAAGCAGGCCGACATCAAGGTGAACGGCCACGCGATCGAGTGCCGCATCAACGCCGAGGATCCTGATCGCGGATTCATGCCGCAAGCTGGCCTCATCGAACAATTCTCCGCGCCGGGCGGTCTGGGCGTGCGCCTCGATTCGCACGCGCGCGCCGGCTACCGCATTCCGCCCAACTACGACTCGATGATCGGCAAGCTCATCGTGCACGGCCCAACGCGCGAGATCGCCATCGCCCGCATGAAGGTCGCGCTCAGCGAATTCAAGATCGGCCCCGTCAAGACGACGATTCCGATGCACCTGCGCCTGATGAACAACCCCGACTTCAACAACGCCACCTTCGACATCCACTATGTCGAGCGGCTGCTGAAAGCGGAAGAGGCCGCGCGCGAAGCGGCGAAGCAGGTCGGCGAGAAGGTCGGCGAGAAGGTCAGCAAGAAGGTCGGCGCATGATCGAAGATGTGACGCTCGCCGATATCGAAGCGGCGCGCGCGCGCATTGCCGACGGAGTCGAGCGCACGCCTTGCACCATGTCGCCCGCGCTTTCGCGCATCACCGGCAGCGAGGTCTTCGTCAAGCTCGAATACCAGCAGCGCACCGGCAGTTTTAAGGAACGCGGCGCGCGCAACGCGCTTGTTCAACTTTCGCCCCACGCCCACCGCATCGGTGTTGTGGCAGCGAGCGCCGGCAACCACGCCCTCGCGCTTGCTTGGCACGGCCGCGAGCTTGGGATTCCGATCACTGTCGTCATGCCCACGGTTGCGCCGCTGGTCAAGCAGGCGCGCTGTCGCGAGCTGGGCGCGCGCGTTCTGATCCACGGCGGCAACATCGCCGAGGCGAAGGAACTTGCCGACAAATTGGTCGCCGACGAAGGCCTCGCCTATGTGCACGGATTCAACGACGCCGCCATCATCGCCGGCGCCGGCACCGTCGCGCTCGAGGTGCTTGAGGAAGTCTCTGGACTTGACGCGATCGTGGTGCCCGTTGGCGGCGGTGGACTCATCGCGGGCGTCGGCATCGCCATCAAGGCGAAGCAACCGTCCACTCTGGTGATCGGTGTCGAGGCCCGTCGCGCGGCGAGCTTTGCCCATGCGCTGCGTCACGGCGCTCCCACGCGCATCTCGATGGAACCGACGCTCGCCGACGGTCTGGCCGTTCCTGAGGTCGGTGCGCGCGCGTTTGCACTTGCGCGCAATCGCATCGATCAACTCATCAATGTCGACGAGGAGCTCATCTCCTTGGCGATCCTGCGCCTCGTTGAAATGCAGCATGGCGTGGTCGAGGGCGCGGGTGCGACGGCTTTGGCCGCGCTGCTTTCCGGCGAACTTCCGCAGTTGCGCGGCAAGCGGGTTGCGCTGCTTCTGTGCGGCGGCAACATCGATCCACTGGTGCTTTCCCGCGTCATCGAGCATTCGCTCGCCGCCGACGGCCGGCTCATCCAGTTCTCCGCCACCATCAGCGACCGCCCCGGAGGCCTCGCCGAACTTGCCGCCACCGTTGCCTCCACCGGCGCCAGCGTGCAGGACATTCGTCACGAGCGCATCTTCGGCGGGCCCGATGTTTCGCGGGTGCGCGTTTCCTGCATCGTCGAGGTGCGCGATGCACGCCACGCCGATGAACTGCAGGAAGTGATGCGCGCCAAGGGCATTCGCATGCACGAGCGCGTTCGTCCACACACGCACGGTTAACCGATGCCTTCCATTGTGATTCCAGCCTACAACGAAGCGAACGGCATCGAGCGATGCCTGCGCGCGCTGCTGGTCGATGCCGTGGACAATCCCGTGGACAATCTCGTGATCGTGGTCGTTGCCAACGCGTGCAAGGACGACACCGCCGCGCGCGCCCGCGCCTTTGGCAACGGCGTGATCGTGATCGAGACCGAGCAAGGCGGCAAGACCAACGCAGTCAATCTCGGCGAGCGCACTTTGCGCGCGCGCGGGTTGGACCTTTATCCGCGCCTCTTTCTCGACGGCGACATCGAACTCGTGCCCGGCTCGTTGCCAGCAATGCTCGCGGCGGCGCAAGCGGGGGAGTCGCCGCGCATCGTCGCCGCTCGACCGCGCTTCGACGCCTCGCGCAGCAGCCTGCCCGTACGGCTGTTCTATCAAGGCGAGGCGTTCAATCCTTACCACCGCTCGGGCGCGCCCAACGGGAGCGGGACCTTTATGGTCAACGCCGCCGGCCGCGCGCGCTGGGACGAGTTTCCCGCCATCCTTGCCGACGACAGCTTCGTCGAACGCCGATTCGCCCCGTCCGAGCGCGCCACCGTCGCCGGCGCCACCGCCATCGTGCGTGTTCCGCGGACCTTCACCGCTTTGCGCCGCATTTCCGCCCGCAAGCGCCTCGGCGCCTACGAACTCGACAAGGTTGCGCCGCCACGCGCCGACGACCGCGGATCGGCGGGGACCTTCGGGGTTGTGGCGCGCGCCATGCTGCCCAATCCGCTGCATTGGCCTGCATTTGTCCTCTGGGCCGCAGTAAAGAGCGTCGAACGCTTCGAGTCGCGCGCGGCCGCCCGCAAGCAGGGCACCGATCGATGGCAGCACGACACCACCTCTCGAACCTGACCCGCTCGGACAGACCTCCTGTTGCGCGCAATTGTCCGAGAATGGCCCAATCGACGCGATCGGAGCCTCGGGCACAAGCCTGATGACCTGCAATTTATGAAACGGCGGCGCAATCCGCGCAGTTGGTTGAACTCCCTCGTGGTGGCGGCCGATGCATGGGCATCAGGGTTCCTCGCGACAACTAGGGTTGCCGCGGGTTCGCTACTACAGGGAGTACGAAACATGCGTGAAGGTTTTAATTTCAACGAGAAGGACGTCCTGACCACCGGTGAGGTTGCGCGCATTTGCAATGTCGCCAGCCGGACGGTGAGCAAGTGGTTCGATTCGGGCCAGCTCGCTGGCTACCGCATTCCGGGCTCGAAGGATCGCCGGATCCCAGTCTCGAACCTCATGCAATTCATGAAGAAGCACAGCATCCCGATGGATGGGCTTCGCAGCGGCGCGCCGCGCGTGCTCATCGTCGATAGCGACCCCGCCACGGCGGAAACGCTCCGCAAGGTGCTCGCCGAGCAGACCCGTTACGACGTGCATGTTGCGTCGGGCGCGTTCGCCGCCGGCGCCGAGTGCGAGAAGTTCCGTCCCCATGTCATGCTCCTCGATGTCCACATGCCTGAGGCCGAGAGCGGCGCGTTCTGCGCGTTCGTCCGCGGCTCGGATGAGCTTCAGATGACGAAGATCATCGGCATGTCGAATCGTCTAACCGAAGGTCAGATCGCCCAGCTCGTCGGCCGCGGATACGACACTGTCCTCCGCAAGCCGTTTACGGTGCGCCAGGTGATCGAGTCCATCGAACACGCACACGCGCTCGTCGCCTAAGTCCGAACAAGGGCACGAGCCGAAGCGCAACGCTCCATGGAGGCATGGGGCGTTGTGCTTTTTGCACGGGACCTTGTACTCCTGCACGGGGCCCGTGTCTTTGTCCATCGTCTGCACGCGCCGCGATTCTCCGCCACAATGTGCGGATGCTTCTCGCCGCCGGCGACATCCTCGCCATGGACATCGTGCTGCTGAGGATGGTCGTGCTTGCCGCGCTCGGCGGCGCGCTTGGTTCGGTGGTTCGCGATCGCGTTGTGAGCGTGTTGCGCACTCGCGCGGGCCGCGCTGACCTCGGCGTTCTCGCGGTGAATCTGGCGGCGTGCGTGATCGTCGGCCTCGGAGCGGGCTTTGCCGGAGCGGACCCGATCGCGCACTTCATTGTTCTCGGCTTTGCTGGCGGGCTCTCCACCTGGAGCAGTCTTGCGGTCGAGGTCGCTGGCGATATTCGTGCGCGGCGCTGGGCGCGTATTGCGCTGCATGTCCCCGGAGCCTTCGCGCTCGCACTCGCGTTGTTTCTCGCCGCGCGGGCACTCGGCGGAGATCACTCATGACCGTGCTGCGCCGGACGATGTTTGTCGCAGCGGGCGGCGCGTGCGGTGCCACGGCGCGCGTGCTGTTGGCGACGCTTCTGCCGATGGCCGTCGATCGGCCGCACTGGTCGATCGCGGCATTGCTGCTGGTGAACCTCTCCGGATCACTGATGGCGGGATTCCTACGCGGCGTGCTCGAGGCCAAGCAGCAGCGGGGAGGCGCTAGCGTGGGCGTGGGCGATGGCGGGGGCGAATGGCTCGACGCGTTTCTCATCGTCGGATTCTGCGGCGGCTACACGAGTTACTCAGGATTCATCGCCATGGTGCCGGCCGGTTCCGCGCTGATTGCGGCGGCAACGCTCTGCCTCTGCCCGCTCGTTGCGCTCCTCGGCATGCTGCTCGGCGTGCGCCTTTCGGGCGGCTATCCTGCGCGACCCGCGTCCCTTTGAGCGCGCGCATCGTAGGAACCCGCCCGTTGAAGATCGCACTGGCCCAGATCAACTCGAAAGTCGGCGATCTCGCCGCCAACGAAATCCAACACGCCGATGCAATCGCCCGCGCGGTCGCGTCGGGAGCGCAACTCGTGGTATTTCCTGAGATGTCGGTCCTCGGCTATCCGCCGCGCGATCTCGTCGAGCGCCACGGTGTGGTGGAGGCGTGCGAGGCGGCGGTGGCGCGGCTCGCCAAGTTGGTTCCCGCGTCGATGCTTGCCCTCGTTGGCCTGCCCATCAAGTCGCGCGGTCGTCCCTTCGCCAACGCGCTCGCGATGCTGCGTGGTGGTCGCGTCGAAGGCTACGCCACCAAGCAGCTGCTTCCGAGCTACGACGTCTTCGACGAAGACCGCCACTTCACGCCCGGCCCGCACTCGGTGGTGATCGACCACGCGGGCGAGCGCATTGCGGCGTTGCTGTGCGAGGATTTCTGGCAGGCCGGTGATGCGCGCGCCGTGCGTTGCTATCCGCGCGACCCCATCGCCGACGCCAAGGCCAACGGCGCCACCATGATTGCCGTTGCGAGCGCAAGTCCGTTTGTCGCTGGGAAAGATGCGCAACACGCAGCGCTTCTGCTTGCGCGCGCGCGACAGATCGGTTTGCCGATCGTCAGTTGCAACGCCGTCGGCGGGCAGGATGATCTGGTGTTTGACGGCGGATCGCGCGTAGTTTCGACCGAGGGCGTTGTGCTCGGCGGTTGCGCGCGTTTCTCCGCCGACATGATCATCGTCGACACGCGCGCTTCCATCGTTCACGCGCCGGCTCCTTTGAGCCTCGACAGCGAGCGCTTTCACGCCTGCGTGCTCGGCACCCGCGACTACATCGCCAAAACCGGACACGCGTCGGTTGTCATCGGCCTCTCGGGCGGAATCGATTCTGCGCTTGTTGGCGCCATCGCCGCGGCGGCGGTTGGTCCGGCGAAGGTGACGGGACTGCTCATGCCTTCGCGATATTCTTCGCAGGGTTCGCTCGACGACGCCCGCGAAACCGCGCGCCTCCTCGGCCTCGGCCGCATCGAAACTTTGCCGATCGACGCGATGCATCTCTCGATCGAATCGGTCGTGGCCAACAAGTTCGCCACCACCGGGCTCGCCGGCGAGAACCTGCAATCGCGCGCGCGCGGTTTGCTTCTCATGCTCGCATCCAACGCAACGGGCGCGTTGGTGCTCACCACGGGAAACAAGAGCGAATACGCCACTGGTTACGCCACGCTGTATGGCGACATGAACGGCGGCCTCGCTCCGATCGGCGATCTCTACAAGACCGAGGTGTACGCCATGGCGCGTATGCTCAACGCACGCCACGCCGAGCATGGATTCGCGATGCCGCCGATTCCCGCGGCCAGCATTGATAAAGCGCCGAGCGCCGAGTTGCGCCCTGATCAGACCGATCAGGATTCCTTGCCGCCGTACGAGGTGCTTGACGCAGTGCTGCGCGTGCTCGTTGATGGCGAAGGCTCGGTGAACGAAGCGATGGAGAAATCAGGCGCGCCGCGAGAAGTCGTGCAGCGCATTGCCACCATGCTCGATCGCGCGCAGTTCAAGCGCGATCAGGCTGCGATCATCCTCAAGCTCTCGCCGCGCGCGTTTGGTCGCGGCCGACGCTACCCGATCGTTTCGGGCTGGAGCTGGTGACATGCCCATTCGCGTGCTCGCTCCTGAGTTGGTGAACCAGATCGCTGCAGGCGAAGTGGTCGAGCGCCCCGCGAGCGTGGTCAAGGAACTCGTGGAGAACTCGCTTGACGCGGGCGCGCGCAGGATTCTCGTCGAGGTCGAGGGCGGTGGCGCAGATCTCGTGCGCGTAACCGACGACGGCGCGGGAATCGCTGCCGATGAAATGTTGTTGGCGGTGGCGGCGCACGCGACCAGCAAGGTCTCGACCAGCGACGATTTGGCCGCCATTCACACCTTTGGATTTCGCGGCGAGGCGTTGGCGTCGATCGCAAGCGTGTCGCGATTTCGTATGGTTTCCTGCACGCGCGCCAGCGATGTTGGCACTGAGATCGAGGTTGAGGGCACCACGTTGCGCGGACCTCGCCCCGCGCCCGCGCGTCCGGGCACGATGATCGAAGTGCGCACGCTCTTTTTCAATGTGCCGGCGCGCCGCAAGTTTCTCAAAAGCGATTCGGCGGAAACCTCGCGGGTGAGCGATGCGATCGAATCGATCGCGATGGCCCATCCTCATGTTGCGTTTGAGTTGCGTTCAAGCGGGCGCAAGTTGCTCGACCTCGCAGCAACCGACGAGCCCGCCAAGCGCACGCTCGATGTGTTGGGCAAGGAACTCGGCCCCGAACTTCTTGAATTCGAGGAACACTATCCCGAGCTCGGTGGCCTCATTGTGCGCGGATTTGCCGGGCGTCCGTCGATCGCGCGTCCGACTGCGCGCGCGATTCGCATCCATCTCAACGGCCGGCCAATCATGGATCGCTCCGTTCTTCATGCGGTGCGCGAGGCCTATCGCGGGCTCGTCGATTCGGCGCGCACTCCGACGGTTGCGCTCATTCTGGAGATCGATCCGCGCGAGGTCGATGTCAATGTTCATCCGGCCAAGACCGAGGTGCGCTTCCGTTCGCAGCAGGGCATTCACTCCGCCGTGCGCAAGTCGATCGAGCGCGCGCTGCGGGCGGCCAACTTGGTTGCGCATTTCGTGCCCGACGCGTTCAAGTCCAATCCAGTTGAGATTCCCGCGCCGCGTGCACCGCTGTTCGGCAGCGGACTCGCGCCTTCGACACATCGCGTTGGACCGAGCACCGACTTCTCCGCATTCGCCGCGCTCGCGCTGGAATCAGCGGCAAAAATCGACAGCGACGACGACACTTCGGCGCTGCAAGCCGAGTTTCCCTACATCCAGTTGCTCAATGGTTTTCTGGTGACCGAAGACGCCGACGGCGTGGTCATCGTCGATCAGCACGCGCTGCACGAGCGCGCGATGTTCTCGATGTTTATGGAGCGTCTGCAATCTGGCGCGCTTGAATCGCAGCGTCTACTCGTGCCCATCATTCTCGAGCGCAGCGCGCGCGAAGTCGAGATCCTCGGCGAGATCGCGCCGCTGCTCGATCGCCTGGGCATTGTGGCGCGCGCGTTTGGTCCGCGATCGATCGCTATCGACGGCGTTCCCACGCTGCTGCATTCACGCAACGCCGACGCGGGAGAGTTTGTTGGCGATGTTCTTGAGAAGGCCGTCGAGCACGGATCGCTGCTTTCGTTGGAAGCGGCGCTGCACGAAATCGTCGACATGATGTCGTGCAAGGCCGCGGTGAAGGCGGGCGATGCGCTTGGCGACGCCGAGATACGCGAACTTTTGCGCATGCGTGCATCGATCGAGCGATCGAGCGCGTGTCCGCACGGTCGCCCAACTTCAATGCGCATTGCGCGCAGCGAACTCGATCGACGATTCGGCCGCAGCTAAATCGAGGCGTCTTGCCCAAAAACTTGCGCCAGTCTCACTCACGACTTTTCGGCGGGCGCGCAAGCAGAACTTGGTGAAACACCGTCTCGCCCGTCTCGAGCATGCGCTCGAGATAGGGCCGGCACAAACCGCAATCTCCACCGCATCCAAATCGCTTGGTGACATCTTCAAGCAACATGCGCTCACCGCTGATGGCGTGCTTGAGCTCCGCGAAAGTGCGGTCGAAGCAGGTGCAGCGGTCGATGTGAATTCCAGCTTTCACGAACGAGGATCGTACGGTGCGTCGTCCTGAGCAAGAAATCCGTTGAGGGGAAATCCCGTCGTCGCGTCCAGAAGTTCATCGGTTGCATGCGCGCCTTCATGGCATGCGCAGGAACCAGACACATGCCCATCGAGGTAGCAGACGTGGGTGCAGCCTTGATGGCGAAACGCCTGTGTTCCTGCATAGACCGTGTAGAGATCGTTCTCGACGGTGTTGGCGGGCGCGCGCATGAACTTGTTCGCACCGCCGCGCCAACCTCCGTCGCCGAACATGGCGGTGGTGCTGGTTTGGCGCAATTGCCCGGATGCGAGGCCAAGTCGCGCGACCTTCCATCCGTCGATCCAACGGCCTTGTCCGTCGATCTCGGGAAATCTGCCTTCTGCACCGATGTAACTGGTGTTGTAGTTGTAGCCCGTGTACGGGTCGTTGCCGAAAGTCGACGCGCCCTCGAACTCCGGGCATTGCTGCACTTGATTGGGCCCGGAGATATACGCCCACAACGCGCCCGCGCGCACGCTGCCGTCGGGATGCTGCTCGAAGTCCCACGCCTTGGTGACTAGGCCCGCGCCAGAGATTTCATACAGAATCGCCGCAGGAAACCGATCGCGGTTTTGCAGCGCGTAGCTGGTTGCCGCAACACCGAGTTGGCGAAGATTCGACTGGCAACGACCCGCTCGAGCCGAGGTGCGCACGGTCGAGATCGCAGGAAGCGTGATCGAAAGCAGCACCGCCAGGATGCCGATGACCGTGAGAATCTCGACGATGGTGAA
>Ga0209086_10004074_pt1 | contig 10924 bp, 9 predicted proteins | sample M_130207_XF_Meta_FD_187312 | JGI IMG/M metagenome (GOLD analysis project Ga0209086, IMG submission 187312) | Freshwater microbial communities from Lake Montjoie, Canada to study carbon cycling - M_130207_XF_MetaG (SPAdes) (version 2) | ecosystem: Environmental > Aquatic > Freshwater > Lake...
GAATCTGATGACTGTTTGCGAGGCATGCCACAAGGAAGAACATAAGAATGACAAGAAACCCAAAAAGGCGCGTAAAAGTAGCAAATAAGCGATTTACAGTCATTTAAAATAATACCTTATTGCATATGCGTAAGGAATTATAAGTCATATTTATTTATTCTTGCGGCTGCGGCTGCGGCTTGCCGCTCTGCCACGGGCAATTTGTCGCCTTAATGCTACACTCTTTGCCGCGCTTCTTGCGCCCTTTACGCCCAAATTAAAACCCACTGCCATGGAGTTATACACCGCCGCCACACCTTTGGTCACAACAGGAATAGACGTTTTAACGGCACCCTTTGTCATCATGCCAACCTTCTTTAATCCCTTGTTCACGACAGGCAAGGCCCTTTCTGTTGTCTTGCGAAGGGAACGCATGACAGATTTTCGTTGCTTTCTTGTTTTATGCAAATTTGCCATTATAGAGTATATGTATAAAATATTTGTAACGAGATAAATATTTGCAGATGGATAAAATATTTGCTTGTGTTATATTAAAATGGATCTGAAATATATTTTGAAGGTTTTTATCATTGTGTTCATAATTCTCTCCTTAATTTCATTTGTTAAAACTGCCGGGTTTGATGTAACTACGCCCACAGAACCTAAAAAACTGTTGCAGGTTGTTACGATTGAAGGGTTGGCTCAAAAACAAGATAGTTCCATTGTAATAAACTCGCATGATGCATTCTGTGAGAGTCAGCGCGGCTCAAGTGGCAGTTTAGACGGTTCGTGCGGCAAGCTTACAAAAAATAACTGCAACTCAACGTCATGCTGTATTTGGACAAGCGACGATAAGTGTGTCGCAGGAGATGCAGGCGGGCCCACTTTTAATACTGACACAGACGGGAAGACTAACTCACTTGATTACTACTATTTTCACAATAAGTGCCACGGGAACAAATGCCCTACCTAAAGTTGTTTAATTGTAATACTGGAGTCGCCTGCCAATTCTTGAACAATGGGGTCGTTGCAGTAATTGTCTAAATAGGTTACCTCTTTAATGCCACACGCGGCGATAGATCTGAAACAGTTTGCGCAAGGATAATGCGTAACGTATATTTTTGCGCCTTCCAATGAGACTCCGCGCTTCGCACAATCAGCAATTGCATTCATTTCGCTATGAATAATAGATTGTTCGTGGTTATCGTGGACACGGCTCGTGTGTGGGGCCCCTGGTATATATCCATTATAGCCCATGGAAATTAAACGGTTATTTTTTACGACAACAGACCCGACATGTAATCGGCTGCAGGGGCTGCGCTGTGAGGCGAGAAGCGCAATGGACATGAAGTATTCGTCCCAGTTTAGACGTTCATTATCGTTTTTAGATAGTTCGTGTAGCTTTGAAAGCATATTATATTTAAGGTTATATAACATGTTTTTATTATTGTTTTCTCAATTTACTGTTTGACATAAATTCAATGCGAGTATTTTTTTTAGGCTTCGGAAAAACATAATTGGTTAATTTTTTCGGTTGTAGCGTTTTTGTCAGAAATCTGATATATATTAGATATTACCTTATCCAATCCTAACTGGTGTATAGCGTCACTATTATTACTTATGCCTACAACAGTCTTTTTATGCATTGCGTACGCAAACGCAAGTGGCGCCGAAAAATTTCCTATAAACAATTTACACGAATTGATTGCCACACATAACTCATAAATTGACGATGGAGTATATGCAGATGTATTATCTATATTAAAATTACATTTGAACCAATTATACTCTTTTGGGTCTAACATTACAAATTTAATATTTTCTCCGTAACTTTTAAAAAGTTCCTTATAATCAATATTATACGCAGGGCGATATGAGTTCGCACTTATTAAAATAACATCTTTCCATTTATCATCAACCGGGACATTAATCCATTTATGCACCCCCCATTTCACCTTGTATGTGTTAAAAAATATATTATTCCAGCTGGTTTTATTTAATAGTTCACTTTGTCTCCAGTTTGATAAATTCACGTCATACTTTTCATTATTGTATATAGCATATGTTTTTATATAAATTTGTTTAGAAACTACCTGAACTGTGTCTGTATATGCTCTGGATACCCCATATCTAAAGGGGTCCCCTATATTTGCAATATATAGGATACCCTTTCTACCAGTACGCAAAAAACTCTCATTTATTATGGAGAGCTGGTGGACAAAATCTCCCAACAGGCCGCCGCTTATGTAGACTATTGGTTTAGATTCAAAAATATGTCGTATATTTTTATCTGGTATTTCAAAGTTTTCAAGAGAAATAGCGGTTGTGGAAGTTGTATCGCTAAGCATCGAGTATGTTATAGTTGGTATATGAAAAATACCCTTTATTTTATCATTAAAATTAGATACAATTGTAACAACATCATATTCTAATGACAAAAAAATGATTTCCGAGATTTTATTATAAAATACGTCCTCGTTGCTGATAGAAATTTCACAACGAGACAACGAATAACTTTTTTGCTCTTTTATGTTAGAACTGGTGATCAGGTTGAACCAATTTTTTACGCGAAATCGTTTCTGGTTGAACTCAAATATTTGGTTTGATAAGGACGCAAAGCGCTCATTCTCTATTGTAATGCCCTTTATTAAATCTGTCATGTCCCATATTTGCTCATTTACATACATTAACAAATTATAGTATAAATGGTACTCTTTGTATTTGTGACACGCGGTTAATGCATTTATTTCTTTTTGAACCTCCTTTTTTTTATTTTCATCGCCTATTTTTTTCATTTTCAATTCTAAAATGCTTAATTTGTCTATGGCCTCTCCGACTGACACTTCAACGTTCATTTATAATATAAGTGTACACTACTTTTATATTATAGTAATTAATTACATATTATTTGCGTTTATTTAGCATGTGCTAAGGATTTTTTCAAATTTCAATAAAAAGTTATTTTGTGACCAATCCCGCTTCATTTTTAAAACGCCATCTCTATTTTTTTCAATAGCCTGTTTAATGCCTATATTGGGGTAGTAATCCAGATATGTATGTATGTGTCTAAACGTGCGATCTTGCGTAATTAACAGTGGTACACCAGATGCAATAGCCTGATCGGGTACTGCGGCTAACCCTGACTTACAGAGATGTTCTCTATTGTAAAAGAAACAATTAAGTGTTTTTGTAGAACATAATTTAATCAATTCGGTTTTTGTTAAGTTATCTGAGGTTATCTTTACTCCTATCCCGGGCTTGCGCAATATATCTTTGCATTTCAATCTAATATCCCTAAGCACGTTATCGTGTATTACTTTTTCAACATGTGTTCCATCTGGAATATTAAAATGGATTTTGGCCGCGTCATATTCATTTTGAACAGCTTCAACAATTTTATGCCATTCTTTTCCAGAAGTTGCAAATCCAAAACTGAAAATTTTAGGAATATTATCGTCGGCCGGGTCGCTATTTATACTTGACAAATCAAATTCTTCAATAGGTCGTCCAAATGCGTGAATTCTATTTGTTTCCCAAATTGTAGGGTCTAAAACTATGTAATGACCAAAATAGTCAGGAGAAGATCCAACCGGGTTATTTCCAAATGTAACCTCCGTGACTATGCAAAATGTAGGTTTATTGAATTTTTTAATTATCTCGCGACTAATCCAATTATTTACAAGATAATGTTCGTTAAAAATTGCAAAGTCATATGAATTATCTAATCTGGTTTCTTCAGAATACTCAAGACTATAATTAGTGCTATTTTTTAAAGCATCATAACACATTTTCCCTGATTCCCATATACTACATAAACTTTGTCTTGAATTATAAAATATTCCTCTTTTACACCTTTGCGCATTTAAAATGCTCACGGAACAGTTACTTTTTGCCGATGAAATTACTCCAGAATGGGGGTTTTCAAAGAGAAAAGGTGTAAATAATATTTTTTCAAACTTCTGTAATATTTTATTATTGCTATATTCTTCTAAGAATCCACTATAACAATTTACAGAATTTTGCATACATTCTGCAATAGAATTCTTATAAAGACAAATTTTATCGGAATAAATATGTCTGAACATATAACTATTAGATATTCCTAATGGAATTTTTACAGACAGCGCATAATCTATCGTGCTGGATATGCCCCTTCCGTGCATATCGTCATACAAAAATAAGTTCATAGTATTTGATTTTAAAAACAATAATATATCTTCGTTTGAAACAAATTCGTGCGTAATCATAAGTTTTATTGCAGGCTTAAGCGGAACATTATGACACATTTTTTCCATAAGAGAAACTGCACCATCTCTATTTCCGTCGAAGTGCGCACCTGGAACGATGAATTTTATAATTGCCGCATCATATTGATCATTTACAATTTTAACTATTTTATCAAACCCTTTATTTAAAAATCCAAAGCCAAAAGAACCAAAAATAGGAACTCCTTCTTCTGAGTATTCTATAAATGCCTTTATAGATGGTGTCGATGGTGTATAATTTTGTAATAATTTATCAACATTTTCATATATTGGACGTGGTATAGAATATTTGTTGCGCATTTCTTGTTCAATTGGATTAATGCTGCATACAATATCAAATAGATCCCTCGGCGATTCGTGAGGTATTCCAATATTTTTAACTTTTCTTTGAATATTAGTGTTTGTTAACCATGACATCGTGCTGACGTGATAATTATATATAATAGAATGTATGCCTGGCGCATTATTTAATATAGACGCTACATAATCATTTTCACATGAAATCTCTATATAAATGTAATTTACAAGCTCAGGCTTGCTTGTTTTAAGAATGTCATATAGTCTTTTGCCGTATTGATAAACGTCACATTGTTGGTTGACATTATTTAAAAACAATACCTTCATTAATATATTATAACAATATTAGAACTATACTATATTAAACCAATTCACCTAAAATATCGGCAACCGATATTAACGGGTTCCATCCAAGCGCACTCAATTTTGTAGCTTCACCTCTTATATTTGTAGGAGTTGAATCAAACCCAAGTTGCTTGTCTTGAATGATAACTACCTCTAATCCGGTTTTCTTTTCGCACAGAATATTACAATTCAGCTCTAATTCTATTCCATGGGCCTGATATAATTTAACGACTAAATCATACATTTTATGAGATTCCGTATTGCATATCAGATATGAAGCGCCTTTTTCTTGAGAAACGATTGACTGAATTGCGTTTGCAACATCCGATGCATGCAAAACACTTCTATAAGAATCAAGGTTTCCAACTTGCAGGGCATGCTTTTCTCCGGCATTCCATAACTTAATGTGGTTAGCAACCTTATTTAATAAAAAGGTGGAGGCCTTTAATGGTGACTCAGTTGTAAATATAACTCCGTTTGAAAATGGGAGGCCGTAAGTATTTCTATAAAACTCAACCATAGAATGACCCATTGTTTTTGCTATAGAATATGGATGCAGGTGAAACATATTATGGTCATCCTCTTTCACAATATAATCAACATGTCCCTTATATATTTCACTGCTGGATGCGTTAAATAACCGCGTGATCCATCCTTTTCGGTGTATAATGTCACATAATGTTGCAGTCAATAACCCATTACTATGTAATGTTTCTATAGGATTATTAAATGCGTAATGAGAACTTGAAATAGATGCAAGATGAATAATAACATCCGGTTTAACAATAGACAGGGCATGATCTAATTCAACGGAGTTATTCATATCAAAGTAAAATTTTGTAATATTGCTTTCGTATGACGGCTCAGACCGACCAAATCCATATAAATTGTAATTAGTAAACTGGGCCTTTACATAATGTGCAATCATCCCGTCACACCCAGTAATAAGTGCCTTTGGTTTTGATCCAACAATTTCAAAATGTGGAAATGGAAACACAAACTGCCCCCCCGCATCCAAGAATGCCCTTTCGCGAACAAGAATCTCCTCCCTAAAATGCCATGGCAATACGAGTAAGTAATTCGGCGGGTCCAGTCTCATAGTCTCTTCTCCAATAATCTCAATTCCAGTATTTGTCATTTTGCCAATTTTTTTTGGGTTTCTCTCTACAGCATATTTCATATCTGCTTCGCCTAAGTCTGCATACTGTAGGAGACAGTTGCCCTTGGTGGATGCACCATAAACATACATTTTTTGGCCATTTTTATTAACAACATCCACAAAATCGCGCAGCCGTTTTACTTCAATATCACAATCGTGCATAAATTTTTCAAATACGGTGTTACTTAATAGCCCATACTCAATCTCATTATTTAAGATTTTATTTATTAGCTCACAGTTTTCCTCGTAAAGCATAGATTCTCGTTTCGCAAAATAAACACGAAAGCTTCCTCCGTTGCAGTCATTGAAGACCACATCAATAATTTTAAAATTTGCCCGATTTGCAATTTCCTTGACTTGATATAAAGAATAATATTCCAGATGTTCGTGGCAAATTGTATCAATGCTATTTGTTCGCAACATAGATAACAAGTAACTTTGTTCGCACGTCCAAATACCATCATTATCTAAAATAGAATATATGTCTTTTGCGAACTGAACCGGATCAGGCAGGTCGTAAAACATTGAAATTGACGACACCATTTTACATTTTATATCTCCAAATCTATTCACAAAGTTATCATGCGTAAAATACGTAGGAAGTAGTTGAACATCTCCATAATACTCCTTAAACTGGTTTCCGGTAGGGTCCACGCCAATTCGGTTTAGTTTATCTGAATACAATTGTAGCATGGTTGAATCATTGCTGCCTATATCAACAACCGTGTCATTTTCGCACAAATTTACTTTAGAGAGAATCTCCTCCTGATATTTTTTCAAGTGTTCGCGCATTGTATTGCTAATTCCAGATCTATATCCATATTCATATTCGTATAATTCTGAAGCAAATGTTGTTTGTCTCAATTGCAATAATCTGCATTCTCCGCAGACGCATAGATCTATAGGGGTTTTCGGCGTTGAAAAGTCGCCATAGTTGGGGAATCGCGATGTAATAATTTGATTACCTAAGGATATTACATTTGTTAAATTTGTAGAATTGCAAAGTCTGCACGCGGTGATGTTGACGTTAATCTCCATAAATATATAGTGTATGCAGATATTAGATTTTACGTAATTATACTAATAAACCTCTAAATAATGGCACGAACCTTGTTGAGTTACTATTAATATTAGTATTATACCGTTTGCCACCAGTAAATAATAACCACTCCGGACCCTCCAGAACCAGCAGTGCCAGTGAAATTTCCGCCACCACCTCCGCCCGCACCAAAAACGCCTGTACTTATAGAACTAACCCCGCTCTCGCCGTTTAAACCTGGTGCACCCCCATGCAAGCCTCCAATAGTGGAACCTGCCAGCCCACCAGTAGTGGGCAATTCGGCTGAGCTCCATCCACACCCCCCACCGTTGCCTGGATATAACTGCGGGTTTCCATTTATAAATGGCAAATATATTGGCTTGTGATTATTAAAAGACGTTCCGCCGTTTGACGCGGAACCAGTGTCGCCTTGATACGCGGCGCCGTTATTTCCCCCAACGCCAGCAGCAACATTGTAACCGCTGCTGCCTCCACCGCCACCACCCCCAGTATATGTATCAAAACTCGATGTACCTGTATTTGTTGCACCGCCATTGCCGGAATAATGGTTGACCCCGACAAGGACCCCGCCGCCACCTCCACCACCGCCAGTATATGTATCAAAGCTTGAATTGCCTCCAGTGCTACCCGATTGTTGACCAGTCCCTGGTTGTCCACCAATCCCAACAGAAATGTTGTATGGCACATTTTTATTAAGATTTGAATTTTGAATATATGCCGTACCGCCCCCCCCGCCACCCGTTCCAGCACAGACCGTAAAAAAACCCAAGGTTTGCATATTACCGCCACCGCCGCCACCTACCGCTATTACAGTTGTAGGTATATCAATGAAATATGTAATTGTCCCAGTTCCGCCGGTAAATACAATTCCCGTACGCCCACCATAGGTGTATACATCATACGTCAAACTGCCCGTAATAATATATAATGGCTTTTTTGCAAAAATAGTATTTAAATCCTGTCCATTTACACTATAACCGGTAACAGGCGCCTGTGTTCCAGCCGCTCCAGTATAAGCTGCAAAAATATTTCTTAAATCGCCGTATCCAGATACGGTATAATTTGTGTCATAACCAATAGCAGACCCCTGGGAAAGCGGTTGGAAAATAGCAGATAAATCTACACCACCGACTGTATAATGTGTTGTTGGATTGCTCATTGTATAGTATATTTAAATATAAAATAAAATTGATATTGTTAGGAAAAATATATAAGAATAATATCAACGATAATATATAGGAGATGATTATCCCAATTAAGTGTTTTACATGCGGCACCGTGCTTGCCAATAAATATAGGTACTACCTTGAACAAGTGCGTAAGAAGAAATTGGCGAAAAGAGGGAATGGCGAATCTATTGACATTGATAAGGTCCTTTATTTGACACAGGAGTTTGCCGAGAAGACGCCAGAGGGCGAGGTCCTTGATGAACTAAATATGACAAAGATGTGTTGTCGCCGCCATTTCTTGACACACGTTGATATTGAATAATTTCTTGCTATATAGTATAATGGCCAAAAAGAGTACAAAAAGAGGTAGATCTCAGAAACTTTATAAAATGAAGGGGTGCTCAAAGACAGTGCGCAAGGGCGGCGGTAATGGCGATGTATATTTAGCATATCCTGCAAATAATGTGCCTTTTTTGCCGAACTCGCATTTGGCGTATACTGGCAAAGGTGGTGCATGCGGACTAAATGCTCCGCTTGCGTCAAGTATGCCTGTAAATTCATATGCGGCAGATAAAACGATGCCAAATACAGGTCCTCCGGCTGGCGGATTTAATTTTTTGAATTCTGTGCGTTCTCAACATGGGGGATGTGGAGATATGTGTTCTATGCGGGGCGGCAAACGGGCGACAAGGAGAGCACGGGGGAAAGCGCGTGGAAGAGCGAGAGCAATGGGGAAAGCGAGAGCAATGGGGAAAGCGAGAGCGAAGGCCGGAGGATGCGGGCCAATGTGTATGGCGCCATTGCTTTTGGCGGGTGGCAAGAAATCGCAGCAGGGCGGGAACCCGGGAATCCCCTACCCCAATGGTCTTGCCGGATCTCCTTGGACTCCGGCTATCAGTGGATGGCCAGGAGTGGACGGAATTCAGGGAGATCGCAACCATTTCCCGTTAAATACATATAAAAACGACATTTCTCGGCAAATGGTTGATGTAGGACCCAACCCACCATTCGTAGTTGGCGGCGGCAAAAAAAGGCGCACGCAAAAGCAACGAGGCGGAACCTTGTCAAATTTTTTGACACAAGATTTGGTTAATTTAGGAAGGCAGGTCCAATTCGGAGTAGGAAGCGCATACAATGCGTTGTCCGGATACAGCGCGCCTGTGAACCCCTTACCATGGAAGGACCAATATACTCACGCATAGGCTGGACATAGTTAGAGGCCGATCGGAAATTTTATTTTCTACCTCTAATTCATAATGGCTGATTTTCCTAAGCAATTGAAGGACTTGTGCACACCCGCTGCACTATACTTTGCGATTTCTATGATCGCACTTTTACTCGTTTTGTTCCAAAATTTGGGCAACACAAATAGCTATCACGTTGGCGCATTCTCGTGTCGCGTTCCTAACACCGCCGCCGTTTTTGTCGCCAAGTTGATATATATATTGTTCTGGACATACATTCTTAACTTGATATGCAAGGACGGCCACATGGGACTTTCATGGCTGTTGGTTTTACTTCCCTGGATCTTATTGTTTGTTATGATGGGCATATTAATGATTAACATGTAATTATAACGACATCAACCAATAAACCAGAGAAACAAATAAATATATATTTATATTAACTTTTGTATAAATATATTCATTTAATATATGACGATGAAGATTAAGAACGGATTCTCCTATGACAAAGGAGGGTGGAAATATATTTCAATTAATGGCGGACCCAAGGAGCGGGGGTATGCATATGGCTACCTTTGTGCGACCGACTTTAAAGAAATTCAACGGACCTTGAAATTTCTGATGATGGAGTCATATGGCATGGAGTGGGAATATTTTATTAAAGCAATTTCCGACGATTTTAAGGAAATGACTATCCGTGATTTCAAGGAACTTTATGACGAGATGGACGGAATTGCCGCCGGCTGTAACGCAAACGGGTGCAAAACAACTGTAGACGAAATCATTGCCTGGAATTTCTATTGTTCTATTCCTTATTGGTACTCCACAAAATCCGATAACCGTGTAGGAAAGGAGGGCGGTGCAAATGACCGATGCAGCGCCTTCATGGCTGTAGGTGATTGGACTGCGGATGGCAAAATTGTTTGTGCGCACAACTCCTTTACGGATTATATTGATGGGCAGTTTTCCAATGTTATTCTGGATTTGAACCCTGACAAGGGCCACCGATTTATCATGCAAACATCCGCCTGTTGGATTTGGAGCGGGACTGATTTCTTTGTTACGGCAAAGGGCATTATTGGCACTGAAACCACAATTGGCGGGTTTTTCCCCTATGAGAAGAAATTCCCCATTGGTTACCGAATTCGCAAGGCCATGCAATATGGAGACACACTTGACGAATATTGTGAAATACTTTTACACGAGAATTCAGGTGACTATGCCAACTCCTGGTTGTTCGGCGATACGAATACAAACGAGATCCTTCGCATTGAATTGGGTCTTAAATTCCATAATATAGAGAGAACCAAAAACGGGTTTTTTATTGGGTTCAATGCGCCCTACGACGAACGAATCAGAAATCTGGAAGTGGTTGACTCTGGGTTTTATGATGTCCGACGACATCAGGGTGCGCGAATGGTTCGCCTTGGGGAGCTCATGGATGAACACAAGGGAAAACTAAATAT
>Ga0209086_10004077_pt1 | contig 10921 bp, 9 predicted proteins | sample M_130207_XF_Meta_FD_187312 | JGI IMG/M metagenome (GOLD analysis project Ga0209086, IMG submission 187312) | Freshwater microbial communities from Lake Montjoie, Canada to study carbon cycling - M_130207_XF_MetaG (SPAdes) (version 2) | ecosystem: Environmental > Aquatic > Freshwater > Lake...
AAGCTTCCGCAGCATCGAACTATGTTTTTTGCCCTTGATACGCGGGGCTTTCGCAAGAATCAGCGACACCCGCATGCCAAACCAAATCGCCACGCTGCCGAGGCCGAGCAGCACGATGCGCGCGGGCTGCATCGTCGCCGAAGCGACTTCGCTCGATCCAAACGACACGCCCACGCCGAGAAACCAGGCCGGCATCAGGCACGCCACGAACGCAAGAAACAACGAGGCCGTCCACACCCCAGCGTCGCTGGCGGTTTGGTTGTGCGACTTCACACGAACGGGTTTGGTCACGATTTCGTCCGCGTCGGTTGCGTGGATCGTTGCAGTTGATTTTAAGGTCGAATTGCGAATCGCCATGGGAGTCCTCGTTCTTCGTTCTTCGTTCTGAATCTCATGCCGCCAAACTCAACCAACACATGAACCATCACATGAACCATCACATGAACCATCACATGAACAAAAACTGGCACACGCAAAGTCGCGCGAGCCAAAGTGGATCTCGTCATTTCCTCGCGCCGCTCACTGCATGGCGGCGCGCACAACATGTATTGCCTGATCGAAAGCGGCATCAATGACCGCAATCATTCCCAAGTCTCGTTCAACGACTCAGCGAGGCCGAACAGACGGCCGCTTGAGATGAGATCGGATTTTTGCATGCGCGCCACGAGAATCTTTACGAAATTCGTAAAAACTCACGAACCTTCTCAACTTCGCCGCGCGAGCCGAGAAGCACGGGCACCCGTTCGTGCACCCGGTGGGGCTGATGCTCGAGGGTTCGTTTCTCGCCGGAATACGCCAACCCGCCCGCCTGTTCGATGATCATGGCCATCGGACTCGCCTCGTACAGGTAGCGCAGTTTGCCTTCGGGATTCTTCTTCGTTGGCGGGTACATAAACACGCCGCCCGTGAGCAGAGTGCGGTGGACATCGGCCACCATCGACCCGATGTAGCGCGACGAATAGCCGTTGGCGTGCGCCCAGGCGAGATAGCGCTGATACCCATCGGGAAAGGACGACGCATAGGCCTCGTTCACCGAGTAGACCTTGTTGGCGTCAGGAATGCGCAGCTTGTCCTTCACCAGCAGGAAGGAACCGATGAACGGATCGAGCTCGAAGAGAGCAACGCCGTTTCCGGTGGTGATCACGAAGATCGTCGACGAGCCATAGAGCACATAGCCCGCGGCGACCTGCTGCGCGCCCGGCTGGCAGACGGTTTCCTGCGCGTCGGGGATGTTGGGATCGTTGCGGAGGATCGAGAAGATCGTGCCCACGCCAACGCCGGTATCGAGGTTTGAACTGCCGTCGAGCGGATCGAAGAGCACGCAGTATTTGCCCCCGTCGTTGCCGCGGCGCAGGATCGTGGGCTCGTCGTCCTCCTCGCTGGCCAGCACCGCCACCGACGCGCGCGTTCCCAGGCAGCGCATGAGCGCCTCGTTGGCGATGACATCGAGTTTCTGCTGCTCCTCGCCCTGCACATTGACATCGCCAAAGTTGCCGATCGCGCCCGAGAGTCGCGCGCGACGGACATGGTTGGCGATCGACTTGGCGGCCAGCGAAATGGCGCTCACGATCCAGGTGAAATCGCCGCTCGCCGAGGGATGCTTGGTCTCCTCGAGCAGGATGTGGCTCTGGAGGCTCATGAGATTTTCGGAGAAGTCGTGGCGAATCGGCATGGAAAGAACCAAATCAGGGAGTGGAGACCGCGGGGCAACAACAACCGCCGCCCCGCTATCATCGGCGCCCCCGCCGAGGGTTGTGCAGTCGGCGGCCCGCATCGATTTGACCATTGAGAACCGACCAGAGGACCTTCTGATGACCGCCACCGCCTACATCGTCGCCGCCCGCCGCACCCCAATCGGGAAGTTCATGGGCGGCCTGGCGAAGGTGCCCGCCCCCGTCCTCGGCTCGTATGTTGGCAAGGCTCTCCTGGCCGAATGCCCGGGCGCCGCGGCCCATGTCGACGAGTGCATCATGGGCAATGTCCTCCAGGCTGGCGTCGGGCAGAATCCCGCCCGTCAGGTCGCCCTGCTCTCCGGACTCGCCGACACCATCAGCGCCGTCACCGTGAACAAGGTCTGCGGCTCTGGGCTGCAGGCGGTCATGCAGGCCGCTCAGTCGATCCGAGCCGGCGACAATCATGTCGTGCTCGCGGGCGGCGTTGAGAACATGGACCTCGCGCCGCACATGATCCAAATGCGCGGCGGCGTGAAGTACGGCCCCGCGACCATGCAGGATCACATGGCCGCCGACGGCCTGACCTGCGCGTTTGAGAAGTGGGCGATGGGCTGCGCCTGCGACTTTCTCACCGCCAAGCACGAGATCACGCGCGCCGACCAAGACCGCTTTGCCGCGCAGAGTCACCAGCGCGCCGCCGCCGCAACCGCCGCCGGCCACTTCAAGGCTGAAATCGTGGCGTTGAGCGCTGAGCAGTGCATGGCCAAGGTCGGCGTTGATGCCGATGAGGGCATCCGCAATGACACGACCGTGGATGGGCTTGCGAAACTCAAGGCCGCGTTTGGCAAGGACGGCACCGCGACGGCGGGAAACGCCAGCCAGATTTCCGACGGCGCCGCGGCAGTTCTGGTGATGAGCGAGGAAGGTCTGAAGAAGACTGGCTGCAAGCCGCTCGCGCGCATCGTTGATTCAAACACCGCGGGCATTGCGCCCAAGGAACTGTTCTTCGCGCCCAAGCTCGGCATCGAGCGGATCCTGGCCAAGAACGGACTCACCGTTGCCGACATCGACTTGTTCGAGCTCAACGAGGCGTTCGCCGGCCAGGTGCTGGCGGACATCAAGCCGCTCGGCATTCCTGAGTCGAAGCTGAACATCTGCGGCGGCGGCGTGGCGCTCGGTCATCCGATCGGCGCAAGCGGCGCGCGCGTACTGGTCACGCTGATTCATCAGCTGAAGCGCACCGGCGGCAAGCGCGGCATCTGCTCGCTGTGCCTCGGCGGCGGCAACGCGGTGACGATGCTTATTGAAATGACCGCTTGAAATGCGCGCGTGATCGACCGTCGGTCAGCGATTGCGAATGCGAATACGCAAGTACTCGCAGGCGGGGCAATCGGTCTCGACGGTGAGTTCCAGCGATTTCCAACGGCGCTTTCCGCCGCGGGTTTCCCACTCAAATTTCGAGTCGCGGCCGTCGCTCGCCTCGGCAACTGCGTCGATGGCCTTGAAGTCGACCTCGATGGCGGCGCGGCCATCGCCGGTGCTGTCGATGAAATGCGCGACCATCGGCTCGATGCCGCGAATCGCGAATTTCTCCGCAATGAAGTTGCCGTCGACATCGATGCGCTCGAGGTCGACGACCTTGGTGTCGAAGCTGTCGGGGCGCACGACCATCACCGGCATAGGGAGGATCGCGCTTTCAATGCGGTAATCGATGCGCACGCTGGCGCCGCGAGCGTTGCCGTCGAGGCGAAAGTCAAGACGCTGACTCTTGCCGCCGAGTCCCAGCGGATGAACATGCACAGTGACCTTGAGAAAGCTCCCAGGCTCGATGACCGCGCCCGCGGCCAGTTCGGGAACCACGCAGGAGCAAGTCGCAATCCAGCCGACGATGGTGACGGGTTGGGCGCCATCATTGGTCAGCACCAACTCAAGCGGCTCGATGGTCTTGCACTGCGAGATGGTCCCGAGGTCGACCTTCTCTGGCGAAACCCGCAACTGATGCTCCACCCGCGGCTCTCCGCGCGCGCGCAGCCCTCGCGCCGATGTGCCGTCGGTCGCGTTCTCCCGCGCCACGGCGACCGGGTTCGTTGGCGTCGCGCCGGGACGATTGAAGTAGAAGCCGAGACCACCGAGGACCAACGCCGCGACCACCAGCAGGGTCGATGTCACATTTGTGCGCTGCTTTGCCATTGGGCAAATCGTAACGGAACCGAGATCAACGCCATGGATATCCTCCGACCATGCGCATTCTGATTCTCGGCGGCACCGGATTCCTCGGCCCTCACCTCGTCGACCAGGCCCTCGCCAAGGGTTGGGAAGTCACCACCTTTAACCGCGGCAAGACCGATCCCGCGCGCCTCGCTGGCGACAAGTACAAGTCGGTGCGCCAGCTCAAGGGCGACCGCGACCCGAAGAAGGGCGAAGGCCTGAAGGCGCTCGAGGAAGTCGTCGCGCAGATGAAGAAGGACGGCCGCAAGTTTGACGCGGTGATCGACAACTCGTCGTTTTTCCCGCGCGTGACCAAGGCTTCGGCCGAGTTGCTTGGGCCAGTCACGCAGATGTACCAGCTGGTTTCGACCATTTCGGTGTGGATGGACAACTCCATCGCGCCCGACGAATCGACGCCAGTCGCGACCATCGCCGACCCGACCGTCGAGCAGATCACTGGCGAAACCTACGGACCGCTCAAGGCCCTGTGTGAGAAGGCCGCGGAGGCCGCGTGTGCTGGCAAGACCTGCGTCGTGCGCCCCGGCCTGATCGTCGGGCCTGGCGATGACTCGTGTCGCTTTACCTACTGGCCCGTGCGCATAGCCAAGGGCGCAAAGGTGCTCGCGCCGCGCGCCGCCAATCCCGCCGAAGCTCACGTGCAATTCATCGATGTGCGCGACCTCGCCACCTTCCAACTCAAGCTCATCGAGGATGGCCACAACGGAACCTACATCGCCAACGGGCCCGAGGGCGTGCTGACGATGGAAGAGATGCTCGCGGGGATCAAGGCCTCGGTTTCGAATCCGGTCGACTTCGTCTGGATGGATGAGGCGTGGCTGATGGAGCAGCAAGTGCAGCCGTGGATGGGGCTGCCGCTGTGGATCCCCGTGCTACCCGAGACCGCTGGTGCTGGCCGCGCCAATTGCGCGAAGGCGTTTGCCCACGGGCTCAAGTGCCGTCCGCTCGCCGAAACCGCGCGCGACACGCTCGCCGACTTCGAGGCAACCAAGGCCGAACGCCCCGCGGACTTCGCGTGGGGCGAGAAGGGCAAGCCAGGCATCACCGCCGCGCGCGAGGCGGAGCTGCTGAAGCTGTGGTCGGAGCGCGCCGCAGCGAAGCCCGCATGAGTCACGACGCGCTTGTCGGTCGCACTGCGGCGCATCTGCTACTTTGACTCGATGCACACCGCGTCAACCAGGCACATCCGCGCGGCCAAGGCGGTCCTGATCTTGCTTGGGATCGCCGCTTGCTTCGCCCGGCCTTCCTTCGCGGTCGACCGCGATGCCCCACCGCTCCCACCCCTCAAGGTCGGCGTCTACATCGATCCGCCGTTCACCATGGTTTCGAGCGGCGGGTTCTATTCTGGCTATGCGATCGAACTGTGGAACCTGATCGAGCAGAAGCTCGGCCGCAGCAGCACCATTGAGAACTTCAAGACCTTTCCCGAGTTCCTCGACGCGGCGGCGACGGGCAAGGTCGACATCGCCATCGGTGCGAGTTTCGTAACCAGCGACCGTGAAAAACGCATGGAATTCAGTTTTCCGATCGCTGATGGTGGCCTGCGCATTTCCGTCAACGACAGGCCGAAGCACTCGATTTCAGGGCTCTGGCGCGGTCTGGTCGAGGAGGGACATATCGAGATCCTCGCCTACGGCGCGCTCATTCTGGTTGGTCTCAGCGCGGCGATGATGGTGGTCTGGCGCCGAGTGGAGAAGGACTTTCCAAGCACGCCGCATGACGGCTTTGCCGAGGCCTTCTACCGCCTGGTCACGCTGGCGATGACGGGACGCGGAAGGGTCACGACGATTTCGACCTGGTACACGAAAGTGGTCGCCGCTGGATGGGTCGTCTTCGGCGTTGCGATCGCGGGCTACATCACCGCGAGCGCCACTTCGATCATGACAAAGAATCTGATTTACCACAGCGTCAAGGGCATCAGCGATTTGGAGAATGATGCGGTCGGCGTTGTCGAGGGCACGCTCGGCCAGAGCGTCTGCGTGAAGCGTGGGATCTCAACCGTCACCTTCCCGACGCTGCTCGAGGCCTGCGCCGCGCTCAACGCCCATACGGTTACGGCGGTTGTCTGCGACGGGCCGCTGCTGGAGGCGATTGATCGCATGCACCCCGAGTTTGATATGCGCGAAGTCGGCGCGCTCTTTGAGAAGCGCAAGTACGCGTGGCCGATGCCGCTGGGAAGCCCGATCCGGCGCGATGTCAACACCGCGCTCCTCGAATTGCAGGAGTCGGGCGAGCAAGAAGCCCTGCGCGTCAAGTACTTCGGTGCACTCGAAGCGCCCTAAAAAAGAAGCCGGTCGCCGATGAATCATCGGCGACCGGCACTTGGTTCGAATCGATCAATAGCGGTAGTGATCGGACTTGTACGGGCCTTCCGCGGGCACGCCGATGTATTCGGCCTGCTTCTTGGTGAGCTTGGTGAGCTTGGCACCGAGCTTGGCAAGATGGAGGCGCGCAACCTTCTCGTCGAGGTGCTTTGGCAGAGTGGTCACAGTCTTGCCGTAGTGCTTCGAGTTCTTGAAGAGCTCGATCTGCGCCATCACCTGATTGGTGAAGCTCGCGCTCATGACGAAGCTCGGGTGGCCGGTGGCGCAACCGAGATTCAGGAGACGCCCCTCGGCGAGGAGGATGATGGACTTGCCATCGGCGAAGACCCACTCATCGACCTGCGGCTTGATGTTCACGCGGCGAACGCCCTTGAGCTTGGCGAGGCCGGACATGTCGATCTCGTTGTCGAAGTGGCCGATGTTGCCAACGATCGCCTTGTCCTTCATCCGCTTCATGTGATCGGCGGTGATGATGTCGCAGTTGCCGGTGGCGGTGATGAAGATGTCGCAGCTGTCGAGGACATCCTCGAGCGTCGTGACTTCGTAGCCCTCCATGCACGCCTGCAGCGCGCAAATCGGGTCGATTTCAGCGATCTTCACGCGAGCACCTTGGCTGCGCAGGCTCTGCGCCGAGCCCTTGCCCACATCGCCGTAGCCGAGGATGAGCGCCGTCTTGCCCGCGAGCATGACATCGGTCGCGCGCATGATTCCGTCGACGAGCGAGTGGCGGCAACCGTAGAGGTTGTCGAACTTGCTCTTGGTCACCGCGTCGTTGACATTGATCGCCGGGAACAGAAGCTGTCCGAGCTCCTGCATTTGGTAGAGACGGTGAACACCCGTGGTGGTCTCTTCGCTCACGCCCTTGACATTGGGAACGATGCGGGCGAACAGGCCCTTCGCGCCGCGCAGCAGATCGCCGGCGAGCGCGAGGATGACCTTGAATTCGTCGCTGTCGGCTGGCTTGGCCGCAGGCACCTTGCCCGCCTTCTCCCACTCGAGTCCCTTGTGGAACAGGAGCGTGAGGTCGCCGCCGTCATCGAGGATCAGGTTCGGGCCCTGACCATCTGGCCAGTTCATGGCTTGATAGGTGCACCACCAGTACTCGGGCAGGCTCTCGCCCTTCCAGGCGAACACCGGAATACCCTTGGGATTCTCGGGAGTTCCGCCACGGCCCATCGCAACGGCGACGGCGGCGTGATCCTGAGTCGAGAAGATGTTGCAAGAGGCCCAACGCACTTCAGCGCCGAGCTCAACGAGCGTCTCGATGAGCACCGCGGTCTGGATGGTCATGTGGAGCGAGCCGGAGATGCGCGCGCCCTTGAGCGGCTTGCGGCCCTTGTATTCTTCGCGAATCGCCATCAGGCCAGGCATCTCGTGCTCAGCGAGCTCGATTTCCTTGCGGCCGAAGCGGATCGAGTCCGAATCGAGATTGCGGACCTTGTACGGAGGGTTCGAGAAGAGCTCAAGCCCGGTATCAAGGAAGGTGTTGGCGGGCGCAGACTTGGCTGTCGTCTTCTCGGCGCTGGTGGTGGACTTCTTCATGTTCTTTGGCGCGGCTGGAGTGGCGGTTGGCATGCTGGTGAGTTCCATGTTTCTTTGCTTCGGACGAACCGCCCCGCGCGATTCATCCTTTCATCCGGATGAATGGGAGAATACGCGCCATGACTCTTCAAGGCAAGTGCGTCACGACGGTTCGGGGTCGGCTATTCTTCCCGCCCACCGCAGTGCGTTCGCACCTCGGCCCTTCAACCATGGAGTTCTTCATGACTATCGCCCGCTCGCTTCTCTCGACCTGCGCCCTCTTCGCCGCCATCACTGGCCTCGCCTTCACGAGTTCCTCAACCGTCCCCGCCGCTGATGAGTTCAAGGGCGACGCCTACCCACTCGACACCTGCGTGGTTTCGGGCGAGAAGCTCGGCGCGGACGCGGTCACCGTCGTGCTTTCGGGCATGAAGGACAAGAACCTCGACGGGACCCAGATGAAGTTCTGCTGCGCCAAGTGCGAAGCGACCTTCAAGGCCGACCCGTCCAAGTACACCGCGAAGCTCAACGAGCAGATCATCAAGGCCGCCGGGACTTACCCGCTGACGCACTGCCTGGTGATGGCCGACGAGAAGTTGGACGACAGCGCCAAGACCGTGGTGTTCCACAACCATGTCTACAAGTTCTGCTGCAAGAAGTGCATCGCCCGCTTTGAGAAGGATCCGACCAAGTACGCCGCTGCCTTCGACTCGCAAATCGTTGCTGCGCAGAAGCCGGGCTACAAGGCCAAGAAGTGCCCGATCAGCGGCGCGGACATCAAGGCTGACTCGACCGATGTGGTCCTCGGCGACCGCCTGGTTCGCACCTGCTGCGAGAAGTGCGCGGCCAAGGCCAAGGCTGATCCGAAGGCAACGATCGTCAAGGTTGACGCGATCGTGGCTGCGAGCGAGAAGGCTGATCGCTGATCGGCTGATGAAGCAATGAATGACGCCATAAATGGCGCCATGTATGACGCCATGTATGACGAAGGGGCCCGGCGAATACGCCGGGCCGCTTTATTTTTGAGTGGTTTCGTGCTGGAAGCGCGCCGCGCCGCGACGTCACTTCATCATCACTTCGTCAAGCGCGCCACGAACAGACCGGGGCCGCGCGCGTCGATCGCTGGGCGCAGTGGACGATAGAGCGCGAGCTTGAGCTTGGCTTCGGAGGCCAGTTCAGCGAGCACTGTTTGCGAGAAGCCTAGATGTTCGTGGCCCATCGCAGTGCGATACTCGCTACGCGTATGCGCGACCATGTCGATGACGATGATCGATCCGTGCTTGGCGAGCGCCTTACGCGCGGCGACCAGCACCTTCGCCGGCGCCGGCACATGATGCAGCACCAACGAGATCACGCACGCGTCGAACTCGCCAGCCGTTGCCGGCAGTTCCTCGAGGGAGCCCTTGCGGACTTCAACATTGGCGTGTTCGCGCAAGCGTTTGCGCGCGGCCTCGATCATGGCGGGCTCACGATCGATGGCAACGACCTTGCGGAGAAACGGCGCGATTTCCGCAGAGATATCGCCTGTTCCGCAGCCGAGGTCAGCCACGGCCCACTCGGCCGGCAGCAGCGAGAGCAACGCCTCCGAGTCAAAGCGCTCACCAAAAAGGCTTCGCCGCAGGCCGCTCCATTCGCCGCCAACCCTGCCAAAGAAACCCTTGGAATCAGTGTTGCGCGACGCGATGACCTCGATAAGACGGCGGTCGTCGTCGGCAAACGAACCGTGGTCGCCGAGCGATGCGCGCAACAGCTCCCAAGCCGCGCGAGCGTCGGCGGAAATGGTTTCGCGCGCAAAGCGATAGAGCGTGGCCGTTCCTTCGGAGCGCTTGGAAACGATCGCGACTTCGTGCAACGCCTTGAGATGTCGGCTCATCGTGGACTGCGGCAATTGCAGCGCCGAAGCGAGCTCGCCCACCGCCAGTTCATCGCGCTCAAGCAGTCGCAGCATGCGCGCGCGCTGCGGATCAGCGAGCGCGGCGAAGATGGGAATGACGGTGGTACCTGCCGGCAAAGTTCAAACCGATCACTGTCCCGGTGGCAGACCAGTGGTCGGCTCGAGCGCAAGGCCGTATTCCGCCGCCTTCGCACGCACCGCGCCCGACTTCGGGGCGATGGTGTAAGCCTGACGCAAGCGACGAGTCGCGAGCTTCGAATCGCCAACATCCTCGGCGACGGTCACGGCCATGAGATACGGCTGGAAATTGTTGCCATCGGCAAGCAGGATCGCGCCGTTCACCGCCATGGTCGCGGTATCAGGATCGTTCATCTTGATGCCGTAATCAGCGAGCAGCATGTAGCTGTCGAGCGAATTCAGGTTGCTGCCGCGCTGCTGCAGCAGCTGCACGAGCTTCTGCTTCTCATTGAGCTTGAAGTACACATGGGCGAGGCCCGCGGCAACTTCCTGGCTCGCAGGATTGGCCGCGTAAGCAGTCTCAACATGCGTGCGCGCTTCGGCGAGGTTGCCGACTTCGGCAAGGCTCACGCCGTACCGATACTCAACTTGCCAGTCGCCAGGCGCGCGCTCGAGAATCTCGGCGTAGCCAACAACAGCCTTGTCGTACTGCCCATATTGGAAGGCGCGATCGGCCTCCTGCTTGGCAGCGGTCATCGGCCGCGGGCCCGCGCAGGCGGTCAGCGAGATGGCAACGAGGGCGAGGGACGGGAAAGCAATGAATGAGAAAGTACGGCTCATGGGGCGGGATGATACGGTCTTCGCCGCCGCGTGGAAGACGCGGAGTTTCGAAGAAATCGTCGGGCTTCGACCATGACAATCGACCGTTCCAACAGCAACCCGTCCGCAGGCGACCCCATCAAGGTGCGCGCCAAGGTGCGCGCCAAGGTGCGCCCCGAGGTGCGCGCCGAGGTGCGCGTGGCGGTGATGCGCCATGAGGTCGACGCGTCGGGTGCGGCGGTTGATGGCGATCACATTGATCTGATGGTTGGGGCGCCGATGGCCGATGGGCGGGCGGGCGGCGGCGCGAAGTCGGATCCCAACGCGCGCACCGTGCGGACTTGGCGGCTGCCCCTTGCGGTTTGGACGGCGCAAGGCCTCGCCTGCGGACGGTTTGCGGCGGTGGCGCTCGAGGCGCATCGAGCGCTGTACCTTGAACTGGCCGAACCGCGGGTGCTGAGTGACGGACTCGGGCGGGTCGTGCCGCTCGCGCGCGGGATGGGCGT
>Ga0209086_10004079_pt1 | contig 10919 bp, 7 predicted proteins | sample M_130207_XF_Meta_FD_187312 | JGI IMG/M metagenome (GOLD analysis project Ga0209086, IMG submission 187312) | Freshwater microbial communities from Lake Montjoie, Canada to study carbon cycling - M_130207_XF_MetaG (SPAdes) (version 2) | ecosystem: Environmental > Aquatic > Freshwater > Lake...
CTGCGATGTCTTTGGCCTGCGCATTAACTTCCGCTTCACTACACACCGCCACGATCTGACGAAATTCGGCTGCCTGTGCGTCCTCTAGATCTTGCCCCCACATCGCTTGAATCTGGTCATCGTTCAACGCCCCCTCATCAACGTCCTCTTGGGTTACATGATCTAGGCATGCGTTCCGTTGCACACTGTCCAGCATCCACTCGGTTGGCGAAGTCTTGGCTATGTAGTAAGCAATGTGCCCAGAGTGGTATGGGCTTTCGCTCCAATCAACTTTCACGACAAGCTGCCATTTGACCTTTCCAGCTGGACGCCTCTTCTCCAGCGCCCCCGATCGCGTACTGTCGATTGTTATCTTCATGAACTTGGTTCTCCATGATTCACAACTGTTGATTCAATTCCCGAATGCATTTCTAACCCTGACGATGCTTCGACAATTCTAACTGCCTTGGCCCTGCGTGATGTTGCCTGCGTCTGTTCATTCCTTACTTACTTGACGGTTGACCCTAGTAAAGCCACCATTCGTTCTTTGCGGGCAATCGATTGAGTAAGTCCCTCGTTTCCCGCCAGTGTGGCAAGTGTTGATCCATGAGTGCGATGAACTTGGCTCCGTGATTCGGCTGCAAGAAATGCACTAACTCATGCACCACGATGTACTCCAAACACTCCCGTGGTTTCTTAGCGAGCTCGGTGTTGATGCGAATTGTTCGCTTGCTTGAATTGCAACTGCCCCACCGAGTCTTCATGCTTTGCACGAAGCAACCAGTTGCTTGTACTCCCAACTTCTGCTCCCACTTCGATATCAGCGGCGACAGCGCTATCCGCAACAATCCTCGGTACCACGCAGCCATCACAGCTGCCCGAACGTCCGGTGTTGCGCCTGGACGAATTTGCAACCGCAATTTCGAGTGATGCAATTGCACGTGAGGTCCTGCGGATATTTCGACGACTTCTAACAGATAGCGCTTGCCCCAAACATAGTGGCTTTCTCGATCGATGTATTCCCGCTGGCTCTCCCGCGATTGACCTTCCAACTTCTTTTGTTGTTGGCGAATCCATCCCAACTTCGAAATCACAAAGCCACGAATTGTCGCTGAAGTCATCGCCCGTGGCGCTGAAATCCGAACTCGCCCCGTTGGGGGATACACGCTCAGGTGAATATTCTTGATGTCCTTCTTGACGACATCAACCACCACGCCACCCAGTTCCATTTGGGTTGCCATCAGTACTCTCGATGTTGTTGAATCACTGCAAAAATTCGCTCGACCTCCGCGACATTTCCACCGAGTACCGGCAACAACGCAGCCTTGATTTGATTCTCCCGAGGCCGATTGCCACGCCACTCGTCGGGTCGGGCGTCCTTGACAACCTCATCGACTCGAAGCGCCAACGCTTCATCCTTTCCTAAATTGTTATAGAGAGCCCGCAATCCTGACGTCACTAATGCCTTAGGCAAATCTCCACTGTGCCCAGCATGAACCTGCGCGGCAAGTGCGGCCACTTTTAGTAAATACTCTTCATACTCGATCGCCTTTCGCTTCAGAGATGCGATGATCTCCTTCAACAGCGACGACATCTTGTCATAAAAAGCAGGATCATTCAGGTGATCCTTGACGATCTTGCTGCGAACATTGTTTGCAATCGTTTCCGCAACCGCCTCTTTGCTGTTGCGGATCCCCTTCGGCAAACTGTTGATCGCATCGGCGATGCCCGACTTCATGATTAAGTCCAACAGCGGAATTTCTGCAAAGGGTGCAATCTGCTTGGGTAGATCTGCCTTGATATAGGTATCGATCAAGTGCCGCATGTCCGCTTCGAATGCCTTCAGATCGATCGATTCTCCGCTTGCGCGCTTGATGGTTTCTCTTAAGCCGACAAACTTCTCGATATTGACCTTCATGACCGCGATGGGATCATCGTTGTAACCAGCGGCAGCCAAATCATCGGCGATGTTCGCATACGCCCGAACCAGCCCCGCAACGCCCTTATAGAAAACAGCCCGCTGCGGTTCGCGTACTTGCAAGTCATCAGGTAGTTCGCTGTTTCCACAGAAGTAATGGATGTACTCAAGTTCACCGGCTGGCTGCAAGACTGGTTCGCATATCAAATCCATCGCTTCGACTGCGGCGTCCAAATGCTCACGCCCCTTTGCGAGTCGAGTGCCGAGTAGCACCGCTGGATCTTCGCCGCCACTATCGTCGCCGTCGAGTTCGGATATATAGACCGCGAGAGTGTCCCCAACCTTCTTGAAGAGGTCTTTGTAGTCCACAATGTATCCGTAGTCTTTGTCCTCCCCGTCGAGCCGATTCACGCGGCAGATTGCTTGAAAGAGCCCGTGGTCTTGCATCGACTTATCGATGTAAAGGTAAGTGCAGGGCGGAGCATCGAATCCCGTCAGCAATTTGTCGACGACCACCAACAACTTCATGTTGCCTGGCTGCTTTGTAAACATCCACTTTGCCTCATCCTCGTAGGTCTCAGTCTTTGTCTTTCCCTGCTTGGGAACAACAACCCTCAACAACTCTTCATAAGTGTTGTAGATGAACTGCTTGTCGGTCTCGGTGTTTGCGCCAGTCTCTTCCTCCGTCACATCTTGGGCGAGTGGGTTGTAAGACGTAACAACGGCGCATTTGCCTTTCAATTCAGTCTCTTGGAACAACTTGTAGTACTTGCAAGCGTCATAAATACTCGAGGCGACCAGCAGCGCATTCCCACGCTGGCTGCTTAACCTCGGTTTGACCCCAAAGTCAAAGACGATGTCAGCCACAATTCGATCCATTCGGGACTTCGAACTCAACACCTTCTGCATTGTGCCCCATTGCTTGCGAAGCTCGGCTTTCTTCCAGTCGTTGAGCCCTCTGGTCTTGGCATCAAACCACTGATCCACCTTCTCTTGCGACTCGAGTTCTTGATCGATTTTCTTTGCGTCGTATCGAAGGTCCAGGACGACACCGTCTTCGACTCCTTCGTTGAACTTGTATTTGTGGATGTAGTCACCGAAGACTTCGTGGCTGGTTTGCTTGTCCGCCTTCAGTAAGGGCGTCCCAGTAAACCCGATGAAGACCGCACCTGGCATCAGTGCTTTCATCGTCTTGTGCAGTTTGCCGGTTTGAGTGCGGTGGCACTCATCAACGAACACAAACAAATCCCCGACGGTATCGACGGGCTGCGACTTCAGTTCTTCTATGAATTCCTCGAAGTTGCCGACTCCCTTCTTCCCAAACTTGTGGACCAGTGAACAGATCAGTCTCGGCGATGCGGTGCGCAGCAGGTCCATCAACTCTCGACCACTCGACGCTTGCTTGATCTCTTTTGACATTCCGATGTCTCTGAATACCCCCAAGATTTGCTTATCAAGCTCGTCCCGATCAGTCACGATGATCACTCGAGCATTTGGTTTGTTCTCCAAAATCCATTTGGCGAGCAACACCATCACAATGCTCTTACCGCTGCCTTGGGTATGCCAAATGATGCCGCCTTTCTTCTGATTGATCCGTTCTTGGGCAGCTTTGACGCCGAAATACTGGTGCGCCCGTGGCAACTTCTTGTCTTTCCCGTCAAAGATCACGAAGTCATGGATCAACTCAATCAGCCGAGACTTGTCGCACATTTTTAAGAGGTACTTGTCGAGTTTGTTACCGCTGTTGTCTTTTTCATCTTCCTTCCACTTCAGAAAAAACTTCTCTGGCGTTTTGATCGTGCCGTATTGCATTCCTTCCGAGTCGTTACCGGCAATTACGATCTGGACCGTACTAAAAAACCACTCGTTGAAATTTGGCTGTTGATTCGACAACAACTGCCGAATGCCGTCGCCGATAGAAGTCCGACTATTTTTGAGTTCGATCACGCCAACCGCAATCCCATTGATGTACAGCACCAAGTCCGGCCGGCGTGTGCGGATCCCATGAAGCGTGACTTCTTCAGCAATCGCGAAGTCGTTCGCCTTCAGATTGCTCCAATCGATCACCTTGACAGTCTCTGTGACCTTGCCGACTTCCGTCTTCAAGGCAATGCCGTAGCGCAGCAATTGGTAGACCGCCTTGTTCCTTTCGAACAGGCTGTGATTGTTGTTGCCAGCAGCCCGCTGCAGTGCATCAATCGTCCCAGCAATTTGGACCGGCGTGTATCCCCGCTTCGCAAGATTCGCATCCAAGAGTTGAGTTTCAATATTGGAATTCCCATCGCCCTCGGTAAAGTCGCCGAGATACTTGTAGCCGAGTTGATCTTGGAACAACGAGATCACCCGCTCCTGCGTCGCTCGTTCTGGTTGACAGATATTTTCTGGGCTCATGCTTTGACCAGTTTGAAACTGACTTGATATCGATAGAAAGAAATTGAAGGAACGGACATAAGCGCCCACCGCATTTTCTGGTCGTCTTCAAGCGCAATAATTACACCTTCGACTGTTTGGTTGCTCTCGGCAATCTGGTCTTTGACGAATCCCATGTATCGCAAAACTTGCCCCACGACTGCATCGCTTGCCCGACCTCGCTTAAGTTCAACAACCAAGAGTCGCTTCTTGTCTTTGCTAATAGCCAAGACATCTATTGGACCTGCATCGGTCGCGTATTGCTGCCCAACGGATTCCCCGTCTTCCTCAAAGATAGAAAAATCCTTACTCAAAATAGTCTGGTCCCAATTCGTAACTAAGAATGCTTCCAGATGCTTTTCCATTGCAAACGCAACAGGATCTTCGATCTCCCCATCGCCGACTCGCGATTGCAAGGCTGAAGGCACGTTGCCCAGCAGTTGGTCTAGTTCAATTCGATAACTCGAGATGTCACTTACCGTCCCTGCAGATCCAGTCGAGTTCTGCAATGCTTCGCTCATCGAAGCGCGAGCGATTGGCTCTGGACGCCACGAGACCTTTCTGCGATGCGGGAGGACTTGATTCACGGCGTAGTAATAGTCGCCCGCCACATCGCCAACTCGATAGTTACCTCCGCCATCGGGGCACAAGACGACATCACCCTTCTTGATTCCCTTTGAAATCGTGAACAATGCTCCGCAAGCAAGCCCCGCACCAATCTTTTCTTTCTCAGGATTCCGTTCTAGAAATTTCGGGATGAACTGTTTATTAAAAGTTCGCCATTCCTCAGGAAGATGATGGCTTAGATCTTCATGGATTCCAAAGTCTGCACCTATAAAATTTCCCGCAAAGCAATCGGCAGCATGAACGCTTTGTTTTCCCAACATTACGCGGCAATAATTTGTCATTCGAGCGGTTTGTCCTTCCGTGTGCGTTTCAATTCAGCCCAAACTTACGAGTTCGCAAAACTTCCATCCAATAGGATTCCCTTATTAGGATCTCATCTCTTGAAGCATGGGTATCTGCAATCTCCAGCACAGAATACTGAAACCACTCGGCATACTTGGCGCCCCTCTTTTTCAGTAGCGCCCTGAGCTCCTTGTTCCCACCGTGACCCGACTTCGCATAATCGCACCATCGCTTCCAGATTCCGCCAGATCCAGTCGCAGATCCAACGTAGTGCTTTCCCGACTTCGTATCGGTGATGAGATAGATCCCCTTGACGCATGCGAGCGGCCCATGCCACGATGCGATCCGTTGATCGGTGACATTTTGAAGACTCGAATGTGTCAGAACGATTGCGTTGTAGCCAGGAAAGGCTTGCATCGTCATCTTCTCTTGGCGAATCTCAACGATTGGGAGTTGGATGGTTGGCTTGTTCAAGATGTAGGAGTTTCTAGTTCGTACATGGTGCACGACGACTCGGCCAATCAACTCCTGCTGATTGGGAAGCAAGCGAGTCGTGTATAGGAACCCGTCGGGCGCTTTCTTTCTTGAGAGAACCTTGTACACCCCAACGAAGAGCCACTCCTGATTTCCAATGTCGATGAGACTGAGTACTTGCGCATATTCGAAGTTCTTTCTCGACTGATAGTTCTGCCACTCCTGAAACCACCCTCCATAGAAGGCATCGATCGGTGAGACGCCAACACCGGCATAGCAAGCGAGGTGAATTTTGATCTGTTCGGCTTCGCTAATGATGCCGACTCCAGAGGCTTCGAGAAATCGAACAAGTCCGATCATTTTGTTCTTGCTGCCATTTTTAGTGCTCATTGATTGCCTTTCCAATGTTGTTCTATTTTCCACAGTGGCTCCCCCGCAGGCAACGCGCTGCGGATTAAGTTTATGACGCCTTGATAGGTTTTTGAATCAAACTTGGACCAGCGCTTGTTATGAAAAATTCGCCACTGGTTCGCATAGCCGCCAAAGTTCGCCTTTGCCAACGCATCAAGCAAGACCGCATCGATGGGCGGATGCAAACATTTCACGCATGGATGTTGGTGGTTCCCTCCGCAAACAAAGCGGTCTTTCAGATAGGAATTGATCAACTTGGCAGCAATGCCATGCGTAAACGAAAGTTTTTTTTGCTTGGCTTTTTGTATAACTTTTCTACGCCACTGGGCGTGTCGAGCATCAAGCCGTGCAGGTGTTGGCAAGTCTGTGACCAGAAACTTTGCCGTGAAGCCCACAGCTTCAAGAATCTCTCTGCCGACTGACACCTTGAATCGACAGAGCTTGCTCGCTCTTGCTCCCGTGGCCGCACCCCACGCGGACGAGATGTGCTTGTGATGTTCGATGGTGTACGGCATGTTTAGATAAGGCGCGTCTTGCCAGTGAGAAGTTCCTGCATCATGGCCTGCTTGAGGGCGCGGGTTTTCTCCCGCCGCTGCTCGAGCGCCGCAAGCTCGCCGTCCATTTCGGTTAGCACCGACGCGATGGCGGTTTGTTCAGCTTCCGTTGGCGGGAGGCGCATCTCAAATGTTTGGAACGTTGGAAGCCGAAGCGAGTCCACGGTCGCTTTCACTGTGTTCTGCATTGCCCAAGCACCGAAGTTCTTGGCGATGTAGAAGTGAATAAACCTGCCGGAGATGCCGGGGACGAATTTTGTGATGGCGTAAACACGTTGATGCACGTCGAACCTTCCATTGATGTAGTGGAAGATGTCTCCGATTCGCCCTTCCCCAGGCACGAGGATGGCCTCGCAGTCGTGTGAGTAGCTGTTGATTCGCTCGACAACTTCCGAGCGCACGAAGAACGGATACTGGCCGTCTTCAACTTTGTCTTCGTTGTTACGGCTGCCGGTTTTGATGTGCGCAATTTCTCCCAGCCGCTTCACCTCCCACTCGGCGTGGAAGCCGGGGAGGCGGGTTTGGCCGGTGAGGAGTTGCTGCATGGCGGCCTGTTTGAGCTCGCGCTTCTTGGCAATGAGCCGGTCCAGCCCGCCCAGCAGCCCATCCACATCGCTCAACGCCGTCGCGATGGCGCGTTGTTCGGGGAGGGGTGGAAGCGGGGCAAGAACACGCCCAAGATTCTGCTGGCCTACGTTGGCCCGAACAGCGCCTTGCCCCATTGGAATAATCTGTGACCGGATACATGGAGCACGAAGTGCGTAGCCCGCATAAACGGGGTCGAAATTTTCGGCAAGCGGTCGCCCACGGATGACAAAGCCTCCAAATACAACGCGCTCAGCGCCCAAGTAGGTTGCCGCCAAAGCAACCTCTTCTTGTGTCTCCGAAGTCCGATTGAAAAGCACGTCACCCCTGCGGACGGCGTAAGACGAAACAACCGCTTCAGGCAACGTAACCTGTCCCGTAATTTCCGGCCCGTGGATGTGTGAATATGTGATTGGCTCAAGGACATTGATGAATCGAACACCTTGCCCATATGCCGCCTTGTCAGCGTTGACGCCGTTTCTGAACGCGAAGAGTTCGGCAAATAGTTTCACCTTCCACTCCTCCGGGATAACCCCGACCTCCGTCTGTTTATAGCCCCGTTTCAATTCCATACCACTCCCATCCTTTTGAGATGTCCTTCCACGCGGGCGGCGAGCGCGGCCACTTCGTCGGTGAGCTGCGGCAACGGGGCTTCGTATCGCTCGGCTAATTCTTTCACACGCTGGGTAAGTGCCTGGCTTATGCGGTTCATTTCGCCGTGAATAGCCGCGGCAAGCGTGGCCATCCATTTGTCTTGCACCACTAGTGTTTTAATTTCGGCATCTGTCAATTTGGAATACTTGGCGAATGCCTTTGCGTCTAAATCAGATTCTGCATCTTCTAGCGCCTTCTTTGTGTCAGCTTTTTCGCTGGAAAGTTTCAACCATTCATTGCAAACAGAAATTTCTTCCTTGGCTTCTTTGTCGCCCTTTATTTCTTTTAGTCGCGCCGCCACACTGGCTTTGTTTACTTTGTCCCAATCAGCGAAATAACCTTCTTCGCCACTATTTTCCTCTTCTAATTCTTCCAAGCGCGCGGTTGTGCTTGCAAGTAGGGAATCCAAAGCAAGAATGGCCTCTTGCTCTTTTGCAAAATAGCGTGCAACAATCAAATGCTTGGGGATTAAGTCACACGCCCAGCCTTTGTCCACTTGCTTGCCTTGCTTTCCGTCTTTGCCTTGCTTGGTCTCCGTCACTCGCACGGGTTGCGCATTCCAACCATCTTGGGCAATCAAATAGCAATCATCCTGCATGACTTGTTCCCAGTAATCCATTTGATGTTGAAAGACGTCGTACTTGCCAATGAGCGGCTTGTCGGAATAATTGGAAAGCAAACCTTCACCTAAGTCACGAATGATGGACTTGGGGTTGCACCCAGTCTTGAGCACCTTCAACTTTATGGCGGTTTTATTTTGCCAATCCGTAAATAGTTCCTCCATGCCATTCATAAACAGCACAAACTCTGGGTGCTCATAGATGGTTGGCTTTATGTTTGCCTTTTCACAAGCAAGGCGCAAGAAATTAGGGCGAGCATCTGCAAACAATGCTTGCCGAACCTTGGGGCACACTCGCCAATACTCCGCAAGTGAATCAACATCCACTTTGGGAATACCACCGCGCAGATGTCCTTCTATGTTCTGCACATCTTCAGGATCAGTGCTGTCGATGTAGCGCGGAAGGTTTAGGTTGTAGTCATTCTTTGCATCAGAGATTTCCTTCATGGGCACCATGCGGGCGTACTTGGGAACTTCCATCTGCTTGGTAAACGCATCGACAATTTGGTGAATGTCGCGGGCGCGCAAGCGATTCTTGGGGCCATCCTTTGCAAAGCCCTTAGACGCATCGATCATGAAAATGCCCTTGCGCGTGGCGGCGCCGGCTTTATCTATAACAATGATGCACGCGGGAATGCCGGTGCCATAGAAAAGATTGGCAGGTAGACCAATGATGCCTTTGATGTAGCCTTTTTGCAGAAGGTTCTTGCGAATTTCAGCCTCGGCGTTGCCACGAAATAGAACGCCGTGCGGAAGAATGCACGCGCCCTTACCAGTGCTTTTAAGCGAGCGGACAATGTGCAGCAAATATGCATAGTCGCCCTGCTTATCTGGTGGAACGCCAAAGTTTTGGAAGCGTCCATGGGGATCGCTTGCAGGATCCAAGCCAGTGCTCCATCGCTTGTCGCTGAATGGTGGATTGGCAACGACATAATCAAATGTCTTTAGCGTGTCACCGTCTAGAAACTTTGGGTCAGTGATCGTGTTGCCCTGCATGATCAGCGCGGTTGGATTGTCGTGCAGGATCATGTTCATGCGCGCAAGATTGCTGGTGGCAGAATCTTTTTCTTGGCCGTACAAGGTGACTCTGGCCTTGGCTTCATCAGCAACTTTCAATAGCAAAGAGCCAGAGCCACAAGTGGGGTCATAGATTGTTGTCTTGGCGGTCGTATTGGCGGTTTGAAGATCGAGCACCTGTGCCATGATGCGGCTGACTTCTGCGGGGGTATAAAATTGTCCTTTGCTCTTACCGCTTTCGGTGGCAAAGTGGCGCATTAAATATTCGTACGCATCGCCCAGAATGTCATCGCCTTCAGCGCGGTTCTGTGAGAAATCAAGCGCGGGGTTCTCAAATATGGAAATAAGGTTGGTGAGGCGATCGACTTTTTCCTTGCCTGAACCAAGCTTGGTGCTGTCGTTGAAGTCCGGCATGTCGGACAACTTGTTGGCATCAGCAAGGCGCTTTAGGATTTTTTTATTGATCTGGTCCCCAATGTCGGGCGTGCCTTTTAAGGCGACCATGTCCTTAAAGCTTGCGCCCTTTGGAATGGAAATTGGGGCGTAGGCAACGCCGGCGTATTTATCGCTGACATATTTCACAAACAACAGGGACAAGACATAGTCCTTGTACTGCGACGCGTCCATGCCGCCGCGAAGTTCGTCGCAAGATTGCCAAAGAGAAGAATAGAGCTCTGATTTTTTAATTGGCATGGTGGTGTTTTTGTGCGTGCGGAAAGTTTGCGGAAAAGATTTGTGTGGTCAGACTACGAGATTGGGGCGTGGGTGGGCGGGTGAGGGAACCCACCTATGACGCAACCACTGGGAACCGGAAGAAACAGACCCCCACTACCGGCGTCTTAGTGCATTCAACGTGCTCCATTTTCCAGGGGCTTGTTGATATGTCCAGAACGACCAGCCATTCATAGGCTTGTTAGCAATTGCCATCGCCGCAAGCGATGGTGAAGTAAAGCGACCAACGATGCCGCGAACTCTAATAGATCCATCGCGGCGAACTTGGGCAGTATATTTTTTATCTTTATAAATTCTTCGTAATGATTTTGGATGGCCTGGATAGTTCGCGAGTACAGGTGTTCGTCGAGAACCCTTCTTGTTTTTACGGCCCCCTTTTTTCACTATTACGCGTTTTGGTTTGCGTAAATGACTGCGAAAAAGTTCATTGCGCTTTTTTTCATCTTCCGCTTTTATTCGTCTCTTTAATGTTTTTAGTAGACTTTGCGCCCTTGCAAACTTGCCACGCTGCTTATTACCCTTTGGTTCAGCAATGCGCAATACAAGGGATTCAAGTTCCTTCATAAAACCACTTTCAAGTGTTAGATAAAGGCTGAAATTAGTCCAGAGTCCTTTGTGACGATCACGCAAGTGTTGCTCCAAACGCCCACGCAAGTTT
>Ga0209086_10004083_pt1 | contig 10912 bp, 8 predicted proteins | sample M_130207_XF_Meta_FD_187312 | JGI IMG/M metagenome (GOLD analysis project Ga0209086, IMG submission 187312) | Freshwater microbial communities from Lake Montjoie, Canada to study carbon cycling - M_130207_XF_MetaG (SPAdes) (version 2) | ecosystem: Environmental > Aquatic > Freshwater > Lake...
ATGATTAAACGCTTGCCAATTGAAAATATGAAAAGGCAGCCAACCACCAAGAAAAAGTGTAGCACCTATAGCACATACAATAAATACATTTACATATTCAGCCAAAAAGAAAAGGGCAAACTTCATACCCGAATATTCTGTATGGAATCCTGCGGTCAGCTCAGATTCGGCCTCTGCAAGATCGAAGGGCGCACGATTGGTTTCAGCTGTTACGGCAATAATAAAAATAATAAAAGAAATCAATACAGGCAGATGCCCTCTAAAAATCCACCAACCGCTTTGCTGAGAAGCAATAATATCTGAAATACTTAAACTACCCGATAATACTACTATAGAAAGTACTGCCAAACCAGCAGATAATTCATAACTCACAATCTGTGCTCCACTTCTCATAGCGCCAAGCAATGAATATTTATTATTGCTTGACCATCCTGCAATCAATATACTAATAACCATGATGGAAGAAATAGCAGATATATAAAGTACGCCGATATTTACATCCCACATTTGAAAACCATTTGAAAAAGCGATAGGTGCCATCAATAACATAGATACAATGATGGCTAAATAAGGTGCAAAGTTGAAAAGAAACTTATCAGCTCCTGAGGGAGTAAGCCCTTCCTTTACTAACAACTTTAATGTATCAGCAAAAGATTGCAGCATTCCTTTGGGACCAACTCTATTAGGACCGAGTCGGATTTGCATCCATGCCGAAACTTTTCTTTCCATCAATACAAGAACAAGTCCCAGCATGGCAAATAAGGCGATAACACTGATGCCGGCAATGATCATTTCTATTAACACAGCCAATCTTCCAGCGAAGTGCTCATGCAGCCAGCTGTCAATATTATTTGCTATGTTATGTAAACTCCACATAATTTATCTGTCTATATCCGGTATTACTAAATCAAGTGTTCCCATCATAGCGATGAGGTCACCAATTTTGCTTCCTCTTGCCATATGATCCAAAGCAGAAAGGTTAGAAAATCCTGGAGAACGGAATTTAATTCTATAAGGGGTTAAACCTCCTTCACTCACAATATAAATACCAAGTTCTCCTCTTGCAGTTTCCACTCTTGTATAAAACTCGCCCTTAGGTAATTTCAACACAACTTTTGTCTTTGCCTGAAAATCTCCTTCAGGAATATTGTCTATCAATTGTTCAATGATACTGATTGATTGGTTCATTTCGCCTATTCGTACCAGATAGCGTGCCAAGGAATCGCCACCTTTTTTAATCACTTCATTGAATTGTACTTTATCATAAGCATCATAGGGATATAATTTTCGAATATCGCACGAAACTCCGCTGCCACGGGCTGTAGGACCAGTACAGCCAAACGAGATAGCATCTGAAGCTGATAATGTTCCAACATTTTTCATTCTATTGATAAAAATAACATTGCTGCTTACCAATTCGTCGTATTCCTTCACTTTTGATTTATACAATGTAATAAACTCTTTCACCTTTCTCTGAAAATTGGGGTGAAGATCGGACATTACCCCACCGGGTACCATATAATTCATAGTCAACCGAGCCCCGCAAGTTTCTTCCATGATATCATTGATTGCCTCGCGTTCTCTGAAAGCATGAAAGAAAGGAGTGAATGCCCCAAGATCCATTGCCATGGCACCCCACCATAATTCATGTGAAGCAATGCGAGTAAGCTCATCCATAATTACCCTAATTACCTGAGCTCTTTGCGGGATTTCAATTTGTAATCCTTTTTCAACACAAAGTGCACATGCATGATTATTAATATGGGCTGAGAGATAATCCATACGACTGGTTACATAAATAAACTGTCGGTAAGTAAGGCTCTCGCACATTTTTTCGATGGAACGATGGATATACCCAAGATGAGGCTCTACCTTTTTAATCGTTTCTCCATTGAGTGTAATCAAAAGGTGCAACACCCCATGCGTAGCAGGATGCTGCGGACCCATATTAATTAACTGATCGCCTTCGGCGGTTGTTCCTACTTCTTCAATCATGCAAAGAAAGACTCATTTTTAGCATTATAATTTTATCATGTTCACTGGATCATCAAAATCTTTTCGCAAAGGATTTTTTCCTTCCCATCCATCTGGAAGAATTAGTAATCTGAGGTCAGGATGATTAATAAATTTAACTCCAAACATTTCATAGACTTCCCTTTCATGAAAATTAGCCGTTTGCCAGATATCAGTGAGAGATTCTATTTCAGGATTTGAAGGATTTAATTTTGATTTTAATACTAATGAGTGACGATATGTGGTAGATGTAAGATGATAGACCATAGTCAGGTGCGATTTCCAATCGATGCAAGTAAGACAGAAAAGAAAATTGAAATCAAGCATTTTATCGTACCGAAGATAGGATGCAAAGGCATGAAGAGATGAGGCATTGACTTCAATATTCAGCCATTCGCATGTTTCATCAAAAACAGCATCTGGCATCCAATCAAAAATTTTAGCTTTTAATAATTCCTTTTCCATGTTGAGTGCTACTCTTTGCCTATTTTAATCTGTTCGCGAGTTAATCCTTTTTTTATTTTTTCCTGCAAACTAATTAAAGCGTGCAGCAGCGCTTCAGGACGGGGAGGACAACCCGCCACATATATATCCACAGGAATTATATGGTCAGCTCCTTTTACTACTGAATAGGTATTATAGAAAAATGGACCTCCGCTGATAGCACAAGCACCCATTGCAATAACATATTTTGGATCAGCCATTTGATCGTACAATCGCTTTAGCACAGGTGCCATTTTATTTACAATAGTTCCTGCAATGATAATCACATCAGCCTGTCGGGGGGAAGCACGAGCTACCTCAAAACCAAAACGAGAAAAGTCGTATTTAGCAGCAGCAACAGACATCATTTCAATACCGCAGCAGCTTGTAGCAAAAGTAAGAGGCCATAAAGAATTGGAACGAGCCCAGTTTATAATATCATCAAGCTTACTCAAAACAACACCGCCACCAGGTGTTTCGTGCACCTGGCCAGGAAAAATTTCATTATCAGTTTTTATTACATCCATTTTAATGCTCCCTTTTTATGGGCATATAAGAATCCGAGAAATAGTATCAGAAAAAAAATAACAATTTCTACAAAAGCAAACCAACCCGAAATTTTAGCCACAACAGCCCAGGGATAGAGAAACACTAACTCTACATCAAAAATGAGAAAAATAAGAGCAAACAGATAATAGCCTACACTCAATTGCGTCCAAGTTTTTCCGCTAGTAGGAATGCCACACTCATAGGGCTCCCCTTTTTGTGGATTGACGGTGGCTTTGGTAAATATCTTTGCCACAAGTAAGGCCATAAATGAAAATGCTAAAGCAGCTATTATTAGCACAATCATGGAGGATGCTCCCATATAGATTTGATTAGATCAGATTGAGTTCCAAGGTAATAAAAAAATAATAACACTAGGGTAAGGGAAAAATAACAAAAGAACCAAGGCTAATTAGCCAAATATCTCCAAATGAATAGCACTTTTATCATATCCCATATTTAGGATTCGATCTTTTGCCTCATTGATCATGCCCCTCCAGCCACATAAATAAAATGAAGCGGGCTGGCGCGAAGCGCATAAAGATTCATAAATGGGATGCACATAACCAGTTCGTCCTTCCCATTGTTCCCGGGAAAGAGTAGTTTCAAAATGAAAACCCGGATGAGCTGCCAGCTGTTTAAACTCTTCATAATATAGTAAATCAGCTTTTGTGCGGCATCCAAATACAAGAAAAATATTTTTATAAGGAATTTTATTATTAATAATATGTTGGATCATACTACGGAAGGGGGCTACCCCGGTGCCTGTACATATGAAAAAGACATCCTGATCTAGGGGTTCTTTTAAAACGAATACCCCTAAAGGACCCCTAAGTGTGAGAATCGATCCAACACTTACATCATTGAAAAGATACTTAGTGCCTGTACCCTCTTTATCTAGAACTACCAATAATTCAAAAACATTGGTACCATCGGGCCAGGATGCGATAGAATAACTGCGCCATCGCTTGTTAGATTTTTCGTGAATGGGAAGATCGAGTGTAACAAATTGACCGGGCTTAAAATCGAAAGAATCCATCTCTTCAATCTGAATCCAAAACCTCCGAGTATCGTAGGTTTCATTTTCAATCCTTATCACTTTTCCTTTTATCCAGGGAAGGAGCGCCATATTATTATTTAATGAGAATGCAAATTAAAGCAATCTTAAGTTATTAGTTTACTATTTACGAAATCAATTAAACTCCTTTTGTATCTTTGCAGCGACGTGAACTTGGAAGTGCTGCAGCAATTTTTTAGTAATGACCCCCGCTGTTTTCAAATAGTGGAAGGAATCATATTGCCTCAACCAGCCCACCTTCATCTTCCAGGATTGCAAGGAAGTTCAAGCCAGTTCGTTTTCACTTCTGTTTTAAATCACCCTTCTGCTGCCGGACTTAATCATTTAATTATTTTAAGGGATTCAGAAGAAGCGGCTTATTTTCAAAATTCACTTGAGAGCATCAGTGGTGCTATGGATATTTTTTATTTTCCTTCTTCCTTCAAGAATAAAAAGAATTATTCTTTGTTAAATAGCAGCCACGTTATGTTAAGAGCGGAAGCCCTCACCCGTATAGCAGCAGGAGGAAGAAAAAAAGTGGTAGTTACCTATCCTGAAGCTCTTTTTGAGAAAGTAGTACTGCCCGATACCCTAGCTCAAAATATCATCAGCCTAAAGCAAGCTGCCAACATAAACCTTGATAGTCTTATTGAAAAATTTACGAATTATGGATTTATAAGAACTGACTTTGTATATGAACCTGGGCAATTTGCATTAAGAGGTGGCATACTTGATATTTACTCATATGGAAATGAAAAGCCCTATAGAATAGAATTATTTGGAAACGATATTGACAGTATTCGAATATTTGATCCTGAAACCCAACTGAGCGAAAGAAAATTATTGCAGGTAAATATTATTCCTAATGTAGAAACAAGGTTTGATACTGGAGAGAAAACATCACTTATTAATTTCTTTACGCAGGATACTGCATTTTGGTGCCAAGACTGGACTTTCATAAAAGAAAAGCTTGAGCAATGTGAAGAAGATCTTCAACAATTTCTACTCTCGGGAAGGAATGAGGCAAGAGATCCTCAAGCCGAGGAAGATAATAATGTGCGTGCGCAAATACAGGCAAATGATTTTGTAAATATTCCTGAACTTGAATTACAGATAGGAAAAATGCCTACTCTAGAATTTGGGCAAAAAGCATTTTTTGCTGATCGGGTAATCAAATTTCATGCAAAAGAACAGCCTTCTTTCAACAGGCAATTTGATCTGCTTATAAAAAATCTGCAATCGTATGAAGCTGAAAAATATAATATTTTTATTTTTTCAGAAAATGCAAAGCAGCTAGAAAGGCTTCACAGCATATTTACTGATTTAAAGGCAGACATACAGGTAACTCCTATTCCTGTCTCCATTCATGAAGGCTTTGTAGATGACGATTTAAAAATTGTATGCTATACTGACCATCAAGTATTTCAACGATATCATAAATACAATGTAAAGCAGGCTTTCAGTAAAAACAAAGCACTTACATTAAAAACGCTTCGCGAATTACATCCTGGCGATTATGTAACACATATTGATCATGGCGTTGGCGTATACAGCGGGCTTGAAAAAATTGAAGCAAATGGTAGATTTCAGGAAGCTGTAAGAATTGTTTATAAAGATGGGGACCTTTTATATGTAAACATCTCCTCACTACATAAGATCAGTAAATATAGTGGCAAGGAAGGAAGCGTGCCCAAAATGAATAAATTGGGCAGTGATGTATGGAACAAGCTGAAAGAAAAAACAAAAAGACAGGTAAAAGACATTGCGACTGATCTTATTAAACTTTATGCCAAAAGAAAAAGCCTAGAAGGATTTTCTCACAGTCCTGATAACTATCTTCAAACAGAACTTGAAGCAAGCTTTATTTATGAGGATACTCCTGATCAAGCAAAGGCAAGTGAAGATGTAAAGAGAGATATGCAAAAACCATCGCCAATGGATCGTTTAGTATGTGGTGATGTTGGATTTGGAAAAACTGAAGTGGCTATCAGAGCAGCATTCAAAACCTGTTGCGATGGGAAACAAGCCGCAATACTGGTACCTACTACTATCCTTGCTTATCAACATTATAAAACTTTTAGTGATCGGCTTAGAGACTTTCCTGTAACTGTAGATTTTATAAACCGTTTCAAAACAACAAAAGAAAAAAAAGAAACACTAAAAAAAGTTGAAGAAGGTAAGATAGACATCATCATTGGTACCCATGCCTTATTGGGGAAAGATATTAAATTTAAGGACCTAGGTGTGATGATAGTAGACGAAGAACAAAAATTTGGAGTTGCTTCAAAGGAAAAACTAAAGCATCTGCGAACATCTGTTGATTGTCTTACACTAACTGCAACACCTATACCCCGAACACTTCAGTTTAGTTTGATGGGCGCGCGGGATTTGAGCATTATTAATACCCCTCCACCCAACCGTCAGCCTATTCAAACAGAGGTAATGACTTTTAATGAAGATGCAATAAGAGAAAGTATTTATTTTGAAACAGAACGTGGTGGCCAAATTTTCTTCATACATAACAGAGTAAAAGGTCTGGCCGAAATGAAAGGCCTCATACAAGGTTTATGCCCCGATCTCAGTATTGCCTATGCACATGGTCAGATGGAAGGAGACCAGCTTGAAGACACGATATTAGATTTCATTGATAGAAAATATGATGTACTTATTTGCACCAATATTGTGGAAAGTGGTGTAGATATTCCAAATGTGAATACCATTATTATTAATAATGCCCATCAATTTGGGTTGAGTGATCTTCATCAACTACGCGGGCGTGTTGGCCGCAGCAATAAAAAAGCTTTTTGCTATTTGATTGCACCCCCGATGAGTACCTTGCCAGCAGACAGCAGAAAAAGATTAAGTACGCTTGAGCAATACAGTGATTTAGGAAGTGGCTTTCAGATTGCCATGCGCGACCTTGATATTAGAGGTGCTGGAAATTTATTAGGTGGGGAGCAAAGTGGATTTATTGCCGAAATTGGCTTTGAGATGTATCATAAAATTCTTGATGAAGCCGTTCGAGAATTAAAACGTAAAGACTTTAGAGATCTTTTTAAAGAGGAAATTCAGCAACAGGATGATTTTGTAAAAGACTGTACTATTGATACAGATCTTGAAATACTAATTCCGGATAGTTACGTAGAGAGCATTACAGAAAGATTAAGTTTATACTCGAGACTTGACAATTGCCAAACAGAAGAAGATATTAAAAACTTTCACGAGGAACTTTATGATAGATTTGGTGCTGTTCCTGCACAGGCTGAAGATTTATTTACAACACTTAGATGCAGAAAATTAGCTGTTGATTTGGGCTTTGAAAAAATATTGCTTAAAAATGATACCTTAAAATTCTTTTTTGTTGGAAATCCTGAATCTCCCTACTTCCAAAGCAATACATTTAATCGCATTCTCGAATTTTTACAGAAGGTAACAAATAATGGAAAGTTGAAACAGGTTGGCAAGAATGGAATGTTGATTGTAGACAATATTAAGGATATGACCTCTCTGTATGAATACATTTTTAAAATGGCCAATTTTGTTTTATAGCTGGAGACTACACTAATAATAAAGAGAATAAAATCCTTTTTAGACTCAAAAGAAAAGACCCGGAGTAAAATGCCCCGGGTCTTTATACGAATTAATATTTTCTATTTGCTGTTACCAACTTTTCTTGGCAACACCATCTTTTACTGCCTGAAGTGCGTTTGCTTCAGAAAGCATAGTTGTCATTTTATTTCCCTTGCCATCATGGCCCTGTGCCATATATCCGCCTCTAGCGGTTTTAGTTATAACAGCATCCTGCAGAGGAACATTTTTCTCTTTTGTTTTCATGCAATAGGCGGTAATCATTTTCGACATCTTTAATAATTTATTAGTTAGAAATTTATGGGCAGGGTCAAGATAAAGGAATATTCTGAAATTTAGGCACTAGGCCTTATAAAGATTATTCACAACCCCCTGTTTAGGCATCAATTTTGGCATACTTAGCATGAGTTTCAATGAATTCCCTTCTTGGAGGTACCTCATCGCCCATTAGCATACTAAATACACGATCCGCCTCGGCAGCACTTTCCATAGTAATTTGTTTTAATGTACGCGTAGCTGGATTCATTGTAGTATCCCACAACTGATCGGCATTCATCTCTCCCAAACCCTTGTAGCGCTGCGTAACTACAGATTCATCTTTCCCTTGACCAAAAAGCTTGATCAACCCTTTTCTTTCCTCATCAGTCCAAGCATATTCTTGTTCTTTTCCTTTTTTAACCAGATATAAAGGTGGCTGGGCAATAAACACATTTCCCTGCTCTACCAACTCTTTCATGTAACGGAAAATAAAAGTAAGTACTAAGGTAGAAATATGACTTCCATCCACATCGGCATCGGTCATGATAATAAGCTTATGATATCTAAGTTTTGAAACATCAAGTGCCTTAGGATCTTCGGGTGTTCCTATTTTTACTCCAAGTGCGGTGAACATATTCCTGATCTCTTCATTATCATAAATCTTATGCTCCATTGCTTTCTCTACATTAAGTATTTTACCTCTTAATGGAAGAATAGCCTGAAAGCTTCTATCGCGCCCTTGTTTAGCTGTACCTCCCGCCGAATCTCCCTCCACTAGAAATAACTCGCATTTTCCTGGATCTTTTTCTGAACAATCTGCAAGTTTACCTGGCAAACCCCCACCGGTTAGTGCACTTTTACGCTGCACCATTTCTCTTGCCTTACGGGCTGCTGCTCTTGCTTGTGCAGCAAGTACAACTTTCTGAATAATTGTTTTTGCTTCGCGAGGATTCTCTTCAAGGTAGGCTTCAAGTACCCTACTCAAAGTTGAATCAACAATTCCCATCACTTCATTGTTGCCAAGTTTTGTTTTTGTTTGACCTTCAAACTGAGGCTCCGGTACTTTTACTGAAATGACAGCAGTAATCCCTTCACGAAAATCATCTCCTTCAATGGCAACTTTTGCCTTTTCAAACATTCCTTGTTTTTCGCCGTAATTTTTAAATACGCGAGTAATACTTCTTCTGAATCCCGCCACATGCGTGCCACCTTCAATAGTGTTGATATTATTGACATAGCTGAAAATATGCTCTTGGTAGCTGGCGTTGTAAACCATGGCAACCTCTACAGCAACATTACTTGGTGCATCATGCCCATCACAATAAATAACATTTGGTATCAGCGACTGACGATTCGCATTTTTATCAATCATCTCAACAAACTCAACGATACCTCCCTCGCTATAGAAGGTTTTATTATAAGTTAAACCCTCTTCATCCTTTTCTCTTAAATCTTGAAGCGTAATAGAAATTTTTCTATTTAAAAAAGAAAGTTCGCGAAGACGGCCTTCAAGTATTTCTCTATTATAAACGATGGAATTGAAAATTGTATCATCGGGCCAGAAAGTAACAGCGGTTCCTGTAGTATCACTTTTTCCAATTTCGCGCACCGAATACACTGGAATTCCTTTTGCATATTCCTGTTCAAAAGTCTTTCCTTCACGATTAACACGTACCTGAAGTTTTGAACTTAAGGCATTTACACAACTCACCCCTACTCCATGCAAACCACCCGAAACTTTGTAAGAGTCCTTGTCGAATTTTCCGCCGGCATGAAGCACAGTCATAACCACCTCTAGTGCGCTACGATTTTCTTTGGTATGCATACCAGTAGGTATCCCTCTTCCATCATCCTTAACAGTGATAGAATTATCCTCATTGATTGTAACAAAAATATTTTTACAATAGCCGCCCATCGCCTCATCTATGGAGTTGTCAACCACCTCATACACTAGATGATGGAGTCCTTTTACACCGATATCGCCGATGTACATGGCAGGGCGTTTTCTTACTGCTTCTAAACCTTCTAGTACCTGAATACTATCGGCACTATAACTAGCGGGAGTGGGGATCTTTGACATAGCTGTATCTGAACTCATTTTCTGGCTTTCTAAGCGCGTTTTAGGTTAAAATCACAATCTCGCAAATATACCAAAAAGCAGGGTGTAACAGTCAAAAAATGGTCATTATTTTGCTATTATAGGCAACTATAAGTTGCTTTTGTAATATTAGGGTCATAACTAGATAATTAGAGTCATTTTGGACTTATTTTACCTGCTGAATGACTACTTTTGTATTGATTATTTTCAATGGATCAACTGCCCGAAATATTAAGCCTCGCCCACAAGCAACCCTTCCTTCTCCAGGACCTTACACTGCTTCACAAAGTAGACAAAGTAGTTCCCGGATCAGTTACTTATAGTATTAGAAGATATAAGAAAAATACAGCTTGGAATTTGGAAGATACAGGCCTGTTGGCTTATCATTATAATGAAAATGATAGATCTGAAAACCTACTTGAGTTAAAATTTTGTGTAACTGGCAATGTATTCTGCAAAGAAAAACACACCGAATGTAATAACTGCAGAATGAATGAGTCGCTACAATGTATTGAAAAGGTAGAAAGTATTGATGTGTTAAGTTTCAGTTTCAGTCCATCCTATTTGCAACAATTTGCACGTTCTGCCAGGCAGACAAAAAATTTTTCTGAAGATGTGCTATCGTTTAGGCATAATAGTTCATTTTCAAGAGCCTTGCCTCTTTGTGGAAAAACAAGAACTGCCATAGAGGCCTTGCTGAATCATACTTACATTGATAGTTTTGAGAATATTTTCATCAATGCACAAATGCAGATTCTGATGCTATATAGCCTCGAATGCATGATTGGCGAAAAAGAAGAGCACTTATTTGATTGTAAATTTTTAAGCAACGAGGCTGATCGTGAAAAGATTTATAAGGCCCGTGAAAT
>Ga0209086_10004084_pt1 | contig 10912 bp, 20 predicted proteins | sample M_130207_XF_Meta_FD_187312 | JGI IMG/M metagenome (GOLD analysis project Ga0209086, IMG submission 187312) | Freshwater microbial communities from Lake Montjoie, Canada to study carbon cycling - M_130207_XF_MetaG (SPAdes) (version 2) | ecosystem: Environmental > Aquatic > Freshwater > Lake...
GGAGAACGGAAGGCCATCTCCGCCGGACAGCGCCTGCGGGCACAGTGGTCTGCGCAATCCGACCTCGACAAGGTGATGAAGGCACGCAACGAGCGCGATGTCGGTTTTGCGAAGGCACCTTGGGAAGTCGCCAAAGCGAGGGCCGAGGCTCAGGCGGCCGAAGACCGGGCGCCGTATGCTGGCCCACTAGCGGCCGCCACTCTTCGGAACGCAGAGGGGATTCCCGATTATCGCAAGCAGTCCTTGTTTCAGCAGGGTCTCGGCATCCAACGGTCTATGGCAACGATGCCCAACGCTTCCGGGTTTACCCCGAACGACCAATACCACCAGATCCGAGACACGGCGGCGGACCGACAGCGGGTCGAGGATGAGAAGCGTCGGGCAGTCGAGCGCGAGCAGGACCGGGCGGACAGGGAGACGGCACGCAACGACGCCATGAAGTTCCGCGAGGACACCCATGTGGATGCCCTAGTGAACATGGCGGTGCGGGCAAAAGACGCAACCATCGCAAACACGATCTTGCAGCACACGCCCTACATGGCAGAGCCGCGGGTCAAGTCGTTGGGCCACCCCACTACTTGGTTTAGTTCCGGGTTTGACATTGTGCCGAAGGACCAAGCAGCACCTGCTGCTGCAGCGCCGACGGGTGGAGGCAGCGCGGGCGGAATCGATGGCTTGCGTGGCGAGGTCGCAGCGCAGGTACGGGACAAGTTCAAGGCAAAGATGGGTCGCCCGCCGACTCAGAAAGAACTTGACGAGGGCGTTGCCTACGAGTTGACCCGGAGAAACAGTGCCCAGTAGCATCGACTGGGACTCCATTCTCTCGGAAGACCAACCTCCAAAATCGGTCAACTGGGACGAGATACTGTCCGACGGACCGACGACGGACCGCCCCATCGCTGCCCTGAATGGCGGTGCCCCGACGCCTCCCGGCTTCGGCGACAGCGTGCGGATCGGGATCGACCAGGCGGCCGGCATCCCGTCGGAAGCCATCTCCGCGATCCGCCAACCACTTGTGACTGGCCTTGGCGGGGCTGCCGGCACGGCACTCGGGCTGATGAGTCCGCTGCCCTACGGCGCCGCTATGGGCGGTGTAGCCGGTGGCTTGGTCGGCGATGCGGTGAACAACTACATCGACAACAAGCCCTTCTCGGACGCCTTCACGCCCGAACACATTGCCCGCGGCCTAGTCTACGGGACGATGCGGGGCAGGCTCATTCCCGACGCCATCAAGACCGGCTTCGGGAATGCAGCCATCGACCTCGCCGTCGGCGAGACCCCGAGCATGAATCGCACGTTGGCACAGACGGCGCCCTCGGCGATCGTTCCCGCCTGGCGTGCGCTCAGGGGGATCGGCGGGCTCGCGAACACGGCAGCAACGCAGGGCACGGCGGCTGCCACAGACAGGTTTTTCCTGACCGGGAAGACCCCGGCGCAGCAAGTGAACGTAGACGCAGCACCCGAGCTGTTCCCGACCAAGCCGACGATCAACGTGCGCACGCCGCAGGACTTCCTGGACGAGGCCGGCATCACCAGGGCGCCAGTCGGCATTGAGCCGCCGATCGCCGAACCGGACGACACGATCGCCCAAGCGTACCTCAGCAACGCGCACACTCTGGGCGGCGAGGTGCGCGGTCCGGTTGCGTACCTGACCAATCGAAAGAACCCCGTGTCGCAGGAGGCCGGTGCGCGGCTGAAGCTCCTAGCCGACGCCAACCGCGAGCTGTCGATCACGGGCAAGCAGATCTCGGCGAGTGTCATGGATCGGCTGACCCCAGCCGAGCAGGACCAGCTGGGGCGGTACGCACACTGGCGCGACATGAAGGACAAGTTCGACCCGGCCGTCGTGCAAGCGGGGCAACTACAGGTCGCAGGCGACCCTTCGCTCCCTTCCTACGTCGCGGCGCTAAACCCAGACCAGCAGCTCGAGTGGGGCACCTACGAGCGATACTACCCACTGGAGACCTCGACGCCGGGTAACGTAAAGGCGGCGCACCTCGAGATCCAGGACCGGCTGTTGTCGAAGTTCAACCACTTCAATTTGACGGCTGGTGTGAAGACCTACGACCCGGTTTCGGGCAATGTCCGTGACTACGCCTCGTCGGGGCCCGAATACTTCCCGCGCATACCGCGCGACGTAAGGCCGACCGAGGACCCGCTGCGCACGGCTATCGAGCGGGGCGACTTGACTCCGAAAGCTGCTGCGGCTCGATCATTTGCTGGCGGTGGACCTCCGAAGACTGAAGTAGGGCGCCGCACATGGCTGTTCAGTCCTGATCGTTTTGAGGCGCATCCCCAGCGCACGCTGGACAAGTACGTTGACGAAACGTCCAAGCGCCTGGCGATGACGATTGCCTTCGGTCCGCCGGAGGGTGGCGAGTTGGGCGGGTACGGGTCCGAGCTGACGCGGATCAAGGGGGAGCTGATTCGCACCGGGCGCAAGTTCGACGCGACACTGCTGACCAACGCCGTCAAGGACATCTACACCCCAGACCACTCGGAGAACGCATTCATCGGTGCACTCAAGCGTGGCATGGCTAACGTCTACCTATCGAAGTCTGCCCTGTCGCAGATGCCGCAGGCGGCGAATAACCTTGCAATCGCAGGCGCCGGCAACACGCTGAAGGGGTTCCTGCGCCGCGGCGCGGAGTCGCGCAAGTTCTCGCTGGCCGCGGCAAATGACCCGGCGATGCGCGCCTACTACGAGGAGGCCGGGCAGCTGGGGGCCAACTCGATCCCAGCCAAGATGACAGGTGCTGTTGAGACCAATTGGAACCGGTCGAACAGTGCTGTCGGTTACGGCCCGCACCTGCGCTCGTTGGGCCAGGAGTCGCTGGCCTACGCCCAGGACAACCTCCCCTTCCCCGACCGCTTGACGAAGGAGGCCGACTTCTACGGGACGACGCCCGATGTCCTGGCGAAACAAACCAAGGCATACGGCGAGCCGTCGTGGGTGCGCCCGATGCGCAAGGCAATTGACAACGCACAGTTCCACGCCGAGGTCGGTGACGTCCCCAGGGCCATGCGCACGGGGCCGGCCGCACTGCTCGGCACATACAAGGCATTCCCCTACAAGCAGGCCGGGTTTTTCAAGGAGCAGATCGCAAAGCCACTTGCGTCCGGCGACATGGAGCAGGTGGACATGGGCCTCGAGCGGGGCGCTCGACTGCTGGCAGGGCTGGTAACGATGGGCGTGCCGGTGCGTTTGGCAAAGGACCTCATAGCGGGTCGCGAGATGTCCGACCCGCAGCACCTGGCGGCCGGGGCGCTTGAGGATGCCGTCGGCCTGTACGCAGCGCCCGGCATGTTCGTCGCAAATACGATCGCCGGGCAGGTGATGAACGGCAGGGATGCCGAGCGGTCTATGGTGCCGCCTATCGTATCGCTTGGCGCGAACATGGTGCGCGAGGCTGTGACGGGTGACATGCCCGAGCTGCTGATGCGGTACCTGATCCCCATGCTGAATCCCTCCGGCACTGGGCTTGAGGGCCTGGCGTTGCCGGCGCTGCACGGTGCGATGAAGGAACGCCGGTGATCAACTCGCGTCGCCTCGAGGACTTGTTGCCGGCAGTGCAGCGGCGGGCCGAGAAGTTTATTGCCGCTGCCCGGGCGGACGACATCGACCTGCTGGTGACCAGCACCTTCCGCGATTGCGCCAGCCAGGACGCGCTTTACGCGCAGGGCCGGACGAAGCCTGGGCGCAAGGTGACCAACGCCCGCTGCGGGCAAAGCTGGCACCAGTACCGTGTGGCGTTTGACCTGGTCCCGATCCAGGACGGCAAGTGCATCTGGTCGAACTTGGCCCTGTGGCGCCGGGTCGGCGCCCTCGGGAAGACGTTCGGTTTAGAGTGGGCCGGGGACTGGAAGACCTTCAAAGAATACCCGCACTTCCAGTACACGGGCGGACTGACCAAGGCGCAGCTGGCGGACGGGCAGGAACTCAAATGAATGACTACGTGTACCAGATCGGCCTGCTCGCGGCGCAGGCGATTATCGGCGCAGGCGTCGGGGTGGCCGTCCGCACACTGCGGAGCGTGGCCAAGGACACGGAGCGGATCGCCGAGCAGATGCGAGTCATGAACGGACGCCTTGGCCGGACCGAGCAGCGGCTCGCGGATCACGAGACACACTGCGATGATCGGCACGATCGGCATCGCACCGACTACATTTCTATGCGCGACCGCATGGACCGGACCTTTGGGGGGCATGTGAAATGAACTACAACGATATCGACTACAAGTGGTTGCTCATGTTCGTCGCGCAGTTGGGCGCCGGGCTGGCGATCATCTTCGCCGGCGGTGCCGAGATGCGCGAGCTAGGCATCGGCCTGATCGGCGGGGCGTTCGGGACCGGGGTCACGGCTGGCCGCACCCTCATGCGCTGACTCGCCGTCTACGCGGTAGAACATGCGGTCGCCGTCGGCGACGGCACGCAGGCGCTCGGTAGTCCAGACGCGAGTCTGCACTAGGTAGTCCGGCCGCTCGGTGAACGGCTGCACCCACGACGGTTCGTGCCAGCGGACCCGGTTGTTCGGCATGGCGGCGAGCTGGCCGGAGTCCAGCCAAAACAGGTGGTGGCACTTGTGTTGGTCCGGTATCTCCGAGTAGTCGGACTCGGCCCAGTCCAAAGTGAACAAGTATCTGCCCCGGCGCTCGACGCCGTCGCCGCAAAACACGTCTGCCACTAGCGTCGCCAGGTAGGCATACGGGTGCACGGCAACCGTGTAGGACAGCGAGTCCCACAGGCAGACCACCGGCGGCTCCAGGTACTCCGACGGCCTCTCGCAGAAGGCGACCAGCGGTAGCCGGGCGAACTGAGCGCCGTCGCGCAGCATCGCCTGGAAGGCGGGCAGCCGGCCTTCCAAAGCGGTGACGCCGAAGATGCAGCCCTCGACGTACTCGCCGTGCCCGTCCTGCCCGTCCCGCAGGAACTCCCGGCGGACCAGGCAGTAGGTGTAGGGCGTATCGGCGACGAGGTACGGCATGCCTAGGGCTTGCCGACCGCCGGGGGCGCCGGCGAACGGAACCCGACGCGCGTCCAGATGGTGCAGATCGCGTCGATCAGCATCCCGACCAGCGGGGCGAGCGAGGCCCAAGGCACGTCCTTGACTTCTTTGACGCCGGTCAGCGCGCCGGTGCGCCGGGCGCCCTCGTAGATGGTGCCGACCAGGTCGAGGACGGCGTCACGTTTCTGCACGCCGCTGACCGGCGCGCCGTCCATCTCGAGGACGAAGCGCCGGACGAACGGGGTCAGGTCGCCGAGCAAAAGAAATACGTTCGAATTCATGGGTTCTCCTGAGTGATGTCCCGCGCGACAAGCAGCAGGACTATGTAGCTGACCAGGTCGAGGATCGTGTCCTCGTCGTCAATGACGCCGGCTTGGATACGGGCGCCGGTGCGCCGGGCGCCCTCGTAGATGACGCCGACCAGGTCGAGGACTGCGTCGTTTGAGTTCATGGGTTCTCCTGAGTGATGTCCCGCGCGATGAGCAGCAGGACTAGGTAGCCGATTAGGTCGAGGATTGTGTCCTCGTCGTCGATGACGCCGGCGTGAATACGGGACAGCTTATCATCGATGCGCACCCTGAGTTGCTCCGTCTGGGTGCCCCGCGAGAACACCCGCATGGGGAAGAGCGCGGAGTCGCCGTACTTCTGGTTCTTCTCGACGAGCATCTCGCGGATGTCGTCGCACTTGGCTGTGATCTTCTCGGCGGTGGTCATGGCTGCCGGTAGTCCACTACGTTGCTTGCCAGGTGCCGGCCGTCGCGGTCGCTGGCGACAAGCTGGAACTGGTACGTCCGGCCCGAGGTCAGGGCCACCTTCACGTTGTCCGCGCACCAGGCGCCGGCTGGCACGGCGCAGAGGCGCGCCTTGTTCAGCCGTCCCGCTGGCCGTCCGTCGAGCAGCAGGTCCACCGATTGCAGCCCCGGCTGCCAGTCGGTGAACACGATGCGCAACGCGCGTTCGTCACAGCCGGCGAGCAGGATGGCCGCAAGCAGCGCCCACCTCGGCATCATCGGCCTCGGGCGGCCTCAAGGTCGGCCAGAGCGGCCTCGACGGCGGCATGGGCGGCCCAGTAGGCGCTACTGACCGCCTCAAAGACAACCAAGTCCTTGGCACCGCGGGGGACCGAGAAGTCCTCCTCAAAGCTAGCAACGATATAGGCTTGGTAGGCGTCGCTGGCGGCGGAACGAACGGCGCAGGCGGCATCGTAGGCATCCAGAAGGGCCTCGGGGGCGTCGGCGTAGGGGTAGGCCGCGGCGTAGGCCGCGGCGTAGTCGTCGCGGGCGGCGTCGGCGGTGGCGCGGGCGGCCGCGTAGGCCTCGGCCGCGGCGCGGGCTGCAGCGAGGGCGCCGGAGGCGGCCCGTGCGGTCCGGGACCTTTCAAGCTGTAGCGCGGCGAGGGCGGCGAAGTCGGTGGCGATTTTCATCTTAGTGAGTCCTCCTTCTCTTCCTCGGCATCATCGGCGTCGGGCGGCCTTGTCGGCAAGCGGCGTAGAAGGCGGCGCGGGCGGTGTTGAAGGTGGCGCGGGCGGCGTCGACAGCGTCGCGGGCCTTAATGTATTTGTCGCCGGCGTTTGTCATGGCACGGCGAGCGACGAGCAAGGCGTCGGCGGTGGCTTCAACGGGGTTCTTGGTTCGCATCGTTGTTGTCCTATCTATGTGCGGACGAGCTTGTTGAGCGGCTTGCAGCCGCGGATCTGGAGCGCCCCAGAGGGCAGTCGGCACAGCCGGCCGCAGGGCTGGCCCGCGATCAGCAGCGGGTGGCAGCGCGGCTCCGGCGGCGGCGCGCCGAACGCGCGCACGGCGCACCAGAGGAACACGATCCACCAAGCCAGCCCGGCCAGCAGCGCCCAGGTCACTCCTCGAGGTGCGTGCTGCATAGCTCCCCCTGCTCCGCGAGCCACGCCCGTACCAGGCGCAAGTATGTCTCCCACTCGAGGACGACAATGGGCTGGCGGAGGTTGCGCTTCAAGAACAGCAGGTCGTTCTCTCCGAGCCACCGGGCCAGCGTGGCGAAGCCCTCGCCGTGTGCCCGCGCCTTCACCTCGGCGACTAGGCTTTCACCGACGCGGATGTCGCCCTTGTAGCCGGCCATCGCACCGGACAGCGGCACCCGCTTGGCCGGGATGCCGGCCTCGAGGTGCAGCTGCACCAGCAGGCGCTCAACCCGGTTGCCCTTCTGCCGGCGGCCGGCGGCGGTCACGCGGCGGCCTCAACCACCCGCCACACCGGCCGGCCCTTCACATCAAACGTCTGCTTGAGTTCCCCCCAGCACGGCTCGCGGAACCCGCAGTAACCGCAGGGAAACCTGGGAATGATCGGGCCGTAGGGTAGCTTGCCAGTGCCATCGCACGCCTTGTGCGCCAGTCCCTTGGCCGGCGTCTTCCCGGTGCCCCCGCATTCCTCGCAGTCCACTGCCGGCTGATAGGGCCGGGGCGGCAGGTCGTCGCTGCAAGCCAGCGTGGCGTTCATCTTGATCCGCGCCCATCGGTCGTCGTCGCGCTCGACCACCACCTCGCAGATGTGGCTGGTCTCCTTCCGGTAGGCGATGATCACCGCCCGGCGGGTGTTGTACGCGCGCATGTAGACCTCGACCTGGCAGAGGTACTGCTCGTCTATCTCGCCGCGTTCGGCCCGAGCGTAAGCGAAGTCCGACATCGACTTGATTTCGCCGACGAGCTGCTCGCCCTCGTGTTCGAAGAAGAAGTCGGCGACCACGTTGCCGCCACCGATCTCCGGCACGGCGACCTTGTCCTGGTCGCGCCGGCCGCGGACATGGGCGACGCCACTGCGCTCGATGAACTCCATGACGGCGTCCTCGACGCGGTCGCCCAGGTCGAACAGCGCGATGGTGCGTCCCGATAGCGCCTCGGTCGGGTACCCGTGCACGGTGTACCAGAGCTTGCGGACGCAACTGCCGACGTTATGCGCGCCGATCCTTCGCGTCGGCTGACGGTCTGCGGCCTTCCGCTCAAGCCCTGACATGATCTGATCGACCAGCATGGTTCCCTCCTTCAAGGGGAGGGGCGACACCCGGACTAAGGGTCGGGCCTAGTCCAGGTGCCACCCCATCGTCGGCCGGATAGTGGGATACGGCCGACGAGTTGGCGCCGTCAGAACGGTGCGTGTTCCGGCGGCAGATCCACGTCCAAGCGATCAGTCTTCCGTGTGAAGTCGGCCGGTATCTCCAAGCGCGACATCCCCTTCGAGATCGGCACGATCGCCTTCACGTTCGCCCAGGTGCGGCCGTCGTCCGACGTACTGTGGACGATCTGCACCTGGCAGTTGTCGCCGATCAGCTGCTCGAGGTCGAAGTTCCGAAGGTCGCCCTTGGCAAACTTCTTCCCGCGCCAGGTCTCGATGTCTTGGCGCAGGGTAGCCTTCTCGTTCAGGCTGGCGGTGTACCGCTTGGTGACCATGTACAACCGGCCGTCGTCGTTGACTTCGTTGATCACCCACCGGAGTTCGACGCGCGGCTTCGTTCCGAACTTCGTCTCGCAGATACCGTGGTCGATCACGTCGCAGCAGACCGCCTGGTGGATTCCTTCGGGCGCCGGAGCGAACGCTTTGCTGTTATCGGAAACCATGATTGCCATCAGTTCCTCATTTGGTTGGCTTTTGCCCAAGGGTATTCGATCAGGTCGCTCAGACCTTCGGTCATCTTCTCGTAGATGTTGATCTCGGCCTCGTCGGCTCCCGGCGCCCAAGCCACAATCGCGTCGAACGCCTGCTGCACGGCAGAAAGCATCGCCGTGAAGCGTTCGGCCTGCTCATCGGCAGACGGCTTCATCGCAGCACCAGGACCGACAGCACGGTCAGGCCGAGTAGAAACCCAGCGACGCCTGCACCCATGATGTCGAAGATGTCGTAGGCCGGCGCCGCGGTCGGCTGCTCCAAGCGCACAAGGCGCCCGTCCACCCGGACCCAGCGGTCGGTCACGCTTCACCTTCGGTCGCGGTCTGGCCCCAGATGCGTGCGGTCAGCGCGTCGATCGACTCGTGGTCGTCGATGTCGACCCCGAGTGCCTGGTTCAGCTCGGCTGCCAGCGGCTGGATCACCTGCTTCATCAGCTTGCGGGCGTCTTCGGACAGCCAGCGGTCTTGGTGGGAGTAGTCGCCCTCGACGCGCGCCAGCCGGATGGCCCACCGCAGCAACAGCTTCTTGTCGTCGTCCATCGTGTCCTCCTTGCGGCTCGCGATGAGCCTGTCAGCACGCCGGTATATTATTCCAGCGGATACTGTCAACAGCTACGACGCAAAAAAAGGGGCCAGAGGAAAAAACCTCCCGCTAGCCTGAGCGGGCTACGCGAAACCGCTTGTCGCGTTTGCCGAGCAGCTCGAGGTGGTCATGCAAGAGGCGGCGCACGACCGTCCCGAGGTCGGCCTCCCACTCGCGGCCGAGCTGCTCGAGGATCTCGCGGGTGTCGGCCGGCAGCCGGACCATGACCCGGGACTGCATCGCCTCGTCCGTGTACAGGGGCTTCCTTCCCACGTTGTTCACGCCACCCGTCTAGGATAACTGTTGACATTATGCAACGGCACAGGCAAAGCGGTCGCGTGGGCAGCCCTGTGGAGATAGGCGAGGCGCCCATGCAGATGGCGTTGTTCACGAGGTCGGTGTTGTTCGCGGACTTCGCGGCGCACTGGATGTCGCGGTACTCGTCGCCGCCGTGGGTGACCGCCTACACGGCCTACATCCGCGCCGGACACCTGAGGGCGAACGTCTTGCCCGCCCTCGGGCACCTGGCGCTCGACGACATCACGCCGGCCCTGCTGGAGCAGGTGCAGCGTGAGATGCTCGGCCGGCTGCAGCTGTCCACCGTGAAGGGTATCTTCCAAGGCGTGATCGGGCCGATCCTGCGTCGAGCGGTGCGGGACGGGCTGATCCCGGCGCACCCAGGCGGGCAGCTGGCTTGGCCGCGGGTGCAAGCCGAGCAACCCGACCCGTACACGACGGCCGAGGTGGACCGGATCATCGACTGGTTCCGCCGGCAGAAGCCGGACCTTGAGCCGACGATCGCCCTGGTCATGCTGGCGGGGATGCGGCCTTCCGAAGCCACGGCCCTGCGGTGGAGCGACATTCAGGGCACGCGGATCTCGATCGACAAGTCGTTCGTGCGGGATCGCGTCGGCAAGACGAAGACGGTGCGGTCGGTGCGTCGGATCACGGCCAGCCGCAGGCTGTCGGGTATCCTCGAGCGGCATCGTGCAGAGCCGGGGGCATGGGTGGCCTGCCGGGAGGACGGACAGCCGTACTCGACCAACCGCCTGGGCAGCTACTGGATGCGCCGGGCGTGCGCGGCGCTGGACATACGCCGTCGGGGGCTCTATGCGGGGCGCCGGTGGAAGATCAGCGACTCGATCACCAGGGGAGCCAGCTTGGGGCACGTGGCCGCGTACTGCGGGACGTCCGTCTCCAAGATCGAGCGGAGCTACTACCGATACCTCGGTGCGCTCTCCGACCCGGGCGAAAGCCCCAGGAAACGCCATAAGGGATAGGCCGTATCACGGGTCCGCATCCGGCGCCGATGCGTGACCCGGGCAAGGGGAAAAGGCGCGGCAGGGGGATGATGATGGCGACGAAGGATAGAGGGCGGTGGTACATCCCGTTCCGGCACCAGGAGTTTCAGGCGGACCCGGGCGTCAGGCGCATGCAGCCGGCGGATCGGTGGGCAGTCCTCGAGTTGCTGACCGACAGCTGGACACTGGGCGAGAGCATCGAGAGGCCCGACGGAACCAGCGACCAGGCGTGGGCAGCGTTCTCGCGGCTGTGGCCGGGCTACTGTACGGAACTCGACCGGTTCCGGCGGCTGAAGCGTGCGGGGACGGTCGGTGCGACGAAACGGTGGGCGCCGAAAAGCGCAGAGCCCGCAACGGTTTCTAGCCATCGCATCGAAATCGCATTAGCACGC
>Ga0209086_10004090_pt1 | contig 10908 bp, 7 predicted proteins | sample M_130207_XF_Meta_FD_187312 | JGI IMG/M metagenome (GOLD analysis project Ga0209086, IMG submission 187312) | Freshwater microbial communities from Lake Montjoie, Canada to study carbon cycling - M_130207_XF_MetaG (SPAdes) (version 2) | ecosystem: Environmental > Aquatic > Freshwater > Lake...
TATCGCCAGTGGATGGAGCACGCCGGCACAGGCGCAGGATTCCGGCAAGGGATTCTTGTTTGGTCGCCCCGACGCGTCGATCGTGATTCGTGGTGGATTCACGATGCCCAATGCGGCGAGCGATCTGTTCACACAGACCGTAAAGGATCTGACGCTCGACAAGAGCGCGTTCACGGCCGCGTCGATTGGCGCCGATCTCCAGATCCATGCCAGCGATCGCTACGACATTACCATCGGGTTTGATTTTGCTGGCTCGAATAAAAAATCTGAGTTCCGCGATTGGATGGACAATCTCAACAAGCCCATCGAGCAGTACACGTCGTTGCAGCGTATGCCGGTCACCCTTGGCATCAAGTATTACTTGGTACCGAATGGCCGGAGCATCGGCCGCCTCGCCTGGGTGCCTACGAAGTTCACGCCGTATATTGGTCTGAGCGGCGGCGGGATGTGGTACCAGTTCCGCCAGAATGGCGATTTTATCGATATGAAAACCAAGAACGTCTTCCCCGATGACTATAAGTCGGCAGGGTGGACGCCGACTGGTCAGGCGTTTGCCGGTTTCGATTACTCACTGAGTCCGCGTTACGCGATTTCAACCGAAATGCGCTACACCGCGGCGAGTGCTGCGCTCGGCACGGATTACACCGGATTCAATCGGATCGACCTCTCCGGGGTCGCGACGAGCATCGGCCTTCACTTCAGGTTCTGAGGAAACGAACATGACCATCATCACTCGTGTTCTGCGCGCGACGGTAGTCGCCGCACTGCTTTCCTGCGTGCTCGCGCCTGCCGCGTCTGCGCAGCAGGGCGGCGACTTGCGCTGGCATCCGTGGGTTGGGTGTTGGGCGCCTCAGCAGGCCGCGATGCTCGGCGGAGTCACACCGCCGCAGTTGTGCGTGGTACCAACCGGCGGATCGACGGCAGATTTCATCACCATGGCCGACGGCAAGGTGGTAGAACGCACCGCGGTGGATGCGAGCGGCGCACGCCATGCGGTGGCCAAAGACGGATGCACCGGCTGGGAGCAGGCGAGCTTCTCGAAGGATGGCGATCGGGTGTATGTGCGCTCAGAGATGACCTGTGCCGCTGATATGAAGCGCAGCTCGAGTGCGATCATTGCAATTGCGGGACAGTCGAACATGCTGCAGGTGCAGGGGATGACCTCCGGGGAGTACAACGGGGTGCATGCCGCGCGCTACACATCCGCGTTGCCGCCAACTGGACTGCCACAGGACGCGATGGCGTCGCTGCAGGTGAATCGCGCCGGTGCGGCCACGTCGCGGTTGCTGGCGACACGCCCCTTTGCGATTGATGCCGTCAAGGAAGCGGTGAAGGCCGTCGACGGATCGGTGGTGGAAGCCTTTCTGACCGAACGCAAGCAGCGGTTCAACCTCGATGCTGCGGCACTCATCAGCTTGGCCGATGCCAAGGTCCCGGATCGTGTCACCGACCTCATGGTCGCGCTCAGCTACCCGACGGTATTTGCCGTGAATCCCTCGACCGGCGAGACCGACTTCATTCCCGACGAACTCGGCGGCGCGCGCAGTGAGCGCCGCAGCGGGAACGGGCGCATGTCGGACCCGTACTACGGGTGGGAAGGCTATTACGGGATGGGGCTGTATCCCTTTGGATATTCGCCGTACGGGTACTCGCCCTACGCCTATTATGGCTACGGTTCCGGGATGAACTACGGGTACAACAGTTACGGAACCGGTGGATACGGATTCGGAACTGGCTGGTACTTTGGGAATACGCCTGTCGTGATTGTGCGCAACGATGCCTGGAGCCCCACCAGCACCGCGCCGCACGGTCGCGTGGTGAAGGGCGGTGGGTACCAGCAGGGTGGGACCGGCAGCACTGGCGCGCCACGCACCTCGACATCGTCGAGCAGTGGGTCCAGCAGCGGTTCGAGTAGTGGCTCGAGTAGCGGATCCAGCAGTGGGTCCTCGAGCGGCGCTGCCTCAGGAACCACGACGACCCGTACGGCCCAGCCCAAGACTCCGGATGGTAAGACACCCGGTACGCCGTAACAGACATTCCCGATGGGCGGTGAGTGCGGCATATTGGCAGTATGACCGCTCTCACCAGATTATCCCGCATGGGCCGCACGACGCTGAATGTTCGCGTCGGTGCGGCCCTTTCGCTGTTCGCCGCGCTCCTGACCGTTGCCGCGCCGCGCGCTCACGCGCAGCAGGCCGCCATTCCGACCCCAGAATCGGTCCTTGGCTTCACGGTCGGCGCCGATTTCAAGCTCGCGACGTACGACGAGAGCATCCGCTACTTCCAGCGGTTGGCCGCGTCGAGCAATCGCATCAAGCTGCTCGACGTCGGCAAGACCTCCACGGGACACCCGTGGACGCTCGCGGTTATCTCGTCACCTGAGAACCTCGCCAAGCTTGATCACTATCGCGACATCGCGCAGAAACTGGCGCATCCCGCCGGACTCACCGACGAACAGGCCCACGCGCTCGCCAAGGAAGGAAAGGCGTTCGTGGACATCAGCGGCGGGCTGCACGCGAGCGAAATCGCGGGATCGCAACACACGATCCAGCTTGCCTATGACATCTTGTCGAAGCCGGATGATCCGAAAATCAAGGCGATCCTCGACAACACGGTCCTGTTCCTCTGGCCGAGTATTAATCCCGACGGACAGAATATTGTCGTGAACTGGTACCGCGAGAATGTGGGCACGCCGTACGAGGTGAGCCCGCTGCACGAGCTGTATCAGAAGTACATCGGGCACGACAACAATCGTGACGGCTACATGCTGAACGTCGTAGAGTCACGCGTCGTGGCGCGTACCTGGCGTCAGTGGGAGCCGAACATCATTTATGTGCAGCATCAGACGGCGCCCTTCCCGACACGCATTTGGTTGCCGCCCTTCGCCGATCCGATCGCGCCGCGCGTGAACCCGATGATGTCGCGCGAAGTGAACACGATTGGGATGACGATCGCGCAGAATCTTGAGCAGGAAGGGAAGCCCGGCGCCACGCACATGGGCACGGGGTTCGATGCCTGGTATCCGGGCTACATCGACTATCTGCCGATGCTGCAGAACATCGCCTCGTTCTGGACCGAGACCGCGCTCTACCAGTACGCCACCCCGCACTTCTACACCGTGCGTGATATTGGCGCCGACAATCTGCGGCCGACGTCGCTGTATAACAGTCCCTGGCAGGGTGGGTGGTGGCGGCTGAAGGACGCCGTCGACTACATGCGAACGGCGTCGATGGCGGTGCTCGACTACGCGGTGAAGTACCGCGAAGAGCTGATGTACAACCGGTATCAAGCGGGTCGCAACACGATTGCTAAGTACAAAGCGAATCCGCCGTATGCGTATATCGTGCCGCAGAACCAGCGTGATCCAGGAACCGCGGTCGAGATGTTGCGCCGATTGGCGTTCAATGGGATTCGCGTGTCGCAACTCGAGCGCGACGTGCGCTACGAGAACACCACGTACGCGCGTGGCACATGGGTCATCCCGATGGACCAAGAGTTTGGCGAGCTCGCGCGACAGGTGCTGGAGAAGCAGGAGTATCCTGATTTGCGCGAGTATCCCGGCGGCCCACCTGAGCAGCCGTACGACGCGGCGGGGTGGACCCTTCCGTATCAGATGGACGTGAAGGTGCTCGAGGCCAAGTCTCCGTTGAGCGCTGAGTTCCGTGCCGCACTGAAGCCACTGCAGGGGAAGGGGAGTGATCTCGCAAACGCCGACGCACCGTTCACGACGGACGCAGGTGCCGCGGGGATTGTGCCGCCGGCCGCGCGCATTGGCGGTACTGGCGACCAACTCGTGCTCGACCCAGCACAGAACAACTCCTTCCGTGTGCTCGCGCGCGCGATGAACGATGGCGCCACCGCGAGCTTCGACAATGGCCGCTATGTGCTCAGCGGAACGGGCATCGAGAAAGCCGTTGCCCACGCCGAAGAACTCGGCTTGCGCGCGGAACGCCGTGCTGCATCTGCCGGCGGGTCAGCGGTGCGCAATCGCGTAGCGATCTACAAGTCGTTCACCGCAAGCATGGACGAAGGGTGGACGGAGTGGCTGCTCGACAGCTGGGGCTTCAAGTACACGATCCTCAATAACTCCGACATCCAAGCGGGCGATCTCAATAGCAAATACGACGTGATTCTCTTCGCGAGTGATCGCGCTGGTTCGATCACCGACGGCTTTGCGAAGGGAACCGTGCCGCCGCGCTACGAAGGTGGGATTGGCGACGCAGGAATCCGCGCGCTCGATGCTTTTGTGCGCGCCGGCGGATCGATGATCACCTTCAGTCAGAGCAGCGACTTCGCTATCAACGCCCTGCATCTGCCGGTAAAGAACGTGGTCGCGGGTCTCAAGCGCACGGACTACTTCTCGAGTGGAAGCATCCTCGAAGTGAACGCCGACGGTTCGCATCCGGTGATGGCCGGGATGCCAGAAAAGTCAAAGGTGTTCGTCGACGGAAGCCCAGCATTCGCTACCACCGAAGGCTTCGAAGGCACGGTCCTCGCACGCTACGCCAAGGACGGCTCCCCCCTTCTCTCCGGCTACCTACTCGGCGAGAAGTATCTGCAGGGGCAGGCCGCTGCCGTGGATGTGAAGCATGGGCGCGGTCACGTGGTGTTGATCGGCTTCCGTCCGCAGTGGCGCGGTCAGCCGTTCGGCACGTTCAAGGTGGTGTTCAACTCGTTGTTCTTTGGGGGAGCCGTGGCGCAGGGAGCGAAGGCAGGGCCCGCTGCGCCAGCGACGGCTCCCTCTGCGGCAAAAACACCAGAGCGCCCTACGGACAAACCGACTGGGCGACCCTGAGTGCCGCGCTAACGGCAGGTCACGCGGTGATGGTAAGACCACTACGGTCGACCATCACGGTCGACCATCACGGTCGATCATCACGGTCGATCATCACCGCGGCGCAAAGTTCAAGACATTCCGCGGGACCGCCGCCGAGCGTGCGCGGGTAACGTCGCGCGCTTCGCGGAGGATCCAGTGCGAAATGTCGTTCGCCGACAGACGCACTTCCCACGCGGAGCCGCCGCTGTTGTTTAGGGGGAACCCGACGTCGAGTCGGTAGACGCGCATCCCGCCTGACGGATACGATCCGAGGAGCGAAAGCCCGACCGACGCTTTCACGTCGCTTGTGCGACTCAGTGGCGCACCTCCAGCCCATACCTTGCCGGCATCCACAAACTCCGCCACCGCAAAATCCGCCCGCGGAAAATACCAGGTGAGCAACTGGCGCTCCTCGGCACGGACAACGAAACGCGCGCCGCCAGCCTCGTGTGAATTCACGAAACCACGCAGCCCGCCCTCCTGATCGGTAAACGTTAGCTGTATGGGATAGGTCAGCGATCGGATTCCGGAAAATTCCGCGTTCAGCACGCGTGTGCGCGTCGCCGACGGCTTGCTGTACCACGCCGCGGTCGCGCTTGCCACCACGCCCTTGAGTTCGTGAGTTCCCTGTTGCATTCGCGTTTCACCGACAATCCGCACCTCCGTGAACGATCCGGGCCCACCATTCGCGCCATAGAAATCGCCATTCACGTAATAGTCATTCGCTCCTGTTGATGCGCGAAGACTCGGCCCGGCAATCACAATGAGCTGCGTGCCGGTAGCAACGTCTTGCTGTGCGCGCAGGGCGTCGAAGTTGCGGACGGTTTTGTACGTGAGCGCGCGATACCCCGTGACGAGAGTCGCACGCGTAACGGTGAACGGCGCGACGCCACTGAGCAGTGACGGAATCGGTGCGGTCGGTACGATCCCACTGTCGGAGAGGACCACGAAGTTGTCGCTGTCGATGCGCGTGTCTTCACCCATCAGCAGACCACCGAGCAGGCCGACGCCGCCGCCTGGTGTCCCGAGTCGCCAGACCATGCCGGCATCGTATGCCGTTCGACGGACGAAGAGCCCGATCGCATCGCCGGTCGGTCGCGTGAGACCGTAGTAGTCGGTGGTGGAGGTGATGCCGGTGTGAAAGCTTCGGCTCTGTAAGTCGGTGAGCAGTGGGTTGGCGAACTCCACGCCCCACGCTTCGCCCGTTGGACCTTGCTTGGCGCGCAGTGACAGATTCCACGGCTTGTTGAAGAGTCCGTACTGTGTGGCGTCGAATCCATACCCGTTGCGATAGTTGAACCCGCGCTCGAAGAACAGATTGGCTGCGAGTCCGTTTCCTCCGAAGTTCCCGTTGCCGGCGCCGAGGCTGGAGAGTGTTCCGTGGCCAAGGCTGCCGAAGAGAACCAACGGCAGTTCGTCGATCGTGTCGATTTCGAGGCGTACGCGGCCTGCGCCATCATCGATGGGTCGTACGACAGCGTCGGCAATGTAGGGTTGCCCGCGTACCATACGTTCGGCTTCATAACGGGCGAACTCGGTGCAGAGGTCACCGACCTTGACCGGGACATAATGCGCCACGAGGTCGGAGCGCGTCGTGGTGTGCGGCAGGGCGGTAAACTCAGACCACAGTCGATTTGCGTCAGCGAGTTGCCCGCCGAACGCTGGCGGTCGCTGGGTGTAGGTGATGGCCGTGATGGTCTCACCGCGGCAGGGGCGGGCGCGGACGAGGCCCTGACTCTCACTGCTCACAGGAGCGAACGTCAGGGTAAAGCATACACTCGCGATAGCGAGGCGCCCGGCGGAGTTCACGATTCGGTCCGAACTATCGCGCCACCGCCTTCTTCGGTCGTCCGCCCTTCGCACCGTTGGCGCGAGCCGCTGCTGCCTTCGCGGGACTGCTGGATTGACCCGCGAAACGCGCGAGTTCGAGCAACCGCTCCTTGCGTCCCACCGATGCGAGCAGGAGTCCAGGGACACTCAGGTCAACGTCGAGCCCCGGCCAGTGAAGACCTCCGCCTCCGGAGCTCACGGTAACGCGTGCGCGCTGTTCGATTGGTGCGTGCGCCAACTCGGGAATCGAGGCGGCCGGGAAGCCGAACAGGAATCCGCTCGTGAGTTCGACCAGGATCCGCTGCGTGCGCCGATCGTAGTGCGCGCCGATCGCGCGGCGACCTTCGCCCTTTTCGCGTTTCGCGACCGCCCGTGCGGTCGGTAGCTGCCCGAGGATCGTGGTGAGCGCCGTCTTGGACTTAGCCATGGAACTCCGTCCAGCGTTCGAGGAGGTATTCTGAGCTTCACCTGTGGCGTGCTGCACGTGCACATGCGGCGGCGCATGCTCTCGCGGAGGCAGGAAGATGACGACCCGAAAGCCATTGAGGCGAAGTACCGTCGGCATGGTAGAATATAACCCAACGGTTCGGTTTTATAAGGAGCTGCCCCACCCGCATCAGCTCCCACGGAGCCGGCGGCGCGGCGGACGCGTGTGGATTGACAGGCTCTGAAAACAAAGTCAAGGGTCCGGCGGGCCTCACCCGGAATACTCGCGGGAGACGTCTACTTCGTGCTGAGCCTGACCGTCGGCGGGCCATTCACGACGCTGAGCATGAGCGAATCAAACTTCGCCGCAACAGGAGTACCCGCGGGATACGGGTTCTTTCCCGCGAAGGAGAGGCCGTAGACGTCGTCCCCTTTCGAACCCACCATAATCGCGACGGGTGGGCCGACGCGCGCTTTCAGCTGCGCCCAAGCTTTGCTGGGGAAGACGTGGACCACGAACAGCGTGGCTTCCTGTTCGCCACTTAAGCCTGCCGGCATGAAGACGAAATCCATCGTCATCCGTGCGCCCACAGTGGAGTTGGTGCGCTCGACGACGCGGTATTGTCCCTTCCAATACCCTGGAAACTCCATCGCGAACTGTCCGCGCGCGCTCTCAAAGCGCTCACCCGGCCCTGTGGACTCGACGATCTGATCGGCCGCGTTCTTGGGCGTGGACTTGGTGTCGGCGCCGCCGGAACAGGCGGCGATCAGGAGCGTGGTGAGAATCAGCGAAGAGGCGCGCATAGCTCTCGTGCAAAAGGGGGAGGAGGGAAAGCTAGCAGGTTCGGCCCCTGCCGGGGTCGATCAGGGGCCCCGCGCACCGCCGCGCGCTCAAGTATTTCCTGTGTCAGTCGAGATTTATAAGTGGCGGTCTTGCGAGACCGGAGTCCGCCACCATTGGGGTGTAGCTCAACTGGCAGAGCACCGCACTGTTAATGCGATGGTTGGTGGTTCGATTCCACCCGCTCCAGTTCCAAACGTCATAAGCCGGCGGTCCGCAGCGATGCGGGCCGTTGCGCGTTTAAGCCACTCGGCGCGCTCTTTCGGTACTCGGCCCGCCGAGCGTATGTTGTAGCATCCGGCATCACCGAACGGAGAGAAGAGGTGCCGGTCACCGCGCGATTGTCCAAGGCGTTCTACGACCGCCTTGGCGAACAGGTCACCAACGAATTGGTGGGGTGGTTCAACGACGTGGACGCCACGTATCGGAACGACCTGAAGGACTTGAACGAGCTCAACTTCGCGCGATTCGACGCGAAGGTGGAGCAGCGCTTCGCGCAATACGACGCGAAGTGGGAGCAGCGCTTTGCCGATTTCGAGGTGAAGATCGAGAAGCGCATGACCGCTCTTGAGGTACGGCTCGAACAGAGCCTCGCCGCCCAAACGCGTTGGATGTATCTCGCCTGGGCCGTCCAGATCGTCGCCATACTCAGCCTCTGGGCCAAGAAGTAGCCCACACCCGAAACGCACGCGGCGCCGGCGATTATCGCCGGCGCCGCGTGATCGTTCGTCAGGGAACGGCTAACTCCGCCGCGCGTACACGCTCGACTTCCCGTCGCGCGTGAAGGCAATCACCTGATACGGCTGCTTCGGTCCTTCGTCCATCCCCGGCGGGCCGTTCACCATTCCCGGCACCGATAGCCCCAGAATCTTCGGCTGCTCCGCGAGCATCTTCCGGATGAGATCTGCCGGCACATGTCCTTCCACCACATAGGATCCAATCAGTCCGGTGTGGCACGACTCCATCGCCGAAAAGACCCCGGCGCTGCGCTTGATGTCGGAAAGGTCGTCCATGTCGATCACCTTGAGGTCGAACCCTTCCTTCTTCATGTAGGCAATCCAGCTCTTACAGCAGCCGCAACTCGGGCTCTTGTACACCGTCATCTTGAGCGGTGCTGCGCCCCGCACGCTGGCGAGTGCTGCGCGCGGCGCGACGAGCGCTAACGCCCCAAGCGCCGTGGCCGCTCCGAGAAAATTCCGGCGATCCATGATCCCCTCCGTTACGGCTGGGTCGGCGGTGCTGACGCCGTCCATACGTTATTCGCGCGATCCGTATCCACCAACCGATGGTCCGGATCGAGCTCGACCTTCACCAGCTTCTTGCCGGTGAAGTTGTACTGCCGCGCGTAGCGTAGCGTGTTAGTGCTCCACACTTCAGCGGGATAGTCGTAGTCCTTTGTTGTTCCGTCGCTGAACGTGAACCGCGCGCGGATGGGCAGAACTCCACGCGCATGATTCCCATACACCACGGTGACCTGCGCGGTATCACCCTTGCTCCGCTGGCTGACATCATCGACGCCCTGATCGAAGTGCAGGTTCTCGATGAACCACTCGCGGAAGAACCAATCCAAACGGCGACCGCCCACATCTTCCATGGTGCGGAAGAAGTCAGCTGGCGTCGGATGCTTGAACGCCCAGCGCTTGGTGTACGCGCGGAAGGCGTCGTCGAAGGCCTCCGGACCGAGGATCTCCTGACGCAACAACTGCAGTCCGACGGACGGTTTGACATATGCCTGGAAGCCCAGAAGATTCGGTTCAATCCGATCCGGGCCCACGTTGATCGTGCGGTCCATCTGTGCCCGCATCAGATTCTCGATCATCGCGCGTTCCTGCGCGGCGCGCTTCATCTGGTCGCCGCCCTCGGGGTACCGCTTCGCCTCCGAGAAGGTATTGATGAAGGTGTTGAACCCTTCGTCCTGCCACATATAAACGCGCTCATTGCTACCGACGATCATCGGGAACCACATATGCCCGATCTCGTGCGTCACCACGTTGTACAACTCCTGCTTGGTGTCGCTCTTGGTCTCCATGGCGATCATCGGATACTCCATCCCGCTGATCGGTCCTTCAACCGCCGAGATGTGCGGCCACGGATACTGGAACCACCGCTCCGAGTATTCCTGGATGCTCATCCGGCTCATGTCGGCCGCTTCCTTCCAGAGCGCCTCGGCCGACGGACGGTAATACGCAAACGCCATCGTCCCCTTGTAGCTCGACGCATCCCACTGATACTCCGGGCTTGCCGCCCACACCGCGTCGCGCACATTCTTAGCGGTGAACTTCCAGGTCTGCGTCCCGTCCTTCTTGGGACGCGCCGCGCCACTCTTGAGTTCGTCGGCGGTAATGATGTTCACCACCTTCTCCGACTTGGCCGCTTCCGCCAAGCGCGTGATCTGCGCCGGGGTGAGCACGTCCTTTGCATTGTCGAGCGAGCCGGTGGCGGCCACGATGTATCCAGCCGGCACGGTCACACTGAGTGTGAAGTCGCCGTAGTCCAAATAGAACTCGCCCTGTCCGAGATACGGCTCGGTGTTCCAGCCGCGCACGTCGTCGTACACCGCCACACGCGGATACCACTGCGCAATCTCGTAGAGCTTGCCGTCGCGTCCCATGCGGTCGGCGCCATGCTCAGGCACGGGAAAGCTATACGCGATGTTGATTGTCGCCGAACGTCCAGGCGCCAACGGTTCGGCGAGATTCACCTTGAACATCGTTTCGTTGTCGCGCGTCGTCACCGCAACGCGACGCATCGGCTTACCGCCCATCGCCGGGAGCAGCTGCTCCACGCGGGAAAACGTGTAGCCGCCCGCGAAGTCTCGATTCCCAAAACGCGATCCCTGCGCGAAGATGTACGAATTCAGCGAGTTATTTTTGAACGCGTTCTGCTCAGTCTGCAGCCAAATAAAGGTCAGCGTGTCGGGCGAGTTGTTGGTGTACTTCACCGTCATCTCGCCGAGCACGGACTGTTTGGTGGTATCGAGGGTAGCCTTGAGGTC
>Ga0209086_10004091_pt1 | contig 10907 bp, 8 predicted proteins | sample M_130207_XF_Meta_FD_187312 | JGI IMG/M metagenome (GOLD analysis project Ga0209086, IMG submission 187312) | Freshwater microbial communities from Lake Montjoie, Canada to study carbon cycling - M_130207_XF_MetaG (SPAdes) (version 2) | ecosystem: Environmental > Aquatic > Freshwater > Lake...
TAGCTCGTTTTACTGTATAAAACAACCAACGAAATTTTTATCAGTAGCTCGTTTTACTGTATAAAACAACCAACGAAATTTTTATCAGTAGCTCGTTTTACTGTATAAAACAACTGAGGAAATAAAATTAAGTAGTGCGGTTTACTCTATTAAAACAACCGACGAAATAAATTTAAGTAGCGCGTTTTACTCTATTAAAACAATCGACGAAATAAAATTAAGTAGCTCGGTTTACTCTATTAAAACAATCGACGAAATAAAATTAAGTAGCTCGGTTTACTCTATTAAAACAACCGACGAAATAAAATTAAGTAGCACAGTTTACTCTATTAAAACAACTGAGGAAATAAAATTAAGTAGCGCGGTTTACTGTATAAAACAACCGACGAAATAAATTTAAGTAGCACAGTTTACTGTATAAAAACCATATAATAAACAAAACACACTTTCCGCTTCACGCAGTCGCACTCGGTCCGCGCGTCCCGTATATTTCCCCAAAAAACGTGCTGTTTTTACACAAGATTATTCGGTAATTTTATAAAATTGTTGGAGTGTTTTTTAAAATGTGGATTTGATATTTTTTTCAGTAAATAAAAGAATACTGTAATAAAATTATTTTTATTTTTTTCAGTAAAAATAATTTAGAAAAACAGATAGTGGGACGTATTTTATTTTTACATTTCAAGAAAAATTAATCATCATACTTATAAAAATCACACGCAATAATCAGTTTTTTTCCATTTTTTACCCATTGCCATCTCATTTCTGTTTTATTTCTTAATTTCTTACTTAATTTCTTACATGTTAATTCCATTTTTTTAGCAGTATACTCATCATTTACATAGATTGTAAATAACAACATTAATATAAATATACTTATATTTTATTTTACAAAAAGAATCAGCTGAAAATAAAAGGAGGGGGAAGAATATATATTTTGAATTTTTTTTGAGTAAATATAAAATAGTGTTGAAATCACAGAATTTTTTTGAGTAGATACAAAAGAATTCAATAAAAATGGTTTCCTACGCAGGGCAAGTGCGGCCGCGACTGTTGTTTATTTTGAGGAAAAACTTGCTAATTTTACAATGGATTCTTTTGTACAGTTTATATACGACAAAGTCATATATAAACTCTAGAGATATAAATCATATAATGATTTATATCTGTAATTTTATAAAATTGTTGGAGTGTTTTTCAAAATATAGATTTGATATTTTTTTGAGTAATTTTATGGAATAAATTTAGATAGTATTTTTCCAAATAAATTTGATTTTTTTATAGGCATTCCAAGAAATGTCAAAGATAAACAAAATAGTGTTGAAATTATTATTAAAATTGAAAAAATATAATCATAATTACGCAATTTATCTTGATAAAAATATTGTAGTAATGATAAACTAAATGGCGATGTTATTATATAAAATATCGCAAGTATCGTTGTTTTCAGAGAAGAAAAAAAATAGGAATTAAAAGATACGATAGAATGTGATACAAGTAAAATTATAATTATCATTCCAAATAAAAATCCAACACTAGCAAAAAATGATAATCCAATTTGAGCATAAGATATTTGTTTCTTTTTTTCATCTGGTAAATTTGGACTTGATAATCTATAAATAACCAGTCCAATTAGGCTAATTGCTACTGATAAAATTAATATATGTATAATTTTTATTAGTAATTTTACCATATAATCTATTTATATAAAATATTTATGGATTTTATATAAAACGGTTTCCACTACACGTGGAGTGATTGCGGCCGCACGTGTTGTTTATTTCGGGAAAAAACTTGCTGATTTTACAATGGATTCTTTTGTACAGTTTATATACGACAAAGTCATATATAAACTCTAGAGATATAAATCATTATATGATTTATATCTGTAATTTTATAAAATTGTTGGAGTGTTTTTATAATGCGGATTTGATATTTTTTTGAGTAAAATTAATGAATACTATAAAAAACGAAGAAATAAATTTGAGTAATAGTATAAAACAGTCTAAGAGATTATAATATTTTTATTTTTTTAAGTAATTTTAATGAATACTATAAAAAAAACTATTATTTTTTTTAAGTAGACACAAAAGAATTCAATAAAAACTGTTTCCCCGCACGGGGTGATTGCGCCCTCAATTGCGCGGTTTATTCCATAAAAAACACAGTGTTTTATAAAAATAACCGGAAGAAGTAAGAGGGAGGGGGAATTATATTTTTGGATTTTTTTTGAAAAGAGTGCGGTTTGCGCGGTTGATATAATTTTCAGTAAATTATATAATGTGAGTTTTTATAAAATATTATATTTTCAACTTTTATAAATCATAAAACATCTGGATTGTTTCTACTGTTTTTGTAGTTATATTATCTGGATGAATCCAATATTTTATTTGTTCTTTTAATGTATTTAACCTTTTATCCCATTCTTTTGATTTTTTAACTACACAAATACCTTTTTTATTTACACCCCAGCATGATTTTATTACTATTTCGTTTTCTTCATAATCGTCCGGATTAAATCGAATAAATACAATCGGTTTGTGGCCGACATCATTTGATAGTTCCATAATACGTTTGTTTTCACAACTACAATCATATGTGGTATGTTGATTTTCATCTACTTCAATAATTATTATTTGATATCCCAAATCTAAAAATAAATCTGGTCGTCTTTTGGAGCAACCATTCAATATTCTTTTATCTGATATCCAACTTAAATCTGGAAATGTTGTTTTCACAAATTCAACTACCGCATATTCTTTGGTCTTGTAATTTCGTGAAACTGGTTTGTCCGGAAATAAATTCATATAACAATATAAACAATATCCATCATATTTTTCTGAAACATGCGTTGAACATATATAACTTTTACATCTTTTATTTTTTACATCAATCATTCCTTCCAATTTATGCGAAGAGCAATATAACCCTTTTGGTTCACCTTCTTTATTAAAAACTGGTTGAATATTACATCCTTCATGAATACAAGTTTTATTTTTTACATCAATCATTCCTTCCAATTTATGAGTGGAACAATATAACCCGTGTGTCTCGCATTCTTTGTTAAAAGTTGGTATAATATTACATCCTTCACGAATACATTTATGACTTTTTACATCAATCATTCCTTCTAATTTATGAGAAGAACAATATAATGCTTTTGTAGAGCCTTCTTTGTTAAAAGTTGGTATAATATTACATCCTTCATGAATACAAGTTTTATCTATGACATTTATCATTCCTTCCAATTTATGTGATGAACAATATAACCCTTTTGTCTCGCATTCAAAATTATAAATCGGTTGAATATTACATTCTTCATGAATACAAGATTTATGTTTTACATCAATCATTCCTTCCAATTTATGAGTGAAACAATATAACGCTTTTGTTGAACCTTTTTTGTTAAAAACGGGTCTAATCTTACATCCTTCATGAATACAAGTATAACTTTTTATATCAACCATTCCTTCCAATTTATGTTTTGAACAATATAACCTTTTTGTCTCGCATTCAAAATTATAAACTGGTTGAATCTTACATCCTTCATGAATACAAGTTTTATTTTTTATATCAACCATCCATTCGAATTTATGTGATGAACAATACAATCCGTTTGTTTCACCTTTATAATTATAAACTGGTATAATCTTACAATCTGGATATATACAAGTTTTAGATATAACATTTATCATTCCTTCCAATTTATGGGAGGAGCAATATAAAGCTTTTTTTGAGCCTTCTTTGTTAAAGGCGGGTATAATCTTACATCCTTCATGAATACAAGTTTTATCTATAACATTTATCATTCCTTCCAATTTATGGGCGGAGCAATATAAAGCTTTTTTTGAGCCTTCTTTGTTATAAGTTGGTCGAATCTTACATCCTTCATGAATACAAGTATAACTTTTTACATCAATCATTCCTTCCAATTTATGTTTTGAACAATATAATGCGTTTGTATCACCTTCTTTGTTAAAGGCGGGTATAATCTTACATCCTTCATGAATACAAGTTTTATCTATAACATTTATCATTCCTTTCAATTTATGGGCGGAGCAATATAAAGCTTTTTTTGAGCCTTCTTTGTTATAAGTTGGTCGAATCTTACATCCTTCATGAATACAAATATTATGTTTTACATCAATCATTCCTTCCAATTTATGAGTTGAACAATATAATGGTTTTTTTGAGCCTTCTTTATTATAACATGGTTGAATCTTACATCCTTCGTGAATACACATTGTTTTATAAATAATATAATTTAACAAATATTTAAATCAATTTTTTGGATTCGGAATTGGAATTGGAATTTTAAGTAAACTCATTTGACTCGTTTTTTCTGATAACTCGTTTTTTCTAAATTGAATTTTTTAGCTGAATTACCGATATAAGTTATGGTCATTCCGAGAAATCCGCGGTTTCTACTAGGAATATTAACTGTTTTCCCATTTATTATAACTTTATTCGGTATATCAGTTGAAAATGGTTCGTATCTATTATAAGATGCGTGAATTCGCATCGTGTTTTTTACAAGAGGGTAGATATACCGATTTAAGTACAACTGGTCGAGACTCCATTTAGTACTATCTGGACTTTGATAAAACTCCCAGAATTTCAGGATGTGTTCCGGTTTTGCCAAGAGTTTGTTTCGGACGCCCCAAAGGCCCGCCATTATTAGCGACCGATTCGCCGGATGGTCCCGTATTATATGAACATCTTTATCACTGTTGTTCAACCAATCTTCCACTAAATAATAATCACGTTTCATTAATCGGGAGTCCGCATCGCGAAATATTACGATGTCGTTTTGGATGTCGAATCCAGCCAGAAATCGCAACATTGTGTTCTTATAATGGTTCGGGACATTCACATATTCGCATTCTACATTCTTCATACGTTTTAATGTTTTAATGACTTCTTTGTTCGCGGTTTTAGTGTAATATACATACATTATCCATCCGGGAAATATCGACTCTAATAATAGCGCATTTTCATAAAGGCCGTAATTATATATATGACTTTCGCCCCATACACAAAAACTTATTACTTTTCTCATATATTATATACAGATATAAATCATTTGATGATTTATATCTCTAGAGTTTATATATGACTTTGTTATATATAAAACTGTACATTTATTTTTTAATGGGTGTTTTACACATTTTTTTGAAATTATAATTGTTGCGTATCGCAGACTGACCGAAATAAAAGGTATTATTTCGGCCAATTTACATAAAAATTCTCTTTCGATTTACCATCAATTTTTTATAAATTTTTTATAAATAAAATTATTTACCTATTACGTAAATGGGTTTTCTAAAAATGAAAATATATTTTTTAGAAAATAATCTATTTTTAAAAGTTTGTTCTTGTAAAATGCTTCTGGAATACAATTATTTTTTAATGGGTGTTTTACCGATTTTTTGAAATTATAAACTTCTTGCGCAACCGATTGTACGCGGATTGAAGTCCAATGATGTGATGATTTATATTTCAAAATTCCACATTTGGTTCAATTGGGTCTCAACCTCGTTTGTTCCATCATTCTGGTTCATTCAAGGGATCCTCCAACTGGGGTAAACAGTGGTCTACCGCTAACCATAATTCCAACCGTATTGTTTAGGCTATTCCTTGCGCTTGGTGCGTCTCTTATTGGATGCCCAGTTGGAATTCTGGTTTTGACTAGCTGCTTGCAATCCGATTTATAGATCGAGATTTTTAACCAAAGACTTGAAGAAGCGTACTACCATGAGCAGCTTTATCTTATCGACGGAGTATCCCTGACCCAACGATCAACCTACTTTCGAGAGTTCCGCTGTTGTCTGAATTGTCTTTCAACATTTCCCATTTGATATCTGGGCCCATTGTCATCTGGGGCCGTATTTAAGGTCGTTTCGGCTCGACGGAAAAATTATAACTCTTTGCTAAATTGAAAGGGTTTGTCAGAGCATTATCCAGTAAAAAACTGGAATCGTCATAACTAACCATACAACACTAACTTTCAAAGTGTTCCTTTCAAAGGAAATGCTTCTATTTGTTTATGTGTCTTCTGATCTGATTTACATAAAAATTTCTTTTTGATTTACCATCAATTTTTTATAAATAAAATTATTTACCTATTACACAAAAAAATTTTCAGAAAAGAAAAATCACTTCTTTGGAAAATAATCTATTTTCCAACGTTTGTTCTTGTAAAAAATGCTTCCGGATTTAAGTTCCTTCAATATACCTATCTTCACTCCATAGCCGTCATCATCCAATTCTATCACGGATTTTGATTCATCTATGTAATATGTCTTCCCATCTTCATCATGAATTTCGTCTGCGTCTAGCATACAATCATCACTATCTTCGGGGTCTGATTCTGATTCAATAGATGGAGATAAAGATACAGATGGTTTTAATGACTCACTGACCTTTGAAACTATCATATCCACTTCGGAAACAGAAGAATCTGAATCTGACTCTGACTCTGACTCTACTTCGGATTCGGAACTTAATGGTTCTTTCGCTTTTGGAGGAAGAATCGGAGATGAAACTTTTTTAACAATAGATCCTGAAACTTTCTTTAAAACACTCGACGCAGGAACTTTCTTTAAAACACTAGATGCTTCAACAACCGCAACCGCAACAACTGGATCAACTGAAACAGCAGGAGCAACCGCAGGAGCAGGAGTTAATCTAGATAGATACATTTTACAATATTCTTTTACTGATATATCTAGTAAAAGAATATATTTTGAATCTGTTAATATTTTCATATTTGAAACATCGGTCTGTGTTATTCCTGTATGACGAGCGCAATAATTATTACATTTATCTTTGGGCATACGACATTGGGAATAGTATTTCTTTGATGATATATAATCATAATATAAATTTTCATCTTCTTTTAGAAATTTCTCACGACGCGGTATCTCTTTTACTATACAATAACTATTACAACGATTTGGGTCAATCGTTTCTACAAACGGTTTTATATTGATTTCGGATCCGCTATGATTTACAATTAAATTACATAATTCAATCAATTTCGATTTTGATATTTGGAAATCGGTTTCGTTTAATGATATACATGAATCTGATATCCGTAAATGGTTTGCTGAAATATCAACCGATGGTGGTGTTATTTCTTGAAATGATGAATGATTCAATGATTCTAATTCATTTAATCGGTCTCGAATCTCTTTTATTAATTTGGATACTCTTGACATTTTTATTAATATATACCAATTATTCTCTTTTTTATTCAATTTTTACTATATTATTTTTAACTATAATCAATGAAATATTTTATATAATCGGGATTGAGTTGCGCAAATAAGATGGGGATTGCGCAAATAAAAGGAGAGATTGTGAAAATAAAAGGGGAATTGCGCAAATAAAAGGGGAATTGCGCAATTGAGAGAATCTTTTAAACTGTTTTGGGATAAAATTATTGCGGCGAAAATAAGAGGGGGGATTGCGCAAATGAGAGGGGGGATTGTGAAAATAAGAGGGGGATTGCGCAAATGAGAGGGGGATTGTGAAAATAAGAGGGGGATTGTGAAAATAAGAGAATCTTTTAAACTGTTTTGGGATAAAATTATTGCGGAGAAAATAAGAGGGGAATTGCGAAAATGAGATGGGATTGCGCAAATGAGATGGGAGATTTATTAATGGGGGTGGGGTGCGCTTTTATAAAAAATATGAGCATATATATTAGAATTATTCTTTTAAGCTCTTTTTTGAAGAAAATGGTTTTATATTAAAAAGTTAAACTATTTAGAAAAATTACATATTAAATACATATGCGGAAAAATTGATTTTTTTTACACGATTTTATATCATTTTTACAATACTCTTTAATGGATGAAAATAAGTATCAAAATATATATAATGCTATGAATAATAATTATTCATATCAAACTTATTATATCAATTCTATGGATAATAATTATTCAAATTCTACGATTTCACAAGAAAAATTCAATTCTATTAAAGACGATCTTCACAAATATATCAATAAATAAATTATTTTTTAGCAATACTATCTTATTTTATTTATATTATAATATATGAATAATAAAAATTCTATCAGTAAAAATAGACCATCTTATATTCAACAAAAATTTAAATCATTTGTTAAACCACCAAAAATTAACAAAAATATTCAAAATATTCAACAAAAAATGGAATCATTTGTTAAACCACCAAAAATTAATGGAAATATTCAACAAAAAATAGAATCATTTGTTAAACCACCAAAAATTAACAAAAATATTCAAAATATTCAAAATATTCAACAAAAAATGGAATCATTTGTTAAACCACCAAAAATTAACAAAAATATTGGAAATATTCAACAAAAAATGGAATCATTTGTTAAACCACCAAAAATTAATGGAAATATTGGAAATATTGGAAATATTCAACAAAAAACGGAATCATTTGTTAAACCGAAAATTAATGGAAATATTGGAAATATTCAACAAAAAACGGAATCATTTGTTAAACAAAAAATGGAATCATTTGTTAAAAAAAAATCAAATGAAATTAAAATAGGGGATATGGATGGGTTTGGGAAGGAAAAGGGGAAAAAAAACATGAATCCTAGATTTGTTTATTTATATAAAAATAAATTTGAAATTGAAGCTGTTAACAATAAAAATGATATGAATGGACTTTCACCTTTGTCTGGTTATGAACCTACTTATAATCCTAAATATTGGAATGATAATAAAAATATTAAAAATAATAATAACTGCTACTCTTACTCTGTTAACAATAAAAACCATCAATTTGGTAAACCTCAACCCGGATATTTCGCTCGATTTAATCACATTAAAGATAACCAATATAAATGTGTCTCATTCTTTAAAAGAATACTCAATGATATACCCTCCGTTTATCTCACATCTTTCAAACAAAAATGTAAAAATGGATTCCATAAAGCTTTCTTCGCTATCGATTCTAATAAAAATGAACATGATTACCACTTTTATAGACAAGATAAAAATAAATTATGGTCTCACAAACCTGGAACTACTAACGTCATCAATTATGATGCTGATTATAAAATTATTAAAAACCCATACACCGCTAACAGAAACTACATACACTATAATTACGATAAACCATGCTTCTTCTTCTGCGTTAACAATAAATTCGGTAAAACTAAAGCTAATTATTAAAAATTAAGTTATATCAATACTTTCTCATTTACTACATTTATTACATTATTATTTAAATTATTATTTTCGTTATGGGCTAAAATATAATCTTTAAATTTAAGTCGAAATTCGGTTAAATTATCATTATGAACACATATATGGTCGCATGGATAAACATATTCTAAATAAAATATATAATAATCATTTTCTCTAATAAAATCAAATAATTCTTTACACGATGTATTTGTTTTTTCTAATTGAAAATACTCAAATTCAACAATTAATATCGGTTTATGTTTTTTTAATAAATTAATTGATCCTATTAAAACTTTTTTCTCCCATCCTTGAACATCCAATTTTATTAAATCTATCTTATTTGAAAAATTATATTCATCTAATATAATCGACTTTGATATACTAAATTTATCATTTATATTTACATTTGGTGTAATATCACCCATATTTATTGTATTATTACCATAGAAAACAGGCATTTTTATTTCACAATTTTGGTCTCCACACGCATAATTATATAAAATAACATTTTTAACTTGATTTATTTTCACATTCTCTTCGAGTAGTTCAAAATTTTGTATCTGTGGTTCAAAAGCATATACATTTTCACTACATTCTCTTGAAAAAAATAATGTATGATAACCGAAATTAGCACCTATATCAATTATATTTTTAATATTATATAAAGAATTATATAATTGTGTAAATTTTCGAATATGTGGTTCCCATTCTTTTCTTAATCCAATTGAATCAGAAGCCATACAATCATTTGTAAAATATTTAAATCTTAATCCGAATATTTCATCTGATATACTTGTTTGCATTATATTTTTACAATACAATATAATTTATATAATTTTACGTAAAATATTTATAATATTAAAGATTATAAAATTATAAATAGTGAAATATAAATAGTTATAAATAGTTAAATCAATTAGTTAACCGATAATACACGAACAGAAAAAAATATAAAATGCATTGAATATTTTATTGATAAATATAATATATGGAAATAAATTATATTTATCAATAAAAGAAAATAATAATTATTGGATCAATTACCGATACGAGTTTTGAATAAATTTTTTGGTATTGCAAAATTTGGATATAGTTTTTTTATACCATATACTTTTGTTGTTGGACATCCTAAAAATCGCTCATATATATTTGGGATTGAATTCGATAATTCATGAACACACGACTGATGTTCGTATCTATTATGAGAAGCATTTACATATACTGTATTTAATTTCATTACATACGGATAAACTATATTTTCTAAAAATATCTCATCCACAATCCAATTATTTATTGTATAAGGTTTTGATATATAATTTAAATAATCTTTATAAAGTGGTTTCAATATTCTATTACGACATCCCCATAATCCCGCCAATATTTTCCGTTTATGCATCGGATGATTGCGTATTATATGAAAATTTTTATTCGATTTTAACCATTCACGAATCGCTTTTATTTCTTTCGGTTCTATTCTTGAATCAGTATCTCTTGATAAAAATATATTTATATTACTATAAAATGCTGGTAAAAAACGCCACATCGTGTTCCTTTTATCATTTGTATTATTCATTGGAATTAAACGAACATTTCCCAAATTTTGTAATACATTTTTTATATTGTTTGGAAGAGAATTATTGTGATAGACAAAGCACTTAAATTCGGGTAATTTCTCTTTTATTATTATACAATTATCTAATAATCCATAAAAAT
>Ga0209086_10004095_pt1 | contig 10904 bp, 4 predicted proteins | sample M_130207_XF_Meta_FD_187312 | JGI IMG/M metagenome (GOLD analysis project Ga0209086, IMG submission 187312) | Freshwater microbial communities from Lake Montjoie, Canada to study carbon cycling - M_130207_XF_MetaG (SPAdes) (version 2) | ecosystem: Environmental > Aquatic > Freshwater > Lake...
AGGAATACTGAAAGAGGCGAGATGTACTACCATCAAATAAGAACTTACAGCATGAGATGAGACGAGACGAGACGACTTGATAATGTCGCTGAATCTCAATAAAGCGACTAAGTCAATGGCATTTTGATCAATCGGCCAAGAAGACGAACCCAAACTACACGGTCTGCGGTGCGGTCTTTCCGACCGGATCGGGCGATGAGTACCTCAGCCTGTGCCTCAAGTCGAAGCCGGGCTCTGCGCGAGCGGTTCCCCGAAGTGACACTCGTCATCGGGACGTTGGCCAATGGCTCGAACGTTTGGTATTTGCCCGACGCCAATTCCTTCGGCAAGGGCCTGTATCAGGAAGAGGCTTCGATCCTCGCACAGGGATACTTGGAAGCGGTGATCGAAGCCGCGACGGCGGCGATTCGCGAGGTGATTGCGTGACTCTAAAAATCGAAGCCTGACGCGCAAGCGAAGGATGGTCGGCAACAGATCCTTCGCTTGCGCGTCAGGCTTCCATGGGCAAGGTTTTTGTGGAGACCATTAGTCGGGCGTTTCGGCGGGGTCGGGAGACCCGCGCCGAACAAGCCGAACGATGCCTCGCCCCGAGCATGGCGTCAGTTGCCGCGCAGGTCATACGCGGTGAGAGAGTCCTGATCGCGCAGGAACAATTTTCCGTCGGCGATGATCGGGTGCGCCCAACTCGGGCGACCGTGCGCCTCGATCTTGAAGCGGCCTCGTTCGGTGTACTCGCCGGGGCTGATATCGACCAGGGCGACTTCGTGGTTCTCGCTGAAGACGTACAGCATGCCATCGGCTGCGATCAGCGAGCCTTTGCCCACGCTGCGGTTCTGCCACTGGATTTTGCCGGTGAGGAAGTCCATGCAGATCAGCGGGCCGCCGCCGTTGCTGTACATCCACGGGCCGATCTTGACGATCCCGCCGTGGTGACAGTCCATCTTCTTCTCGAAGTAGACCTCGTCGGCTGAGAACTTGTCGCCCGACGCGGTGATCTTCGCCAGGCCGCCACCCGTCCCGTAATTGCTCGATGCGAAGACGTGGTCCTGATCGACGATCGGTTGGCAGCAGTTGGCGGTGCCGTTGGCGGGCTTGTTGTACTTCCACAGGAACTTGCCGTCCTTGATCGAGACTCCGAAGACGCTTTCACGCGCGAACTGCACGATCTGCCGCACGCCGCCAATCTCGGCCACGAGTGGCGATGAATAATGAGCCCCCTCGGTCACGTCGCCGCTGGTCCAGACGACCTCTCCGTTCGTCTTGTTGAGAGCCACGAGCGTTCCTTTCTTTCCGCCGGGCGTGACGACGACGAGGCCATCGACGATCAGCGGCGACTCGGAATAGCCCCAGCCGGGGACACCGCCGCCGAAGTCGCGCGACAGGTTGACGTGCCAGACCGTCTTGCCGGTCGCGGCATCGAGACAGGTCACGTCGCCGTTGCCGCCCTCGGCGTAGACGCGGTCACCATCGACGGAGGGGGTTCCACGCGGGCCGTCTCCCATGCCGTTACGGTATCCGCCGAAAGGGCCTCGCAGTTCTTCCAGTGTCAGCTTGCCGTCTCCGGCGGGCTTGGCCTGCGCGTAGAAACCGATCAGTTCGTCCTGCGTGATCGCGCCGTCTCGTCCCGGCTGATGCTTGGCGAAGAATGTGTCGATCTCCTCGGCCGTCAGTTGCTCGTCATTCTTGTTGGTGGCCGGGTCGCGCTGGTCGATCCGCCCGAAATGCCGGTCGAGTTCCGAGCCGCGTGCCTCCTGACGCGAGACCTTGCCGTCGGCGTCCTTGTCGAACTGCTTCAGCAACTCGGCCGTGCGCGTCGCGGCCAGTTTGGCGGCGTCAGACTGCTTATCTTCAGAGTCGGCTCGCTCGAAGGTGTCGCGTAGCAGGTTGCCGGCTTCGGCGAATGAGAGCCGAGCATCACCATCTTGATCGAGCTTCGAGAAGATCGCCGCCGCGCGGGCCTTCGCACGGGCTTCCGCATCTCCGGGCGCGGGTCTGTCGAACTTGGTGAACTCCCAACCGAAGCGCGACAGCGCCTCGAACTCGTCGATCTCGCCGTCCTTGTTGCGGTCGAGGCCCTTCATTTCGTTGGCCAGTTTCTCGGCCAGCAGGCTGAGGACGGGAGCAGGCTGCACGGACCAGAGCGTCTTGCCGGTGGCGGCATCGAGCGCGAGGACGTGTTCGACGCCGTCGAGGTCTCCCTGGGTGAAGAGCCGTCCATCCTTGAGCGACATCGACGAATAACCGACGCCGACCGAATCGATCTGCCACAGAACTTTCGGGCCATCCTTGGACCACTCGCGCAGCAAGCCCGTTTCTTGCCCGATTCCGTCACGGTTCGGCCCGCGCCACTGGGGCCAATCGCCAGCACTGGCCTGAACCGGAGCAAACGCCACCATCGCCGCGAACCAACCCACCGCGAGACCGCTCCAACAGACAGACAACTTCTTCATCACGAACTCCCTTGCGTCAAAATCAACATCGGTCGATGCGAGGCAACTTAGCGGCGGCCTCTGCGAAACGGAAGTGCTTTATCGAGTTCTTGGTCGCAAATCGGGTTCAGTGACCCGAACCTTGCCTGAATCAATTCGACAGGTAGGCAATGCTTCCGCTGGCTTTTGCCGAAGTGGGCTTGCCGGCGAAACTGCGGACGCGCATGCCACCAGTGAAGAAGCCTTTGAGGTTCTCGACCACATCCAAAACGAGATGCTGAGACATCGCGATGTGAAGCCTAAACAGTCCAGGGCCAGCGCACACTAAGTCCTTTGAACGTAAAGGACGTTGAGTAGTGTGTCGAAGTTCCAGCCGCAGCTTCGGCGTTGCCTGACGAGGCTTTTGCCTTCGGGATGTTGTTTTAATAATGACAATGAAAAGCGGTTGAGCCACGCGCACGTTCTCGCGCAGCCGGGCTTCGCGGATGCGCGACTCGTCTTCTCGATAGGTGATAGCCAGGCACCAGTGGCAGGTGTTTTCGGTTCATCCGACTAATGCGTGCTGAGCGTTGAGAGAGAGTGAACATGCCGGCGGTGGGCCATCGCACCCGACGAGCTGCTGCCGTGGTTCGAGCTGGTGACGATGAGGCGATCCACGCTGGAGTTCCCGCAGGGCGATGCGGCTGGTGACGTGACGACGGCGGATGTCAGGCGGCGGATTGGTCGGATGTGGGCGTGAGCGAACAAGCCTTTCGGTACTGAGGAATACTGAAAGAGGCGAGACGTACTACCATCAAACAAGAACTTACAGCATGAAATGAGACGACTTGGTAATGTCGCTGAATCTCAATAAAGCGCCTAAATCAATGGTGTTTTTATCAATCGACCAAGAAGACGAACCCAAACTACGCAACCGAAGGCGGCATTGCGATTGACGATGAGTCCCGACGTGAGATCTCCACGAACGCGGTTGAGCAGGTCGAGAGCAGTGGCAGGTCCGCGTCGACGAAGGGCGCAGGCTCATTTGTGCAGTTTAGTTGAGTCTTCGATGATGAGTTTGATGTCCGACTCGGAGAGTGTTTCCCTGCCGAATGCCCGGTTCGCCGCGACCTTTTGGTCAACCCACATCAAGACGGTGATGTCCGCGTCCGGGGCGATCGCATAACCGGCGGGACCATCGCGGGTCGGGAAGACGGTGAGCGGCGTCTTCGAGAGCTTCGATGTCTCGGCGATCTTCCGCAGAGTCGGTGCGGCCGTATCGGGGTTGTCCGACAGATAGATCACGAATGCCGCCATCTTTTGATCGGAACGCTTCGCGACGGTGGTGTCGATTTGCTTTGTCAGGCTGATGACGTCTTCGCCGAGACGCCGCGTGAAAATGGCGACCACCGGACGGTCCCCGTAAGCGCACTGATAACACAGCGTGCCTCCCATTTGCGGTCCGGTGCAGTCCTTGACTTTGAACGAGACCACCCGTTCGCCGATTTGAGGGCCGGAAACGGGCGGCTCGTCAGAATGAGCGACCGTTGCCATCACGACGACCGTCACGGAAATGAGCCACAAACGGACGGACGTTGGCGCGCCACGATTCATTCGGTGCCTCCCTGTTCGACTATCCTGAACTTCAGTCACCCGCGATCTCCAGCGCTGGTCGCAACAATCACTGTCGCAGTACCGCCATTATCGCTCAACTCAACGTGCCGCTGCGGGGAGGTCCACGAAGTGAACCTTGCCCTCGGCACCGGCGACTGCGATGCGGGCGAAATCAACGCTGTATGTGGCATCATAAGCGACGCTCGGGGCGGTGGCTTCAAACGCGGGTTTCCCGTCGCCGACATTCCAGATGACGAAGCGACCCGAATGCCCCGCCGTCAGCAGACGCGTGCCCGTCGCGTTGAACGCGATTCGATAGACGGCTCCGGTTGGATTCGTCAGTGTCTGGACCGCCGCCCCGGAGGCGATGTCCCAGAGACGCACCTGACCGTCCGCGCCCGCCGATGCCGCCAGCTTTCCGCCCGGTTGCCAGGCGACCGTAAACAGTGAACCGGGTGGCGTGGCCGGTGCGGCCGTTGCACCGGCTGCGGCCACGGTTGCCGGAACCGGAGGCGTGAACTTTTTCAGTTCGGTTCCCGCGACGGCGTCCCATAGTCTCAGTACTCCATCGGCACCACCCGACAGAAGCTGCTTGCCATCCGCGTTGGACGCGAGGCTGTAGACGGTACCCACGGTTCCCGTCAGTTGCTTGGCTTGAGCGCCTGTCTTCAAATCCCACAGGCGGATCGTAGCGTCGGCTCCACCCGACGCAGCCCAGGTTCCATCGGGACTGCATGCCACTGAATAGACCGGTCCCGTGTGACCCGCGAGGCTGGCTCGCACAATCGGTGAGGCGTAGGCCCAGACATTGACTAACTTGTCGCTGCCGCCGCTGACCAATTGGCGGCTGTCGGGTGTGAACCGCACGGCGAGCAGCGGCGAGGCCGCCGTCAGATCGAGCAGCGGCGTGCCGTCGACCAGGTTGAAGACTCGCAGATGGTTGTCTGCTCCGGACGCCGCCAGCTTCAGGTTGTCGGGACTGAACGAGAGATCATTCACGACAGCTCCCGTGGCGACTGTCGAGGCCAGCTTGCCATCGGCCAGAGTCCAAATGTTGATCGCCCCCGCGATGTCGACCGCGGCCAACTGAGTCGCGTCCGGTCGAACGGCGAGTCGTGCGAGCGCCGCCTTGCCACCCGCAAGTTGCCGAAGCGGCTTCCCTTCGAGATCCCACAGCTTGACGAACATGTCGTCGCCCGCCGTGGCGATTTGCGATCCATCCGGCAGGAAGGCCGCGTCGTTGACCTTCGCCGCATCACCCACGATCAGTCGCGTCGCGGCCACGTTGAAGATGCGGGCCGTCTTGTCTGCCGAGCCCGAGACCACCGTCTTGTTATCCGCGGCGAAGGCCACCGCGAGCGCCGGTTGAGCGTGTCCGGCGAACCGTTCGAGTTCCCGGTTCACCACGGTGTCCCAGATGCGCACGAAACCGTCATCGCTGCACGCCGCCAGCCGTGAACCGTCCTTGCCGAACGCGATGCCTCGAACCGGTTGCGGATGAACCAGCGCGCCGACCGCAGCCACCGGCGCGGGTGCCGCTGCGGCGGGCGTCTTCCAGACGAACACGGACTTGTCGATCGACGCCGCTGCCGTTTGCAGGCCATCTCTCGAAACAGCGACTCCGGTCACGGCCGCGGTCGGGCCGGCGAGTGTCGCGAGCGGCTTACCGTCCGCCAGATTCCACAGACGCACCGACTTGTCGGCTCCGCCACTGACGAGCTTCGTTCCATCGGGCGTGTAGGCCACTCCCGTTACCGCTCCTTCGTGGCCGGGAAGCAGACGCAACAGGCCGAGCGGCTGGATCGCACCGTTGTTCCCCGAGGCGATGACGAGCGACACGCCGTCGGTCGCCGGCATGGCCGACGGCAGAAACGTCAGCGACGCGGTGGGCGCGGTCGTCGGAATCAGTTCCAGCAACCGCCCATCAGCCGAGTCGAACACTCGCACGAGATTGTCGGCACCGCCGACAGCCACGCGCGTTCCGTCCGAACTGTAGGCGACCGTCGAGATCACTGCTCCCACAACGACCTTCACGGCCGGTCCCGGCCCGGCCGCTGTCAGCGGCCAAAGATAAAGCGCCATGTCAGCACCGCCTGCCGCCATTTGCAGGCCGTCGTGTCGCAAGGCGACCGCAGACAGCGCGGCAATCGACCCGGCCGCTTCTCCCGCCGGCTTGCCATCAGCGGTCAGGAACAGTCGCACGAGTTTGTCGTCGCCGGCAACCGCCAGCTTCGTTCCGTCCGCAGTCAGAGCCATCGCGTTGAGTTTCATCGCGGACGCCACAATGTCTCGCGTCGCGGCCAGCGTCCAAAGCCGCGCCGTCATGTCCGCGCCACCGCTGATGAGCGTGGTGTTGTCCGCTGCGAAGGCGACCGCCGGGACGACTCCGACATGACCGGGCAGCCGTTCCTGTTCGCGACCGGTGGCCACATTCCACACGCGGACCACGCCGTCATCGCCGCTTGTCCCGACCCGCGTTCCATCCGGGCTGAAGCTGACACCGCGCATCGGTTGACCGGAAACGATTGATGCGGCGGGTGCGACCGGCTGAGCCGCCTGACCGGCCACCGGAACTGCGACCGGCCAGACACGCAGCGTCTTGTCCAACCCGACCGCGGCGAGCTTCGTTCCATCGCCGCTGAGCGACACGCCCGTCACGATGTCCGTCGGTCCGCCGAACGTGCGGGCCAAGGTGCCATCCGCCAGACTCCATTGTCGAACGGCCTTGTCGACACCGCCCGTCATCAGGAAGTTGCCGTCCGGCGAATAAACGACACTTGACCCGCCCCCTTCGTGAGCAGCGATCCAGCGCACCAGCGCGAGCGAGTGGAGTTCAGCCAGGTTGGCAACCGCCGTGGCGACTGACAATCCGTCAGGAGCGAACGCCACGGACGACACCGGTGCCGTCGACGTGATGTCTTCGAGCAGCCGTTGCGTGGCCGAATCGTAAACTCGCAGATGATTGTCACCAGACGCCACTGCCAACCGCGAACCATCGGGGCTGAACCGCGCACTGGCGACGGTCGAGGGCATCGCGATCTTGATCACCGGCTGCGGCCCCTGGGGAGTGACCGGCCAGAGGTAGATCGCATTGTCCGCTCCCGCGGCGGCCACCTGCGTCCCGTCACCCCGTATCGCGAGGTCGACGAGCGCACCCGCCGCGCCGGGCAGATCGAACAGAGGCTTGCCGGTCGCCGTTTCCCAAATTGTCACGCCCTTGTCGTCGGCCGATGTGGCCAGCCGCAGGCCGTCCGTTGTGAGCGACAGCCCCGTCAACTTGCCCGCCGATGCCACGGCGACTCGCAGGGCGGCGGGAGTCCAGACACGGCACGTCTTGTCGATGCCGGCCGAGACGACCGTTTTGCCATCCGTCACGAAGTGAACTCCCAGCACGGCCCCTTCATGACCGTGCAGGCGTTCCAGCCGGCGTGCCGTGGCCAGATCCCACACATGCACCTGTCCATCGTCGCCGCATGTCGCCGCGCGAGTCCCATCCGCATTTAAACTGACGCCGCGCACCGGCGCGGCGTGGACGAGTTTCGCCTCTGCCACCAACGGACCGGCAGCCGGAGGAGCCTTCAGGTTCCACGAGTAAACCGTCTTGTCGGCACTCGCCGCGAGCAGTCGCGCCCCATCCACCGAGACGGACAGTGAAGTCACCGCATCCGTCGGACCGGACAATTCACGAGCCAGCTTCCCCTCGGCCACAGTCCAGATGCGGACCGCCTTGTCGGTGCCACCCGTGATCAGCAACGTTCCGTCCGGCGAGAATATGGCCGCGGTCGTCCCACCGGGATGAGCGGCAATTGCCAGCACCGCGGAGCGCGTCCCGATTTGCAGGGCATTGTCGGCAGCCACGGCGATCACAGTCCCCGCCGCTCCGAACGCGACGCCCTGAATCGGTGTGCCCGGAGGCAGACGCTCGAGAAGCTGACCGGCGGCGTCCCATACCCGGACTCCGTCCGTGGAACAGCCAACGAGAGCAGAACCATCCGCCGACAAAGCCACGTCGGTCGTCACGGCCGCTGCGTTGCCAATGGGAGCCGCCAGCGGTTTTCCGTCGGCCGTGTTCCACAGTTTGATTGACTTGTCTGCACCCGCAGAAGCGATCAGTTTCGCATCCGCACTGATGGCCACGGAGATCACCGCGGCACCATGAGACAGGTTGAGGATCGGCTGACCGTTGGCCGCATTCCAAACTCGCACGGTGTTGTCCGCCGCTCCGGAAACGACCACCGCCCCAGCCACTGCCAGATCGCTGATGGCTCCCGTGTGACCGGGGATCGCACGGACTTCGGCACCACCGGCAACGGCCCATTGCCGAATCGTATTGTCCGCGCCGCCCGAAAAGACGTGCGTTCCATCCGCCGAGAATGCGACCGCCGTGACCGGCATCAAGTGCAGTTCGAACTTCACCAGTTGGGAGAACTGCGGATCGGCCAGATTCCACACGCGGGCCGTCTTGTCGAGGGATGCCGATGCGAGCTTCGTCCCATCCGGACTGAACGCGACCGACGTCACGGCCGCTTCGTGGCCAACGAGGTTGCAGACGACCGCGCCCGTTGCCACGTCGCGCACTTGAATTGTCGGCTTGCCGCCCGCCAACCCGGCGGTCGCAGTGCGTGCCCCGTTCGCGGTGATGGCCGCCGCCTGAACTGTCATCTGGCCTCCGGCGATCACCTTCGACGCCGTGGGAAGATTCCAGATGCGGGCCAGTCCATCCGCATCGGCCGTGACGAGTTGTTTGCCCAGCGGATGAAAGCTGACCTGGCGTGTCACCCCTTCGTGTCCGATCAGCCGCGCGGCCGGATCGGTCAACAGCGGCGTTCCGTCAACAGCCTTCCAGAACCGTATCTCACCCTTGTCGCTCGCCGACGCCACCACCGAGCCGGCCTTGTCGAGTGCCAGCGATGTGACCGGCCCGACGTGCCCGGCCAGTTGCCGCACGGCAGCACCCGTCGCCAGATTGAAGACGCGGATCGTCTGATCGGCTCCTCCCGAATAGACCAGCGTGTTGTCCGGTGTGACCGCCACCGCATTCACTGCGGCGGTGTGGCCGGGAAGCGTGCGCGGTGGAACGGCCGGAAGTTGCCACCACTTGATCAGGCCATCCTCACCGGTCGAGATCAATTGCTGTCCGGTGGGAACGTACGCCAGCCCCGTCACAGCCGCGTCGTGCGAGGCGAGTTGACCCTGATCGACTCCGTCTGCGACGTTCCACAAGCGAATCGTCCCGGTCGCATCGCCGCTCGCCGCCTGCAGATTGTCCGGACGAAAGATCACCCGCCGCACAACATCCGCGTGGCCGGTGAGTGTTCTCACCGCGAGGCCGTCCGCCATGTTCCAAAGCCGCACCGACTTGTCCGCGCCGGCGGCGGCCGCCAGTTTTCCGTCGGCGCTGATCGAAACCGATTGCACCGCCAGCGCATGCCCGGCCAGAGGTCGAGGAGCGGTCGGCAACCGCCAGACGCGCACGGTCCCGTCGGCTCCGGTTGAGGCGAGTTGCAGTCCCAAAGGATGAAAGGCCAGGCCCGTCACTGATCCCGTGTGCCCCGCGATGCCCCGCCGATCCGCGCCGTCCGCCGTTGCCCAGAGATGAATCGCGCCCGCGGTTCCACCCGCCGCCACCAGCGCGGCATCCTTGCTGAGTGCGACCGAGGCCACCGGCTCAACCTGTCCGACGAGCGCACGCGCCTGTTGCCCCGTGGCGGCGTCGTGAAGGCGGACCGACTTGTCGGCGCTTCCCGTGACGAGCAGCTTTCCGTCGGCCGAGATGCCAACGGACGTCACCGCGCCGGTGATTCCAGCCAGTGTCTTCGGAGCGACCTGCGGCAGCTTCCACCATTTGACCGACCCGTCGGCACCCGCCGAAACCAATTGCGTCCCATCCGGCAGATAAGCCATTCCGGCAACCGGCCCGGTGTGAGCCGCGAGAGATCCGAGCGCGAGGCCATCGGCCGCCTTACTCAGACGGATCATTCCGCCTGCATCCGCTGCGGCGAATTGTGTGTTGTCTTTACTGAAGGCGATTCGTCCCACGGCATCGGCCAAGGCTTCACTCGTCCGAATCGCAGCACCATCGACCGCGTTCCACAGCCGGACGGTCTTGTCAGCCGAACCTGTGGCAACTAGTTTGCCGTCGTCACTCGCAGCAACCGTCAGCACCGGCATGGTATGTCCGGCGAGTGGCCGGGCCGCCGCTGGAAGCCGCCAGACTCGCAGCGTTCCATCCGCGCCGGCGGAGGCGAGTTGCATCCCGTTCGGATGGAATGCCAGGCTCTGAACGGCCCCCGCATGGCCCCGCAGGCTGAGTCGATCCGCTCCATCTGCGGTATTCCAAAATTTGATCACGCCGTCCGCCGAACCACTCGCGCTGACCGCAGCGTCCGGGGTGAGAGCCACACTGACGACGGCCATCAATTGTCCCTCGAACGCGCGGACGATCTTCCCGGTGGCCGCATCAAACAGACGCACACCCTTGTCCGTGCCTCCCGTGAGAACCAGCTTCGCATCCGCCGAGACCGTCACCGAGGTGACGGCATCCGTGTGACCGGCCAACTCCTTCGGTGCCACCAACGGCAACTGCCACAGTTTGACCGAACCGTCGGCTCCCGAACTGAGCATGGTCGGCGTCGTCGGATGAAACGCTAGGCCGGTGACGGCGGCGGTGTGTCCACCCAGCATCCCCTGGGATGCGGCATCGGCCGACTTCCACAGACGAATCACGCCGTCGGCATCTCCACTGGCGAGGACCGCATCGTCCTTTGTCAGAGCGGCGCGCGTCACCGCGCCGACATGGCCCTTAAAGTCGAGTGGTACAAAGGGAGCCGCGGGCGCTGCGGCTGGCGGCGGAGCAAGTCGCCAGAGTTTCAGTTCGCCGCC
>Ga0209086_10004096_pt1 | contig 10903 bp, 6 predicted proteins | sample M_130207_XF_Meta_FD_187312 | JGI IMG/M metagenome (GOLD analysis project Ga0209086, IMG submission 187312) | Freshwater microbial communities from Lake Montjoie, Canada to study carbon cycling - M_130207_XF_MetaG (SPAdes) (version 2) | ecosystem: Environmental > Aquatic > Freshwater > Lake...
TATTTGACTCCATATTATTTACCAAGTTCAAGTTTCTATTCTATTAAAGATGCCGAAACCGAAGAGTCTATATTACCATATGATGAATATACCAGATTGAGTTTTGATTCATACGGAAACTATTTTATGTTGGATACAACCGGTCTTCCTCAAGAAAGATACTACAAGGTAGAAATTCGTTCGGAGCAAAGCGGGTCTATATTGACATTCACCGTTCCAACCGCATTCAAGATTTCTAGATGAACGCAAATCCAAATCTAACAGGTTATAATCAAGATGATGTACAAACCCTGTATTCCGTTGGTTCAATTGTTCCAAACATAGATTCATACGGTAATTTGATTATACAAAACATACAGGGTCAGTTGTATTCATCATCAATAATGATTCCTTTACAGAATGTTGTGTATGATCCAACCAAAGTGGAAACAAAATATGATGTTACATTCAAAGAACTATGAAACTCACAGATATAAAATATAGAACCCAATCAACATCTTCTTTGAATGTTGGCTCTACTTTTTCTGAAAACGATCTGAAGTTTTACACCGAGAACCAAACTTATGTTAATTTTCCGTTTGGAGAATCTGATAAAGACGCAATAAAGATTTCTGTGTTCAACTTTGATGAGTCTCAGATTACTGCATCTATGGTTGTGTCATCCGGTTCGTATACAAAAAACACCCAGTCATACTATGATGCAACAAATAAATATGTTACTTATTCATATCAGAAATTTAACAGTACATTTCCTCTCATAACCTCAACAACGGGTTATTCGGGGACATCCGATTCAGCGAATATATCGGGGTCCATTTCAACAAGTTCTCTTTTCTTGGATATGTCCAAGGAGTTGAACAAGCTGGGAATAACCGACGGAAATTACAAGGTTTCCATAGAATTGTTGAGAAATTTGGTTGGAACGGAATCTGGATCGGATGAAAGGTTGATAATAGATACAATCTCTACATCAAGAACCGAGATAGCGGTAATTCCAAAAACATTGAAAGGAATACAATCAAATACGGTTGATGAATTTAATGTATTTTCAAATTATCAATTTCAGATAAAAGAAATCGCAAAGAATATTACTGATTCTATTTCTTCATCTCCTATATATAGTTTGTATTACGCCGCCAAAGATCAATATCAAACCGGTGTTGCTAGTTTTAAGTATAATTACGGACTGAATGCTCGGAGTTCCGAAAATGACAGTGACATTGATGTTATAAATTTTCTTACGGACATATTCTATGGAGTAAGAAAAGGAAATATACGCAACGATGGTGAAATTTCTACCAATGACATTCTGGGAATATATGATCAATTTAAAAACTGGCTATATGAGAATTATGAATCGGGTTCTAATTTCCAAGATGTCCGCGACTACTACTATAGCATATTCAGATTCATAGTTGATCAAGAACTCAACAGAATAACCAACAGAAAGCCGGATGATTATAACTCTATAATAGAATTTCTTGGGTATATCTATTACAATCTCATTTTTTATCCAAAGATTTATGTTATAGAAGCAAAGCACAACATATATTTGTCGGGATATTTCAAGAATTATATAAATTTTGACGGAGATAGAAAATATTCCATTCTAAACAAGAAGGTGGTCTCCGCCTCCGACCCAAGATTTTACGATAAGTTGGTATTGAAACTGAGCGATCCCCTACCAGCATCAATATCGGTTGGCGACGATTTCTGGATCACAAACAACTTTGGATTTCTTCCAATAGTTCAGAACTTATATTATTTTACCAAACCAAATATACAAACGATTCCGTTGAAGGGTCCAAATTTTTTGGTCAGGATTGAAAGCCAAGGAAATGCCACGGAAACTTTATCAATGGAGCAATTGATAAATCAAACCGGCAGTGCCTATAATGAAATTGTTTCCAAAATAAGTGTTCCATTTGATACCATTGTTGATAACACAAATTACAGAAATTTTGGAAACTTTGTTAATTTTTCATCCGCGACTTTAAGAATTTCAACATTTGATACAAAAAAATCGCAGATTGAAAAATTGCAAGGCGACATGGAATATTTTACAGCCGAGCTTGATAGAAATCCAGACGACCTGTTTTATATAAAACAAAAAACAGACGCAAATACGGAAATAGACAACATTGAAACTTCAATGGACGGATATGAGAAATTCTTGTACAATAATCCCGCGTGGTATCCGGAGCATATTGGTTCTGCGTCTTTGTATGATCGCAACAATGGAAATTCTTTAATTAATAATCTCCCACAATTCATGGTGGAACAATCGGACGATAATGTTGATTATATAAAATTTGTTGGTATGATTGGTCATTTCTTTGACAATCTTTCTTTGACCATCAAACAAATAACCGAGAAAAACAATTATTCCAACAGTCCAAATTATGGTATTTCTGTGGACATTGTTGAAGACATGCTGGCATCGCTTGGGTGGGAAGCAGAGATTTCTAGTGAAAATCTTCCACTACTGCTGTCTTCATTCAATCAAAATGATTTTGATGTTGGCTCGGAGTTGTATAACCAAGCCAGACAATTGTCTGAAGAACAACGCAATCAAATCATCTGGAAGCGTATTTTAAACACCCTACCATATATTTACAAAACCAAGGGCACGGAAGCTTCATTGTCATCATTGTTGAGTTGTTTTGGCATACCAAAGAATATCATAAAAATAAAAGAGTATGGTGGAATTAAAAATGTACACAATCTACAAGATACTTCCGAGTATGTAATTGATGAAGTAAAATATGAACCATATTTCAGTGGAAGTGCAGAATATTTCAAGATCAACTGGACTGGAAGTGTTCAGGCATTGGAATTCAACTTTGCGTTTGATACGACCAAAACCAGTGACGTTGGACATGTGTTCAGACTGGCGGAGTGTCCAGGTAGTTGGTTAGTAGGTGTGTATCGAGACAAAGGATTGGATTGGGGAAAATTATTCTTTAGCTTGGACAATGGTTCCGGAAGCGTAAAGACGATCATGACCAACAGGGCACCGATGTTTGATGGCAACACCTATCATGCCATGCTACGCCGGAATGACGCATCTCAAGAGTTTTCTGTTTACAATTTTACTCCGTCGCAAATTGATCAGTACCCAATCAAGTATGATGTATATCTTCAACGTGCGGAAGATTCGAGAATTACATTTTTTACAACCGCAAGTCAATATTTGAGTGGTAGTTACAATACACAGTTTCGTTCTGGTTCACATGTATATGTTGGTAATTATAACCAGAACACTGCGTCTTTAAATGTTGATCCAGAAGCATTTTTTGGAAATATTGACGAAATCAAGATTTGGGAATCTCCTGTCAGCGATTCTGTTTTTGAAAATCACACATTGCATCAGAATGCATATGATATGAATTCTCCGGTGGATATGATTTCTGACAATCTAATCAGAATATCGTTTGAACGTCCGTTAGAATTATATGCACCATCAAACTTTACCACCTTAAATAATTTGTCGTTCAGAAGTGACTTTCCAACGTTTGTTGCAATAAACTTCCCAAAAAATAATATTCCTTTAACACAAACCAGCGAATGTGATCCCGCAAGTGGATCGGCATTTCCGTGGCAGTTTACTCGCAAGGATTCAAGGCAGACGGTAAAATTACCAGATTATGGTTCCGGCAAGTTTAGTAGCAATAAAATAAATTACGTTGAACAAGAGTTGATATCAAACCTGTCTTCAACCGAAAGATCGTCCCTGCAATCAAGTGAACTTGTTGGCGTGGGATCTAATAGACTTGGTATATTCTTTTCTCCTTCCGAAATTCAAAACACAGAAATAATAAAGTTCTTTGGAAATTATCCTCTGTCTGAATTGATTGGAGATCCGTCATATGTGTATGCAAGTTCATACACTAGATTTGAAAAATTCAAGCAAATATTTTACGACCAAGGATTTGGTGCAATAGACTATCAGTTCTTTATGAACGTGGTAAGATTCTACTTTGACAAAGCGATGTTTAAATATATAAAGTCGGTTGTTCCAGCCAGAGCCAACCTTGTTGATGGTATTTTGATTGAACCATCCATCTTGGAGCGTTCAAAGATTCAGTTGAAACCAATTATACAAGAAACCATTCAACAAAAAGAATCACACATAGAAGTTCGTCGCGAAGTTTTTGGAGCACAGTCGCCAAAATTGGAATATACTTTAGTGACAAAAAATGAAGGAACGTCAATTTTAAGTGACGTGAATCAAATATTTTTTCCAACCGACGAAGACCAATACGGATTTGGAGTATATTCGGACAATGGATTGACATACTATGATGGAGAATATTATAGAGCGGATGTGATCAAACTAAAAAAACAATATCAAGTATACAACAAATATAATCTGCCAACCAACACATCTTCGTTGAATGATCATGAAATCAATGTCAATTTGAACGGAACGGTTCAGACAATATCATCTTCTTATTACAAAATAAATCTGGCAAAATTGCCAACATTGACTTCATATATCACGGCAATTTCTTATGAAGATATATACTATAGTGGAAGTGTGAGCTTCACACCACCATCAACCGGTTCGGTAATATCACACACAGTATCGTCTGCACATTCATTGAATGGACGGATAGTATCTGGGTCTGTTTGGGGATCAACCGGAAATGGTGTGATACTTCCAAACGGTATTTTAATAAATTCTGATTATGTTTCGGCATATCCAATTATTTATACCGGAGTTTTTGGTTATTCTGGTGGAACATATCATTTCGTTGGAAGTATATTCGGTGGAGTTCCGGCTACATTGAATTATGCAAAGTATAATACAACATTTTTGTCATCTGGCACTGGACCTGTTACTGATGACTTCAAGTATAGAACATCAGGTACTTTCTTCGGTTCACTGCCGTCTAGTATTAATTATAGAAAAAATATATCCATGTTATATTATCCTAAAAATGCTGAATTGCTGATTGGATATTTCAATAATCATCATAAATACGGTAAACAGCAGTTTTCTATAAAAGAGATAAACTCATATGACAACACAAATACACGGTTTAAATGGAAGAAGAGCAGCCAAAATAAAAAAACTACTGTTGATGTAAATACGGGCTTGCTGAATAACTCCGACCCAATTGAAACAAAAACAGTATAAAAATGGTAAAAAAGCAATCGGATATATATTTATTGAGAAAGTAACACTATATGGCGTATATCAATAATGAAATAATAACAGTAGATGCGGTCTTGACAAAGAAAGGCAGAGAGCTACTTGCGGCAAATGGCGGGTTGAATATCAAGTCATATGCCTTGGCCGACGACGAAATTGATTATCGTCTGTATCAACCAAATCATCCACAAGGTTCTGCCTATTATGATTTAGCTATTCGCAATACCCCCGTGTTTGAGGCGTTTACCGACGAAACGCAATTGTTGAAATATAAGCTCGTCACTCTTCCGTCCGGAGTTACTTCGATCCCAGTAATTTCTCTCGGACAAAGCGCAATTTATGTGGACAAGGACTATAAGGGTGAAGTGGTCATTGTTCCATCCACCAACCCAGTTTACAACACAACTCTCGGTTATACGGCAATTTTGTCCAACAAATCGGCTGGTACAATAATTGGTGAACAACTTCAGAATGTTACAACCGCAACCATTCCAACTTTCATTGGCGACGTTTCTTCGACGACTGCACAAGTTAGCCTTGGTCTTCGTTTCCGTTTTGTTCCAAACTCGGCATTGACACAAACCTTGAGCGCAACCCTCACGGTGATTGGAAATGAAAGCGGCGGCTCTGTGACAATACCGGTTAGTGTGAATGTAAAGGGAACCACGTCCTCTTAATAATTTACCACAATGATTTTTAAACAATTTGATTCAACAGACATAGTGGCCGGAAGAACTCAACCAGTTTCCACTGGGTTGTGGAGTGATGGTGAGTCGGTATGGTCGTCATTTTATACCAGCAGCCGCCAAACACAACAATCTTCTTCTCTTTTTGAACCATTAAATGGATTGTATTATACCAACGTATATGATGCTCCAACAGGATCATCAAGTTCGGACATTTATTTTTCAATTGCATATGGTCATTATGCTGGCTCGGGTTCTTCCGCGTTTGATGTAAATTCTTCGCAAGGCAGTTTATTGTTTCCAACCAAGGTAATATACAATCAATATAGAAATTTGTTGCTGTCACCGGGAGATGATAAGTTCACGTTTGCAACTTCTTCACTCTCCGGTTCGGTAACAAACGCCGATGATATTTACGCAATTTCTTTCAGAAATGCCAAGTATAAAGACAAACTAGATCCCGGCCAATTTGAGATGACATTGAGCGGCTCTGGTGTTGGCGGTATTGCAACCAGTGTAACAATAATCGACGACTCCAGAGACAACCCTGACACCGGAGTACAATCCGGCGGAAAAAGATACAACTTACTTCAAGGAACCTTGGTATCCGGTTCGCTTGCCACAAGAAACTATCAAGGAATTGGTTTGATGTATCCAGACTTGGGTATTATCATTCTCAACGCCAAGAAGGTACATGAATTGATTGGTAAAGTTGATGGATACTCTTTGTATTGGAATACTGCAAGCGAGTGGGGAACCAATTTTTCGCGCATGTCAAACGTATTATTTACTGCCATAAACAAGGGTGCGGCATTGAGTAGTATGAAAGCTAGAATAACTGAATATGTTCCTGCTCGTCATTTCTTTGTTCGGGTGAAGAACCAAGAATACAACTATAGCAACAATCCAACATTTGTAATATCCGATAACGATAATCCAAGCAATTCTCAAGATATTGGTAAGTTAAGATTTACCGATTTTTATACCAACCCAAAGGTATATATTACCACAGTTGGTTTATATAATGACAACAACGACCTTGTGGCTGTTGCCAAGTTGAGTCAGCCACTACTCAAAGACTTTACCAACGAATGTTTGGTTCGCATAAAAATTGATGTGTAACTAATAAAGGTTATAAAGTCATTAGATTTTGGGAATCGGATGTGAAAAGAGACCGGTCTGTTATAGAAACAAAACTACGTTCCGAGGGAATACTCGAGGGATGATTATATTTATGTCTATATGATTAAGCAGTTCACTGCGGGAGACATCACAGTAAGACCATTCAGCACGTTCAAACACTGGACGATGCAAAGCATTGATTCTGCAAGTGTAAATGCATATGGTGATAGCACTTATTATAATGGAAGAATGGAAGTGAACGAAGGACTGAAACTTTCCACCCCCTTTTATCCTTCTGGCAGCATATACTATGTTTCTGCAAATGAGCCAATAAATTCGTCCGGCAAATATGCCAGAAATATATATAGCATGACTGATGCTATGTTTTATAAGAATGTGGGTGAACCAATCAAATTATTTGGCGTTGAAGCATATACGCAAGACCCAAAAACTGGAAAAGAAGAAGTGAGAGAAATTCATGATCGTATCGTAACCGCTACATTGAAACATAATGTATATGGTGAAAAGGTTATACCAGATACAGTTAAAATTGTGGATGATTCCAACATCCACCAAACGCTAAAAATTTACGATGATGGTTATACCAATTTGTATGTGACAGGATCTCACTTTCCATCGACGGCAGAGATACAAGCCATAAGAGACACTCATGTATCAATTTCACAGTGGGATACAGGCAGTGGTTTATTTTATGTAACATTCAGCAATGGTGCTACGCAATATGTTGATTATGTAAATGCCAAACAATATATGGCAATGGGGCTTCAAGTAACATATGTTCCACCAGTATCAAGTGGATCTGGATGGGTATTAAACACAGGAAGTCACCAGGATTTATTTTTTCCTGAAAATGAACACTTTGGTGAATCCGTGAGTTGTTGGTCAAAATATGTTGCGGTTGGTTCATCAATGGATGCTTATAGTTTATCCGATTATCGTATTGGTCATGCTGCGTTATTTAAGTATGATGAAACACTGGGTCATCATCGCCCAATTGCAAAGATTCATTTTCCATTTACTCAAAGTTTGACTGATACATCTTCATATTTTAAAGACTCGTTCGGTACATCTGTGTGTATAAGAGACAATTTCTTGGCGGTTGGTTCTCCAACAGGTTCGGTATGTTCTTCAAGTATATATCCCGGTTTTGTGTGTGTCTACGACAGATACAAGGGTGGTCAAGATAATTGGGGAATAATTAATATTCTAAAAGGAAACAGTGATGGAGACAGATTTGGTACTTCAGTTGCCATAGACAATGATATATTAGCGGTTGGTGCTACGGGTGTTAGCGGCAGTAGGGGTGCAGTATATTTGTACAGAAAGAAGAGATACATGGATTCTGAATATCCGTGTCAAAATATTGATACAGGTTCGGTGTGGATGCAGGTTGTTACACAAGAAGATTTTTGCAAAGAACTGCAAACCGGTTCGTATATTGCTTCACAAAGTTATACACCAACTTTTGTTTCTGGTAACTACACGTGGGTGTATGAAACTACAATCACTCCAAGCAATCAGTCTGTCGGTGACAATTTTGGTTGGTGTGTATCTTTGGATTCAAATCGGTTGATTGTTGGAACAAACAAAATCGGCAAAGGTTATGCAGCTGTGTTCACCTGTTCTTATCAATCAGCATCTCTATCTGCATGTCCAACTGCATCTTGGAGCCAAAATCAACTATTCACCTCAACTTTAGATTACGGTGATTTGAATGTTGATGCACCGGAATATTCTGTTGATGTGTCTGATACTGTATCAGATATGTTTGGTTATAGTGTAGATATAAGCGGAAAAAATGTAATCATTGGGTGCAAAGCAGACAAGGCGTTTAAGCCATATTATGGATATACAGGAAGTGCTATGATTCTTGGTGCAGCTTATTTATACACTTACAGATACAACTCGGACTGTTTGACATGGCAGTATGACCTTCTGACCAAAACATTTGGAAACAGAGAATATTTGACCAATAATAATTTTGGACATGCTGTGTCTATTGATGGCACAATAGCGGCGGTGACATCTCTGCCAGATACTTTGGGTAGAACTGTGGTATATTCCAGTGGTTCTTATATATTAGAAAATTATTCTTACGAATCTTCTGCTTCTTTAGATTCTGTGTTGGGTAGAGTAACATTGTATAATTTTGATTTCACAAATGATGCTTGGTATAGAGCTGGTGAATTGAGAAGAAACAAAGAAGAAAATCATCCATACAACATATATGGATATTCTGTTTCTATTGCATCTGATTTTATGTGCGTTGGTGCACCAATTGTGAATATTGCATCGCTGGCATCTTATTCACAGATAATTGATCCAGTAAATCAATCTGGTTCATTTTCATCATCATATTCTGGTTCAGTTTATGTATATGACATGAACAAATATGAAGCTGATCCAAAGATTGGCAATGTATTTTATAAGAATGGACATTTGGCAATCACCAACACATCATCAATGTATCATGATGTGATGACAGCAACAGGTTCTCGCGGATTTACTTTGGATTATCAAGGTGCTCATACAATATATGAACATGAATATCTTGTATCAATAAGACCGGGTGAATTTAATTATAGTACCAACCCAACTTCATTGCAGCCAAATCCTCTTACATTTGATGTAAATCAAGATGGTGTATTTGATCATAAAGATGTGGATCTTATTATGAGATATTTGAAGCTCAAGAAGTTTTATGCAGATTATGTGTTGGATGATAATGGCATTGTTTTGGAACAAGATACAAACACCGATTTTAGTTGGTGGGCAAATGATATTCTTCAAACAGAATCTGAAGATGTGTTACAACAAGAAGATGATACAGCATCCAGCGTAAAATATTCATATCTGTCTGCGTTCACCAATACCGCATATATATTTATAACAAATAATTTATATGATACTGGTTTATTAGATATTGACGGTGATGGAAATATCAACATGAATGATGGTCATATATTGGCACTGTATGTGTTGAAGAGATTGAATCCAAGTACTTTGGCACAATATCTCACATCAGATTCTGCTCGTAGATATGTGAAAGATATTGAAGGTTATCTAAATCCATATTGTGGAAATGATCCATTCAGAGTCAATCCAGAATTTATTGGCTATCAATATAGTTCATCATATGATGCAACTGGTTCATTTTTGTCACCATGTGTCACAACAATTGGATTATATCAAGACAATCAACTTGTGGCAGTTGGCAAACTTGGTCGTCCTATAAAAAATCTAATTGATTGGCCAGTCAATATTGTCGTCCGTTTTGATACATAACATTATATTTATAATAAACAACAACAGGAGAAAACATATATGCATCCAGGTTCAACAACACCAAGAGACAAAGTAGAAAGACATTCACTAACCGACGGAGGTCTTGAAGGTATTTATAAAAGATATCAAGATCTTGCCAACGTTGGCGGCGGCAGTGCCAAGGACGCAGGTACAGACAACACCGCAACCAATGCTATCAACGGTACACCAATTGGTGCTACCGGAAACGATTTTGCACAAACAAATTTCAAAACCAAGCAACCAATTAAAATCACTCAATTTACAGACGCCGGTTTGAATTACATTGATACCAAAGGTATTAATACCACAAAGTACGCACCAAGCGGTCGTTTGTAATATAGTTTTTATAAAATGGTTATATGAAAGTATTGGGATTAGATTTATCATGTTCAACATGTGGTTGGGCTGTAGCAGAAAATAAGATTATTCTTGGTGCTGGGTTTGTTGATATTTCTGATGTGATTGAGTATGCTGCTAAAGCAAAACTTATTATAACTGCTTTAAAAGATCAAACTTTTGAAAAAATAATGATTGAAGAAAGCTTGTTTGGATTTGCCGGTGGAGGCACTTCGCAGCAAGTTATAATCAAACTTGTTAAAAACAAGGCAGT
>Ga0209086_10004099_pt1 | contig 10896 bp, 8 predicted proteins | sample M_130207_XF_Meta_FD_187312 | JGI IMG/M metagenome (GOLD analysis project Ga0209086, IMG submission 187312) | Freshwater microbial communities from Lake Montjoie, Canada to study carbon cycling - M_130207_XF_MetaG (SPAdes) (version 2) | ecosystem: Environmental > Aquatic > Freshwater > Lake...
CGCGTGCAGCATCACATCCGTGCCCGCCGCGGCCCATTCGGGCGAAATCTCTTCGGCCTCGTTGTGCGATAACCCGCCAACACAGGGGCACATGATCATCACGGTGGGGGCTATGCGATTGATCCAGCAGGCGTCATGGCCCGCACCTGATACGATGTCTTGGTGCGAATGCCCTAAGTTTTCAGCGGCTTGGCGCACGATCTTCACAAGACCTGCATCAAAGGTGACAGGGTCGAAATGCCCGACGTCTTCAATCTCAACCCCCAAGCCCAGTTCCACAGCCACCGCATAAGCGGCGCGGATCACCTCGGCCTTCATCGCTTCCAGCTTGGGCAATTCCGGGCTGCGGATGTCAACCGTGAACACCACCTTGCCCGGAATGACGTTGCGCGAATTTGGGTAAACCTTCACCTGCCCCACAGCACCCACGGCGTTGGGCTGGTGGCTCATCGCGATCTGGTGCACCCGTTCGGTGATGCGCGCCATGCCAAGGCCGGCATTGACGCGCATATTCATGGGCGTTGATCCGGTATGCGCATCTTTGCCGGTCAGGGTGATTTCCAGCCACCACAGGCCCTGCCCATGGGTGACAACGCCAATCGTCCGCCCCTCAGCCTCTAGAATAGGGCCTTGTTCGATGTGCAGTTCGAACATGGCGTGGATCTTGCGCGCACCCACCTTTTCGTCGCCCACCCAGCCAATCCGCGCAAGTTCCTCGCCAAAGGCTTTGCCGTCCGGATCGCGACGGGATTTGGCGTAGTCTTCGGTATGCAACCCAGCAAACACACCGGATGCCAGCATGGCGGGGGCAAACCTTGCGCCTTCTTCATTCGTCCAGTTGGTCACAACAATCGGGTGTTTGGTTTTGATGCCCAAATCATTCAGGCTGCGCACCACTTCCAACGCGCCCAAAACCCCAAGTACGCCATCATAGCGCCCGCCGGTCGGTTGGGTATCCAGATGGCTGCCCATGTAGACGGGCAATGCCGCAGGGTCGGTTCCGGCACGGGTGGCAAACATATTTCCCATCGTGTCCACGCCCATCGTCATGCCCGCATCCTTACACCAGCGCGCAAACAAATGGCGGCCTTCGCTGTCGGCATCGGTCAAGGTTTGGCGATTGTTGCCACCCGCAATGCCGGGGCCGATCTGGGCCATCTGGTCCAAACTGTCCCAAAGACGCGCCGAATTGATGCGCAGGTTTTCACCGGGTGCGGGCATGGCAGTCTCCCTTATGTCGCCGAGGTCTTAATGCCTCTTGCGACGAATCTTTTCCTGACCGTATGGTCAGAACAAAGCGCACCACAGCCTGACCAACCGGTCAAGAAAATTCTGAACATAAACCCATGACAGACACCGTCCGCCCCCCGCGCCGCACTGAAATACGGCAGCAGAACGAAACGCTGATCTTGCAAGCGGCTGAAAAGGTGTTTGCCGAGGCGGGATTTGGCGGGGCCACGATGCAATTGATCGCCGATATGGCGGGCCTGCCCAAGGCGAACTTACACTATTACTTTGCCACCAAAGAAGACCTGTACCGCCGCGTGGTGCAGGATATCTTCGAAATCTGGCTGCACGCCGCCGACAGTATGGACCAAGCCCCCGGCCCCATCGAAGGCATCGGGGCCTATATCCAAGCCAAGATGGAAATCTCGCGCCGTCACCCCAATGGCTCAAAGGTCTGGGCATTCGAGGTGATGCACCGCGCCCCCGTCATTCAAGATTATCTGGAAACCACCCTGCGCGCTTGGACCACGGGCCGCGTGCGGCTGATTGAACGCTGGATTGCTGAGGGCAAGATGGCACCCGTCGATCCCGAACACCTGCTTTATATGCTTTGGGCCACCACCCAGCATTACGCCGATTTCGGCCACCAGATCGAAACCCTGAACGCAGGCCCCTTAAGCGATGCCGATTGGCAAAAGGCCACGGACAGCGTGAAAACCATGATCCTGCGTGGCATCGGCGCGCTGTAAGCCCATTTCCAAACGCCGCCCCCCGCCCTAGGGTGGGCAAAATCCATTGCCCGTAGGAGCGCCCATGACCACCCCCACCCTGCCCGAGCTCGAAGCTGAAGAAGCCACCCTGATCCTGCCGCAGTTTGACGAGGCCGTGGCGCTGAAACTGGGCAATGCGATTGTGGCCTTGGCCGTGGCGCGCAAATCGCCCGTGGTGGTCAATATCCGAAACGCCAGCCGCTGCTTTTTTCACGCGGCCCTGCCCGGATCGTCGGCCAACAACGACAACTGGGCGCGGCGCAAATCAAACGCGGCGCTGATGGCGGGGCATGCCTCGCTGTTGATCGGGATGCGGCACGCAGCACACAAACGCACGGTAGAAGGCGAAGGCTGGTCGCCCATCGACTTTTCTGACAGCGGCGGCGCTGTGCCCTTGCGCGTGGCGGGGGCGGGGATTGTGGCCGTGGCCACCGTGTCTGGCCTGCCGCAGGTGGAAGACCACAAGATGGTGGTGGAAGCGATCCGCTCTTTGATGAACTAAAGCAGAGAGTTGAAAGCGTTACTTCAACTCAACTTCAACAAAGCTCATGGGGGCGGGGCCGTCGTTGACCACGTTATGCTCAACCCCTTCCATCCGGCGATAGGCCGTGCCAGCGGGCACTAAGACCCGACGCGATCCACCGCCCGGTTCTTCCAGCAGCATATGGCAATCGGTGACAGCGGTGATGACATAATCATGGCCGTGGCGATGCCAGCCGGTTTCCGCACCAGGGACAAAGTCAAAGCGGGTGACGATCACGCGGTCATCGGCGACAAGTTGGGTGGCGGTGCATTGTGGGCGCATGGGGTTCTCCGACTAGAATAGCTTTTGATATGGCGCGCCGAACCTTGCCGCCAGCCCCCATCACAAACCTGTTTGCATCTTGCGCGCTTTTACGGAACGCTGACCGCCTAGGGCACAAACAGGACCCCATGCTGAAACCCAAAACACGCATCCAAGAACGCAACAGCCGCGCCATTCTAGAGGCGGGGTTAGAAGTTTTTGCCCAACAAGGATATCGCGGCGCAACCTTGGATGAAATTGCCGTGGTGGCGGGCCTCTCGAAACCCAACCTGCTTTACTACTTCCCATCCAAAGATGCCGTCTATGCGGCCATTCTGTCGCGGCAGTTGGAAACGTGGTTGGACCCTTTGCGCATGATCGACCCTGCGGGCGACCCTGTGGAAGAGATGCTGGCCTATGTGCGGCGCAAACTGGAACTGTCGCGGAATTATCCCCGCGAAAGTAGGCTGTTTGCGAATGAGGTGCTGCAAGGTGCCTCGCGCCTGCTGGCAGGGATTGAAGGCCCGCTTAAAGCGCTGGTCGATGAAAAGGCCGCTGTCTTGCAAGGCTGGATGGACGCGGGCCGCATCGCCCGCTTGCATCCCGTGCATCTGATCTTTTCGATCTGGTCGCTCACCCAGCATTATGCCGATTTTGACGTGCAAGTGCGCGCCGTGCTGGGCACGGGTCATGACCCTTATGACGAAGCTGGCGCTTTTCTGGACCATTTGTTCCGCAGAACCCTGTCCGTGTAGCGGCCGCTGAATATCGGCTCTTTGGTGCAACCTTGCCCACCCGAAAGATCGCGCAAGGCATCGCTGGACGCGGCCCTGCGGCGGGTGTAGTCAGCGTTCGAAATAGGTCCACGGCCACAGGTCATGAACGAACAAAACAGCACAGACGATCCGGTTTCTGCCAAAACCGAGCCCCAGACTGCCCCTGCCGATACGGCGCAGCCCTATCAATCCACCCATGAAAAGCCAAAAAACTTCGGGAAACTGATGCTTGGCTGCATTGGCGTGGTTTACGGCGACATCGGCACTTCGCCGCTCTATGCGCTGCGAGAATCACTGCATGGTGCTGGATGGGATGGCAAAGACGGCTCTGCTGTGCTGGGAATCGTCTCGCTGCTTCTTTGGACCTTGGTGCTGATCGTCACGCTCAAATACGTGGTCTTGATTATGAGGGCCGATAACCGGGGCGAAGGCGGAACACTGTCTTTGGTGGCGCTGGTGCAACAAGCCCTCAAGCGACGGCCAGGATGGCTGATTGCGATTGGGGTGGTGGGGATTTCGCTGTTCTTTGGCGATGCGATGATCACGCCGGCCATGTCGGTTCTGTCTGCCGTAGAAGGCATGGCCATCGTTGCCCCAAGCTTTTCGCCCTATGTGGTGCCCGCAACCGTGGGCATCATCATTGGCCTGTTTTTGTTCCAAGCCCAAGGCACCGAACGGGTCGCGATCCTGTTTGGCCCGATCATGGTGGCTTGGTTCCTGACGATGGCGGGGCTTGGCGTGATGCATATCGGGGATAATGCCGATATCCTTGCCGCGCTGAACCCCATCCATGCCCTGACGTTTCTTGCCACACACCAGTTGGGGTCGTTCTTCATCTTGGGCTCGGTCTTTCTGGCGGTCACAGGGGGCGAGGCGCTTTATGCCGACATGGGCCACTTCGGCCGCACGCCCATTCGCTGGGCGTGGAGCCTTTTGGTCTTTCCGGCCCTCGCACTCAGCTATCTGGGACAAGGCGCCTTTGTTTTAAGCCACCCCGCAGCCGCCAGCGATCCATTCTTTCTGATGGCGCCCAAAGTGCTGCTCTTGCCCTTGGTCATCTTGGCCACGGCGGCGGCGGTGATCGCCTCGCAGGCGGTGATCTCGGGGGCGTTTTCGATGATGCAACAGGCGGTGCAAATGGGCCTATTGCCAAGGCTTGAAATTCGCCACACCTCTGAAACGCAGCATGGCCAGATCTATATGCCGCGCGTCAATATGATCTTGATGCTGTCGGTGATCTGTCTCGTGATCGCCTTTGGCTCCTCCAGCAGGCTGGCTTCGGCCTATGGCATTGCTGTCAGCGGGGATATGGTGATCACCACGATCTTGGCCTTTGTGCTGTTCCTGAAGGCGTGGAAATGGCCCTTGATGGCGGTGATTGCGGTGATTGCGCCGATCTTGGGTGTAGAGCTTCTGTTCTTGGGCGCGAACATGATGAAGCTGCATGACGGCGGCTATGTGCCGGTGGCGATTGCGGCGACCATGTGTCTGCTCATCTGGTCTTGGGTGCGCGGCACCAACCATGTGAAGCAAAAGGCTGCGGATTCGGCGATCTCGCTGGTGAAACTGATCGCCATGCTGGACAAATCGCAACCCATGTCAGTGCCCGGCACGGCGGTGTTTTTGACGCAAGACCCAAACACCGCGCCCTCAGCCTTGCTGCACAACCTCAAACACAACCGCGTGCTGCACAGCCAGAACTTCATCGTCACCGTGACCGTGGCCAACACCCCCACCGTATCGGACGATAAGAAGGTCGCGATCGAGCGTCTGTCAGACCGCTTTGTGCGCGTTGTGATGACCTTTGGCTATATGGAACGCCCCAACGTGCCACGCGGATTGTCACTGGCGCGCAAACGGGGCGAGAAGTTCGACATCATGACGACGAGTTTCTTCTTGAACCGCCGCACCTTCCGCTCGGCCCGCAACCAAGGCCTGCCCTTGTGGCAAGAGCGCATCTTCATCGGCCTGTCCAAATCCGCAGCCGATGCTACGGCCTTTTACGGCCTGCCGTCGAACCGCGTGGTTGAGATGGGGCAGCAGATGACGATCTAAAGCCAAGGCGCGCGGTGGCGGTTGGGGGCTTTAGGCGGTGGGATTGTCGCGCTTATAGATCCAGTCGTGGTCGGGATCATTGGCAAAGCGCCATGTCCGCAAGGGCCCTGCCATAACGTTCAGGTAGTACATCTCATAGCCATAGGGCGCACCGCAGGGGTGGTGGCCTTTGGGGACCAAGGTGACGTCGTGGTTTTTGACCGCCATGGTTTCATCCAAAGAACCGTCTTCCGTATAAACGCGCTGAACCCCAAAGCCTTGGGCGGGGTTCAGGCGGTGGTAATAGGTTTCTTCCAGATAGGTCATGCGGGGGAAATCGTCTTCGTCATGGCGGTGGCTGGGATACGACGACCAGTTACCTTGCGGGGTGAACACCTCCGTCACCAGCAACGATCCCGCAACATCGCGGCCTTCCATCGCGATGTTGTTGACAAAGCGGGTGTTGGCCCCCGTGCCGCGCGGCAGCATGGAGATGCCATCAGGCCCCAAACGGCGGGCGGGGTAATTGCCTTTCGCGGGGGCGGTGCAGACAGCAAGGGTGCAGGCCGTGGTCGCGACGGCGTTCCACGAGACACCGCCGGGCAGGTAGACGCAATGCGGCGGGGTCTTTTCGAACACGCTCATCCGGTCGCCCATCTCACCAAAGTCTTGGCCAGCACCGGTGATATGCGCTTTGCCTTCGACCAGCACCAAGATAACCTCGCGGTCGCCTGTCATTTCGGCAGCGGTTTGGCCAGCTTCTAAGCGATACAGGCCGAAGCCGACATAGGACCAGCCCGCCGATTGGGCGGTAATGTCATGCACCTTGCCATGAGTGCCAGTTGGTTTTCGCAGCAAATGTGACATGGCACAACCCTTTCTAGGTGGACAGACCTCTGGCAGCTTACCGCACCAAGGCTTGCTTGGCGGCACCCATGGCAAAGGCGGTACGGGCGGCGTTCACTTCGGGGCGCACGGAAACCGCTGGCACGGCAACCTCCCACCAACTGCCTCCGCCACCAGTGCCGGGCATGGGATCCGTGTCGATCACGATAACGGTCGGGATCTTGGCCGATTTGGCCGCTTGCATCGCGGTTTCCAGTTCTGGCACCGACGCCGCTTTGACCACATTTGCCCCCATAGACCCCGCGTGAGCCACAAAGTCGATGTTGGCAGGATTCACGTGATAGCTGTCATCCAAGAGATTGTTGAACGGCGCGCCGCCGGTGGCTTTTTGCAGCCGGTTGATGCAGCCAAAGCCACGATTGTCGGTCAAAACCACGGTAAAGGGCACGCCCATCATCACCGCCGTGGCCAGTTCGCTGTTGGCCATCATATAGGACCCGTCGCCCACCATGCAGATCACATCCGCCTCGGGCCGAGCGAGTTTCACGCCCATGGCGCCTGCAATTTCGTAGCCCATGCAGGAAAAGCCATATTCCATGTGATAGCCGCCCTTTGCGGTGCGCAAAAGCGTGTGCAAGGCGCCGGGCATGGTGCCAGCCGCACTCATCACAACCGAAGATGCACCCGTGTTGCGCTGCACAGCGCCGATCACTTGGGCATCGGTGGGCAATTGATTGCTGGCGGGCAGGGCTGTCAGCCCGTCAACCGTGGCAAACCACGCATCGCGGGCAGCAAAGTCAGGGTCGGCAAAACGGGTGGAGCCCAGTGCGCGGGAAATCTTTTCCAGCGCCACTTTGGCGTCCGACACCAACCCCATAGCCCCGCGCTTGGCGGCGTCATAGCCATGCACGTTAATCGACAAAATCTTGCGGCCGGGGGCGGAAAAGACTGTCCACGACCCCGTGGTGAAATCGGAAAAGCGGGTGCCTAGGCCAATCACCAGATCGGCTTCGGCGGCAAGCTTGTTGCCGCAGCCGGTGCCAGTCACCCCCGGCGTGCCGAAATGCAGCTTTTCGTCACCATCGACGGCGCCCTTACCAGCCTGAGTTTCCACCAAGGGGATGTTGTGGGTGCGCGCAAAGTCCAGCAATGCCTGCTGCGCGCCAGAATACAGCACACCGCCGCCCGCCACGATCAGGGGCTTCTTGGCCGCTTTGATCGCCGCCACCGCTGCCGCCAACTCACGCGCATCGGGTTCGGGGCGGGAAATGTACCAGACCTTGGGGTCAAAGAATTCAACGGGGTAATCATAAGCCTCGGCCTGCGTGTCTTGGCAAAAGGCCAGCGTCACGGGGCCGCAATTGGCGGGATCCGTCATCACCCGCAAAGCGCGGGGCAAGGCGGTCAGCAAATGCTCGGGGCGGCTGATGCGGTCGAAATAGCGGCTGACGGGGCGAAAGCAATCGTTGGCCGACACGGTGCCATCGTCAAAATCCTCGACCTGTTGCAGCACAGGGTCGGGCGCACGGCTGGCAAAGACATCGCCCGGAATAAACAGGACGGGCACGCGGTTCACATGGGCCAAGGCCGCCGCCGTGACCATATTGGTCGCCCCCGGCCCGATGGACGAGGTGACAGCCATCGCCCGCTTGCGGTTCGTGGTTTTGGCATAAGCTATGGCGGTATGGGCCATGGTTTGCTCGTTTTGACCGCGCCATGTGGGCAAGGCGGCCCCAATACCGTGCAGCGCCTCCCCTAGACCCGCCACATTGCCGTGGCCAAAGATCGCCCAGACACCGGCGATGAACGGCTGGCCTTCTTCATTCATCTGAACGGACAGCCATTTGACCATGGCTTGGGCTGCGGTAAGGCGGATCGTTGTCATTCTGCTGCTCCCTGTCCCTTGCGGGCATCATCCCAATAGCCAACCAATCTGCGGTAATTGGCGGCCATCGTAGCCACCGCCGTGGCATCATCAAGCTTACCCGCAATCCAATCGCGCCCGACATCGGCATGAATGGTGCGGCCGACTGCAAAGCCTTTTACCAACGAAAACGGCGCTGCCAAACGGAACGAGGCGGCAAGCTCCGCCTCGCTTTGGCCCAGACCCAGAATGACAATGCCCTGCACATAGGGATCATTCGCCTCAATCGCGGCACAGGTGGCGGCCCAAGCCTCGGTCGTTTGCATCGGTTCTAGCTTCCACCAATCGGGGAAGACGCCAATATCATACCAGCGCTGGATCAAGCGCGCGTTGGTCAGATCATCGAGCAGCCCGACCTTGGAAGGGATGATTTCCAACAGCATCTCCAGCCGATTGCGCCGACAGGCGGCGAAAAGGCGGGTAACCGTGTCTTCTTGGGCAGCGCGCATCTCTTCACTGTCATCAGGATGACAAAAGCACAAAACCTTGACGATATGCTCCAAGGGCCATTCCGACAGGCCGCCGAAGTCCGGGCCAATTTCGGGTTCTAGCGTTAAAGGGCGCGAGGTGGGCCATTCGACCGGACGCCCGATCCAAAGCCCCTGCCCTGCCGCGCGATAAAGCGCCGTGCGCCCAAGGCGGCTGTCGCACAACAGGCCAAAACCTTCACGGCCCTGCGCCACCTCTAGCGTGGCATCAAGGCAAAGCTCCTTAAAGGCCGCAATCTTGTCGGGCGTGGCACCGGGCAAATCCTCAAGCTGGATGCGGTGGTCATAGGCAAAGGCCTTCACCTCGCCCCAAACTTTGCGGCGGTTGGTGGCCCAATGCACCTGTTCCAGCGCCAAATCCTTGCGCAAAGCCTTGTTCACGATGCCGCGCTTTAGGAAAAACTGCATCTCCTCCCACGAGGGATAGGCCGGCGTGCAGCCGTGGCGCGATACGGCAAACGCGCCGCAGACATTGGCATATTTCAGCGCCGTAGGCCAAGGTTCATCATCCAGCCAACCTTTGAGCAGGCCCGACATAAAGCCATCGCCCGCGCCCAGCACGTTGAAGACCTCAATCGGAAAGCCGGGGCCGGTTTGGCCATCCTCCAAACGATCGGGCACAGCGCCAGTAAAGGCCACAGCACCCATAGGCCCGCGCTTGCAAACCAAGGTCGCTTTCGACACCGCCCGCACCGCGCGCAGGGCGGCGATTGTGTCGGTTGTGCCACCGGCAATGTGAAACTCTTCTTCCGTGCCCACGATCAGGTCAAAGAAATGCAACGTCTGCTGCAACTTGGCCGTGACCTGCGCACTTTCGATAAAGCGGCTTTCTCCGTCACCGTGACCCGCAAGGCCCCACAGGTTGGGGCGGTAGTCGATGTCCAACGCGGTGCGCGCGCCGTGTTTGCGCGCCAAGGTCAGGGCTTTCAGCACAGCGGCTTCGGTCTTGAGGTGCGACAGATGCGTGCCTGTGGCGACGACCGAGCGCGACTGGGCGATGAAATCTTCTTCAATGTCATCTTCACACAACGCCATGTCAGCGCAGTTTTCGCGGTAGAAAATCAATGGGAATTGCTTTTCATCGCGAATGCCCAACAAAACCAGCGCCGTCAGGCGTTCCGGATCGGTTTTTACGCCGCGCGTATCCACGCCTTCCTTGGCCAGTTCTTCCAAGATAAAGCGGCCCATATGTTCGTTGCCAACCCGCGTTATCAACGCCGATTTCAGGCCCAACCGCGCCGTGCCAGTGGCAATATTGGTGGGCGATCCGCCGACATATTTCTGGAAAGAGGCCATGTCTTCCAGCCGCCCGCCGACCTGAGCACCATAAAGATCCACCGAAGAGCGGCCGATGGTGATGACATCAAGGGTTTTCAAGGCCAGGGCTCCCAAATCAGCGCAGGGCCAAGACTCAGGGGCCGGACTGCAATTTTGGAATTTTTATTCTAAATACTGAGCGATGGCAAAGGGTTTTCTTATCCCCTTAACCGCCACGCGCCGACCCAACCGCCACAGCAAGGGCAATAGCCATCGCAATCGTGGCTGACAAGGACCGAAACGCGCCAAAATCTACTTCTGGCACGGTTAAAATCGCATCGGAAAAGCGCACCAAGGGCGAGGTCATGCGATCTGTCAGCGCCACAACCGGCAAGCCGCGCGTCTTGGCGTCTTGCGCCAAGGTAAGGGTTTCTTCCGAATAAGGCGCAAAGGTTATGGCTAAAACCGCATCATTGGGGCGCAGGGCAAACCGGTGATCCAACTTGCCCACCCCGTCATGCAGCATGGCGGGAACAGACATCTTTTCAAAGACATAGGCTAAATAACTGGCCACTGGAAAGGCACGCCGCAGGCCCACAATATGAACCGTATCTGCCCCTGCGAGCACTGCAACCGCCTGTTGCAAGGCCACTTCATCGGCCGATTTTGCCAAAGCTTCCAGCGACTGCCGCCCCGCCTCGATAAACTCGGCCAAAAGCGCTGTGGGACTGCCAGCGCCCCCCTCTTTAAGGTTCTTCAACCGCGTAGAATAATCGGGCCAGCCGGGGCT
>Ga0209086_10004100_pt1 | contig 10896 bp, 7 predicted proteins | sample M_130207_XF_Meta_FD_187312 | JGI IMG/M metagenome (GOLD analysis project Ga0209086, IMG submission 187312) | Freshwater microbial communities from Lake Montjoie, Canada to study carbon cycling - M_130207_XF_MetaG (SPAdes) (version 2) | ecosystem: Environmental > Aquatic > Freshwater > Lake...
ATAAAATAACAGGACTATCCACAGCAGCACCATCAGCAGACGTTTGCACGCAGGCCATGCCGGTTTGGATTTTGTGGCCGTTACATGCGCCCTCACAAAGCCGGCAATCCAGAAAAACGCGGGTGCGATCAGGCCGTGGTAGTAGTTCAGCTCGTGAAACCAGGGTGTGTTCTGCACCTGCGCATCGACAAACGTGTGCGCTGAATGCGTCCAGATCATCCCAAGGACGGCAAGACCCCGAAAGAGATCGAGCCAGGCGAGGCGTTGCGTAGCGGCGGGCATGCGTGCGATATAAACAATCTTGTGCGTAATCACAAGATGACTCTCGCGCGGTCGTTTGGTATGCACAGATTCGCCAACCATGAAGCCAACCTCATTCCTGTTCCTCGCCCTCATCACGTGCAGCTTAAACGCTGCCGAAGTCTTTGAAGCCGCGCTCGGTCGCGAGAAGGAGTTGCCCAGAGGCAAGGAAGCCGACGGCATTCTCGGTGACTTCGTTCTGCGCAGCGACAAGGTGGAGGCCGTCATCTCGCAGAACGCTGCCAATCGTCGTGCGAACATGAGCACCTTTTACGGTGAAGACGGCGTCACCCCAGGCTGTCTGTACGATTTGACCCTGCGTGGCGCAGCGAACGACCAACTCGTCATCTACGCGCCCTGCGGCCACGGCCCGGTGAGCTATGTGAAGATCGCGAACGTGAAGGAGGAAGGCAGTGCCGCAGTTGAATCAGTGACAACAGCCGCCAAGAACGGCGGCGTCTTCAAACGACACGAGTATCGCGTCAAAGACGGCGTGCAGGGCATCTTCATCACCACCGTGCTGCGCAACGAGACCGACCAACCGCAGAAGATCTTCACCAAGGATGATTTCACCCGATTTGAAAACACTGGCACGACCAGTGACGGCATTCGCTGGGTCGATGCGATCAATCCTGCGCACAAAGGAGCCTACGCGCTCGATACGCTCAACGTCTCCGGTATTGAGAAGCTGGAAGACACGTTGGAGCTTAAACCCAAGCAGGAAGTCGTCATCTCGCGTTTCTTTGCGGTGGGCACCTCGCCTGCTCAGGCGGTTGGTGAAGTGCGGGCGGTGAAAGGCAGCAAACTCGGCACCGTCAATGGACAGATTGTGGATGCGAATGGCAAAGCTATCTCCACTGCCACCATTCTGGTGCCAGATGGCAACAAGTCGATTCCTGGTCACACCGACGCCGAAGGCAAATTCAGCTTCAAACTGCTGCAAGGGCCCATCGAGTTGCCAATCGAAGATTTGGGTCGAGCACGTGCGATGCTCTCATTGTCAGTAGCCGAGGGTATCACCACTGCGCCGAAAGTAGCCTTGGGTAGTGCTTCCCGCATCCGCTTTGAAATCACCGATGAATCCGGAAAGCCGATTCCATGCAAGGCGCACTTTGCACCACTCGACAAAGACGCTCCGAAGCTCGATCTCGGCCCGAAGCATCGTGCGCATGGCTGTGTGGATCAATACATGAGCGAGAACGGCAAATTCACCCAGCAGCTTCCGCCGGGAAAATATCGCGTCATTGTGGTGCGTGGCCCGGAGTACTCGCATCTTGAAAAAGAGGTCACGCTTGATCCTGCCAAAGAATTCGTCTTTAAAGGCACTCTCAAACATCTCGTGGACACGAAAGGCTGGATCAGCGCCGACTTCCACAATCACAGCACACCGAGCGGTGACAACGTGTGCGACACGGACGGCCGAATCATCAACGTCGCTGCCGAGCATCTCGAATTCACTCCAACGACGGAGCATAATCGCCTCTACGATTGGGAACCAACGATCAAAGCGCTGGGCCTACAATCCTTCATCAAAACAGTGAAGGGCATCGAACTCACCGGCAGTCGCCAGCATTTCAATTCGTTCCCTTTTGAGCCTGATCCACTCAAACAGGATGGTGGTGCGCCCGTGTGGAATGATGACCCTCGCATCACGGCGCTAACGCTGCGTCGCTGGCAAGGTGAGCGTGCGGATCGCTGGATTCAGTTCAACCACCCCGACATGAGCAACATGTTCATCGACCGCGATAGCGATGGCATCGCCGATGGTGGCTTCGTCGGTGTTGGCGGCATGATTGATGGCTCTGAGGTCGAAAATGGCCCTGGCACCGACATCCTCGCTGATTCGCCGTTTCATCTCAGTCGTCCGGCAGGATCGCTGGCCATGAAAGTGTCTCCCGTGCGTGAATTTGTATGGCGCCAATTGTTAAACCAAGGTCTGCGAGTCACCGCTGTGGGTGTGGCGGATGCGCACTCGGTGTATGGCAATGGCGTCGGTTGCTGGCGCTGCTATTTGCCATCGAGCACTGATGAACCGGCCAAGATTGACTGGGCGGAACTCGCCCCGCATGCCAAAGGTGGCCACATTGTGCTCAGCACTGGCCCCTTCCTCGAAGTCACCACGCAAAACGGTAAAATCGCTGGCGACGATGATCGCAGCACCGGCGGCATTGATCTCAAAGTCCGCGTGCAATGCACTGACTGGATGGACATCGACCGCGTGCAGGTGCTGGTGAACAGCCGCCCCGATCCCAAGCTCAATTTCACCCGCAAGAGCCATCCGAAGATGTTCAAGGATGGCGTCGCGAAGTTCGATGAGAAAATTCATGTGCCTCTGCAGCACGACGCGCATCTCATCGTTGTGGCCATCGACGAAGACGGTGATGAAAAAATCTGCTACGGCACCAGCGACTACGCCAAGATGCGTCCCTGCGCCTACAACAACCCCATTTACGTCGATGCGGACGGCAGTGGCTTCAAACCCAACGGCGACACACTTGGCTTTGATCTCCCCACGGGCGGCATCAAAATCGAGAAAGCACGTGAACAACTCATTCGTGCTGGTTTGATGCAGGAAGAGCCTAAACCAGCGGCTCCAAAACCATGACGAATGCCGAACTCCTCGAACAAGCCAAAGCTGCCGCGACGAAAGCGTATGCGCCGTATTCGCAGTTTCAGGTCGGTTGCGCGTTGCTGACGGCAGCGGGGAACATCTACACCGGCTGCAATGTGGAAAATGCCAGCTATGGCCTTACAATCTGTGCCGAACGGAACACGATTTTTCATGCGGTGTCTAAGGAAGGTCCAGGAATGAAGATCGCTTCGCTCGCGGTCATTGCCCTCGGCCAGGAGTTTCCACCCTGTGGGGCGTGTCGGCAGGTGATCGCGGAGTTTGCAGGACCTGAAGTCGAAGTCTGGTTCCTAAGCGATGGAAAACCTTTGGCGATGACGATGGCGGAGTTGCTGCCAGCGAGCTTCAGGTTATGAATGCGCCCGCATGACACTTCCACCTTCTGTTTCTCTTAGCGAAGAACTCGCTGGTTACCCAATTCTCGACATTGAACATCCTGCCGTCATCGGCCGCATCGCTCTAAACGGTGCGCATGTGATGGAGTGGATTCCCGATGGTCACGATCCGGTGCTCTACATGAGCGCAGAGGCGCTGTTTGAGCCGGGTAAACCGATTCGCGGTGGCATTCCGGTCTGCTGGCCTTGGTTTGGGCCGCATCCGACGGACACGAGCAAACCGGCCCACGGTTTTGTGCGCACGATGATCTGGGAGGTCGATGCGGCACGTGAAACTGAAAAGGAAGTAGAGATCGTCCTCAAGCTGCAAGACTCCGCCGAAACAAAGGCGCTGTGGCCACATGCCTTCACCGCACGACTGCACGTGCGCATGGGGGCCTCACTCGAAGTCACCCTCCAGACCATCAACACTGGCGATACCGCATGGAGCATGACAGGTGCGCTGCACACTTACCTGAATGTCGAAGACGTGCGGAAAATCGCCATCCACGGCCTGCATGGCACGCATTATGTGGAAGGCCGTCTTTCGCCCGACAAACGTCCGCAGCACGGCACCGTGGTCATCGACCAGGAAGTGGATCGTCTCTATGTGTCCGATGCCACTGTGATTGTGCACGATCCCAAGTGGGGCCGTGAACTCGTCATCGAAAAAGCGGGTAGCCTCGCGACTGTGGTGTGGAATCCATGGATTGAGAAATCCAAACGTCTCGCCGATCTGCCCGATGAGGCTTATCCCGAATTCCTCTGCATCGAGGCGGCCAATGCCGGCGAGGATGTGGTTACCGTTCAGCCCGGTCATGAGCATCTGCTGATGCAGCGCATCGACGTGCGAAAGATTTGATCATTGAGTCAGAGTCATCAGCGGCGCTTCCCTTGACCTCGTGACTGGCCTCGCCATGTCTTAAGTCGTGTCGGACGGCCCTCCATTGATCGACCGCGTACGTTTGCGCTCCAACCAGTGGCGCAAACTGCGTTCGATTGTGCTCAATCTGGCCACAACGGACAGTTTTTACGGCACAAAAATTCGCGAATGGGAGCTGAAGGTGAGCCGGTTGAACCGTATCGAAGACTTCATCGCGCAGGTGCCGTTCACGACGAAAGCGGATATTCAGGCAGACCGAGCAGCGCATCCTCCCTTCGGCACCAATTTGACGCGAGCGATCCATCAATACACGCGCTTCTGCCAGACCAGCGGCACCAGCACGGGTGAGCCGATGGCCTGGGTGGACACGCCGGAGAGTTGGGAAGCGATGCTGAAATGCTGGCAGCGCGTGTTTGAGGCTGCTGGGTTGGTCAAAGGTCGCGACCGAATCTTCTTCGCATTCTCGTTTGGGCCATTCCTCGGATTTTGGACAGCGTATGAAGCGGCGGCGAAGGATTTTCTCGTTATCCCTGCCGGTGGCTTGTCCAGTCAGGCACGGCTGGAAGCGATGGCACGCTATGGCGCGACGGTGCTCTGTTGCACACCGACGTATGCGCTGCGTCTAGGCGAATTGATTGGTGAAAGCTCCGGCGTGGAACGCATGAGTCTTCGCATCAATAAGATCATCGTGGCGGGAGAGACGGGCGGCAGCGTGCCGGAAGTGCGCAAACGACTCGAAAAGCTCTGGGATGCGCGCGTGTTCGATCATCACGGCATGACGGAAGTCGGTCCGGTGAGCTATGAGTCCGAGGATATGCCGCGCTGCTTGATCGTAATGGAAGAAGCTTATCTCGCAGAGATTGTGGATCCGAAAACGGGCGAGGAAGTGCCGGATGGTGAATGCGGTGAACTGATTCTGACCACGCTCGACCGTACTGCCTGCCCATTGTTGCGTTATCGCACCGGTGACTGGGTGAAGAAAAAACTGCACCGTGGCCGCTTGGTGTTAGAAGGCGGTATTATGAGCCGCGTGGATGACATGGTCGTCGTGCGTGGCGTGAATGTGTATCCCAGCGCCATCGAGGCCGTGGTGCGTGAGTTTCCTGAGGTCATCGAATTCATGGTGGAGCAGCGCAAGGTGGATGCGATGGACGAGATCGAGCTGTTAGTCGAGATGGACGGCAATGTGGCAAAACCGTTGCTCAAGCGCATTGAAACCAAGCTGCGCGACACGTTTTCTCTCCGCATTCCAGTGAAATTGGCCGAACCGCAAAGCCTGCCACGCCATGAATTCAAAGCCAAACGCTGGCGACTTGTTCCCGCAGACTGACATCCAACCATGCCTCTCATCGAACTCACCAACCTCTCAAAGTCCTACACCGATCCGGGTAGCGGTGCGCGTGTGCCGGTGCTGCGCGGTATTAACCTAAAGATCGAAGCGGGGGAGTCACTGGCCATTGTCGGCCCCTCTGGCTGCGGAAAGAGCACGCTGCTCAATATTCTCGGAACGCTGGATACACCGGACGAGGGTGAAATCACCTTTGATGGCGAATCGCTCAAGCAATGCACGCCAAAGCAACTCGCTGCTGTGCGTAGCGAAAAGATCGGCTTCATCTTCCAACTGCATCATTTGATGCCGCAGTGTTCCGTGCTGGAAAACGTGCTGCTGCCCACACTGGCATTGAAATCGCCTTCCATCCTCTCCCTTCAGCGAGCGGAGACTATGCTGGAGCAGGTGGGACTGAAAGACCGCATGAGTTGGAAGCCAGCGCAGCTTTCTGGCGGAGAACGGCAGCGTGTGGCGTTTGTGCGTGCGCTGATCAATCAACCGCGAGTGATTCTCGCAGACGAACCGACCGGAGCCCTCGATGAAGCCAATGCTGTCGTATTGACGGAATTGCTGCTGGAGTTGCAGAAGTCCAACGGTGTCACTTTGGTGATGGTCACACATCATCGCGAGCAGGCGGAGTGCATGGGCCGTGTGCTGACGATTCACGAAGGCGTCCTGACATGAAACTCAAGGATTTCGTCCTCCAGTCCGCACGCTACTACTGGCGCGGACACTTCGGCCTGCTGTTTGGCACGTTTCTGGCCGCCACGATTCTCACTGGTTCCATGCTCGTTGGTGATTCGGTGCGTGCGAGCCTGCGTCGCGTTGCTGCTTTGCGTTTGGGCAAGATCGAAGGCGGTGTGATCGGCGGTGAACGCTGGTTCACGGAAAATCTGGCGCGCAAAACGAATACGGTGCCGGTCATTATCGCCACGGGATCCGCAAGTGCGGCGAACGGCAAGGTGCGCGTGAATGGTGCACAGGTGCTTGGGGTGGATGAAGGCTTCTGGAAGCTAAGCACCAGCGGCAAAGTTTTTGCATTCGATAAATCAGCGGTCGCCATCAATGAACCACTGGCACGCAAACTCGGCGTGAAAGTTGGCGACACCATGCTCGTGCGGTTGGAGCGTCCGAGCGCCATCTCACGCGATGCACCGCTCTCTGGCAGCACGAACCAAGATGTTTCATTGCGTCGCACCGTGGCGGCGATTGTGAGCGCAGAAGATTTCGGCGCGTTTCAACTCACCGCATCGCAAGTCCCGCCAGATTCGGTGTTTGTGAATCTGGCCGACCTCCAAACGCAACTCGAAATGAATGCACGGGTGAATGCGATCCTCAGCACCCAGTTTGCCCCGCTGCGCACACGCTTGGAAGAGCAGCGCACGCTGGAAGATTTCGCGCTCCAGCTCAAACACATCGATGGAGCGCAGAAGGAATGGGAGATCAGCACCAGTCGTGTGTTTCTGGACCGCAGCCTTGCGGAAAAACTCTGGCTGATCAAAGGCGCACGCGGGGTGATGACTTATCTCGTTAACGGCATCACTTCTACCAATGGAGCGACGCCGTATTCGATGATCACCGGGGTGGATCGTGGTCATGACAATGAAATCACCATTACGCAGTGGCTGGCGAATGATCATAAACTTGCTGTGGGTGATGAGCTGAAGCTGCAATACTTCGTCGTTGGTCTCGGACGTGAATTGAAGCAACAGAGCGCGAGTTTCAAAGTGGCGGGCATTCTGCCGATGACGGACTCGAAGGTTAGCAAGGCATGGACGCCGGAGTTTCCGGGTGTTTCGGACGTGGACAACTGCCGCGACTGGGAGCCCGGCATCCCGATGAACATGAAGGCCATTCGTGACAAGGACGAGGACTACTGGGATGAGTTTAAAGGCACGCCGAAAGGTTTTATCAGTCTCGCCGCCGGTCAAAAGCTGTGGAGCAATCGATTCGGCAATCTCACGGCCATTCGTATTCCCGATAATGGGCAGACCAAAGAGGCCTTGAGCAATGCCATCGTGCTGCGGCTGAATCTTGCCGACATCGGCCTCATGCCACGCAATTTTAAAGGCGAGGCCGGTGCTGCGGCTCAAGGCAGCGTGGATTTCGGCGGCTTGTTCATCGGCTTGAGTTTGTTTTTGATCGTGGCGGCGCTGGTGTTCGCAGCGCTGCTGTTTTTGTTCACGCTGGAGCGGCGTGCATCGCAGATCGGCCTGCTGATGGCCGTGGGCTGGACGAAGGCCATGGTGCGCCGTGTGTGGTTGATGGAGGCAGGCGTGATCGCCATTTCGGGTGTGCTGCTCGGTGTGTTCGGCGGCGTGATCTACACGAAGTCGGCGCTGCATGGACTCTCCGCCGTCTGGCATGGAGCTACACAGGGTTTGCCGCTGATGTTTGATGCGAGCTTCGGCACGATCATTGGCGCCGCAATCGGCACGCTGGTGGTGGTGCTGGCGACGTTGTGGTGGGCGAGCCGGAAGATCTTCAAAACAGCCACGCGTGATCTCCTGGCCGGCTCCTGGAGCGCGGATGCGGCTCCGGTGCTCAAAAAAGCGCGGGTGAAATGGATTTCGGTGCTCTCAGGCATCGCGCTGGTCATGCTCATCGCGGCCTTGTTCGTGAAAAATCCTGAAGCCGTGGCCGGCATGTTCTTCGGCTCGGGCATGCTGCTCATGATTGCGGGCCTGCTGTATCTGCGCGGCTGGATGCGGCGTGACAGCGGTGCGCTGGCTCGCACGCTGTGGCAGATCGGCTCGCGCAACATCTCGCGGCGTCCGTCACGCAGTCTCGCGGTGATCGGCATGATGGCCGGCGGCATCTTCCTCGTGGTGGCGGTGAATGCCTTTCGCATGAGCGCGGGTGATGAAACCAAGCGTGACTCGGGCACGGGTGGCTTTGCGCTCATTGGCGAATCGTCGTTGCCGGTGTATGAGGATCTGAACTCGAAGACGGGCTGGGATGCCTTTGGCCTGGATGAAAAACTCATGCCGCAAGTCCGCGTGGTGCCGTTTCGCGTGCGGGAAGGGGATGATGCGAGCTGTTTGAACCTCAACCGTGCGCAGAAGCCGGTGCTCGTGGGAGTTCAGGAGAGAAAACTCGCGGATTCGTTCAAATTCGCCACTGGATCATGGGATGGACTATTCAAAGGTGCTTTTCGAGAGGGTGGAGGGTTGGATTATGACGATCTTTCCAAAGGATCTGCCAAGATGGATGTAGTTGCAGCGGTCGTTCCTGCCATCGCCGATCAAGCGACGGCGATGTGGGGGCTTGGCAAAGGCGTGGGTGACACGCTCGACTATCAGGACAGCGCCGGGAACACGTTTCAGGTGAAGATCGTCGGCTTGCTGGCCGGTTCGGTGTTGCAGGGCAAGATGATCATCAGCGAGCAATCGTTTCTGGCGAAGTATCCAGATACGGCGGGCTATCGCTTCTTCCTGCTGGATGCGAAGCCGGAGCAGGCCGCTGAAATGGCCGCGCATTTGACGCGACAGCTTGAGCAGCGTGGTCTGGCGCTGGAACCGGCGCGGCAGCGGCTGGAGGTGTTTCTGAGCGTGCAGAACACTTACATCGGCATCTTCACAGTCTTGGGCGGCTTGGGCGTGCTGCTGGGCACGGCAGGGATTGGCGTGCTGATCGCACGACATGTGCTGGAGCGGCGTGGTGAGCTTGGACTCATGCAGGCGCTCGGATTTCAGGTTGGATCGTTGCGCTCCATGATTTTGGGCGAGCATAGCGTGCTGCTGGTGCTGGGCGTCATCCTCGGTGTCGCCACGGCATCGCTGGCGGTCATTCCGCGGTTGATTGAAAGCGGCGGCGGCGTGCCGGTGGCGTTTCTTGGCAAACTAATCGTCGCCGTGCTCGGCTTTGGCCTTTTGGTCTGCGTGATCGCTGTTGCGATAGCAGTGCGCGGAAAACTGACCGAAGCTATTCGGCGGGAGTAGCGACAAACAAGCTGTGCTGTTCAGTTCTTGAACAACCGCTTGAAGAAACGCCCCACTTCGAGCCCAGTGTCACCGGTCCATTCCCAAGCACGACGAGCGCCTTGTTTGACGTCGTCGGCAACACGTTCACCTGGAGTCGCGGCGTCATTGACCGGCACTCCAAGGGTATTGCTGGCAAGGCCGTTGCTCCATTGCTGGTGAATGACAGCGCCGGTTTCGGCTGAAACGACGATAAAGCCTACTTCGGCACCGTTGGTGTCCAGTAGCGCCATGCCCCATTCAGGCGCACCAGTGGTGGCGTTGGCGGCGAGCTGATACTGCACACTGACGAAGTTCGTTTTAGCCAGCGCGGCGTTCTGTTGCGCCACCTTGCGTGCTTCAGCGGAGCGCAGGGTCACACGATTGAAGGTGATGGACTGAGGCGGCACGCGTTGCAGCAGTTTGGCACCCGCGCCATCAGCGTTCGGGGCCCAACCACGCTCGTTTTTGGTGATTTTGGCGCGAACCAGTTCGTCTTTGCGAAAAGGATCGCGGGCATAGACGGTCCACTGATTCGGCTCGGCAGCGCTGGGTGCGGACTGGAGCAACACGATGCCCTCGGAGGTCGCGGCACCAAATTCCTGGTCGATGATCGTAGCGATTTCAGGATTGGCGTGAACGAGTGTGACGATGGAGATAAAGAGGCCGAACAAGAGTGTCGATTTCATAAGCGAGAACGGTTGGAGTTGAGAGAATGCGAAGCTGTTCAATTGCGGCTGCGAAGTTTGGATAGCAGGCGCAAAATTTCGAGGTAGAGCCAGACGAGGGTGACGAGTAGGCCGAAAGCGGCATACCATTCCATGAACTTCGGTGCACCTGCGGCACAGCCGTTTTCGATGAAATCGAAGTCGAGCACAAGGTTGAGCGCGGCGATGACGACCACGAAGACGGAGAACGCGATGCCCACCCAGCCATTGCCGAACAGGCCGGGAATCTGGACGCCGAACATGCCGAGCACCCAAGTCGCGAGGTAGAAGATCGCGATGCCTGCGGTGGCGGCGAAGATGCCGAGCTTGAAGTTCTCCGTCGCTTTGATGATGCCGGTCGAATAGGCAGCAAGAAGGGCGAACAGGATGCCACAGGTCAGCAGGACGGCGGTGAGCACTATGCCGTGGAAGCTGGCTTCAAAGATTGACGAAATCAGGCCAACGAAAACACCATTGGTGATGGCATAGATCGGAGCGAGTAGCGGCGCTGTTTTCGGCACGAAGGAGATGATGAGTGCCAATGCGAAAGGTGCGATCCACCCAAAGGTCATCGCGGAACCAAACCAGGCTGGCGGATGATCGCCAGTGATGAGCTCCCAGCTCCAGCTGGCCGCCGTGATGAGCAGCAGGGTGAGAATGGCGGTTTTGAGAACGGTGCCGTTGAGCGTCATCACGCCATCGGCAGCATTGCCG
>Ga0209086_10004101_pt1 | contig 10894 bp, 10 predicted proteins | sample M_130207_XF_Meta_FD_187312 | JGI IMG/M metagenome (GOLD analysis project Ga0209086, IMG submission 187312) | Freshwater microbial communities from Lake Montjoie, Canada to study carbon cycling - M_130207_XF_MetaG (SPAdes) (version 2) | ecosystem: Environmental > Aquatic > Freshwater > Lake...
TTGCTTCTAAATGTATAATGATTGATTTGTAGCAACATATTTCAATGTCTGAAATTGAATTTCCCTCAGTGAACTCAGAAAGGCTATTTCTCCAACTGCTTCTGCAATTCCTTCCATTTCGCTTGCAATATTGTTTATCTTGAGAAGCGCCTTGATAAATTCTCCCAGAAAGACTCCCTTTTCCTGTTCCATCTTTTGCAATACTCGTTTGCAATCTTCTGCGGATTCACACTGACACCATTCCATCACATATTCAATAATATCAAAGTGGATATTGTAATTGGTTCCAGTGACCACATTCTCTTCAAACTCGGTGTCCTGATAAAACTTGTATAGATCATCTACACTTTGAATAATTTGCTCAAGTTCGCCGTTATTGCATCTGGCCCTAACTGATCTAATTTCATCCGCAACCGTTACATTTGTAAAACAGCTGAAAATGGCCGCCAATTGAGGAGCACACAGATGAGTAATTTTCTTTTCATCAACGAGTTTCCCAAAGGCCAAACAATGAACTTCCCTCAATCGTGTTGAAATGGACCCCTTGAGGGTAAGGGAAAGTTTTTCTTCATTGTAAGAGACAAAGCCTTCTTTTTCCAAGATGCGCAAGATGGACGCCACATTAGAGTTCAAATAATCCTGCGTCTGTTTGTAACTCTCATATTTCGCATTGCACAAATTCAATTGCTGATTGTATTTGTTGACCGTTTGGACGTCCATGGCTATAAACTTATATTCGTATTCAATATCGGTTTGTCGGCGTTCCAAGTCCTTTCGCTTCTTATTGACTGCCGTGGGTATTTGCGACTTGATCCCAATGTATTCGTCCACAATTTCTTTTGGTGTTCTAAGGGATTGCAACGAGATTTTCAGACGGTCCAACTCTTGACCCAGCTGAGCCATTTGGTCTTCCATGCAAGCCAAATCATTTTGAATCGTGTCTTGAATCATACTACGCTGTGCAAATTGGGTAAACTGTTGATCGCCCATTTCCACCAAATTAAGTATCAAATTATACGAAATCTTAAACTTGGATACCAGGGTTTGTGGCTTACCGTGCATCATATTCTTGTATTCCGTCAGTTCCACGTTTTTAAACAGATTATTCAAATGAATCACGTGGCCAACGGTGTCAATCCCTCTGCGTCCAGCACGACCAGCCATTTGGGTGTACTCGTGCGAATACAGCATACGAGAAATAGACCCATCAAACTTCTTCACGTCGGTAAAGAGAACCGTCTTGGTCGGCATATTAATACCCACTGCAAATGTCTCTGTCGCAAAGAGGAGTTTAATATAGCCCTTCGCATACAAGAGTTCCACCATTTCTCTCAAAACTGGCATTACCCCTGCGTGATGAATTGCGATACCCTTCTCCAACAAATAAACCATATCATTATATTCTGGGAGTTGCAAATACTCTTGATAATTTGGGAGCTTTCTAATAATTTGTTCGCATTCTCGGCGAACAATATACCCGACCTTGGAGTCATCTTCCAACAAAGGAACTGTAATCTCTTTCGCGCATTGTTCCAGTTGTTTTCTTGACAGGACAAAGCATAATGCGGGGAGCATATTGTGTTCCACCATATGTTTGCATACTTGGTTCAAAATATGCGCGCGTTTCATGTACACTTGTTTTGTCTCCATAATGGTGAGAGTTTTTTTCATCTTATTGTAGTTAATATCGTTGAATTTTCCAGCGGCATCTTGCATGACAAACAGGGCGTTTGTTTGTTCGCGAATTTCCTTTTCAAGTTGCTTATCTTTAATCACCTTGTAAATTGCGTTTGTTGTGGTAATAAAACTATAATGGGTGAGGGGGACAACGCGGTGATTCGTCGTGGTCAAATAGACGACTTTATTTTGATTGGTTTTTTCAGTTTCACGGTCGCCTCTGGTTTCACGGTCGCCTCTGGTTTCATGGTTACCTCTGGTTTCACGGTCACCTCTTGTTTCACACCAGCCAGCAAACTTTTCCGGCGCATCAATCGTCGCCGAAAGCATCACCATCTGAACATGCCTCGGTAAAAGCATAATAGATTGTTCCCATACGTTACCTCGTTCCGGGTCATTAATATAATGAATCTCGTCAAATATCACACACGCAAGTTCATCGTGTATAGACATGTCAAATGAAATGCCAGAAGGTTTTTGATCGGGACTCTGAACCTGATATAATTTATTCAGCAAAATTTCAGTCGTCATAATAAGCACATCTGCTTCGGGATTTGTCTTTATATCCCCGGTTAAAATTCCAAATGAAATGTGAGGAAACTTTTTAGTAAATTCATAGAATTTTTGGTTAGATAGTGCTTTAATTGGGCTTGTATAGATGACTTTTTTTCCCTGTGATACAAAATATTCAATAGCAAATTCAGCAGGAAGAGTTTTACCGGAGCCGGTATGAGCGCAAACCAACGCATGATTTCCCTCCACAATGGATTGAATAGAATATTTCTGGAAAGGACTAAGAGGGAACTCGTACTTTTGAAAATGCTCTTGAAACTCAGGTTCATTTTCAATTGGGTAACTGTCTGGACAAAGCTTTACCATTTTGTTTTTGTAATATAACATAAAAAAGGTTTTAGTATCAATTTTTTTATGTTGTAGTATTGCAAATGAATAATATAATTCGTGTAACAGAATCTCAAAACAGACTATTTAATTATCTATCTAAAAAAATAACATCATCTCCTTCCTATAAACCCAATAGGTTTATTAAGGAAGTAAATTCTGTCAAAAATTGTTTACCTAAAAAAATAATAAATACTTTACAAGATTTTACAAAAAATGGATCAGATAAGGGCTTTCTTTTGTTTAAAGGATTTGCACTTAATAATGAAGATGTTCCGCCTACCCCACCCGATAATACTTTCTCTCTTGGAGAGAAAACTCAATTGGCAAATATACAGGCACTCATAAATCAGACTTGTGGGGAAATGATTGCATATGAAGCTGAAGGGCATGGTAAGTTATTTCAAGATATGGTTCCCAATTATAAACTATCAACTACTCAAACGAGTCTCGGTTCAAAGGTTGAATTGGAAATACACACTGAACAAGCATTTTCCAAATTGAGACCCGATTTACTAAGTTTGGCGTGTTTACGAGGAGACCCTCAGGCAAAAACTTATATATTACATGTCAAAAAAATAGTAGAGAATTTATCTGAAAAAGAGAGAAAGTTATTGAGAGAACCATTGTGGAAAATTGGAGTAGATATGTCATTTAAAATGAAAAATGAGAGTTTTTTAGAAGGAGAGATAAGAGGTCCTATTCCGATATTATCCGGAAACGAAAAAAATCCACAGTTAGTATTTGATCAAGATTTAATGCGTGGAATTACAGACGAAGCAGAGGCTTTGAGAAAAAAACTAATTGATATATACATAAAACATCGGTCTGAATATATATTAGAATCCGGGCAAGTTATATTAATTGATAATAGATGCGTCGTTCACGGTAGATCTCCGTTTACGGCAAAATATGACGGGTGCGATCGTTTTATTATCCGAAGTTTTGTAACATTGGATTATGATTGCAGTTGTCATGCTAGAAAAAAAGGATCAAGAATGATTCAGTCTTATTTTAGTTAGTTATTGAGAGAAATTATATTAGGTCTATAATATAAACCCATAAATGAATAATACTATTGGAATAGTTGGAGGAGGATTAGCCGGATTAACCGCCGCGTATTATTTGGTTAAGAATGACTATAATGTTGTTATATATGAAGGTAATAATCGTTTGGGAGGAAGAGTTTACTCTGGTAAATTTCCCAATGGGCAAATTTATGAAAATGGAGGGGAGTTAATTGATTCCACGCACAAAGATTTATTGCATTTAATAAAAGAGTTAAACTTGAAAGTAAATGACGAATTAAAAGAATTAGAACAAGAACCAAGCAAAAAGGAGTTAACCTATGTAATAGATTATCCAGATGATAAACATAGTAAACACGATATTCATAAAGTAAAATATTCAAAGAGTGAAGCAGCAAATGATTACTTTAATAAAGTAAATCCATCTACAAATTTAAGTATATTTCAACAAATATATCACGACGCAAAAAATATTTATCCTAAAAATTTTATAAATGGTAAAACCGTATGGCCTCTTATATATGATAACACGTATAATAATATTGACAAGAAGAACTTGGAAGAATATATATGCAAATTAACGTCTTTTTTAAGAAAAGATAAAAATGGATCAAAAACTAAATTGGCTCAGTTATTTAATCAAGCATTTTTGACAGAATGTGGGGCTGAAATAGATAAACTATCCCCAATCAATTTTTTAAAATTATTGGATTTTGATACGGAAAAAACGAATGAACCACTTAATTATCCAGCTGGAAAAGTCCCAGAAAATTTATTCTCATTATTTGGAGACTCAGATGAAAGATTTCATATACAAAATGGAAACCATTCTATTATCAAAAATTTAAAAAATTATTTATGTAGGTCAAATAAATGTAAAATTAAAATGGGATATTTCCTCACCAAAATAAAACATTGCTCTTCATCTAATACAATTGACAAATATAACAACAAACCATACAAACTCTTTTTCAAAAGATCCGACGATTCTTGTTTCTCGTGTATGCATAATCATATTGTTATTGCAATACCATTCTCAACCATTCGTAAATGCAATTTGTTTCCAGAAAAGTTTGTGGATATAGAAGAATCTAATTTTAGCATGTTAAAAAAAATATGCAATTCAACATTTGCCTATGGGTAAAAACTCAAAACTTAATATTCAATTCTTAAAGAAATTTTGGAAGAAAGATGAAAGAAGCGTATCTATATTTGTAAATAATAACGGCTATTGGGATGTATCGCGTGCACAAAGTCATGAAACTGGAATACTTGTAGAATTTAAAGGCGGAGAACGTTGTGATACATCTTCAACGCATGAATTCATAGAAGAGACTTTAAAATATAATTCAGAAATAAAACGAGAAACAGAATCTTGCTTAAATGTTTTACAAGAAATTTTTCCAGACACAAGAAAACATTTTAAACATAGCTACCATCCAGAGACGAAAAAAATTACTAATGTGGTCGGATATTGTTGGCATCATTCACATTGGGTTAAAGGATCATATTCTTATTGGGGCCCAGGTCAATATAATGGATATAAAAATTATATAACTGGAAAAGAAAAATCTTCAGATAAAATTTCTTTTGCGGGATATGAAGGTGTTCCCGAACCATACAACAAAGAACAAACTGGAAATTGTCATTTTGCAGGAGAACATACATCATTTATGTTTCAAGGATATATGAATGGAGCGGTTGAATCTGGAATTCGCGTTGCAAATGAGATTATGCGATTGACAAAATAAATATTTTACCAATTTTTGTATTCTGGATGACGCGAATCTAATATTTTATTATTTTTATATGTAACATAACAGCTTGAAAGATGTCCTCCCCATACCTCTGTAAAAAAATACAGTTTTTGTTTTGACGGTATACAAATGTTGCAAATGTGAGAATAACCCCATCCCGATTCAATATCTAATCTTCTAACTTTTAATTTATTTTTTACTAAAGTAAATTCAAATTTGTCTGGATATTTATTATCTACAAGTTGAACTGAGTATTCAATGTCTTCCGGAAAATAATACAAATTAATTATTTTTATATTCTTGTCGCTGTTTCCAATTGAAACTTTTATTTTAACTTCATTTATTTCATATAAAGTTTCAGAAGAAATTTCCATACCACCCAAATTATATTTTATACAATTATACATATCAAACGTTGGTCCATTAATGTAATGATATGGGTTATTTAACAAGAAAGAAATTAAAAACATTAAAAATAATGGATTTTTTGGTTCTGAAAAATTTGCTATAAAAGCTTGAAAAATACTCTTTTTATCTATTGCTAAACAAGAATAAAAAGTTATTGATTTGTCTAATTCATCTAATTTCAGATGTGGTAAAATATCTACATCAGAATAAACCCCTGCGTTAACATACAATTTACATAATCTCCACAAGTCAGCTTTATACATTCCGATAGGAATTTCTTTGAATTTTTCTGAAATTTCAGAATTAAAATTATCTCTCAAAAAATTTATACAATCTTCATCTAAACTAAAATCAATCTCGTATTCAGGATTTATTTTTTTCCAATTCTCAAAAACATAATCTGGGACATGTTTTTTGTACGTCATATAGATTTTTTTATTCATACTATATCAAATATAATATTTTCATCTGCGCCGATATACATTTTTCTATTTGGTCTATGATGATATTGTTTTCCGTACTTCTTAAATATGTAAAAATAAGATTTTTCAGAAGATGTTTTATCGCTGCATGATATTATAGAGTGTCTGAAAGAAAGACGAGCAATAGAGTCATATTCATTTTTAGGATTATAAATTATGTTTGTGCATATTAAAGGTTTTTTGTATAAAGCATCGTATGCATCTTTATATAAAATTTTATCTATTTTTTTAGGAATAAAATTTGCCATAAAATGGTATAAAAAATAACTCTATATACTTTTTCTTTTTCTAAAAAATTTCTATTGTATGTAAAATGAAATATTATATGGGAAATAGTTCAGTGGTTGAATACACAAAACAGAATATTATTCCAATATTTTCACAATTAGAACTCATTGAAGAATTTGATTTTGACAAGATTTCCAAAAAAATTTATGAATTGGAGAAAAGAGGGACTCCTATCGGGAGAGAAACACTGGACACTGGTGGCGATGTATTGAGACATATTGAAGAACATATTACCATCTATGAAGAAACCGATGAAGTTGGTATTATAGGCGTAATTACATTTTATCTCAACAATGATACGTTGTGTATTGACACTTTATGTACCCCCTTCATACCACAAGCAAAAGGTGTAAGCGGCGTGTTATTAAATGTGATAAAAGATATATTAGTAAGGTTGAATTTAAAGCAGATCTATTTGGCTTCTCTCAAAACTTCGGAACCCTTTTATAAAAAGAATGGGTTCGTATTAGATCCGCATGGAATCAAACACAAAGAGTATCGTTTTATAGATATGGTTTACGAAAATTCTTGTTATAAACGAAAAAATAAGACGAAAAAATAAAATAAAATAAAATAGAATAGAATAGAATAGATATGCAAGATGGTTTAGAGATTCCAAACATATACGACGAGATTATTGAAAATCTTTTTATTGGCGGAGCCGGAGCAGCAAAAAATAAATATGGTTTTTCAATGGTAGTGAATTGCACACGAAATTCAGATATTCCATTTCCAACAGAATGCAAGAATTGCATTAGAATTGACGCAGAAGATTCTCCAGAGTATCACGATAAACTGTGGTCACTCATATACGAGACAAACACGTTAGAAAAAATACATTACGCATTATTCAATGGAGAAAAAGTATTAGTGCATTGTTTCGCCGGAGTACAACGATCGTGTGCAACAGTCGCGTGTTATTTGATAAAATATCATGGAATGTCAGTAAATGATTCCATAGAATACATACGAAAGAAAAGACCCATTGCTTTTGGCTGGAATGTAAATTTTGTAAAAGCTATGGAAATATGTTATGCTATACATAATAGAGACTACATGTAGTGGATATATTATAAAAATTGATTTATTTTTATAATATATACAGATTTTTACAAATAGAAACAACTATGGGAAATATTCTTGCCAAAAAAATTATTTCAGACGATGAAAATTTTTATTCGGATTTAACAACAGATATCATGTGCGTCAAATCAGATATAAAAATAACAAAAAAAATTCTTCCAAAATACAACACTGATTATTGCAAGTGTAAAAAGTGTATGGAGATTTTACAATACGACTATGAAAATGAGGTATAACAATCACTTATACCTGAATCCATTTTTTTGTAAGACCGGCTTCTACACTTTCCAACGCTCCTTCTACCCATCCTTGATTCAAACTTACCATTTCTCCGACAACCAAGACATTTTTCAATGGATGTTGAGCTTTCTCTAAAAATTCTTCACGATCTTCAAATTCTTCTGGCAAAGGTTCGTAATAGTGTGTTCCTATTTCCCAATAAAAGCTCATAATATCTTTTATACAAATGGTACATGTTTCCAATGCAAATGTATTTTCAACTATTCTCGCAACATACTTACGATTCTCTGGTGTATTTTCTATATAAGGTTTTAATGCCATAGCATTGTTATTATCTGAATAAATCATATAGATTCCCTTGGCGGGGTTTATTTCTATTACATTTTGAAGAATTCCATTAACAACGGTTCTTTCAAATACTTCATATTTCATAAGAGGTATGCTATTGGCGCTGACTTTTATGTACATTCGTAAAAATGGCTGACCATGGATTTGTTTATATATATGTGAATAATCTGGCAAAAGTTTTTGAACAACATTTGTAGTTGTTGCTAATATTACTTTTTTCCCCGAATAAGTCTTTCCATCTTTTGTGGTTATCACAAAATTATTTTTTTCTTTCATTTCCAAATTTGTTACAGTTGTCAATGTGTGAATATTTTTGCATCCAATTTTTTTCTGAAGAGTTAACACTAACTGTTTCCAAGGTATATTCAAATGAGTCCAGTCTTCATAATTATCATCAAACCCGTAATAATTGAGGGTATCGTATGCAGATGCGTTTTCATAATCAGTATATCCGCTGCAAGGCAAAAATGCTTCATATACGTCTTTTCCCAATAAACCAATAGCATACTCCTTAAAAGTTTTATTTCTATCTCTTTTATCATCGTATTTTTTTTTCACATATAAAAAAATAGATCTAATATTACATGGATTATTTATGGTCTTTGATCTATTCTGACGGCGAATTGATTCTGGAGAATAAATATTGAGTTCTTCAAGTAAATTTATCAAACGAACATCTTTACGTTTACGACCATACTCTGCTCCGGTAACAACCGTGGTTCCATGAAATCCTTCATTGCCTATTCTTCCTCCAAGCCAATCTCTCTTGAATTTTTCCAACACAACAAAGGAAGCATCCGGATTTTCATTCTTTATTTTGTAAGCACTATAAAGGCCAGATATTCCTCCTCCAACAATAATAAAATCATACATCTATATTAACAAAATAAAATAATATAAGTTTACTAATAAAATATAATTCTACTATAAATGGTAAAAAAATATGTCGGAGGGGTTAAACAAGTAAATCCGTCAGTATCATCTTTTACATCAGTTATGTCTTTTCTTCAGAAAAGCACAGTTTCATCTATTTCATACAGTTCTCGGTTTGGATTTATATTTAAAGCAGAGTTAAAGCCGGGTTTAGAATCAGATTTTCTTGAATTAAACGATTCTAAAAAGGAGTTTGATAAACCTGTTACAACGCTTATATTTAAAATAGCAATTTTAATGCAAGAAGAAAATTACAATAAGATAAAAGATAAACCAGATCAATTACCCGTTTATAAGGACACATCGGGTAAAGAAAACGAAAAAAGCGTAGAGTCTTATGATAATTTTATCATGGAAGCAAAGGTTCAAAACGAAGTATACGAAAAAACAGTTTCAAAGGGACAACCCTTATGTCCGGCATTGATTGATGTTTCTTCTATTTCTGAAATAAGAGAAGCGTCGTCATTTTTAGACCTTATGAATTCCACGAGTGACAATGAATGTGAAAAAATGAAGTCCTATATTTTATCCGCATTAAGAGAGACACAATACCCAAGTGAACTCGGAATTATAACTATGTCATCAGCTCTGGATTATATGCCATTTTCTTTATTATCTGATAAAAAGTCTGAGAAACTATATTCTTCTATCGTATATTCTGTTATACGTTTATTGAATGAAACCCAACGTGTACACGGTGATTTAAATAAAGGAAATCTTATGGTAAAACAATTATCAGATGGAACCTATATATCGTTGCTTGTTGATTTTAACAGCGTGTTTCTTGTGGATTCAATGTCAGAAAAACAAAAACAGATCGCGAACGAGAGTAAACCTTTTTTCATTGATGAAAATGGGTCATTAGTGATAAATAAGTCTATGATAACTCTAAACAAAAACCAATTTACAGAAGAAGATGTTAAACTTTTTATAGAATTTATTAGCGCGTTGGACAAAGTATACCATGTTACAACGCGTGATATGGAAGAAGAACAGTATTCATTGTTTGAGAAAAATTTTTTGACTGGATTTACATCATATGCTGATGTTGCAAACATGTTGAATTCATATTATGAACTACCCGATAAAGTATCCTACAAAAATACCATGGTAAAATTTGATGAAAACATGGATAAAACATCAACGGTTGTATCGTTTTTACAATTAGAAGATTATAGAGGGTCTCCATCTAAAGAAAACAGAAGAAATCCCAATGCTGCTCCATCGGTTGACAGACGCAAAAGACCTGGTCCTATATCGCAAATGTCTATTCCAATATCCAAATCATTATTTATGGATGATGATGATTATGAATCTCCAATATCTAAATCATTATTTGGTGACGCTAAATCTCCAATACCAAAATCATTATTTGGTGACGACGATGAGTCTCCCCATAAAAAACCAAAGGGACCTGATGTGGATCTACCAGATTATAATTTACTTCCAAAGGGTGGACGAAAATTCACAAAAAAAAGGAGACATCGTAGAAAAACTATGAAACGCAGTAAAAACACAAAAAAGAAGACACTTCGCAAGACAAAACGATAAATTATATTTACTGTATATGTAATATAATTCATCTATACAAGCTCCTTCTTTACCACCTTTTCGTAACATGGGAGGCTCTTTAAGTCCTTCGGCCGAATATATATTATTTTCCCAGAATAACTTAAAAACGAAGGTTGATGAAATTTAATTTTTTTTTACAAAAAGTCAAATAGGTTTTCAAAAATGGACAAAAAAAATG
>Ga0209086_10004103_pt1 | contig 10891 bp, 7 predicted proteins | sample M_130207_XF_Meta_FD_187312 | JGI IMG/M metagenome (GOLD analysis project Ga0209086, IMG submission 187312) | Freshwater microbial communities from Lake Montjoie, Canada to study carbon cycling - M_130207_XF_MetaG (SPAdes) (version 2) | ecosystem: Environmental > Aquatic > Freshwater > Lake...
TTGCCTGTTGGACCAATGTTCCATGATTGAATTTGTTTGGAAGCATCAATTGTTCGATGCGCAATCTTTGGTCGATTGCCAGGAATTTGAACCGAAATTGCGTGGGCCTTGGCGCTGGACAAATCCAACAGCATCAACTGATCGCCTTTTTGAAACACCATTTCACCATCGCCGCCCACATGTGGGCCAATTGACGGCCAACGGACATCTTCATCGGTGAAAAATGTAACTTGCTCTTTTTTCTGGGAAATAATGTTGTATTTCCACACATTCATGCGATGGCCTTCGCCCTCGTCTGACACGTAGTACAACAAATCACCGTGCCACATTGGAAATGAATCCACGCCCTCCCATGTTGTCACGCGACGACTTGTTCCGTCTTTCAAGTTGTAGAGCCAGATATCCGTGGCCATGCCGCCGCGGTAGCGTTTCCATGTCCGCGTATCAACGGAGTGCGGCGTGTACGCCAACCATTCACCATCAGAGGAAATAGAACCGTTGGCTCCATATGGAACAGGCAGTGGCTGCGGCATTCCGCCAGTCGCTGGAACACGGAACAAGCGTGTCATGCGCGCCAGACCGCTGAGATCGTTCGATGAAAAGATAAGCGTGCCATCGATGGTCCACTCGCATAAATTTTCCGTGCCAGGCTGATGCGTGACGCGATACGGTTGACCACCGCCAACAGGCAGTGTGTAGATGTCGCGGTTGCCCTCATAGCCACCAACAAATGCGATGGTCTTTCCATCCCAAGAAAATTTGGGCATGCTCTCCGAACCAGGCGCGCTGGTGAGTGGCCGCGCCACTCCACCGTTTTTGTCAACAAGCCACAGGTCGTTCGCAAATGTAAAAACAATGTCGGTTGGACCAAGATCTGGGTAGCGCAACATGGCCGCGGGCGGTGATTGTGTTGCGCCCGTTGTCGTGTTGTTTGTGTTTTGCAATGGAGTGGCGGCAAGCGCGCACACGGCGAGAATGGTGAATGAGAACATGTTCTATTTGTAGCCCGAAATATTGAAAAATGCTCTTCAATGCCGCGTAAAAATAACAAAATATATTTCAGGATTTTTGACAATAAATGAAATCAGACGCGGTGATTGACCACGCGTGAGTCATGAATACAAAGTGGGTTACTCAGATTCAATCGGGTCAATGTCAATGCCAGATTCAATCAGGGCTTCGCGCAATTTCAACAGACCCCGGCGCGCGTGGGTTTTCACCGTGCCCAGGGGCAAGCCCGTTGCGGTGGCGATTTGCTCATGGCTGCAACCACATTCAATGGACAGTTGCAGCACCTGTTGTTGTTCTTGTCGAAGATCAAGTAAGGCGGCTTGCGCGATCGCGCCCGCCTCCTTGATTTCACAGCGGGGCAATTCAACGTGGTCAAACTCAACATCTTGAATGATTGGTCCTGGAGTTGGACGGCGCATGCGTTGACGAGTTCGATCAATCAAACGGCGGCGCGCGATGACGGAAACAAATGTGCTTTCGCTGGCGATGGTTGGATCAAAGCGATGGGCCGAGCGCCACACGCTGATAAAAATTTCTTGAACAATATCCTCCGCGTCCGTGGCGTTGGAGCAACTGCGTCGAACAAGGGACCACACAAGTCCGCGAAATCGTTCCATGCAGGCAAGCATGGCGCTGGTGTCGCCGGCCCCAATTCGTTGCAACAGCGACAGCGGTTCTTTCGCCGTTCGCTTCACAGAAATTCTTGGTTTGACCGAAGTCTTCTGCATGCCTTTATCGTACACAATCATCTTGGTGAAGATGCTTCGCCAATTCCTTGGTCCAACATGGCGGCCACGCTCCAGGCTTGTGCCACGCAACCGCCCGCATTTTGCGGTAAATCGCCATCGGCGACTTCACAAATTTGCCCCAGACAACCGTGGCGCAAATGTTCTTGAAATTGGTTTTGGATTTCTGCGGCACGTTTGGAATTTCCCAATGTTCGCAGCGCGCAACCGAGCGGCGCTATGAGCCACGGCCAAGCGGTACCGTTGTGATACGCCTGGTCGCGCGTTTGAACACGACCTCCGTAGCGGCCAACATAGCCTGGAGCATTTTGTACAAGCGTGCGTAGTCCATACGGAGTGAGTAAATCTTTTTCCACGCGCGCCACCATTTTTTGCGCGACCGCAGTTGGAATGAGTTGCACCAAAGGCTGCACGGCGAAAAGTTGGTTGGGTCGTTGTAGCGTGTCGATGCCTTGGGGACTATCAAGCGTGTCCGCGAGTTGATCTTGATTGATGTTGATGTAGCGCGCGAAACTTTTTTGCGCCTTAGCAAGCGCGGCGATCCATTCGCTTGCGTCTTGCTTGAGTTTGGGCGCCCATTCAATCAGCGTGGCCAGCAATCCGCACCAGAGCGCGTTGATTTCCACAGGTTTTCCCATGCGCGGAGTGATCACGGTCGAGCCCACTTTGGCGTCCATCCATGTGAGTTGCGTGCCGGGATCTGTGGCTATTAGCAATCCGTCAGCGGGATCAACATGAATTCCGTGGCGCGTGCCCTTGGTGAATGCGTTGAAGATTTTGACAAGCGTTGGAAAAAGATCGCTCGCCAATAAGAAATCGCCCGAGGCGTTCACGGTGCGTCGCGCGGCGTGTGCCAGAAGCAGGGGCGCGTCAACGCTGTTGTCCAACCACGGTTCACCAGGCGATGGAAAACGATTTGGAAGCAAGCCGTCTTTTTCAAAGTGAGCCAGCGATCGCAGAATGGACGCCGCCTCCTCAAAGCGACCAGTTTCTAAGCAAAGACCCGGCAATGAAATCAACGCGTCGCGGCCCCAATCCGCGAACCACGGATACCCCGCGATAATGCTTGTGCCGCGCGAACCATTTGGAAGCGGGCGCTCCACAATGAATTGATCCGCGGCAAGAACCAGGCGCGCGCGAAATGAATCCGACTGCGCTTTGGCCAACGCGATCAGAGATTGATCGCGCGCGGCGGTTGAAGCCATAAGGCGCGCGCCTTCACCGGCGGACTCCGCGCGCGTGCTTGCCGTGAAACCGCGCGATTCCCCTGGCTTTAGAGTGATTTTTAAAATACCAGCGCAGCAGTGCGCGTCCACGCAGTCGTAGCCGCATGCTTCCTCCACGGGCAAAAAATAATTGGCGTACCAGGCGCCATCCACCAAGGCGGTGGCGCCATCGGCTTGAAGAAAAATATCCTTGCCTTCGCCGTTGGCGTGATCAATGCAAACATGAAGTCCGCGCTCGTGCTGTTGAATGCGCGGAGTGAACGCATTTGGTTTCACAAGTTGATCGTGGGGCCGGTGATTGACCATGCATTTCAATTCAAGATCAACCGCGTCGTTGCCGCCACGAAGCGTAAGCACAATTGCCGTTGTGTTGCGGCCGAGCGCCATGGCAACACGCTCTTCCAGAATTGAGGCGCCAATGTTCCATTCACGCACAATGATTGATCCATCAAGCCACACTCGCGAAAGAAATGCCAGACCCGGCGCTTCCATGCCACTGACCCATTGATTTGCGGATAATTGTGCGCGCACGCCTTTGGTCACGGTTGTGATTTCAATTTTGGAAACCAGCATGGTGCGCCCCGCGGGCGGATCTGTTGCCGCGATGAGGAACCCATGCCATCGCCTTTGCAGAGCACCGCTGACAGTTCCAAACGCATAACCACCAAGAGCGTTGGTGCTGAGCCATTCCAATTTCGCTGCAGATTGCGCGTTGGGCCACGCGCTTGGCGTTAAGTCAATGAACGGTTTCGAATTGTTCGCCATGGGGTTGATCTCCAAGAAAACTTTTATGAACGCCGCAAGTCCGTCGCTGCATGTCAATCACAAGAACAACACGCGCAATTATTTTTTCTTTTCAGACTCGCCGCGGCGTCGCTGCAATTCCGCAACCACAAATCCGGACATGTATCCGTCCAACACTTTCTGCGGATTGCCAACTTCAAACCCCGTGCGATGATCCTTGACGCGATTGTCATAAAACACATAGCTGCGAATTTGATTGCCCCAATCACGCGTGACCTTGCCGCCAGTGGCCGTGGCTAATTCGCTGGCGCGGCGTTCCTCTTCCAGTTGCTCCAACTTGCCGCGCATGACGTTCATGGCTTGCTTTTTATTTTGTGATTGATCGCGGAACGTGCTGGCCACAACTTGCAAGCCAGTTGGAATATGGTTGATGCGAACGGCGCTGGCCACCTTGTTCACGTTCTGTCCGCCGGGACCAGATGCGCGCACAAACGCAATGATTTCAAGGTCTTTTGCAGGAATTTCTAAATCGGCGTCCTCGAATTCGGGGGTGACATCCACCGTGGCGAAACTAGTTTGTCGCTTGCCTTCAGCGTTGAAGGGGCTCACGCGGGCCAATCGATGCGCGCCGCGTTCGCAACTCATGTAGCCATAGGCGAATGGACCAGTGATGCGGTAACCAACTTCGCTCACGCCCGCTTCGTTGCCGGCGATGCGATGCAATTCCTCCGCCTTCCAACCCATCTCGCTCCAGTAATACAAGTACATGCGCTCCAACATGCCCGCCCAATCTTCCGCCTCCGTGCCGCCAGCGCCAGCGGTGATGTCCACAAAGCATGCGCGATGATCGTGTTTGCGGCCAAGCAAACTTTGTGTTTCCACCACGCCCATGCGTTGTTGCAATCGAAAGAGCGCGGCGTCGGCTTCTTTTAATAAATCCTTGTCGCCGGATTCTCTAGAAAGTTCGTAACCCACTTTCGCATCTTCAAAATCCGAAATGCATTGTTCCAGCGGTTCTATTTGCGAGCGCACAAGTTTGAGTTCATTAATGACAACTTGCGCGGCTTTCTGGTCGTTCCAAAAATCGCCCTCGCCCATTTGGCGATTCAATTCCGCGCGTTCGCTTAATTTTCTGGGGTAGTCAAAGAGAGTCGCGGATGGCTGAAATCCGCGCCTCAAGTTCATCGATCACTGGTTGATGTGCGTCAAAGTTCATCGAGTGAGTGTAGCGAACGCCAGTGAATTGCTGCGTGTATCTTCCATTTGATGCAGGTTTCATCACACATCAGCCGCATGAAGGAAAGCGCCACGTTGGCCGTTGCCGCAAAGGCCGCCGCGTTGAAGGCCGCGGGCAAACCCGTGATTGGTTTTGGCGTGGGTGAGCCGGACTTTGACACGCCCGCCAATATTCGCGAGGCCGCCAAGCAAGCGATTGATAAAGGCATGACGCGCTACGCGCCAACGCCTGGTGATAAAGCGTCGCGCGAGGCCATCGCCAAAAAGTTGCGCGATGAAAACGGAATCGCTTGCAATGCGCAGGACATCACTCTGACCGTGGGCGCCAAGCATGCTATTTACATGGCGCTGATAGCCATCATTGAGCCCGGCGCTGGCGACGAAGTGATTTTGCCAACTCCCGCGTGGGTGAGTTACAAACCGTTGATCGAACTCGCCGGCGCCGCGTGCATTGAAGTGCCTTCAAGCGTTGCCACGAATTTTAAAATGACCGCCGCACAATTGGAGGCGGCAATCACTCCGCGCACGCGCGCGATTATGTTGAACAGTCCCAGCAATCCTTGCGGCACCGTGTACACGGTGAAGGAATTCGCCGCGCTGATTGATGTTCTAGCCAAGCATCCAAACATCACCGTGGTCAGCGACGAGATTTATGAAAAGCTGATTTACCCCGAGATTGAAGCGGGTTTGAAGCATGTCAGTCCTGGGGCGGACGCGCGGCTGGCCGATCGAACAATCACAATCAACGGCATGAGCAAGGCGTTCGCCATGACTGGGTGGCGCGTTGGCTATCTCGCGGCGCCAGGAAAGAATGGCGTGCTTGCGAAAGAAATTATTAAGTTGCAAGGTCAGATGACCAACTCAATTCCAAGTTTTATTATGCCCGCGGTGGTGGAGGCTTTGACTAATTCCGCGGCCAGTGTGGAGACCATGCGTCAATCGTTCGCGGCGCGCGCTGCGTTGGTTCACAAGTTGCTCAGCGGCATCAAACGATTGAATGTGTGCAAATCCACTGGCGCTTTTTATTCATTCCCCGACATTCATGCATGCTTGGGTTTGAAAACTCCGAAAGGCCGCGTCATTGATTCTGCGCAAGCGTTCGCGGAGGCGTTGCTTGAGGAGACATTTGTGGCCGTGGTGCCTGGTGAAGATTTTGGAGAGTGCGCGCACGAAAATATTCGCATTAGTTTCGCTTGCTCAGAGGCGAACATTTACGAAGGGTTGGAGCGGTTGGAAAAATTCGTCAATGCACTTGCGTAAGCGCAGTGTGTTCCATTGCCGTGTTGGCGCGCGGCGTTTGTGACTCGGGCGCAACGACGAATAGCATTAATAAAAAAACTGCGTACAAACCGCTTAAAATGCCTCGAAAGACAGGCATTGAAAGACCCACATCTGACCAACTGAGTATTTCCAGAGGGGCATACATAGTGGCCGCCATGGCGATGGGAATTAAAATTGCAAGAAAGGAGGTGGCAACGCTTTGAACACCAAAGATGGATGCGCCAAGCCATGCCGCACAACCCGCGCTGATGACTAAAGGAAGAAGAATTGCGCCAACGCCGGGCGCGATCAGCGAGATGACCAGATTGAATATTGCCAGCGCGCTCCAAATGCCACACCAACTTTTCCAAGGTGCGTAGCCGCGTAGCAACATGTTCGCGGTGAGCCACGAAACTGGAACGCAAATGACGGCCAGAAAAACGTACACTAAAATTCCATACGGCGGCCAGTAGGCTGCCGCGAATTGCGCGGCCCAATTTGGTTTTACATCTGGCGCCTCGCCTTGTTGCGCAAGCAATCTTTCCGCGTAGTGTCGTCCGAACAAATCCATTCGCTCCATAATCCAAGAAGCGGCCATGACCAAAGCAATGGTTGCCAGAAGCGCAACCACCGCGGCTAGCGCGCCCTTGAAATAGTCGCGCGTGAACAAGCCGCCGCTTTCATTCTTCACTTGCTTGCGCGCAACATGGGCCCCAAATCCAACCACGCCAAGCAACGCGGCAAAGGAAAGAACAACTCCGCTTCTCGCCGGCCACGCCACGATGAATTGGCCAAAAACATCTATAAATACCGCACTATCGGAGGGAAATGCATCCGCGGGCATGGCGCACAATCCGCTCAATGCTTGCGTGGCCATGTCGCCTTCATGTTGCAACGCCGCCAAATTCACAGCGTTGAATGTGTCGGAAGAAGTGTGGTAGCGCTCAATGGCGCCAGTGCATGCAATATTAATTCCCGTTTGTCCGCGCGCCAAGAAAGCGGTGAGGTCGGTGCCATTGGGCATACGCCGATAGATCTCCACAAAGAACGAACCCATGACTGGATGTGTGATGTGCGGCGCGATGGCATTGATGAGGGCCAAGTCATTCGGACCCGTTTCAAACAGTTGCGCTGGTCCATCGCCGCCACGATTGTCAATATTAATGACCGCGCCAATGTCGTTGGCCCAAGCATGGTTCTGCGCGAAAAGTTTCGCACCCAACAAACCTGCTTCCTCTCCATCGGTCACCAAAATAATCACGGGTCGCTCTGGTGTCTCTTGTAATGTCAACTTGCGCGCCATATCAAGACACACCGCAACTCCCATGCCGTTGTCGGAACCGCCTGGCGAACCCGCCACTGAATCATGGTGCGACACCAAAAGAATGGCGGGCAATTGTTGCCGGCCTTCTTTGCGGATAAAAATATTCCGCAGCGTGACTTCGCCGCGCCCGGGAACTTTCACCGTGGCAATTTGTTCCTGCGGCGCGTATCCCAGCGATACAAAATATTCCTTCAGGCGCGCCACCGCCGCAATGTTGGCCTGACTTCCGACAGGGCGAGGCTGTTCTCCCAAAACCAAGCGCGCCGCAGTCACCGCGCGAATGGCTGAAAAGCCCGAAGAATCAGCTGCTTTTGGAGGCGTGGGTTGCAATCCTTGCCACGACACAACCCAAATGACCATCATGATCACAACGGCACATGAAATTAAAATTGGTCTTCGCGGCCAAGCAGTAACCGTTTGATCAAACACATTCAACGCGTGGGGGGCTTCGCGTGAAGTTGGGCTCACGTGGCGCCAACGGTCACAGGAACAGGCATGCCGCGCGGTTGATAGTTGGGCGCAAGTGAAATGTTAAGCGGCAATCGCTTGCCATCAGGATCGCGAGGAATATTGTCTTCATCAATAATGCGTTGAATAGCCATGATGCCTTCGATCAACATTTCGGGTCGCGGTGGGCAACCAGGCACATACACATCCACTGGAATAAATTGATCAACGCCTTGCACAACCGCGTAGGTGTCAAACACGCCGCCAGTGCTGGCGCATGCGCCCATGGAGATGACCCATTTCGGTTCCGTCATTTGCGTGTAGATGCGTTGCAATACTGGCAAGCATTTCACGCTGACTCGGCCGGCGACAATAAGCAAGTCCGCTTGGCGTGGACTGAAGCGCATCACTTCCGCGCCAAAGCGCGAAAGATCAAAGCGACTACAAGCCGTGGCCATGAGTTCAATGCCGCAGCATGCTGTGGCAAATGGCAGTGGCCACACGCTGGATCGGCGCGACCAATTCACCACCCGTTGAAGTTGCGTGGTGAGAATGCTGTCGCTTGGTAATGCTGTTTCAATGCCCATAGGTTTCTATCCTAGGGTGAGGCGGGATTTCAGACTAGTCGTGGTTGAAAATTCATTTCAGAGCCAAATCAATGCGAATTCAAAGGAATTCATTCCGTTGAACATGGCCGCAAGGTGTACAAAAAACTGATTTTGATCTAGATTTCATGTATCGCGATCTCGTCTCATTCAGTTTGTATTTGCCAGGACAGTAGCGATTGATACAGAAAATAGTGAACTTGAAAGCGATGTCTATACATACATGGATGGAAATGAAATTCATGACTTCCACGCGATTTATTTGCAACATGTTTTTTGTAGGAATTGCGCTGAGTTCTGTCCAAGCCCGCGGGGCGTTTCAAAATACCGCGCCAGTGGTCGCGGCGACGACTGAGATACATGAGCAAAGCCCCAAGCTGACCAAGGATCAAACGCCGATCACGGAATCCAACGTGTTGAAAGAAACGGCGAAGTTGCTTCCGCGATTTGCAAAAAGTGAAACCAAGCACTACGTGATTTTGTCAGACACATCACCGGAAGACGTCACGATGGTGGGAACATTGCTTGAGGTGGCATTTCAGAAATATTTAGATGTTTGCGACTCATTTGGTTGGCAACCAAGGCCATTGCGACACAAACTTGTCGCCGTGGTCTTTCGAGAGCAGACCGATTACATGGACTTTGCAATTAAAAATGACAAGGTGACAAAACTGTGGGCGGTGGGGTATTACAGTCCGTTCTTTGATCGCCTTGTGTTGTATAAATCCGAAAGCGGGGCGGATGTGCAGAAAGTGGTGCAGCAATTGAATGCGCAAGATCGCCAAGTGCAACAAGCGGAGCAAATACAACAGGCCGCTGGACGCGCCCTTCGACCAAATTCCCAACTGACCCATGCCAAAAATCAACTTGCGGCGGAGCACGATCGCATCAATGACTTGGCTGCAGGTAGTTTTGTAAGCACCGCGGTGCATGAAGCAGCGCATCAGCTCTTTTTTCATACAGATATTCAGCGAAGTGGGTCGTCGTATCCACTGTGGCTCGCGGAGGGACTTGCCACCAACTTTGAAACCGAACGCACGGATATTCAGTTTGGATATCAAATGGATAATTGGCGTCGACGCGACGCATTTAAGTTGGCATGGGAGAAAGACAGCCTTGTGCCACTTGAAATTATGTTGACACTGGAAAGATTTTCGGATGGAACGAATCCACCAGAAGCCATTGCGGACTTTTACGCGCAGTCCTACGTATTCACAAATTGGTTGATGCGTGAGCGTCCAACGGAGTTGCGCTTATATCTGGAATCCCTTCTTGACGGCTCATTTGCGATCGCAGATCAGCGCAAGAAAAAATTTGAGAACATCTTTGGTCCCATTGCGCGCTTGGAGCGAAGTTGGGCGCGTTATGAGGGACAACGAAACAAGGAATTTCTTTCCTGCGCAAATTGCAAGCGAGTGTTGGCGAAATTACCCAAGACCTCAAAGCCAACACCTGATCTATCAGCGAAGCCCGCGGGATCGCAAGAGACTGTGTCCGGAAATGCAACAGTTCCAGTGAATCCAGTCGCGCCCGTTGCCGGCAAGCCACTTACGCAACCAGAGACTCAATCAACGCCCGCGCCGCCGAAATATTAACTATTTCGATAGCATGAATTCATGATGACATTTCGAAGTAGATTCGCGGTGATTGGACTTATTGTTGTGCTGGGATTTGTGGCGCTTTTTTGGGTCGGGCACATCAATATTTCAAAGGTCATGGTCAATGGCCCCATTTATCAAATGCTCGCTCGCGATAAGGATCTTATTAGTGAAATTCTTCCGCCGACTGAATTTATTATTGAGCCTTACTTGGTGGTTTATCAAATCAACGGAGCAAAAACCAGCCAAGATTTAATTGAACTTTCCAAAGAACTTCAAGAATTGGAAAAGAAATACCGTGAAAGCCATGCCGCATGGGCCCAAAAGCTTTCACTCAATGCGCCTGGAAATGAAGGGGTTATCGCGCGTGAGTTGCTGCAAGAATCCTATCGCTCAGCTGAAAGTTTTTTTCAAATTATCCATGGTGAGTGGAAGACCGCGATTGATCGCGGTGACTACGCCGCGGCATCAACTATTACGTCGGACCAACTCAATCCACTATTTGACGCGCATCGCAAGTCTATTCTGAAGGCCTTGGCGGCCGCAGAAACTCAGGTGGTGAGTCATGAAAAAGAGGCGCGTGAAACGCTGGACCAAGGAAGGTTGATCGGAATTCTTGTGGCTCTTGTCGTTCTTGCGTTGGTGGCAATTATTGGGTCGGTTATTCTTCGAAGCGTCTTGCAGTCTCTTGCTG
>Ga0209086_10004109_pt1 | contig 10883 bp, 6 predicted proteins | sample M_130207_XF_Meta_FD_187312 | JGI IMG/M metagenome (GOLD analysis project Ga0209086, IMG submission 187312) | Freshwater microbial communities from Lake Montjoie, Canada to study carbon cycling - M_130207_XF_MetaG (SPAdes) (version 2) | ecosystem: Environmental > Aquatic > Freshwater > Lake...
TGACCAACGTGGTGACAATCACTTCGGAACTCTGCGCAATTCGCGGCAAATACTCCGGCATCTCCGACGTGAGTACGCACCCGTTGGGACACGACGCCCGTGACAAGGAATTGGACCTGCCTGGCTGGGAAGTTCTCGCGCTGACACGACGGCACATGGCAGAACGGACCGCCGTGCTGCTCGAGAAACTGAAGAACACGCCCGAGGATTCCGGCACGATGCTCGACAATACGCTCGTCGTATTCATGAGCGACAGTGCCGAGACCCAGCACAGCGGGGCGAACAACTGGCCGTTCGTGCTTCTGGGTAATCTGGGCGGCCACATCCGCACCAACCAGCTCGTGCTTTATCCGATGCACGAACATACGCTCGGCATCATAAAATGCGGGCAGGGTGACCCGAAGACAAAAGACCTGAAGAAAGGGGTCGGCGGCATAGGCCTTTCCTCGAACCCAACGATCAACACGTTCTACAACACGCTCTTGCACGCCGTGGGCGACCCGCGGCGGCACTTTAACCTGATCGGCGCGGATAAAGAGAATCCAACGCTTGCCGGACCGCTCAAGGAGTTGCTGGTTGCTTAACTTCGGTAACAATCCAAACAGAAGATGCGCATGATTATTATAAGATTCGCTTGGTTAAGTCTGGTCCTGTGTGTGATGGCGGGAGCGGCCGGTGCGGACGATGCAAAGCCGCAGCCGACGGCCAAGGACGCGCCGTCGGGGGTGCGTTACGTTTATAAGACGAACGGGACAGTGATCAGCTATTTCGATGCGATCGCGAAATCGGCGGGCATTTCTGGACACAAGAATCTTGGCTCCGGGAAGGATCTGGATCAGCCGCTTGCGATCGATTCAGGCAGGAAGAAACTCGAAGACACCCCTCGGACCCTGATGAAAAAAGGGGAGGTCGATGTTTGGCTAACCACCGATGCGGCCTGGTCCTCAAAGCCCGATCTCAAGGAGTTTGGGACGGCTGGCTTGGCCGGGAATCCCAATTTCCGTCTGTACCAGCAGGCAAGATTTCTCGTCGAAAAAGTCGAGGAACGGGACAATAGCAAGATCGCCGATGTGCAAGCTGCTCTCGACAAGCAGCGCAAGAGGCTCGAAGTCCGCGTTGACGCAATCAACAAGGAAATCGGCAAACCGGTTGTTTTCATCGTTCCAGTCGGCGACGCCATCGTGAAGTTGAGGGAAATGGTCGTTGACGGCAAATTCCCTGGCGTGACGAAGCAGTCCGAATTGTTCATGTCAGGTTATAAGGGGGCACTTCACGCAGAGAAGCATGTGAATCTGCTGACGGCATATTGCAACTACGCGGCGATCTACCAGAAGTCGCCAGTTGGTTTGAAACTGGAAATGAAGGACATCACCGAGGAGCAACACGCAATTCTGCAGAAACTGGCCTGGGAGACGGTGTCGAAGTATCCGTATGCCTTACTCAAAAACTAACCCTCCTCACTCCCCGACGCCGACCCGCATTCTGACCGCTTCCGGTGCGGCGGGCGCAAAAGCAAATTCCAGCGTGATCTCCTTGAAATACCCCCTGTGGATAACAGCCTCGCTCGGCTTGCTGGTAGTTACCCAAACCGCAATAGCCGCCGATCCGGTGGATGCGAAGTTCGTCCGCACGTTCTTCGCCACGCATTGCGTCCGCTGCCACGGTGAAAAGAAGCAGAGCGGGCACTTGCGGCTGGACACGCTCGCCTTCAACTTTGCCGATCGGACCATCGGCGAGAAATGGGGGGAAGTGCTCACCCAGGTCAATGGCGGAGACATGCCGCCCAAGAAGGAGCAGCATCGGCCGTCCGCGGTGGAGAATGCAGGTGTCGTCGAGTGGATTGCCACCGAACTCAAGAAGGGCGAAACAGCACGGATGGCCGCGAGGGGGCCAGTGGCTCATTTTCGACTCAGTCGCAACGAATACGGTAACATCGTCCACGACCTGCTCGGCATCCGCTTTGACGTCGATCAGCCCGGTCTCTTCAACGAGGACGCGAGATGGCGCGGTTTCGAGAATATTGGCTCCGTGCTGACTCTTTCACCATCGCACATCGAGAAGTATTTCAATGCGGCCGAGGCGGTCGTGTCGATTGCCGTCCCGGAAAAGGTAGCGCCGCCGGCCATCACTCGCCAGAACGCCACTAAGCTCGCAGGTGGGGCCAAGAACCGGCTGGTCGAACGCAGTGGCCAAGTGCGACATCTGGCCTTCATGGGGAGCGCTCGCAAGATTTATTCGAACGGCGTCAATGGAAATGAGGTCAAGGTGCGGATGCAGGTCAGCGCATTGGTGCCTGCCGGTGGAGCGGCGCCGCGTCTGACCTTCTATGCGGACAATCAGCCCCAGCCGATCTTCGATCGTGAGATACTCTCTCCCGAGGACAAGCCGATCGTGGTGGAGTTCGACGCCGCCGTTGTTGGGATCACCATGCGAGTGCATGGCACGAGCCGGCTCGATCAGAAAAATCCACAGCCGTTTGACGACGAGGGGAAGCCGAAAGAGCCGTTATTGTTGATCGACTGGATCGAAACGGAAGCGCCCTACGTCACGGAGGAAGGGAAGAAGAAACGGGAAAGTCTCGTTCCAGTTGACCCGGAGAATCCCGCGGAGGTTCGCAAGACACTCCACCGCTTCACCGAGCGTGCCTGGCGCAGACCCGTGACGGACGCCGAGATCGCTGACTACGTTAAGTTAATTGAGAGCGAAAAAAAGGCCGGTGAATCGTTCCGCTCCGCCTATCGGGCCGCCTTGACCTCGATTCTCGGGTCGAGAAACTTCATCTTCATTCAGGAGGGGGCCGCCAAGGAACGCCGCGAACGAATCAACGACTGGGAACTGGCGAGCCGACTGTCCTTTTTCCTCTGGGGCTCGATGCCGGACGACGAATTGTCCACCGCCGCGCGAGCCGGCGAGTTACGCAAACCGGAGGTGCTGCGGAAGCAGTTTGCCCGGTTGCTGGCCGACCCGAAAAGTGGCCGTTTCACCAAGGCCTTCCCCCGACAGTGGCTGCAATTGCAAAACGTTGGCATGTTTCCACCCGACAAGAAGCTCTATCCGGAATACGACCGGCATCTGGAAGCGAGCATGATCCAGGAGACGACCGATTTCTTTGCCGAGGTATTTCGCGAGAATCTGCCGATCCGCGAATTTCTCACGTCCGACTGGACCATGATGAACCCGCGCCTGGCAACCCATTATGGGATGTCGGCAGAAGGCCAAGATTTCGTGCGTGTGAAACTGCGTCCCGAGGATCATCGCGGCGGGCTGCTCACGCAAGCGGCGATTCTCACACTGACTTCGGACGGAACCAGGCACCGCCCCATCAACCGCGGCGTCTGGATTGCAGAGGTGATGTTGGGAGCCACGATTCCGCCGCCGCCCCCCAATGTCGAGCCGCTCAACCTCACGCGTCCGGATGCAAGCAAATCCACACTCCGCATGCAACTTGACGCCCATGCGACGACCGCCTCTTGTCTCGCCTGCCATTCAAAGATCGATCCCCTCGGTTTCGCATTTGAAGCTTACGATGCGATCGGTCGCTGGCGGGCGGTGGATCGTCCCTCCAATTTCAGAGAGCCGGCTGGCAAGGTGAAAGAGCCACAGTTTCCCGTCAATGCCTCCGGCGTATTGACCGATGGCCGAAAGTTTAACGGCGCGGAGGAGTTCAAGCGGCTCATGGTCGAAGATCTCGACCGCTTCGCCGAGACGCTCGTCAAGAACCTGGCCACGTTCGCCCTTCGCCGCGCGATGACCTTTGATGACGAAGCGGAGATCAAGAAGATCGCCGCCGCCAGCCGCAGCGATCAGTATCGACTCAGAACCGTCCTTGCCAACCTGGTAACCTCGGATCTATTTCAGAAACGGTAATTCACACAAACGATCAAAACCATGCATATTCTCCGCACTACACCCCGCCTGAATCGTCGCGATGTCCTCAAGGGTATCGGCGTGTCACTGGCCCTGCCGTTTCTCGACTGCATGTTGCCGGCTCACTCGTCGGCTGCTACCGAAGCGGTGAAGCCGCGCCGGAGCATCTTCATCTGCCTGCCCGATGGCGTTCACGTCCGCGCCTGGCAGATCACCGAGGCGGGGCCGAAATACAATTTGTCGCGCTCGCTCGCACCTCTGGAAAAGCACCGCGCCCTGATCACGCCCATCAGTGGGCTTCATCTCGCTACGCCTAGGGCCGGTCATTGTCAGTCATGTTTCCTCAGAGGGGCGGAAAGGGACCCAGGAACGGGATCGATTTCTGTGGATCAGGTCATCGCCGAGAAAACGGCAGCCTATACCCGGTTCCCTTCGCTAGAAATCGGTGGCAATCAACTGGCGACCAACGCCAATGGCATTTCTCTTCCCATCGAACGCGATCCGGAGAGCATCTTTCAGCGATTTTTCGTGGGGCCGAAGGATGGAATCGCCAAACAGCGCCGCAGTTTGAACCGCCGCGGCAGCATGGTCGATGCGGTTCTCGAGGATGCCCGTTCGCTCAACAGCCAGTTGGGAAATGATGATCGCGGCCGATTGCAAGATTACATCGCGGCAGTTCGCGAAGTGGAGGTCCGCCTGGAGCGGGCGAACGCGTGGCTCGACAAGCCGTTGCCAAAGCTGGAGCCCGCTCAGGAGGCACGTGTAAACAGGAAGCCGAGTGCGGCTGGCGGATTTGGCGAATACCTGCGCATCACGTATGACCTCATCGCGCTGGCATTCCAAGCCGACCTCACCCGGGTGGTCACGTTCAGTACCGGCCAGGAGAACACGGGTTCCGTCTCCCCGGAGATTGGCATCACGATGGGACGGCACGCGCTGTCGCACAGACAGAACGAGGACTTGGTGAAGAGCGACATTTACAATATCGAACAGTTCAGTTACTTCCTCGATCGACTCGTGGAACTCCGCGATGGCAATGGCCCTCTCATCGATTCGACGATGGCTCTCATTGGCAGTCAGATGTCAAATGGAAGCAAGCACGTGACGGCCAATCTGCCTTTCGTACTCGCGGGAGGCAAGGGGCTCGGGCTCAAACATGGAAGTCACGTTGACTTTAACGCTGCCGGGAAGCCGGATGGCTTTAAATACAACATGGAGCACGAGGCCTTCGATTCCGTTTGCACCCGTCCCGTGAACCAGCGTGCCCGCCACAGCAACCTGCTCCTCACCATGGCCCAGAAGATGGGCGTCGAACGCGAAAAGTTCGGCGACAGCACTGGAGTGATCTCGGAGGTAATGTAATGAGGAGAGATTCTCAATCGGTTGTCGCGATGTTTCTATTGTTGAAAAAGAAAATCGGCTAGCTTCAACGCCTTTCGGATATTCACGGAAAGTTGCTCTGAACTACAAACTCGCAATCACGGCGGCCCTCGGACTGGCTTTCTGCGTCCAGTCGCGCGCGGCCGCTGCCACAGAGGATGAGTTTCTGCGCGCCTTTCTCAAGTCGCAGTGCACCAGTTGTCACGGCAAGAAGAACCCGGTGGACCTGCGTGTGATCTCGTCGATCAAAGAACTGCAGGAGAATCCGGCGCTGCTCTCCAAAGTATTGCGAGTGGTTCGCGACCGCGAAATGCCGCCGCCCGACGAGGCCGAACTCGCGGACAAAGATCGCCGGGCGTTTCTCACACGTCTGGAAGAATGGCTGACCGTAAGCTTGCGCGAACATGCCGCTCCGCCGCGTACGCCGCTGCGGCGAATGAATCGGTTTCAGTACGCCAATGCGGTAAGTGATTTGCTCGAACTGAAGGGTCCGCTGTATTGGCTGCCTGAAGCCATCATGAGCGATCAATCGAACTATTTTCAGCCGCAGACCGGCCAGATGCCGAAGGAAGTCAAGGTCCACAATCGCGCCATGGGCCGTATTTGGCATTTCGGGTCCAAACAAGTGCGCGATCTCCGTACTCAACCAACGGTGCCCCCGCTGTCGGATGTGCTTCCGCCCGGGGAAAAATTCCCGTTCCCGCAGGATCCCAGAGCCAGCAATGGCTTCGACAATCAAGCCAATCTGCTGTCCATGTCGCCACCGCTGATGGAATTGCTCTCCGAGCGAGGGCGAGCGATTTTTCAAAGCGAGGATTTGGGGCCGAAAACCTGCGGTGCGTGGGATAAGTACTTCGCCGCACCGCCGGCGGAGACAACCTCCGTCGATTCGATTCTGCGGAAAAGGATCGAGGCGTTTTTGACGTCCGCGTTTCGTCAGCCAGTCGATGCAGATACGCTCGATCGGTACGCCGTTTTTGCGAGCAAACGGCTCAAGGCGGGAGACGACTTCACGTCGGTGATGAAGGCTGTCGCCACCGCGGCGATCACGTCGCCTCGGTTCCTCTACCTCGGCGAGCGCAAGACGAGCGGCAAACGGCCCGAGCCATTGACCGGCGTCGAACTCGCGTCGCGGATGTCGTTCTTTCTCTGGTCCAGCGGTCCGGATGACGAACTCCTCTCCGCGGCGATCGGGGGACAACTGGCCGACGACAAGACGATTGCCGTGCAAGTCGATCGCATGATGAACAGCGTTCGCATGAAGCGCTTCTGCGACGCCTTTGCCTCGCAATGGTTGCGGATTGAAAGCTTGATCGATTCCAAACCAGATGGTGCCAAGTTCAAGGATTTTTACAAGTTCGGCGAATCGGTGAGTCCCGGGACCGACCACGGCCTCGGCAAACTCGCCAGCAACCATTTCATGATGGAGCCGCTGCTCGTTTTCGAGACGGTGTTCATCGAGAACCGCGGCATTGACCAGTTTATCCATTCAGACTTCAGTTATCGCAGTCAGCCATTGGCCAAGTTCCTGGCGGGCCAGGATCCAGGCCATGATCCCGGCTCGCGGGCAGTGGCGTTCACTCGCGTGCCCATTGCCAGCAAGCGTGAGGGGGGCGTTCTCCTGACCGCCGCGGTGATGACGATGACTTCGGGTGCGCGTGACACCAAGCCGATTTCGCGCGGCAAGTGGATCGTCGAAACGCTGTTCAACAACCCTCCCCCGCCGCCTCCCCCCGATGTTCCCGATCTGAGCGAGGCGGAACCGGACAAGGAGAAACTGAAGAAGCTGACGCTCCGCGAGCAATTCGCGCTGCATCGCACGAAAGCGAGTTGCGCGTCGTGTCATTCCAAGATCGACCCGTTCGGGTTCGCGCTCGAGAACTACGATCCGGTCGGACGCTGGCGCGACGAGGACGCGAACGGTCAACCGATCGACGCTAGCGGGGTGCTTTTCAATCGCGTTCCCTTCCAATCAATCGAGCAATTCGTCGACGGGTTGCTCTCGGAAAAAGAGCGTTTCGCTCGCGGTTTTGTCGGCCATCTGTTAAGGTATGCCTTATGCCGCGAACTCGGCCCGACCGATCAACCCGCGATCGAGCGCATTGTGTCCGCCGCCGCGGCGAACGGTTTTCTGCTTCGTGACATCATGAAGCAGGTCGTTCTCAGTGAGCCGTTCCGCATGAAGTTTAACCCTCAGTGAACAAGTTGATCCGATCGATATTTCGTCATGATTGACAAGGGAAAGAGCAAGTAATACCAAAACCAGTTGAAAACGGGACGATATAAGCAAGAGTAAGCGATGCCCAAACGATTTCGACTTGGAAGACCTGAACTGGCGGAGGAACTGGAGGTGCTGAGCCGGACGCGGCACAAGCCCCGCGAACAGGAGCGGCTGACCGCAGTGCGCATGGGCATGAGCGGGGAGTTCACCCTCGGACAGATCGCGGTGGCGTGCGGGCGGGCGCGTTCGGCGGTGGGCGAGTGGATGCGGGTGGCCCGCACGGAGGGCCTAGAGGTCCTGCTGGGGCGGCATCAGGGGCGGGGCCGTGAGGGCGCGCTCTCGCCCAAGGCCCTCAAGGAGCTGCGCAAGGGCTTGGTGCGCGGGCGCTGGGCGCGGCTGCGCGACATCCGGGCGTGGCTGGCGGAGCGCCACGGGGTGCGCATGGGCATCGGCGGCGTGGCCTATCACGTGGGAAAACGCGGCGGAGTCCGGCGGGTGCCGCGCCGGACTCATCAACGCCGCAGGCACGCAGAAAGTGAGGAGTTCAAACGCGTGCTGGCGCGGCGGCTCCTGCTTTTGGCACTGCCCCGGGAGCGCCCGGTGCGGGTGTGGTTTGTCGACGAACACCGCTACGGGCTGATCGCCCACCAGCGCAAGCATTGGGGGCTGCGGCGCTGCCGCACGCACGCGGCCTATCGCACGCGTTACGAGTGGGGCTACCTGGCCACGGCGCTCGAGGGCGGCGGCGCGGGGCGGGCGGTGCAGATGTTTTTGAATGGAGTCAGCCAGGAGGTGACGGCGGCCTTTTATGCGCAGGTGCGTGCGGCCGAGCCCGAGGCGCAGCACATCATCATCGCCGACCAGGCCGGCTTTCATCTGCCCCCGGGCCATGCGCTGCTGCCGCCGGGGGTGAGCGTGGTGCCCCTGCCGCCCTACAGCCCGGAACTCAACCCGGCGGAGCATGTGGGGCAGCTGCTGCGCACGGCCACGGCCAACCGGGTCTTTGCCACCCTGCCGGATATGGAGCGTGCGATCGAAAAGGAGATGGCTCCGCTGTGGACCGAACCGGCCCGCGTCCGTTCCCTGGTCGGAGACAACGCCGTCCATGCCCAAGTAAACGCTTCCTCCAAAAACATAACGTCCTGTTTTTAACTTGAACTGGTATAAGAGTGGCGGGTTGAGACCGAAGGGAGCCACGGAGTAGCCAAGGGAGGCACCCGGAAAAGGGAAGAACCGTTGATGGAAAACGCAGAGATGACACTCGGTGATGCTCAATGCCATCTCGACGGTCTTCCTCTTGGCCACTGCCTCGCTCGTCTGTGCAGTCGGGCGCATTCGGCAAATCAATCGGTGATCGCTGCCTTCGCTTTCAAAGCCATCCAGAGACTCGCCACCTTGGACGTTTTGTCCGGCGTTGGCGGTTCCCCGGTGGCATTTTCAAGCCGGGTCTGATTTCCCGGCATGACGGGAGCTATTTTGCCGCTGGAGCGTTGCAAGCCACGCGCAAACCAAAGTAGCTGCGGGCAAGGCCGGGGGAGGCCAAGGTTGCTTCCCGTCCGCGGAAAGCGGCCTGGCAGCGCCTCGGGATGTCCCCGAACCCCCCGCCTTTCGTCACCCGAAATTCGCCTTCCTTGTTGAGCGGATCATCCTTCGGGCCGGTTTGAGCAAAGAGTTTGTCATACGCATCCTCGCAAGCTTGGTAGAGGTTTCCATGCATGTCATGCAACCCCCAGGGATTCGGCGGGTATGCATCCACCGGGGAAGGCTTGCCGATGCCGCTGCCCACGAAATTCATCTTCTTCGGATCGGGTTCGTTGCCATACCAGAATTTCGTCTTCGTCCCAGCACGGCAGCTGTACTCCCTCTCCGCATCCGTGGGCAACCGGTAGGTTCGCCCGGCACGCTGCTCCTCCGGGTCGGCGTTCAGCTTCTTGACGAACTCCTGGGCGGTGTTCCACGAAATTGAATCCACCGGCGATTTTGTCTCGTCGCCATCCTTGTGGCTCGAAGGGTTCCTGCCCATCACCTTCGTATATTGCGCCTGGGTGACGAGCATCGCCTGCATGTAGAACGGCTTGGTGATGCGGACCTGGTGCGGCTTGTTATTCTCCCACTCGTCGTCGCCCATCATGAACTCCCCGGCCGGGATCAGCACGAATTTCATGCCGAGGGAGTTGGTGAACTCCTTCAGCGCCGGCGTCTTCGTCTCCTCCGGCTTTGACTGCGACAGGGCCGGGCGGGCGGTCGCGATCAAGAACAGTATCAAAACGCCACACGCCCGTGTCGCCGCCTGCATGAACCGCCTCGCGGGGAAACTTCCGCCGATCCCTGCGCGGACATTTTCGACTGTCTCGAAACCGGCATTGCGCCCACCGCGCCGCGGAAGCACGGGATGAGGGTTGTCGCCGCCGCGCGAAGGAGTCTGTATTGAGGGATGGAGCTGGGTGTTCATAGGTTTGATTTTGGAAGCGGAATTGGATTGCCTGGGAAACGCCTGCTGGAGCAGGCGGGGCGGTCGGATGGCTGCCGCTCGCTTGGAAGCGCACCACCTTGGACGCTGGTCTCGTTATGTGGGATCGAGTCCGGCAGGCAAGCGGATTATGCGGTGTGGGGCGGGATTCAAACCAGAGGCAGTTGACAGGGCTACCGAGGGAAACGCCTCGAACATGTTGCCACTTGATGCCGAAAAAGCCGTTCCAATTCGATTCGGAGCCTGCCTTCGCAGCCGGGGCCGCGGGCGTGCCTTCCGCCCGGAGGGAATGAATGGGCCTCCCGACTGCCGTGAACGCGGCGAGCGCCGCGGTGGATCGGAGAAACGCATGGCGGGCGGGGGTATGTCGCTGCACGGGGATGGGGAGCGTGGTTGTGAAGTCGCGTGCCTGCCGGATGTTGAGGCGCGGGGTAGCTTCGCCGCGGACGATACGCCCGCCGCGAGTCTGCGAACCTCGTTGTGGCGGTTGCCGGTCCGGTGATTGGAAAGGCAACTTGCGGCCGGATTGGCGTCCGGGCGTGGGGATCCTATTTCCAGTAAGCTGGCAGCGTGGACTTGGTTTCGCGGAGGATGTCGATGATGGCCTGACGGTCGCCTTCGCTGAGATGCTCGAAGGCGGCTTCACCCGATTTCGCGTGCAGGATATCCCAAAGCCGGCGATAGATGCACTCGAGCGCCGCCTCGGGCAGGGTGTCGAACATCTCGCTGTAAATCATGTAGCTGCATGGATACTTGAAGAGCCGGCGTTCCAGGTCGAACTCACGCAGCGAGCGCCCTTTCGGGTCCCTCGGTCCGCGCGCCGCAAATTCCCCGGCAAAAGGTGTCGTTCCTTTCACAGGATCCGTCAGCGGTGTTTCCCCCGAGAACAGCAGATATCTGACCGCGGGTTCACAGGCGTCGCGGATTCGCCGCTCCGTCTCCGCG
>Ga0209086_10004111_pt1 | contig 10879 bp, 8 predicted proteins | sample M_130207_XF_Meta_FD_187312 | JGI IMG/M metagenome (GOLD analysis project Ga0209086, IMG submission 187312) | Freshwater microbial communities from Lake Montjoie, Canada to study carbon cycling - M_130207_XF_MetaG (SPAdes) (version 2) | ecosystem: Environmental > Aquatic > Freshwater > Lake...
ACCAAAGTGGGAGTGTCGCTCGTGAGCTCAAGGGCCATGGCATTGATTGTGAAGTCACGGCGTGACAAGTCGATTTCGATTTCGTCGGCGTACTCAACGTCGGGCTTGCGAGTGTCGGGGTGATAAGCCTCGGCGCGGTGCGTCGTAATTTCGTAGACGCGGTCGCCCTTTCGCGCTCCGATGGTGCCGAACTTTTCGCCTTGGGTCCAAACCGCATCGGCCCAACCGCTCAGCAGGCGTTTTGTTTCATCCGGTCGAGCGTTGGTGGTCGCGTCAAAGTCAATTTCAGTACTGGCATGCCCGCCTAATAGATCGCGGACCGTTCCTCCCACTAGGTACAGCCGTTTGCCAGCTGCTCGGAAAAGAGCACTGACATCAGATAGCTCGGCGAGCACAGGGGCAAAACGATCGGGCACCACGGGCGTCAGGCTATGAGGTGGGCTCGGTACTTGGCGGATACTTTCACGCAACATTTAGTAGACGATGGCCTAGTAGCCGTCTAGTCTTACGTTGCAATTGCATCGTGTGAGTAGACAGCCACTGGGCGATGCCTAACCTTGAGGAGAAGTCATGTCCCCATCCGTTCAGTTCAATCGCCGAACCTTGTTGGCTGGCACTGGCGTCAGTGCCCTTGCCATGTTGATCGCTGCGTGTGGTGGTGACAATAAAGGTATGGCTGGAAATGGCTCGGGCGTTTCGGGTTCATTGAAAGAAATTGACCTCTTGACCGTGGCTTTCCCCTCGTCGCTGTCCAATCTGTATCCCGGCCAAGAAGCCGGCAACTTCAACTACTACGTGGCATGCCTCGTTGGCGAAGGCCTCGTCGCCCCCGACGGAACCGGCAAATTGGTTCCGGCATTGGCCTCTAAGTGGGAGCAGACCTCGCCAACAACCTACGTCTACACCTTGCGTGACGGCGCCAAGTTCAGTGATGGAGTCCCCGTCACCCCCGAGGACATCGTCTACTCAGTGGGCATCTCGAAGGACGAAGAAAAGTCCCCTAACATCGCTTACTACTGGGCCAACGTGGACAAGGCCGAAAAGACCGGCGACAACGAAGTCACCATCACTTTGGCTTCACCTGATGTGGCCTTCGAATGGGGCCCATGTGCCGCCAACGCTTTGTGGATCACTTCACAGGCATACGTCGAAGGCAACGGTGGCGAAATGGGAACTCCCAAGGCCCTGTTGTACGGCACCGGCCCCTACAAGGTCACCAAGTTCGAGCCAGACACCATGGTTGAACTTGAGCGCGTCGACACGTGGTGGGGCGGAGTTCCACCAGTCAAGACCGTGCGCATTGAGTTCATCACCGAAGAAGCAACCCGAGTGTTGGCTCGTAAGTCGGGCGACATCGACTTGGCGATCAGCATTTCGCTCGATCAGCTCGGTCAGTGGGAAAACGCCGCTGACACATCTGTGTTGTTCGCTCCCGACCGCAGTTACGCCGGTATCGACTTCAACACCGCAGTTGAACCCTTTGATGACATCCATGTTCGCCGCGCCATTGCCTACGCCTGCGACCGTGCGACTGTCGTCGAAAAATTGCTCGTTGGTCATGGTGAGCCCGCAACTGCACTCATCACACCTGATCAGATTTCATCGGTGCTCGGACTCGATGGTGCTCGTCAAGCACTCAAAGGTGTTCTTGACCTTCCGTTCGATCTTGATAAAGCCAAAGCAGAACTCGCACTTTCAAAAGTGCCTGATGGGTTCTCCACCAAAGTTGGTGTCTCATCGAGTGCTCCACAGATCAGTCAGTTCTTCCAGTCGCTCGCCGAAACCGTCAAGCCCCTTGGTATTGACATTCAGGTTGAAGAGATGCCCGTTGAACAGTGGTATGACACCATTGGTTCAGCCGATTGGGGCTTGGCATACATGTGGTACTTCAACGCCACTGGTGACCCGGCTGAAATGTCTTCGTGGTTCTTCGGTGAAGGTAACCCGGCTTCATACAGCAATGACGCCGTCACCAAACTGATGGCTCAGGCAAAAGAAGAGACCGATCCCGCCAAGCGCGTTGAGATTTTGATTGAAGCACAAAAGACTGCACTCGCAGACATCCCGTATGTTCCTTTGTGGTGGGGCGAAGCCGCGACGGCTATCAATAGCAAGTACACCATTGAGGACTTTGGTTCGTACTCACTGTTGTCGCCGTGGACACCGCGCATTCTCACCGTCGATTGACCCAACTCATTTCCCGTGGTTCGCTGACGCGATTCATCATTGTCCGCCTTGCGGCCACGGGTTTGTTGTTGTTGGTGCTGTCGTTCGTCGTTTTTGCTCTTTTACACCTCACGCCTGGGGACCCGGCGCGCAATCTTGTCGGTGTTCGAAATGTAACTCCCGAATTGTTGCAATCAATTCGCGATAAGTATCACCTCAATGATCCGTTCATAAGTCAATATCTGCGTTGGCTTGGAAATGTCTTGCATGGAGATTTTGGTGAATCAATTCGTAATAACACGACGGTGACAACGTTGTTGGCCGATCGAGTCATGCTCACTTTGCAACTTTCTTCGTTGTCATTTGTGTTGACGGTCGTCCTTGCCGTTCCACTAGGAATTGCCGCCGCATGGCGAACCGGTTCGGTACTTGATCGTTCAATAAGCGCAGCATCAATTGTTGGTGTCGGAGCACCAACATATGCCGTTGGCTTGTTGTTGCTTTATATCTTTGGCTTATGGTTCAACATCTTTCCTGTATACGGCAGCGGCGATGGAGGCTTTGATCGTTGGTGGCATTTGGTTTTACCGGCAATCACATTGGCAAGCGGACTTGCGGCAATGGTTTTCAAATTGACTCGTACCGCAGTCGTTGCAGAACTCAATCAGGACTACGTGGTCTTTGCCCAAAGCCGCGGTTTGACTCATCGTCAAATACGGTCGCTTGTTTTGCGCAATGCCATGATTCCGGTTGCCACAAGTTTGGGTTTGGTCTTCGCATTTTTGTTCGGTGGAACAATTCTGGTTGAAGTTACATTTGCCCTTCAGGGAATCGGTTCATTGCTTGCTGGTTCGGTGACATTTAAAGATCTTCCTGTTGTACAAGCAATCACCTTGCTGACGGCAACGTTTATTGCACTCACTGCTTTGTCCGTCGATATTTTGTACTACGTGGTAGATCCTCGAGTTCGTAAACGAGGCAAGCAATGAAACTCCGAGTGACCCGCAAGCCAGTCGTTCCTATTGTGACGGGTATTCCGCTAGCAATCATTGCAATTTTCGTCATCGCATCAAGGTGGATCGTGCCGAACGCGACGCGTCAAGACATCATGACCGGAGTAACTTCACCAGGAACTGCTGGCCATCTCTTCGGCACCGACCAACTCGGTCGTGACATTGGCCAACTTGCTATCGCTGGTGCTAGCTCTGCCGTCGTCGGACCAATCGTTATCGCACTTGGTTCGATGATGATCGGAATTTTGCTCGGCACCTTCGCTGGATACATGGGCGGTTGGCTCGACTTGCTGCTGTCTAAGTACGCCGACTTGCTACTCGCGCTACCGACAACACTCGTCGCACTTGTTGTCACTGGTCTTGTTGATGGTGGTTATTGGGTCACTGTTTTGGTACTCATCATGTTGTTCTCACCAACCGATATTCGGATGGTGCGCGGATCAGTCATTGCTCAAACAGGCCGACCATATATTGAGTCCGCAAAAGTTTTGGGTCTCGGTCGATTGCGCATCATGTTTAGACACATCTTGCCCAATGTTTTACCGGTGGCTTTTTCAACGATGTTGCTCAATGTTGCCTTTGCCTTGGTTTCAATGTCGGCCTTGTCATTCCTCGGACTTGGGGTCGGCCCTGGTGTTCCCGACTGGGGACGTCAACTCAGTGACAGCCGCGATCTTCTTGATCGCAACTGGGGCTCACTTGTACTTCCGGCAATGTTGATCATTATCACTGCTGCCGCGATCAACCTCTTAGGCGACTGGTTACAAGAACGCTATGAAGAAAGTTCGGTGGCTCGATGAACCGTGGGCTTTCTCTCCACAACTTGGTAGTCACAGGTCCGGCCGGACTCATCGTGACACGTATGGATCTCCAAGTTGAACCAGGACAAACAGTTGCCTTAGTTGGTGAGTCTGGTTCGGGTAAGTCGATGACGGCAAAAGCAATGACTGGCTTGCTACCACGGGGAGTCACTGCCACTGGAAGTCTTCAACTTGATGACATCACTATTGATCTCGCACTTGGACCACAAGCACTCTCTGGTTTACGCGGTCAACACATCAGCCTGTTATTACAAAACCCATTTACAAGTTTGAGCCCAGTTCATCGTTGCGGTGAGCAAATCACCGCAGCTCTCTCCCACGATTTACGTCGATCAAAGGACGAAATTCGTCGCCGACTTGATGAAGTTGATCTTCCCGAACGCGTGGCCCGACAATATCCCTTCGAATTGTCGGGAGGAATGCGGCAACGTGTTGCCCTTGCGGCAAGTTTGGCAAGCAACCCACAGATCTTGATCGGCGATGAACCAACGACCGCCCTTGATGTCACCACTCAACGAGAAATGCTTGATCTTCTTGAACGTATTCAACGAGAACGCGACATGGCACTGCTCTTGATTACTCACGATCTGGGTGTCGCACGCGAAAGAGCCGACAAGATCTTGGTGATGTACGCCGGCCGACTCGTTGAGTCGGGTGATGGCGCCGATGTTTTCACACATGCTCAGCACCCGTACACCGCTGGTTTACGTGACAGTGATCCACCACTCGAACATCGTCTTGTCGAATTGCCGGCAATTGCTGGCTCAGTTCCGAGACCATGGGAAGTAGAAGTTGGCTGTGTTTTTGCACCTCGTTGCGATCGTGCCGATGATCGATGTCGTACCGATGCCCCCGAGTTCGTTGGAACGACGTCACAAGTAGCTTGCTGGAAACCCATCTCGGTCACTGATGCACGTCGACCAATTCAGATTGCCACCGATGTCCAAGCGCAAAACACCGACAACGATCTCGTTGTCATAAGGGGCTTAAGCAAACGATTCTCTTCATCTGCACCGCTGGCTTTAGACAGCGTTGATATTTCTATTCGTTCAGGCGAAGCCGTTGGAATCGTTGGAGAGTCCGGATCGGGCAAAACAACTTTGGCACGTTGCCTCATCGGGCTCGAAAGTTTTGATTCAGGAAACATTGAATGGTCAATCAACACGCCGATGGCTCAACGTGCTCAAATCGTTTTTCAAGACCCCACATCCGCCCTAAATCCAGCAATGACAATCGGTGCAACCTTGACAGAGGCTCTGCGAGCTAGTCAACGAACCAAGGCTGAAGTCGTCTCATTGCTTCGACTAGTCGGACTGCCAGCAGAATATGCCAATCGTCGTCCCAACGGGTTATCGGGCGGCGAACAACAACGTGTCGCGATTGCTCGAGCTGTAGCACCACGACCAAAGTTATTGATCTGTGACGAACCTGTCTCATCATTAGATGTATCTGTGCAAGCACAAATTTTAAATTTGATGAACTCACTACTCAAGGAGTTAGGAATTGCGGTCTTGTTCATCACTCATGACTTAGCAGTTGTTCGCCAAGTCGTCAGTCGGGTCTATGTCATGAGCAATGGACGGGTCGTTGAATCAGGAAATATGGAAAATGTCTTACGAAATCCCCAGCATGATTACACACGTCAACTCTTTTCATCGGTGGCCGGCAAATGAAAACTAGTAATCAACAAAATATTGAGCATCTTCATAGCACTGCTGATGAAAGCACAGTTATTCGTCAAAGTGTGGCGCACAACATGCGTAAAGTTCGCCTTTCCCGTGGACTTAGTTTGCGCGATCTTGCGACACAAACAAATCTCAGTACTGCGCTCTTGTCACAAATAGAGCGAGCTGTGGCAAACCCAACTGTCGTTGCTCTAACTCGAATTGCAGTAGCACTCGATATAAGTTTCGCCAACTTGACGCGTTCAACAGTGATTGAAACTGAAATCGTTCGAGCCGATTCAACCGATTCAGAAAATCCTCGAGCGCGCATGTTGTTTGCGATGATGCAACGTCGACGATTTGATATTTCAGAAGGAAAACTGCCCGCACATCAATCAGGAGTGTTTAGTGACCACGGTCGGCAATCAGTTGAATACGCGTATGTTATTTCGGGCGAGGTTACCTTGGCTCTTGGCGACGAAACGTATGAATTGAGCGAACATGATGCCATTCGTTTTTCATCTGAAATCTCTCATGCCTATAGCACTGGTGCCTTGCCAGCGATTCTCCTCACGGTCGTGAGTTACGACGATGAATGACAATTCAATAACTGCTCGGTACTTGGCCAATCGAGCACCTGTTTCGGCTCAGCTCAGTGATGATCACTTGTCGCTAGTGGTCAACACTGCACAAATTCCCATTGGCTCTGATGAGGTTGTGTATCAATCGTGCACAATCAACATCGCCACTGGACATGAGTCGGCCGCACCCGAGGCTGACCTCGACATCAAAAAGTACGCACCAAACGATGAACCAGTGGTGGTTTCACCGAACAAAAAGTTCTTAGTTGTTGCCAAAAGCCGCGGCTCGAACATCGATGTCACTCAGCCCTATCGCTGGACACGTTCAATCCGACACTTTGATGCCGTGGGTGCAATTGAAAACCCTCCTCAACTGCAAGTTGTTGAACTCGCGACTGGTGATTCGTATTGGATCACCAACGACAGTTGGCGTTGGTCGTCAGCTCGGTGGTCGCCCAACAATGACTTCATCTTCGCTTGTCGATCTCTTGACCCACTTGAACACGATGGCTATCAATACGCCAACGTGATTGCACTTGATGGCACGGTTCGCCATCTTGCTGTTCCAGGCGGCCGATCTATTGTCGGAACATGGTTAGCCGACGGACGATTGGCTGTGCTTATTGCGAGTCCACAAGGTGAACCGCCGGGTAGTCAAGCCCGTCTGTACATCGTCAATGAGGATGACTCACACATCATTGATGTCCCGAATCTTTTTGGAGATGTCTATGGTGATCAGCCAGCAGAACTCGCTGATATCTATGACCAGATACTGATGACTCATCCAGATGGTTCGCTCATCGTTCGCACCGGATCACGCGGTCGAATGGGAATCGCTCAGATAAAGGCAAATCAATCTGGTGCAGACTCGTATCAGGTTCTCGTTCATGGCGATCGATGCTGTTCGCCTGTTGCAACAACATCAAGTGAATTGATCTTCACTACTCATTCCTCAACATCGCCGGTCGAGCTTGCAGTTTTTGACTATGCAACAAAAACCGAGCGTCAATTAACCAAATTCAATCAGGTTGATGACGCGCCACTAGAGGTGCACCGATTCTCTGTCACAACTCCTGACGGTTTCAATCTTGATGCGTGGTTCCTGTCTGCTCATGTAGTCGCACAACCGCTTCCCACGGTGAGCATTATTCACGGTGGTCCACACTTCACCTACGGCGAAGCATTTTCACTTGACGTTCACGCTCTCTGTGCATCCGGCTTTGGTGTGTTATACACCAACGTGCGGGGCTCCACGGGTTACGGCGATGCGTTTGCTCACGCCGCTCATTCAAATTGGGCTGAAGGACCAGCCAGCGATCAACTTCTCGTGGTTAGTGAAGCGATCAAACTCGGTTTGGCCGACGAGAAAAAACTTGGTATCGCCGGAAATTCTTACGGCGGATATCTATCGGCATGGCTGGCATCAACCACTTCTCGTTTTCAAGCCGCTGTCATTGAAAATCCAGTGACCGATTTAGTTTCGATGTACGGCACCAGTGATATTGGCGCAACGTTCTTTCCGAGTCAATTTTCTGGTACACCCCATGAGCAATTTGAAATGTATTACCGACAGTCACCAATCATGCACGCTCATAAATGCGCAACGCCATGTCTCTTTGTTATCGGTGAAGATGATCGACGCTGTCCGCCAGCTCAGGCGTGGGCCATGCATCGGGCTCTTTGTGTGAGAGGAACCATTAGTGAAGTGCTTGTGCTTCCTCATTCATCCCATGAAGGCAGTACATATGGTCCACCAAGTGGACGTCTTGCGCACGACAATGCCTTAGTTGAATGGATGACCCGATGGCTGAAATAGATCTTGAGGCCTTACAGGCGACACAGCCACTCATCGATGAAATCGCCGCTCAGGTTGCACGCGAATTCACGCTCGACAGTGTCGTGTGGGGTCTCGTTGCCGGCGACCAACTTATGGCGACTGGGGCAACTGGCTCTATCAGCAATATGTCCACGCGATATCGCATCGCATCAATGACCAAGAGTTTTACAGCGGCGGCTGTTTTGAGTCTGCGCGATGAAGGCATGCTGTCAATTGATACTCCGGTCGATGAATACGCACCTGAGTTAGCAACAATTTGTCGAACCGATTCAGGCACGCGCATCACTTTGCGGCATTTGTTATCAATGACGTCTGGCTTGGCTACTGATGATCCATGGGCTGATCGTCATCTTGATGCAACGGCTCAAGAAATGAACGATCTCTATCAAAGAGGTGCGCTGTACGCATTTGCTCCCGGCACCCATTTTGAATACTCAAATCTGGGCTTCGCTCTCATTGGTCGGGTCGTTGAACGAGTCACCAGTCGTCGAGTTCGCGACTTTGTGGACGAACGTTTTCTTACGCCCTTATACATGACGTCAACAACGTGGGATCCCCCGATCGACCGCGAATGGGCGCCGCCGACTCGTGTTCAAGACGGACAGATCGTTCCTGATGGTCTCATGCCATTAGGTGATGGCGAAATTTCGCCGATGGGCGGATTGTGGACCACAGTTGCTGATTTGGCTCGTTGGGTCATTTGGCTCAACGAAGCCAACAACAATGTCGATTCAAATACTGGTCAGCTCTGTGTTGCGTCACGTCGTGACATGCAAGTAATGCATACCTATGCCGGCGTCATCGCACTTGATGGTGAAAAGGCACCCACTGGTTATGGATACGGACTCATGATGCGCGACGATCCCACTCTTGGAATCGTCAATTCACATTCGGGTGGGCTGCCTGGATACGGAAGCAACATGCGTTGGTTGGCTGGTCGCGATATAGGAGTAGTCGCCATGTCAAACACCACATACGCACCGATGGCGATTTTCACTCATCGTGTTTTGAAAATGTTGCACTCTGCCAATCTTGTGCCCGAAACCAAGACAGATATTTCTGGTGTATTGCAACAAAGATCAGATCAGTTAATTGCGTTACTCAACAACTGGGATTCTGAGCAAGCGCAACTGATCATTGCGGACAATGTTGCCTTAGACGAATCATTTGAAAGGCAACAAGCCACTGCGCTCAAGATCATTTCCGAACATGGTCCCCTGGTGATCAAATCAATCACACCAAGTAGTCACGTTGAAGCAGTTATTGAATGTGTCAATGGCAAGAAGATTGACATCTTGCTTGGTCCCCTTCACACAGCACCCATTCAGTGGTACGCCATAAAATAAGACGAGCCTAAATCTGATCTTTCCAATATGACTTGATGACAGCAAGTTGCTCAATAGATTCGGTTGGCCCACCCGACGTGGGTTGTTCATCACTGTGTCGTTCACCAACCATGGCAGCGAGTGTGCTTGCCGTTGACATTCGCAATGCATCCAAGTCGTATCCGCCTTCAAGCATGACCAATCGACGGCCAGCCGGTACTAACTGCAATATGCGTTGCATCATTAAGGGGTAATCACCAGACGAAAGTCCCATCTGCGTAATCGGATCGTTTCTGTGTGCATCAAAACCAGCCGACACGATGAGCCAAGTTGGCGCAAACTTTTCGCTGATCGGAAGAATCAACTGATCGAAGGCCGCAAGATACACATCACCGGTTGTTTGTGGCGGCAATGGAATGTTCATTGTGTAGCCCACGCCTTCGCCAACACCGGTTTCGTCATACCAACCAGTTCCTGGATACAACGGCCATTGATGTAACGACACAAACATCACTCGAGGATCGTCATAAAAGATGTCTTGAGTGCCATTGCCGTGATGAGCATCGAAGTCAACAATCAATACACGCTCTCCAGCGTCAGCAAGAGCAGCTGCGGCGACAGCAACATTCGAGAATAAACAAAAACCCATTGTCTCGACCTTGGTGGCGTGGTGCCCTGGCGGACGAACTGCGCAAAATGCAGAATCGGCTTGTCCGTTTTGCAGGGCACGAATTGCCGTCAGCCCAGCACCAGCAGCAAGCATTGCGGCTTTCCAAGAACCACTAGACGCGCGGGTATCGGGATCAAGTCGACCACCGCCTGCTTGCACAACACTTTCAATTCGGTCGACATGCGCAGACGTATGAACGCGCAAAATATCTTCCCGGGTTGCCGGCTCAGGCACTAATGCAATGAGGGCATCGGCAATTCCGGCTTCGCGCGATCCATCTATGACGGCACCAAGTCGCTGTGGTCGCTCCTGGTGTTGAGGACCATTCAGGTGATCTAAGTACGCCTCGTGAGTGGCAAAGAGAATGCTCATTAACTCAAACGATACGACATGAAGTTGACACTTCTACTGCGCGGCTTGGCGTTCAAAAGCCGCGTCAACTTCTTTTGCTATTGCCGCTGCCCAAATTTTGTTACCCACCAAACTCAAATGGAAGCCATCGTCACCACGCGTCGTCTTACGTTGGCCGTCACTCGGGTCAATGACGTATTTCGAATAGTTGCCATCGAGTCCCAAAAAGAGATTCCACGTATCGAGATACATCACATCGGCGCCATTTGCTCGAACCGCATCGATTGCGTTTTTGGTCGCAGTTCGTATGTTGGCTAAATTCGCACGAAACGCTTTGCCTTTTCCATCGGGGGTTCCGACCCACACCAACGACCGTCCTTGTGATGTCACCAAAGTGACGAGTTCGGTGACGCGCCGTTCGTATTCAACTGACCACTCGGGGTCATTCGTT
>Ga0209086_10004117_pt1 | contig 10871 bp, 5 predicted proteins | sample M_130207_XF_Meta_FD_187312 | JGI IMG/M metagenome (GOLD analysis project Ga0209086, IMG submission 187312) | Freshwater microbial communities from Lake Montjoie, Canada to study carbon cycling - M_130207_XF_MetaG (SPAdes) (version 2) | ecosystem: Environmental > Aquatic > Freshwater > Lake...
TTGCTGGTCTGACGATGCCGACCGAGGGCAATCACACGACTTGGATTCGTTCCGGTAAGTGTCATTCCAAGGAATCTGATCCGCAGTGAAGACGCATTCGAATTTCGCGTGGATCTTGGATAAATTTCGGGAATGTTTTTTTCCTGCAAGGCTGTTTCAGCACTAAGCCTCCAAGCTCGATCGAAGAGGGATCCCAGAAGCACCGTCCTCTTGCCCGATGAACCGCGATACCGCAGGAGATTCATGGCCTGTATCATTCCGAATTTGAGAAACGTTTGATCCCACCCCATGAGTTGTTTCCGGACACCTTGGTGGCAAGAATTCGGCTTCAGCGAATCGCGGTTTCTGTCTTCCTAGAATTGCTGTCTTCAACAAGGTCTCTGAAAATGCCCTCACCGTCCGAAGCATTAGGCAGTCCTGAGCTGCTGCACGCCTCGTCAAGTCGTCTGCTGATTGTCGATATCCAAGAAAAACTCGTTTCGGCATTGAGTGTTGCGACGAGAGATCGTTTGGTTTCGAATTGCCGTTTTCTTGTCGACGGGGCCACGCTCTTCGGTGTCCCGGTCACAGCCACCGAGCAATATCCACAAGGCCTCGGGCCGACGGTCGCTCCGTTGGCGGAACGGATCCATGAAAGACCGTCCAAGAAACGGTTCAGCGCCTTGGAATGCACCGGATGGCCGACGGCGGCCAATACCGTTGATGATCGATTCCAAATCGTTGTGGCTGGAATGGAATCACATATTTGCCTGTTGCAAACGGTACTGGATTTGTTGGCGGCCGGTTATCAAACGACTGTCGTGGCCGATTGCATCGCCGCACGAAGTGAACTGGATCACCAAACGGCCATTCACCGCATGGCAAATAGTGGCGCGACAATCACAACAGCAGAAGCGGTGCTCTTCGAATGGTGCGAATCGGCTGATGTCCCGGAATTCAAACGACTCAGCGCGCTGGTGAAGTCACGCACCCAATAAGTCGCGGTCCAAACGGAGTTTCAATCTGCCTGTGTCATCAATCATCCTTCGTTTGCTGGCCAATTGACTTTCGTTGATCACCGATCCGTGATTCCAGCCGCGGCCACAGCTTGCCGAATAGACAACCGCCCGGAGCATTGGCATGCTTATCAGCGCCGAGCGGTCTGAGATTAAGAATTTGCCTCGAATCTCGCACAGGATCCTCCGACCGCAGAGCGGTCGATTCCATCCGAACACGCGTCTGCTTATCGGATGGAACTGCAGGCCAGACGGAAGCCCAGGCTGCCAAACTTGGCCGAGGGCGAGTCCCCGTTACGGAGTGCCGATCGGCAGTAGACCGGCCAGCTGCCCCAGCTCCCACCCCGGTGCACCCGGATCGAGCCTGTCTCGGAGCCTTGGGGATCATTCGTTGGCGAACTCGCGTAATACTTCTCGGCGTACCAGTCACTGCTCCATTCCCACACATTCCCATGCATGTCGTACAGGCCGAACGGATTCTTCTTCTTCTGGCCAACCGGATGTGCGTACTGTTCGTTAATATCTAGCGCGTTTTTGTCGTACCACGCATACCCTCCAAAAACCGTCTCGTCATCGCCGAAGTGGAATCGCGTGGCCTTACCGCCCCGACACGCGTACTCCCATTCCGCTTCCGTTGGCAACCGATACTCCTTCCCTTCCTTCTTGCTCAGCTTCTGGCAGAAATCCGCTGCAGCCTCCCAACTCACAGAAGTTGCCGGAAAATCGGCACCTTCTTTCCCGAATTGCTGGCCCTTCCAGGGCTCGCTGCCCATCACCGCCTTCCATTCCCCCTGAGTCACTTCGTATTTCCCCAGATAAAACGCCTTCGTAATTCGGACCGTGTGCTGCTGCTCGTCGCTGATGCGTTCCTCTTCCGACTCGGATGAACCCATCTGAAATTCTCCCGCTGGAATCAACCGCAGTTTCATCCCAAGGCTGTTCTTGATCTCCACATCCACTTTGAGATGCTTGGCCCACGTCTGCTGGTGCAACTCAGCAGCCGGGCCATCAAACGGCGCCACGGCTAATGGCGGAAATTGCGCCCCCGCGGGGACCTTGTTGGATAGCGACACCACGAACAACAGCGTCACAATCACAGATCGCAACCGCATCATAAAAAAACCACGCTTGAGAATTTGATTCGAGCCTAGAACGTCAGCGATCAGTCTGCCTCCAGAGGGATCCCAAGTCAATCAGACCTTCTGGTCAGAGGATGGGGGGCCAAAGTTTCTCCTGGCAACGGCCAACACGATTTGTCGGGAACTCTGCAACGAGACTTATCCCCGCGCCGCAAGGCCGCTGCGATAATTCCGCAGGCTAGCGGGGTGAACGAGAGAAACAGGAGACCGGTCGATTCTTGACTCTGATCGAGAGGCCAGCACTTCGGGTCGGCCAACAGGATTGAACTAACCGACAACAGGCTCGGATTGCAATCGAGACTCCGTTTTCACGGTCGGCCAAGACCAACGACACGGGATCACGAATCATTGGACTTCGCCCCTTTTCATGCCCCGTAGTCACTGGGGATTGTCGGCAGTAAACGCTTTTCCGGATATCGATACGAAACGGGTGGGGTGACCCGCGGAGCAATCCGTTTGAGAAACGCGATACCCCGATCTCGGAAGACGGGTTTGGAGTCTGGATCAAAAAATAGGACTGATTTTTGGGGCGAGCAATCTCTATTTTTCCGGATTCACGATCCTCGCTCCACCCCAATAGCCGAACTCGTTGGACCAATCGTTGGCTTGGTTGACGATGTCGAGATTGAGTTCCTGGCCAGCGAACTTGGTCAGGTCGACCGTGATCGTTCGCCAGCCTTTTGAACAGGTTTCATTCGAGATCATCTCATCGGCCATCCGTTGGCCGTTGCCTCGAACGACCAACCTCCAGTCACCGTGGGGGTGGTGAGCGACGTCGAGAATCAGTTCTGTTTTCTTGTCGACAGAGGGGGTCAGTTTCATCGATAGGACACAGGGTCTGTCGCGGTTGATCGGGTGTGTACGCAGAACGTTCTCGCGACCGAGGTGTTCGGCGAGGAGGCCGATGCCCTGTTCACCCGATTCCTTCGTTGAAAAACCGGGTAGGATTTCGCCGACGAAGGAGGCGAAATCCGCGGGGTTGACGCTATTGCGTGGCAAGACCGCTGTGACACCTGGCAAACGCTTCGCTGTCGGGTCCCTTGGGTGTTTGTCGAGCGTCAGGAAGGCGAACAGGTCGATGATCTCTTGAGAAGTGAGTTGCTTCTCAAGTCCCTCAGGCATCAAGGAGAGTTCGTTGATTTTAAAGTCTTCGATCTCGTCACGCGGGATGACTTCCAGATCGCCGACGGAGACCTGAAATTTTGTTTCGGTCTGGTTTGTCTCGTCACTACTAACGCCGGGACGACCGACGGCGGCGGGTTTGAGGACTGCGCGCTGAGGACTGTCTTCGATGAGCAAACCGCTTTGTACTCGGCCGGAAGTCGTCACGACGGTACAGACACGGTATCCCGCTCCGATCACCAGGCTCGGATCGAACACATTGGAGAGGAGCTGCGTGAAATCGTTACGGCCGTTCAAGGTGATGTCGGGGCCGATGTCGGGGCCTTCTCCGTAAATTTTGTGGCAAGCGGCGCAGACTCGTTTAAAAACCTTTTCACCGGCAAATTCATCGCCCGAAGTCGTGCGGATCAGTACCTTCATCTCGGCTACAATTTTGTCGCGGTCCGGGTTGCGCGTGTCACGCACCTGGCCCCAGTGGCGATTGAGTAACTCGTTGATTTCCTTGTCTTTGAGAGATTGAATGCGACGCGTCTGATTCAGATTGATAGCCGTCACCGCAATCTTCTTCTCGCCAACTTGAATCAGCAGTTGCTTCGACCAGTTCGCTCGCTGAGTCAGCAGTTCGATGGCTGATGGTTGGAGACTCGGTTCCATCGTCGAGAATTGTTGCAGGATCACATCGGCAACCTTGGCGTCATCCAGCCGAGCGATCGCGCGCAGCACCTGCGATTTGAACTCGACCGATTGATCGTCATCGGCCAGTACGTCGGAGACCGCCGGCAGCACCCCGTGATCCTTGGCGGCGATGAGTGCATTGAGTGACTGCAATCGAACGTCCTGTGGCGTTCCACTGGCTTGGAACGAGCGTCTCGCAAAGCCGAGTCCCTGCAGATCGCCCCATGATGCCGCAAGCAGCATCGCTTGGTGATACAGCGGCGACTCGGGGGGGCCATCGTAGATCGGCTTCAACTCTGGACCGATCGCCATCTTCAGTTGGTCTAGGTTCTCGCCCTTCAACTCTGCGGACTGCACCTTAGCCGAGATGTCTTCCAGGATTTTCTGTCCCAGTTCAGGATGCCGCTGCCGAATGACGGCAAACAGCCTGCCGATGGGCTTGGCATCGAGCTTGTGACTCCCCAGAAAACGATCAACAACTCGGGGTACGATGTCGGCGACAGGAGCGGCTTGGAGATAGTTTTTTGTTTCCAGCAGTCGCACGAATTCGGCAGAGTGTTCCTCCAAATGCGGCTGCAGGTTAGCCCAGATGACGCGTGCCAAAATCTTGTCGTCTTTTGACTGTGCCAGATGGAACAGAAGACCCTCGATCAAAAGGGGTCGCGGCCACGTGTACTTGGAAATCGCGATCACATGCTGTAGACGAACCGGCTCGGCCAAGGGTGACGCTTGAGACCAGTCTCCCCACCACGGATCGCGACTCGTGGTGGGGAGCTCGGAATAGACTTCCCGCAAGGCTGGATTTTCCCCTGAGAAACGGATCCGCCACGCCTCCGAAACAGGATCGCTTGGACCCTCGGTGGCCGGAATGTTGTTCAGATCCGACTGGATCAGTCCTCCGTCTGCCGTCAGATGATGACTAGCCGTCAGAGCGAATAAGGCCTGTCGGCGGGAGACTTTCGGCCCATTTCCTCCTGCCGCTTTCGCGAGCGCGCGTCGTACGGCGGGGGTCGCCCTATTGGCCAGCAACCTCGACGCCGTCGAGCGGATGAAATCGTTTTTCGATCCCAAACGTTCGATGAGTTGCTCGTCAGTCTCCTGCGCCAGATCAAAGCCCTGTGGCGTGCGGGGGGAGTCCTTGTAACGGACTCGGTACAGACGGCCCTTGAGGCGGTCAATGCCGGTGGGGTCTCGATTGGCGTCTTGATAACAGTGGTAGCGGTCGTACCAATCCAGAATATAGAGGCAGCCGTCGGGGCCCGTTTTCTGCACAACGGGCATGAACCACGTATCATTGGCCGTTAAGAAGTCCGGTTCGCCGAAGCCCTGATACGTCGCGCCATCTCGCTCGACACGATCCACGTTGACACAACCGCCGTGGATATTGCCCATATAGAGCTTGCCGCAGTACTGCTCAGGATAAGTATCGCTGTCGAAATAGTGGATCCCACAATAAGCCGCCTTCTGATGCTTGTGCTTGACGATGCTGTCGATCTTCCACGTGAACGGCGGATACGCCCCCCCCTGACGTTGGTAACTGCCGGTCTCGACCAGATGCCACAGATGATCGATCACGCACGCGCTGACAAATGCATCGCCCTCATCGTTGAAGGCGATGCCCCACGGGTTGCTCGTCCCTTCGCAAAAAACTTGAAACTCACGCGTTTGGGGGTGAATCCGGAACATCGCACACGAGATGGGCCAGCCGCGATGCTCCTGTGTGTAATGGGGGTTCGTCGACGAGTATCTGACACGTGAGTTGTTCGCGACCCCATTGAGACCGTAAAGCCAACCATCGGGCCCCCAGGTCAGCGAGTTTGGCAGCTCGTGAGTATCCGCCCGCGCGAAATCGGTAACGACGACCTCCTGTTTATCCGCCTTCCCGTCTCCGTCTGTGTCTTGGATAAACAGAATGTCAGGCGCATGGGCTAGCCACACACCACCGTGCCCGATTGCAATCCCGCTGGGGATGTTCAGGCCTTCCATAAAGACGGTAAACTTATCCATTCGACCATCGCCGTCGGTATCCTCACAGATCTTGATACGATCCTTGCCAGGACCTGGTTCCCGACGCGGGTATTCGAGCGATTCGGTGATCCAGAAGCGTCCACGCTCGTCAATCGCCATGGCCACAGGATTGACGATATCCGGCTCTGCAGCCACAACCTCGACAGTAAATCCCTCGGGAACAGTCATCATCCGTGCCGCCGTGATCGGATCGCGGGGATCATTCGGCGGCCTGTCTTGCGCGTGAGGAATCGGCGGCTTGCTTGGCTCCGCAGCCAATGACGTTCGGTCACAATGCAGAAGAAGAATCATGGCAAGCGTCATACGAACCGCACGATAGACCCGCATGTCAAGATTTCCTTATTCGATCTGATGGATGAAAATCGGCATTTCCATCCTATCGTATCGCCACTTTCAAGGGCACTGAATTCGACAGGGACTGGTGGCCGCGTAATGACGCGTTCTGGCCAACGTGTTGACGGCTCTGTGAATCGTCGAGATCCGCCCCGCAACCACTGCGAAAGATTCGAAACCGACCGGGGGATGATACGGGGGGAGGCGAGTTCTACCACAAGAGCCGGCGTCTGCTATCCGATTGGGGGGGACGCGACTCTCGATTTGTGGCAAGGCGAGTGAATCCGCTATCCCAGAAGAGCTCTTCATCATGCCAGCGTGAATTCTGGCAACTTGACGATTTCCCCTCCTTGGAGAGCGGACTGATGAGCACAGAGGCCGACGCACGTCCAGTTGGCCGACTGCACCGCGTTGGGCCATGGGTCGCGATTGTTCTGAAGGGCGCTGAGCATTTCATGGACGAGATGGGGATGCGAACCACCGTGACCTCCACCCTGAATAAAAGACAGGTGTTCTGAGTCGTGGATCTCCGAGGGAAGTGTAAATTTGCGAATTGGCTCGGGCAGCAGTTGGGCATAGTCCGGAACAGTCACTTTCGATGGAATTTCCGACTCCGTTTTTTTTGCGGTATGGATCACATGCGGTTCGTGTTCGATCAGCGTCCACTCGAAGCTCTTCTTAGTGCCGTAGACATCGAAACTTTCACGGTACTGTCGCGCCGTGTCGTACAGAAACCGCCAAATATGAGCGGCCACGTCGCTGTTCTTAATCTTGATGTGACACGATTCGACAGCGAATGTGTTGCCCGATTTCAGAGCAATGTCGTCACGAACCGTCCCTGATCCGAAGCAACTGACATACTCGGCAACTCCGTTGATGAGCCCCAGACAGGGGCTGACAACGTGTGTCGCGTAGTGCATCGGAATCATCTTCTGCCAGTAGTCTGGCCAACCATCCATGTCTTGCGGGTGCGACGCCGCAAGATGTTGAATTTTGCCGAGTTCACCGGTCTCGTACATCTCTTTAATGAAGAGGAATTCACGCGAATAAACAACCGTTTCCGCCATCATGTACTTCAGTCCTGTTTGACTGACAAGCTCGCAAATTTGGCGACATTCATCAATCGTCGTGGCCATCGGCACGGTACACATGACGTGTTTTCCTGCCTTCAGTGCTTGAATGGACATCCAGGCATGGTCAGGAATTGGACTATTGATGTGCACGAAATCGACGCGGGGATCCTGCAATACCGCGGCGTAATCGGTGTAACGCTGCTCGATACCAAACCGCTCACCCACCGCGTCCAGATTTTCCCGATTCCGCTGACAGATCGCATAGACATTCGCGGCGGGGTGAGCTTGATAGATTGGAATGAACTCCGAACCGAATCCGAGACCGATCATCGCGACATTGACGGGTTGGCTCATGGTGCATTCCTTGCTCTCAGTACATTTCGTTGATGCGAAGCGTGTATTTCTTCCAAATCGTGGATCGTGGAACGTCTTGTCAGTCGGTATATCAGGCCCATGCCGGCGAGCGTTGTCATGCACAACAACGCGGGTTGGTATCGTAATACCCCAGCTTCGTGCCGGAACAGCCAACCATAAAGACCCGCGTCTGGAATCTGGCCGCCCAAGCGACCGTGGAGGATGGCGAGAGCATTGTAAAGGAAGTGGAAACCGATGCCTAGAAACAGACTGCCTGAGCGGACGCAGATAGTCCCCAAGACGACTCCCAACAGCGCCGCGTTGAAGACCTGCTGGGGGATCATGTGGATCATTCCGAAAGACAGACTCGACAAGGCAATGGCCACCCCGATCTTGCCCGAGCGGCGGAAGCCGCTGAGCAGGAAACCACGAAATGTCAGTTCTTCGCAAATCGCGGGGACTCCGGCAAATGCGAGTAATACCAGCCAGAGTGGTTGATCGTTGCTCGACATCAACGCCAAGGTTTCAGCCAAACCCGGCGGAGGTTTTGGAAAAAACCATTGGAGACTGATCTGCAATTCGAGGGTCATTGGATGAATCGCAAACGGCAACAGTCCGGCCCACATCAATTGGCCGTAACCCGGCCATCTCAAGGAAAATGTCCGACGCAGGCTCGTGGTCAGCATCAATCCCATGATCAGCGCGGGAGTCGCGATCAAGGCAATCTGCTGAATCATCAGGAGTTGCATGGTCAGCAACGCACGATTGTCATCGTTCGCACCAAGCATGGCGGTTTGCATCGCCTTCATGGACACGAATTGGAGCAATAGGATCACCAGAAAACAGAAACTTGCTTCTGTAAAAGAGGGGGTAGGCTCTTTATCTCGTAACAGATGTCGCCACCACAACCGCACATCAAATCGCTCCGCCTCGCGAAACAGGACTTCCTCGCTTCCAAACTGTTCGATGGCCCACCACAGTGCGAGTAGACTGTAACCAATGGACGTGATCAGAACGGGAATCACGTAGAAGTAAATCTCTGTGGAAGCAGCGGTCGCTTTCAGCAGTCCCTTGAGCAGCAAAGCGGGCCCCACAACAGGCATGACGCTGTAGAACGGCTCAATCTCCGTGACCGACGATGAGCAAAAGACCGTCATTCCCATCGTCACCATTAACAATGGCGTCAGATAGTACTGCCCTTCCTTGCTACTCTTGGCAAAGGTGGCGAGAGCGAGGCAGAGTGCGCTGAACAGACTTGCGAGCGGAAGCAGCATGATCACAACCCACACCAAAGACAAAAGGGGGGGAAGTGCCAGATCACCCAGTTTGGCGGCCGCTGCCCCGCCTGCAGAAAGCGAAGCCATATACTTCCCGGTGAATCCCAGGCTGCAGAGGTTGAGGAGCGCGGTGGAACAACTAAACAGCATGACGGTCAGAAATTTTCCAAGAACGATTTCGGTGCGTGTGGCAGGGCAGATGAGAAGCGTCTCCATCGTCCCGCGTTCCTTCTCGCCGGCCCCGAGATCCACAGCCGGATAGAACGCACCGGTCAATGCCATGATGATCAGCAAGGCGGGAAACAACTTGGCCCAGACATTGGCCGCAACCTGACCACGCTGTGCCAGATCGAGATTGGTCGGATTCACGGGATTCGGAAGATTTTCTGGTAGGCCCCCGTCTTTGAGATAGGCCTTTAACAGGGCACGTTCCCATTCCTCAACGACGGCAGCCACCCGATTGTGAGCTATGACCGACTTCTCGTCCGCACTGTTTCGAACGATCACCGGCCTCGGAAACTCGAAGTCCCAAGAATCCGTCTGATCCCGCCGCGACAGGGCACTGTGCAGCCGCTCCAAATTGTCCTTGAATTCAGGCGGGATGATCATCAAAACTTGAATTTCACTCAGGGAAAATAGCGCATTGATCCGTTCGTTGAGGTTCATCAGTTGCTCAGTCAACCGCTGGCCCGCCGGCGAATTTTCCGTCTGACGTGCTTCCGACACCTGGCTTTGGAGTTGCAGACTTTTTGCCAGCAGGTCACGTAGTCTGTTGGCTCGCTGTAGCAATTTCGCGCTTTCGACACCGTCTGTGGCCGACGGTTTGTCATCTTTTGCCGTCGCGTCGGTGATGACGCGCAACGTGTTGGCATCGGCCGAGGCCCGAAACCATGTTCGGGAAAAACGGTCATCAATCACCAACGGCAACAGGGGAAGTTGATCCGCGCCGAGAATCACCACCGTCCGTGACTGTTCCGAGAACAGGACTGTCATCTGCACCATCCCGATTCCCATGACCGGATACAGCAGCAGTGGAAGGACGGCGACCATGAAGAGCGTCCGCCGGTCTCGCAGCTGGTCGAGGACTTCACGACGGAATATCAGGAATGCATTGCGCCACTTCATCGAGTCGGTCTTTCGGAGTCACTGACGACATTTCCCCGGGGATCGATAATCGATCCAACGACACAGGTCAATGTTGAAGACTCAGGTCATCTGTTCCCCAAGACACAGGCTGTCTTCACGATCAATCAATTGAAAGAACAGTTCTTCCATATCTGGCTGCTCGTAACGATCGGCCAGTTCTTCGACGGAACCCATCGCGAGAATTCGGCCCTTGTAGATGATTGCAATCCGGTGACAAAGCTTCTCGACCTCACGCATGATGTGGGTCGAATAAATGATGCACTTTCCCTGCTCACGCAGTGACTTGATTTCATCGACAACGTTGCGGGCAACGAGCACATCCAGTCCGGAGGTCGGCTCGTCGAAAATGAGCACGGGAGGATCGTGGACGATCGTGCGGGCAATCGACACCTTCTGCTTCATACCGGTCGACATTTTTGAACCGAGCACATCGCGGATATTGTTCATCGAAAGCCGATCAAACAACTGACCGATTCGTGTCTGGAGTGTTGCTTCAGGGATGCCGTACAAGCGGCCGAAATATTCGACCATCTCCCAAGCCGTCATACGGTCGTAGATCCCCGTATTGTTCGACATAAAACCGATGCGAGACCGGACCTCTGTCGGATGAATCGCGACATCATAGCCGGCAACAAACGCTGTCCCACTGCTGGGCCTCAGCACCGTACTAAGGATGCGCAGGCAAGTCGTCTTCCCTGCGCCGTTGGGTCCGAGCAAGCCGAGGATTTC
>Ga0209086_10004118_pt1 | contig 10867 bp, 9 predicted proteins | sample M_130207_XF_Meta_FD_187312 | JGI IMG/M metagenome (GOLD analysis project Ga0209086, IMG submission 187312) | Freshwater microbial communities from Lake Montjoie, Canada to study carbon cycling - M_130207_XF_MetaG (SPAdes) (version 2) | ecosystem: Environmental > Aquatic > Freshwater > Lake...
ACATCGCCTGCCTCGATGGCGCGGGACTCGAACTCAGGCGCGGCGTCGAGCGCATCGCAGTTGCGCGCGAAGGTACGGCCTTCGCTTTTGCAGGCGAAGACATTCTCGAAGGCGAACCGATTGGCGCGGGAGTGCGCGATGCGAATCTCATGCTCGACCGCCGCGTTTGGCGCGGGGAACTCACCATCGTGCGCAACGGCGCTGCAATGCCCGCGCAAATCAACGCCGACTTGGTGGTCATGTACGCCGCCCAATGCGCGCACCCACTCGAATGCCGCGCAAACGGCCAACCCATTCTCATTCGGCCAAGCGAAACCTTGGTCTGCCCCGAGTGCGTCGAAATCGACTTCGGCAGCGAAGCATCCACGCTGGTGATTGCCCGTATCCTGCGCACGCGATGAATCAACCACACTTCCTTTGCGTCATTGGCGCGATCCTCACACTGAGTGCCTGCGCTACACCAAGTGCAGCCCCGCGAGTTTCCACCGCCGAGCCCGGCACCATCGCTTACGACCGCGATGTCTTTCAAACGCTCCTGGGAAATCACGAGTCCATCCGCCGCGAAACCCACGAAATCGCCACGGGCATCGAAACCGTCACCGAGTCCGACGAGCCCGAAGTCGCCGCGCTCATCAGGGACCATGTCGTAGCAATGAAGGTGCGCATCGAGAATGGCGCGCGTCTGCGCCAATGGGATCCGATGTTTGTTGCGGTGTTCGACAACGCCGACAAGATCCACATGGAGTACGAGAACACTCCCAAGGGCATCAAGGTGCGCGAAGTTTCCGATGACCCGTATGTCGCCCGCCTGATCCAAGCGCACGCGAAGATGGTCAGCGGATTCGTCGCGCGGGGAACCGAAGAATCTGCGCTCGCCCACGAACCGCCGGCGCGGTAAGCACGCCGCGCGCAGGAGCACGCGCACGCAAGTCGATCCAATTTGTCGCGCGTTCTAGTGCACCGGAATCAGGCGCAGCGACCGCAGGTTCATCACCGCTTCGCCCACCTTCGAAGTTGCGCGCAGCACGATCGAACGATTTTCCGCAGAAACATCGATGATTCCCAGCTCGACTGCGCGGTAGTCCTGCCAACCGCCCGTGCCCTCGACCTTGAATCCGATCCGCGACTCGCCACATTCGAGCACCGCCATCGAGCCCGCCGATTCGTTCTTGCAGCCGAGTTCAGCCACTACGCGGTACTTTCCCGCGCGCTGACCCGAGATCGGCCACGAGACAAACTCCGCAGGATCGAGCCAATATCCGATGTTGTACTTCACATCGCCGATCACGCCGACTTGCTCGACCTTCAGCGAGGGCCCATCAAGCACAGCGTCGTGCGGAAGCAGTGAGAGTGCGCCATCCGGTGCGGGATAAACCGCAAACGGCAACACATTCAGGTCGCTCCCGAGCGTGCCCCCGAGTGTGTCTTTGAGTTTGAGTTTGAGTTTCACCACCGTGCACGCGGGATCGACGGGTTTCGTCGGCAACGCAAGCACCCATCCACCCCCCACCGCATCCTTCACCAGACCAACCGATGCATCGCCTCCGAGCAATTCTGCCGACAACACCTCGCTTGCAATCGGAACGCGCAGCGTGCCATCCGCCGGCCAATCGAAGATCATCAAATAGAGCGCATCGCGCTTGCGAGTAGCGCGGCCCCACGAGATGCGCGTGAATGGGCTTGCGGTCGTTGCGTAGATTGCCTCGCCGTTCACTCGCATCCACGCGCCCACGCCGCGCAGCGTTTTCTGCGCCGCCTCGGGAACGCGGCCGTGCGCGTCGGGTCCGATGTTCAGCAGCAGATTTCCGCCCTTCGACACGATGTCGCAGAGCAGTCGCACGATCGCCGTCGTGTCCTTCCATCCCACATCATGCGCGCTATAGCCATAGCTCTCGTTGAGTGTGTGGTTGACCTCCCAGTCCATGCCTGGAAGTCCCGTTGGCGGCACATACTTCTCCGGCGTGCCGTAATCTCCGTTCTTGTTTTCGAGGCCCTCAAACAAGCGGTTGTTCACCAAGATCTGCGGCTGCTTGGCGCGCATGTCGGCCATCAACTGCGCCGCGCCCCACGCTGCGCCCTGGCGCTGCGCATCGGAATAGTCGAACCAGATCGTTGAGAGCGGACCGTAGTTGGAGAGCAGTTCGTTTACATGCCCGCGCACATAGGCGATGTACTTCGAGTGATCGCGCGCATGGCCGTCCTTCGGATAGCCAGGCAGCGCCATCTCGTACGCATCGGGATTTTGCCAGTCAAGCAACGAGTAGTAGAAGCCGGCGCGAAGACCTTGCGCGCGCATCGCGTCAGCAAACTCGCGTGCGACATCGCGGCCCTCGGGCGAAATGTTCGTGCCGCCAGCAATGGAATTCGCGCGCGAATACGGCTCTTTCGAGTTGAAGAGCGTGAAGCCATCGTGATGCTTCGAAGTCATGACGGCGTAGCGCATGCCCGAGTCTTTCGCGAGCGCGGCCCACTGTTCGGCGAACCCTGGGTCAGGTTGAAACGCCGGCTTCATCGCCTTTGCGTATTCGGCGCAGGGAACGCTCGCCCAGTTCTGAATCCACTCGGCGTAGTGCTGCGGAAAGATCTTGCCGTCCCACTTGCCGCCCGCGCCTGAATAAAGACCCCAGTGGATGAACATGCCGAAGCGTGCTTCGCGCCACCACTCCATGCGAGCGTCGCGATCCGCCTTCCACTGCGCGATTTGTTGCGATTCGCTCGGCGGCTCGGCCCAAGCGAAAGTGCTAGTGCTAGCGGCGATGGCGACGGCGGCGAGTGCGCTGATCATCCGCGCAACTTAGCGCATTTCGGCTTGAATCCGCGTCAGTTCCTCGAAACTGATCGCGCCGTCGCGACGACACGAAGCGTGAAGGTGCGGCGAGAGCGCGAGCCAAGCCTGCGCATTGGCAGCGCGCACGCCGCCCGCAGGCACGACCTCAACCGGCACGCGGCCGAGGCGTCGTCCCTCGCGCGCGGCGTTTTCAATGTCGCCCTTTACAACCGCCACCCTTTGTTCAAGTGTTGCAACCGAAGCGTCCCACCCAAGCACGCCCGCGGTAATGAAGCGCGTACATCCAAGCGCCGAGATATCGCGCATGCCGCGCTCACGGTCGACAAGTAGATCGAAAGTGCGCAGAAACGCGACCACAAGACCAAATCCACGCGCGAGCTCGATCAGCCGCCCATTTGCTTCCATGTCGATGTGACCGTCGGCGGACAGCAGTGAGATCGCCACCGAATGCGCGCCCGCGTTGGCGCTGGCCTCGATCTCGCGCATGCAGGCATCGATCAAACTGGGCGTGGCGGTAAACGCGTCCACATCGAGCCTGCGCGAACCACCAGGAATCTCCGGCCGAATCATCGACACCAGCGTGCACGATCCGCCGGCAACCGCATCGGCGCACGCGCGAAGGAGCTCCATCTTCGGCGTCCAGCCCTCGCTCGAGAGGTCATGGCAAACCTCCAACCGCGTGGCGAACGGCGCGGCCAACCGTGCGCCTTCGATGGAATCGATCGGGACTTCGAGCGTTCTCGCCTGCTTCATCGGCGAAGCCTACATCGAAGGCCACGCCTCTGCCGATAGAAGCCGCGTGACCGAAGCCACCTCGACCACCACCTCGAACAGCGCATCAGCCACCCGGCGGCCCGTCCACCGATTCGCCCCGCACGCCGTGCGATTGGCAGCGCTGTGGGTGCTCGCGGGCGGCGCAAGCAAAGCGTTCTCGGGAATGCCGACCGACCTGCCGTACTTCTTCGCGACGCACGACTTCGATCCCGTCGCCGTCATCACCGCGGGCGTGCTTGTCGAGTTCACCATCGCCATCTTCGCGCTGGTGAATCCACGCGCGGGACGCATTGCGCTTGCGGCGCTGCTGGCGCTCTTCATTCTGCTGCTCCGCGACCACATCGCCCACACCGACGCGTCGTGCGGCTGCTTTGGTGGCGCGAACATCCCTGTCTCGGTGATGATCGGCATCGATTTCGTGTGCTTCGCGCTCCTCGCCTGGACCTTGCGCGCCGCACCCGCGAAAGCGAGCGCAAACCGCACGATCCTGGGCGTTCTGGGCGCGCTCGCCATCGGCTCGGCCGCCGCGGCGTTCACCCACAACCGCCTCGCCAGCTCAGTCTCAAGCGAACCGCTCGCGCAAATCACGCCGCCCGCCGCGGAAATCGCCGCGAAAGTCGTCGCTCCCGCCAAGCCCATGTGGAAGTTGCCCACCACCATCCCCGAGCAAGTGATCTTGCGTCCGTTGCAGTGGATCGGAAAGCCGCTCGCCGAAACTCCGCTGGGAACCTGGGTTGATACCAGCGGCTTTCCCCTCAAGGCGCGGATGGTCTTCTTCTACAAATCGTGCAATCACTGCGCGGATCTGCTCAAGCGCCTCGCCAGCGAACAGGCGGCGAATCCCGCGTCTGCGCCTGTCTATGTGCTGGTGCAGCTCCCCACGCCCCCGGCCTACACCGGAAAGCTCTTCGTCGACACCGTGCCCAAGCACGCGCTTTGGGTCGAGCTGCCATCGGCGGTGAAGGCCTATGTCATGACGCCGCCTTGGATCGTCGACATCGATGGCGGTCAAGTCGCGCGCGCCGAGCGCATTGCGTGGCCTGGCGAGAAAGCTGCAGGCAAGTAGATTCCCTTCATGACGCGCGACTTCACCACCATCGTGTCAGGACTTCCCCGCTCGGGCACGAGCATGGCGATGCAAATGATCGTCGCGGGCGGCATCGCAGCCGTGACCGACGAGCTGCGCCTGGCCGATGCCGACAATCCGCGCGGCTACTTCGAGTTTGAACGGGTGAAACACCTGCGCACCGACAAATCGTGGATCGAGGACGCGCGCGGCCGAGTGGTCAAGGTCATCCACATGTTGGTGCCCGAACTTCCCGACGACCGCCCGTACCGCGTGGTGTTTCTCGCGCGCGATCTGCGCGAGGTGGTGAAGAGCCAGTCCACCATGCTCGCCCGTGGCGCCAAGGTCGGCGCAGCGCTGCCTCCCGATCGGCTCATGGCCGTCTATGGCGCACAGCTCACGCAGGTGCACGCGTGGATGGCGGCGCGGCCGAATTTCAAAGTGCTCGTCGTCGAGCACGCGGATCTGCTGCGCGACGCAGCTCCGCAAGCGCGCGCGATGAACGAGTTTCTCGGGGGAGGCCTTGATGTCGCGGCCATGGCGGCAGCGGTCGACCCAACGCTCCATCGAAACCGCGCCTAAACCCGGTTAAATCGCAGCAAGGCCGTGTTTCTTGGCAAAGTCCGCGGGGCCGAACGGCGCGTCCTTCGGAAGCACGGCGATGGTGGCCAAAAACGAAGCCACCCGCGCGCGCGCTGTTTGCGCCCTCTCAACATCGCCCAGCCGCTCGCAAACCAAGGCCATCCATCGCTCTGCATCGAGTTGTCCGGAATCATGTCGCAACGCGAAGGCGAGGCTGGACTTTGCATTTGCTTCGTCGCCGTACCAGGCCAACGCCGCGCCGAGCACCGCGTGAGCCTCGGGCAACGCCTGCGTGATTTCCAGCGCATCGAGAGCGTGCCCCGCAGATTCCTCGAATCCGCCGAGCGCGAGTTGCATGCGCGCGAGCCCGACATGCGCTCCCGGATCGCGCGGATTGCGCTTCCTGGCCGCCTCGTAGTACGAGCGCGCCTCGGCACATCGACCCGCAATCGCGAGGATGTTTGCCAGCGACAACGCCATTTCCGGCCGAGTACGCACCGTCCGCTCGATCACATCGATTTGCGTGCGCGCCGATGCGCCATCGCCCGACAGCGTCAGTGCCGCCGCCCGCGCCAACTGCGCGTCGAGGTTTGCAGGATCGATCAAGAGGAAACTCTCGGCGACCTTTGCGGCATCGGCGAATCGGCCGAGCGAAAGCATGCAATTCGCCAGACACATCGCGTAGCGCGCTTCGCTCGGACGATGCCCGACCAGCCAATCGAAATGCACAATGGCGTCCTGCGGCCTGCGCCGCGACATCACCGCAACGCCGAGGTTGAACAAACTCTCGCGCCGCACCAGATCGACCTGCCCCTGTGCGTCGGCGGGAAGCGCGGCCATGTAGCCGAGATCAACGAGTTGCTGAAGTGCGTCGGCCGCCTCGAAGGGGTCCTGGCGCATCTCGGGCGGATGCAGTCCCGCATCGCCATCGATCGCATCCCACGATGGCACACGCGCGGGCGCTTCGCCGGTGAGCGCCTCGGCCAGCACGCGGCCGTCGAAGTCCTCTCCAGCACCAAGCCCGAGCAACGCCAGCGCCGTTGGCGCGATGTCGAGGATTGTGGGTGACGCGATCTCCGCACCCCGCTTCACGCCCGGGCCAGACATCACCAACACGCCCTGCGGACGATGCCAACTCGACTCAAGTTCCATGCGCCGCTCTGGCGGCAACTCACTGAGATTCGGCCGCAAGTGATCGGAATGAAAGCCGTGATCCGAAAGCAACATCACCGTCACATCGCTGCCCGCCGCCGCCAGGATGCGACCGAGCGCCGCGTCGTGCCACTCGTAGACGCGGTCCATCACTCCGCCAAAAATCCGCTGTTCGCGCTCAGAAACATGCGCCATCTTCGGTGCAACGAACTGCATGAAGTGATGTCCGACGGTATCGATCGCGTCGAAGAACACCATCGTCGCGTCCCACGCCCGCCCACGCGACAACGCCGCAATCGCCGCGCCCTCGATGCTGGCCGCGTAGGCCATCAGCTTCACGAGTTGCTGCACGCGCGCGTCGCCCGCGCCCACCTCGTCAACCTTTGGCAGAAGTTCGCGCAGGCGCTCCCGCGGAAACCCGCGCGCACGCTGACGCGCCGCCGCAATCGCGTCGACCGCCGACTCCGGATGCACCGCGCCCGGAACCATCGGCCATGTTGACGACTCCGCCGCGGGCTCGCCCTCCTGCAACAAATTGGTGACCACGCTGCCCTTGATCGGCTCGGCAGGGTGCGATGCGTACCAACCCACGACATTCGTCGCCAAGCCGCTTTGCGAAAGGATGTTCCATAGCGCCTTGGTCTTGCGCGTTGTGCTTGAAGAAACTCGCAGACCCGAGCCATCGGGCTTCGGCTCGACGAAATTCAGCACGCCATGCTTGTCGGCGGTCTTACCCGTGGTGATCGAAGTCCAGAGAAGCGGCGACAACTTCGGCTCGAGCGTCCCAAGGTCCGCACGCGCACCAACATCGACCAACCTGCGGAGGTTGGGCATCTTGCCCGCCCCAAATAGCCGGTTGATCAGGATCCAATCGGCGGCATCCCAGCCGATGATGAGGAGTCGCGTGGCGGTTCGTTGAGCCATAGTCGAGCGATCCTAACAGAGCAAAAAACAGCGTGGGTGACCCGTAAGGGGTCACCCACGCGATGTTTTCAAACTCAATCAAGCCGTCTGGTCATGCAATCTGATTAGGTCATGATCAGGTCATGATCAGGTCATGATCAGGTCATGATCCGGTCATGCTTGGAGAACAAATCAGACTGTCGAAATCCTGCTCCAAACATGATGTTGGCACTTGCTTTCAGCGATCGTGCCTATTCAGCGACGACGACGGCCAGCGAGACCAGCGAGACCGAGGAGCGCGATCGCGCCTGGGGCCGGGACCCCGACAACAGTGATGCTGGTAGCAGCGACGCTCTCAAAGTCGATGGAGACGAGCGTGCGAACGCCCATGGTTGCACCGATCGACATGACGCCATACCCGTAGTGGGTGAGGCCGTCGGCAGCCAAGAAGCGGAAGCCGAAGTTGTTGCTCGAGTTGAGAGCCCAGCCACCAGCCGCGACGCCGCAAGCCGTGTTGCCGAAGGTCGAAGCAGCACCAACGACGGTGCCATTCGACAGGTTCGCGACCGCAACAGACGTGCCGCCCTGGCCGAGGCCCGTGACGCAGCCGCTCGGAGCAGCAGCGCCGAACCAGCTCATCGTAGTGGTCGAGGTGCCATAGGGATTGAGGTCCCAGCCAAGGACGAGACCGGCGGCGGAGCCGAAGACCTGGGTTTCAACATTGATGTACTGGCCATCGATGTTGTTTGGGATGACGAGGTTTGCGTTCCAGTGGACGATGGCAGCGTTGGCTGCGCCGGCAACAACGGTTGCCACTGCGGCCACGGCAAAGTGCGCGGCAAGTCGATTCGAAAACATCTTAAGGGACCTTTCACTAACAGAGCTCGCTGCATCGTCTTGAGGAAGTAATCCTCAGTCGGAAGGGAACCGACAGTTGGGCTGACAGTAGCCCAACGTAAGCGAAACCAGCGAACAGACCTTGGAGAGTTACCCCAAGAAACGTACAGTGCAAGTGCGGAAGTTAATATTTTCTTAAGTCCATCCGTCCATCCGCCTCTGACTTGCAAAATATCAATTGAGAGTTTTCGAAGCGCTTTCAGAGGATCGGCGCGCGCAACAAATTGCGCATGATGGACTTATGAAAATCACTCGGCGCACTCGCGTCCGCACCTCGCCCCGCCCCGCCTCGCCTCGCCCCACAAAAAACATCACGGGCGCTCCGAAGAGCGCCCGCGATGCAAGCTCAGTGCTTGTTTGCCAGTCTCAGCGGCGACGGCGCGCGGCGAAACCAGCGAGTCCGAGGAGGGCAAACGCGCCCGGCGCAGGGACCACGCTGATCGTGGTGCCCGCAGTGCTCTCCCATTCCATGAAGGCGACGGTGCGGATCAGCGCGGTGGCTCCGACATCCATGCGGCCGTAGCCGAAGTGGGTCAGACCGTCTGCCGCGAGGAACTTGAAACCGAAGTAGTTCTGCGCATTGAGCGTCCAGTTGCCCGCGGCGGAGCCGAAGACGACCGCGCCAGTGCCGAGCATGTTGCTGCTCGCCGAGCCGACGACCGTTCCAGCAGCAAGACTGCCAGCGGAGCCAGTGGTGACGCCTGGGTAGCGCATCATTCCCGTACCCGTGGCATTGAACCAAGACAGGTTCGTTGCCGAGTAGGGATTGATGTCCCAACCTGCGGTGGAAGCACCGGAAACGCCGAAGGTCTGCGCCTCGACATTGATGTAGTAGCCATCGATGTTGGCCGGAATAACGAGGTTGGAGTCCCAGCGAACCACGGCCGCGTTGGCTGCGCCCACGCAAACAGTTGCAGCGCTCGCGGCTGCCAAATACTTGGTCATTCGATTAGAAAGCATGATTCCCTATCTCCGTATGTACGCTTGGTTGGACCCCAATTCCCCGATCAATCTCCACTGCCCCTAATGCAGTGCGCGGACTCAACAAAGCGTCCGCAAGAGAAGTGACCCAATTCCAAGCAGGCAGATGGTGCTGCTGATTCTGAACTCTGCAACCAGTAACACCGCAAAAAGTGCCGATCCCTATTCGGAGCGCGATCGCATAACAGTTTATGCGCCCACTACTTAAGAATCACCAACCAATTGTTGCTGAACGACTTACGCGCGTTCGCCCGAAGGCAGGATCACCCCGACTTCGCAAAATATCCGCGTGAGGATCCGCCGCCCGTGCGCCACCTCCGTCGGCGGCTAGGGTGCGCGAATGGACCCCGCCAATGCACCATCTTGCGCGCAATCCCGCGCGCAATCCCACGCGCAATCCCACCCCGAACCTTCCCGCCGACAAGCCTGTCAAGCCGTCTGCCACGCCGCCACCCTGGCCCTGCTCGGCGCGGTTTCTGCGGCCGCGTGTACAGGAACGCCTCCATCTACTGCCGATGCACCACGCGTGAAAGACTCCCCCATCACCCCGCCGCCAGTCGTCCTTTCCACTTGGAGCCATGGCCTGCCCGCCAACCGCGCGGGGCTGGCGGTTCTTCGCGGCAGCGGCCCTCATCGTTCAGCGCTCGACGCCGTTGAAGCGGGCTGCAATGTGGTGGAGCTCGATTGTCCGGACATGACCGTTGGCCTCGGCTCGCGGCCGGACCGCGATGGGCGGGTTACGCTCGATGCGGCCGTCATGCAGGGCGACGGTCGCGCGGGATGCGTGGCGTTTGTCCAGGGAGTTGCGCATCCGATCTCGCTCGCGCGGTTGGTGATGGAGCGCACGCCGCATGTTCTTCTGGTCGGCGAGGGCGCGGAGCAGTTCGCCCGAGAGTGCGGCATCGATGTGGCCGCGCCCAAGTTAACTCTGGCCGCCGAGCAGCAATGGCGCGCATGGCTCGCCGAGCGCAAGTATGCGCCGAAGATCAACATCGAGAACCACGACACCATTTCAATGCTTGCGCTCGACGCCCAAGGATCGATGGCCGCTGGATCGACCACCAGCGGCCTCGCGTACAAAATGCACGGCCGTGTGGGCGATTCGCCCATCATTGGTGCGGGCATCTTTGTCGACGCACCCATCGGCGGCGCCATCTGCACTGGCCTCGGCGAGACGGTGCTACGCACGCTTGGAGCTCTTCTCGCCGTCGAAGCGATGCGCGCGGGTGCGACCCCGCAAGAAGCCTGCGAACACGCGATCGAGCGCATCATCGCCAAGAATCCCAATCCCGAGAACTACCAAGTCGGAATGCTCGCGCTTGACTTCTCGGGGCATACCGGGGCATACGCTGTGCAAAAGGGCTTCAGCTACGCGTTGCAGGAAGAACTGCTCGAAGCGCGTTCGCGATTCCACTGATTCGCACCAAGAACCGAAACCTTTCTGCGGGAGTCGGACTCACAAGCCGCCACCATACGAGCCCACCGCACGCCAGCATCGAAAGGACCTCCATGTTTTTCCGCCAAATCTACGACGAGAAGCTCGCTGAAGCCGCCTACCTGATCGGTTGCCAGCGCACTGGAGAAGCGATCGTCATAGATCCCGAGCGCGACATCGATCGCTACGAGAATGTCGCGTCGGCCAACGGACTACGCATCGTCGCGGCGGCCGACACCCATATCCACGCGGACTTTCTGAGCGGCCTGCGCGAGTTCGCCGAAAAAGG
>Ga0209086_10004119_pt1 | contig 10863 bp, 3 predicted proteins | sample M_130207_XF_Meta_FD_187312 | JGI IMG/M metagenome (GOLD analysis project Ga0209086, IMG submission 187312) | Freshwater microbial communities from Lake Montjoie, Canada to study carbon cycling - M_130207_XF_MetaG (SPAdes) (version 2) | ecosystem: Environmental > Aquatic > Freshwater > Lake...
GAAATTACCCTGATGATAAAACTGAAATAAAAAACAATTATGCATAACTTTATTATTCCTTTTTTTAGTATAACCCAAATTAAAAGTGGGAAAATGGCGGAAAATAATACTTCAATACCCAATGACCATAATACATAGTTATAGGAAGGTATAAAGGTTTCTTTAGAAAAATTAAACGTTACAGTAAACATCAATATCATTTTTTTCCAAAAAAGCCATTCATGAATATTACTTTCATGAGCAATAAAAAAAATAGAAATGACTAATGATATATAATATAATGGTAATAAACGAGTGGCGCGGTTTTTATAAAATGACCTTAAATTAGCAATTGTTTTTAATTCACGATTACCATTGGCATAAGGCAAATAAAGTACAAAACCAGAAAGAATAAAAAATAGATCTACGCCAAGCCATCCATGTCCCAAATAAGTGAAAGGGAATATTGGTATTTTACCAATATTTAAAGAATACCAGCCAGGTTGATTAAAAAACACACCAATCAAGTGAAAATATATTACCCCCAAAATTGCATAGCCCCTTAATCCATTTATAACTCCTAGTCTTTTCATATTAATTCAGCAATAAATTTTCAATTCAATAAAAAGATGTAATTAATTTAAGAAATAATCAAAATTTAATGCTTGATGAGTAATAAAATAAAAAAATGACACCGCAATATATAAATTGTTTTTTTTATTTGTAAAATTCAGGAATCAAAAATAAAATTTAATTGATTAAATATTTTTTGGTTAAAATTTTAACAGGATACCAGGTTGCAAAAAAGCCAATTACTAAAACTACTCCCAAAATCATTATAAAATCAGTTAGTTGAAATTTTATAGGATATGCCTCCACTACATATCCTTCAGTGAAGCGAATTAAAGAAAACTTGATTTGTAGCCAACAAACAATCGTCCCTAGAAGGAGACCAAAAACAGCTCCTATGATAGTTATAAGTAAGCCTTCTGTTATAAATATTTTACGAATTAATTGAACATCTGCCCCCATATGATGTAAAATTCTCAGGTCCTTTTTCTTTTCTATAATTAACATAGTTATTGATCCTATTACATTGAAGGTGGCGATTATTAATATAAAAACAAGAATTATGAAGGTCCATAATTTCTCTGATTTTAATGTTTTATATAATACTGAATTTTGCTCCTGACGATTTTTTACATTAAAATTAGAACCTGCTATTGAACTAATTTGTTTTTGATTTTTTTCTATGTCATCATAATTTTTTATTGAGATTTCCACAGATGTTACTTCGCTATTATAGTCTAGTAGTTTACGAGCATTATTAATATTCATTATAACATATTTATAATCAAACTCATCACTAATAGAAAAAGCACCTGTAGGATACACTTTTAGTTCATTTAATCCATCTTCAGCCTCAAAAATGCTTACGTTACCTCTTTTTGGTGCATAAATTGAAATCGGTGTGTAAATATCATCAGGCCCATTTTGTAAAATATAACTGATTCCCTTACCAATAACCACATTATTATTATTTATATTAAATTGCCCATCACTTATTAGTGAATCAAAATTACTCATCTTCACAAAATTATCCCCAACTCCTTTAATTGTAGCAATACATTGCCTTTCATTAAATTTCAACAATGCATTACCTTCAATAACTTCAGTAAAATAGCTAACATCTTTTAATTTTTTTATTGATTCAAATTTTATTGAATCTAACTTAAATATTTTTCCATGCTTATGTGTAATTTCTATATCAGCATCAAAAGAATTGTTGAGGGATTGCACTAGTTCAGATAATCCATTAAATGCGGAAAGGACTATAATTAAAGCCATCGTTCCGATGCTAATCCCAGCTATAGAAATACCAGAAATGATATTTATAGCATTATGTGATTTTTTAGAAACTAAGTAGCGTTTTGCTATAAAAAATGATAAATTCAAAAGTTGATTGTATTAATTTTTTTGCATTATGGATGCTATTGTAAAAATTATTTTTATGGATAGTTTCTTTGTCAAATGTAGCTTATAAATAGAAATAAATTAAACAAACAAAACAATCGGATTGTGCATATATCCAACTAATACGAGTATAAATATAAAGTTAATTGGGTTAATCTTTTATATTAGGGCATTTCATTTTAAAAAATTATTTGCAATGATGATTAAATGCCATACTCGCTAGAGGCAAATAAGTCTCAATAGGAATATTCTTGTTATAGGGTGAATTCAATCAATACCTTATCTCAGTGTTTCTCTTAAATCCAAGCCGCCAAAAGCAAAAGAAATAAAAGAAATAATGCAACAGATAGACCAATATTAAGCTTGTGCCGTTGGTCCACCAAAATTAAGGGGAAACCCATTTGGCATGTCTGTATCCTTAATAACGCCATGCGCTTGTTCAAATTTTGAAATATTATCTTTCAAAGCCTTCATCAAGCGTTTTGCATGCTGTGGAGTAAGCACGATACGTGATTTAACTTTTGCTTTAGGCACTCCAGGCATCATTTTAATAAAATCTATTACAAATTCAGAATTTGAATGCGTAATAATTGCAAGGTTTGAATAAATACCCTCAGCTATTTCTTCACTAAGTTCAATATTTAATTGATTATTATTTTGCTCTTCCATGGTGTTTTTTTTATGATTTTAATTCTGTTTTTATAAAAAAAAGGGGCAAACATTACTGCTGCCCCTTCTGTAAGCTATGGAAATGAAAACTGTTCCTAAATAGAGTCTGTCTATAATGTCCGATTTCTTCGTTATGCTTGTTTTGAAAACAGTCATTTGCAAAAGCAAACTCCTTGATTTTCAAAACTTCGCAAGCCTCGAACTTGAACATTATGAATCAGACTCTCGACTATATGGACAGACACTAAATAATTAACATAATTTCAAGAACAATTTTTAAACTTCTGCTTCAATAGCTTCTTTTTTAGAAGCCATTAAACGATCGTATTCTTCTTGAGAACCAACAATCATTCTGTCATAAGCTCTTAGTCCAGTTCCTGCAGGAATTAAATGTCCAACAATTACATTTTCTTTTAATCCTAATAGGGCATCTACTTTACCACTAATGGCTGCTTCGTTTAGCACTTTCGTTGTTTCCTGGAAAGATGCGGCACTCATAAAGCTATTTGTTTGCAATGATGCACGGGTGATACCTTGTAATACTTGGCTAGAAGTAGCAGGTATTGCTTCACGAGCTGAAATGGTTTTCATATCTCGGCGTTTCAATGAAGAATTTTCATCTCTTAATTTACGCGCATTAATAATCTGCCCAGCTTTATAAAGAGTAGATTCACCAGCATCTGTAATAACTACTTTAGCGTAAAGGTTATCGTTTTCTTCCATGAAAGTGGATTTATTCACCAATTGTTTTTCAAGGAAAATAGTATCACCAGCTTCGCTAATATCAACTTTACGCATCATTTGACGAACAATTACTTCAAAATGTTTATCATTGATTTTCACCCCTTGCAAACGATATACTTCCTGAACCTCATTTACTAGGTATTCCTGAACAGCAGTTGGTCCTTTTATAGAAAGGATATCACTAGGAGTTATAGCACCATCACACAAAGGTTCACCAGCTTTAATAAAATCATTTTCCTGAACCAGGGTGTGTTTAGATAATTGAACAAGGTAGGTTTTCTTTTCACCTGTTCTAGATTCAACATGTACTTCTCGGTTACCACGTTTAATTTTACCAAATGAAACTATTCCATCAATTTCAGAAACAACAGCCGGATTACTAGGGTTACGAGCTTCGAACAATTCCGTTACACGAGGCAAACCTCCTGTAATATCTCCTGTTTTACCAGAAGAACGAGGGATCTTAACTAATATCTGACCTGCTTCAATTTTGGTATTGTCATTTACAATTATATGAGCTCCCACAGGAATACTATAAGTTCGTAAAACATCATTTTTAACAACAATTTTTATAGAAGGATTTTTACTTTTATCACGACTTTCAACAATAACTTTTTCTTTAAAGCCTGTTTGCTCATCCGATTCTTCTCTAAAAGTAATACCTTCCTCTACATTGTCAAATTGAAGTTTACCAGCAAATTCGGAAACGATAACAGCATTGTACTGATCCCAGTCACAAATTAAATCTCCTTTTTTAATTTTCCCATTTGATTTCACATAGGCTTGAGCTCCATAAGGTATATTTCCTGTAGTAAGAACAATTTTTGTGTTTAAATCAATGATACGCATCTCGGCCGAACGACCAATAACTACATCCACCAATTGTCCGTCAGGATTTTTACGTTTAACGGTTTTTAATTCATCAATTTCTATAATACCATCATATTTAGCTTCTAATTTTGATGCAGCAGCAATATTAGATGCAATACCTCCAACGTGGAAGGTACGAAGCGTTAATTGCGTTCCTGGTTCACCAATTGATTGAGCTGCTATAACTCCAACAGCTTCACCTCTTTGAACCATTCTTCCTGTAGCTAAATTACGTCCATAACATTTTCCGCAAACACCATTTTTACTTTCGCATGTTAATACCGATCGTATTTCAACAGCTTCTATAGGAGATTCGGAAACTAACTTAGCAAATTCTTCGTTTATTTCTTCACCTGCCTCCACAATTATATCGCCAGTTAAAGGGTTATATACATCATGTACAGTAGTTCTACCCAATATTCTATCATATAATGATTCAACTATTTCATCATTTTTCTTTAATGGTGTAGCAATTAATCCACGTAAAGTACCACAATCTTCAACTGTAATAATTACATCTTGCGCAACATCCACTAAACGACGTGTTAAGTATCCAGCATCTGCAGTTTTCAAAGCAGTATCTGCTAGTCCTTTACGAGCACCGTGAGTAGAAATAAAATACTCAAGGATTGATAAGCCTTCTTTAAAGTTAGAAAGGATAGGGTTCTCAATAATTTCGCCTCCACCAGCACCTTTTCTTGGTTTTGCCATCAAACCACGCATACCGCCCAACTGACGAATTTGTTCTTTTGAACCACGGGCTCCTGAATCCAACATCATATAAACTGGATTGAATCCTTGACGATCGTTTGTTAAGGTATTTAACACCTTAGCAGTAATACGAGAATTTGTATGTGTCCAAATATCAATAACCTGGTTATAACGTTCGTTATTAGTAATGAAACCCATGTTATAGTTAGCAACTACTTCATCTACTTGTTTATTAGCCTCGGCAATCATTTTACCTTTATCTTCCGGTACAATAACGTCACCAAGATTAAATGATAAACCTCCGCGGAAAGCCATCACAAATCCTAATTGTTTCATTTCATCAAGGAACTTGGCTGTTTTTGCCATACCTGTTTCCTTAACGATATTACCAATAATATCGCGCAATGATTTTTTAGTTAATAATTCGTTGATATAACCTACTTCTTTTGGAACTACTTGATTAAATAAGATTCTACCAACAGTTGTTTCAATAATTTTTTTACCAACTATTTTTAAGGAAGGTAATAAACTGTTTGAAGTTGAACCATTTGTTTCAGTTATTGGCGCATATAAGTTTATTCTAACTTTTACCCATGCGTGTAAGTCAACACGTTTTTCGTTATATGCGATAATAGTTTCTTCAGGAGAATAAAAAGTTAAACCTTCGCCTTTTACTTTTTTCTCATCCGTTGATTTTTTGCCTTTGGTCATATAATATAGACCAAGCACCATGTCTTGGGATGGCACTGTAACAGGAGCACCATTAGCAGGGTTCAAAATGTTGTGAGAAGCAAGCATTAATAGCTGCGCTTCCAATATTGCTGCATGACCTAATGGAACATGCACAGCCATTTGATCCCCGTCAAAATCCGCATTAAATGCAGTACAAGTTAATGGGTGTAATTGTATGGCTTTTCCTTCAATTAATTTTGGTTGGAATGCCTGAATACCTAATCTGTGAAGTGTAGGAGCACGATTCAAAAGAACAGGATGACCTTTTAAGATATTTTCTAATATATCCCATACGATAGGTTCTTTTTTATCAACTATTTTCTTTGCTGATTTAACAGTTTTTACAATTCCTCTTTCTATCATTTTACGGATGATAAATGGCTTGAAAAGTTCTGCTGCCATATCTTTTGGTAATCCGCACTCATGCAATTTCAATTCAGGCCCAACCACAATTACAGAACGGGCAGAATAATCAACACGTTTTCCAAGTAAGTTTTGACGGAAACGACCTTGTTTACCTTTTAAGGAATCGGAAAGAGATTTTAATGCACGGTTGGATTCAGTTTTAACAGCATTTGATTTACGCGAGTTATCAAATAATGAATCTACAGACTCCTGCAACATACGTTTTTCATTACGTAAAATTACTTCAGGAGCTTTTATTTCAATTAATCGTTTTAAACGGTTGTTACGAATAATAACACGTCTGTATAAATCATTTAAATCGGATGTAGCAAATCGTCCACCATCCAAAGGCACCAATGGGCGCAATTCAGGTGGGATAACAGGTACAATTTTAACAACCATCCATTCAGGACGATTTTCGATGTGCGTATTAGCCTGACGAAAACTTTCAACAACTTGTAAGCGTTTTAGTGCTTCATTTTTACGTTGCTGAGATGTTTCAGTATTTGCTTTATGGCGTAAATCAAATGATAAAGTATCTAAATTTACACGGCTCAAAAGGGCAATTAATGCTTCAGCACCCATTTTAGCTATAAACTTATTTGGATCGGTATCATCTAAATGTTGGTTATCTTTTGGAAGTGTATCCAATATATTTAAATATTCCTCTTCCGATAAAAAATCAAGGTAATTAACGCCATCAGCAGCTTTAACACCTGCATTAACTACCACATAACGTTCATAATAAATTATTACATCTAATTTTTTTGTAGGCAAACCTAATAAATAACCTATTTTATTTGGTAATGATTTAAAATACCAAATATGTGCAACAGGAACAACAAGGCTGATGTGTCCCATACGTTCTCTACGAACTTTCTTTTCAGTAACCTCTACACCACAACGGTCACAAACAATTCCTTTGTAACGTATACGTTTATATTTACCACAAGCACATTCCCAATCTTTAACGGGTCCGAAAATACGTTCACAAAACAAACCACCCATTTCTGGTTTATAAGTTCTGTAATTGATAGTTTCTGGTTTTACTACTTCTCCGCTAGAACGTTCTAATATTGCTTCTGGTGATGAAAGAGTAATTGTGATTTTTGTGAAATTACTTTTTAATTTTATATCTCTTTTGTAAGCCATTTTAAGTAGTTTAAAGTATGAAAGTTAAAAGTTAGATAGTTCAGTTTAAAGTTATATAGTTTAAAGTTTAAAAGTAATTGTTCCTTTACAGGACTTTAAACTTTTAAACTTTAAACTTTTAAACTTAAAATTTAGTCAAGAGCAATATTCAATCCTAATCCCCTTAATTCATGTAATAAAACATTGAAAGATTCAGGAATACCAGGAGTTGGCATATTTTCACCTTTAACAATAGCTTCGTAAGCTTTTGCACGACCTACTACGTCATCCGATTTAATGGTTAGTATTTCTTGTAGGATATTAGCAGCACCAAAAGCTTCAAGCGCCCAAACCTCCATCTCACCAAAACGCTGACCACCAAATTGAGCTTTACCACCCAAAGGTTGTTGCGTAATAAGTGAATAAGGTCCAATAGAACGGGAGTGCATTTTATCATCCACCATATGTCCTAATTTCAACATATAGATTACACCTACGGTAGCAGGTTGATCAAACTTTTCACCTGTTCCACCATCTGTAAGGAAGGTACGTCCATAACGTGGTAATTCTGCTTTATCCGACCATTCATTTAATTGATCTGGAGTGGCGCCATCAAAAATTGGGGTAAAAAATTTCTCACCTAATTTTTGTCCTGCCCATCCAAGAACAGTTTCATAAATTTGTCCCAAGTTCATACGTGAAGGTACACCAAGAGGATTTAAAACAATGTCAACAATAGAACCATCAGATAGGAAAGGCATATCTTCATCGCGCACGATACGAGCAACGATGCCTTTATTACCATGGCGGCCTGCCATCTTATCACCAACTTTCAATTTACGTTTTTTAGCGATATAAACTTTAGCAAGCTGAACAATTCCAGCAGGTAACTCATCACCTATTGTTAAAGCATATTTTTTGCGTTTAAAAATACCTAATAAATCATTAAATTTTATATAATAATTGTGCAACAAAGTTTTAATTTTCTCATTAACTTCTTTATCTGTAGTCCATTTACTAGGGTTAACAGTTGAAAAATCAATTTTTTCAAGACTTTTTTGTGTGAATTTGGTACTTTTAGGAATAACTTCCTCTTTCAAAACGTTGAAAACGCCTTGAGAAGTTTTCCCTATCACCAACACCAAAAGTTTATCAATTAATTTTGTTTTTAATGCTGCAACATCAAGGTTATGCTCTTTGTCAATTTTATCTAACAAAGGTTTTTCTTCAGCTTTTCCTTGTTTGTCTTTAATACGTCTTGAAAATAATTTTTTATCAATCACGATTCCGCGCAATGATGGAGGTGCTTTTAAAGATGCATCCTTAACATCACCTGCTTTATCGCCAAATATAGCACGCAATAATTTTTCTTCAGGAGAAGGATCTGTTTCACCTTTAGGAGTAATTTTACCTATTAGGATATCACCTTCTTTAACTTCAGCACCAATGCGTATCAATCCATTTTCATCCAGATCTTTTGTAGCTTCTTCTGAAACATTTGGAATGTCGGCTGTTAATTCTTCCAAACCACGTTTTGTATCACGAACTTCCAAAGAATATTCATCAATATGTAAGGAAGTGAAAATATCTTCCCTTGCCACACGTTCCGAAATTACAATAGCATCTTCAAAATTATAACCTTTCCAAGGCATAAAGGCAACTTTCATATTACGGCCTAATGCAAGTTCTCCATTTTGAGTAGCATATCCATCACACAATACCTGTCCTTTAGTAACTTTTTCGCCTTTCTTTACAATAGGTTTTAAGTTAATACAAGTACTTTGGTTTGTTTTACGAAATTTAGTTAACTGATAGTGTTTTACATCATCATCAAAACTAATTAATCTTTCGTCATCATTGCGGTTATAGCGAATTACAATTTCGTTAGCATCAACATATTCAACTACACCTGAATTTTCGGCATTAATCAAAACACGTGAATCACGAGCAACAATTGGTTCAAGGCCAGTTCCAACAATTGGAGCTTCTGGTCGCAACAAAGGCACCGCCTGGCGTTGCATGTTAGAACCCATCAAAGCACGGTTAGCATCATCATGCTCCAAGAAAGGTATCAAAGAAGCTGCTATGGATGCAATTTGGTTAGGAGCAACGTCCATCAAGTTAATTTTTGATGGTTCTACAACTGGAAAGTCGCCTTCATATCTAACTTTGATTTTTGCCTCCTTAAAGTTCCCCTTCTCATCAATAGGTGTAATTGCTTGAGCAATAATCTTTTGCCCTTCCTCTTCAGCGCTTAAATACGTTACTGATTTTTCTATATCTACCTTACCATCAGTAACACTCATATAAGGTGTTTCGATAAAGCCTAATTTGTTAATTTTAGCAAAAACACAAAGAGAAGAAATCAAACCGATATTCGGACCTTCAGGAGTTTCAATTGTACACAAGCGACCATAATGGGTATAATGAACGTCACGCACCTCAAAACCAGCACGTTCACGAGATAAACCTCCAGGCCCTAGTGCCGAAAGTCTACGCTTGTGCGTGATTTCTGCCAAAGGGTTTGTTTGATCCATAAATTGTGATAACTGATTCGTTCCAAAAAACGAGTTGATAACGGAGGATAATGTTTTAGCATTAATTAAATCGGTAGGTGTAAATACCTCATTATCACGCACATTCATCCTTTCGCGAATGGTACGCGCCATTCTGGCTAAACCAACTCCGAATTGAGAATACAATTGTTCCCCAACAGTACGTACACGTCTATTACTTAAGTGGTCAATATCATCCACATCAGCTTTAGCATTTATCAATTCAATCAAATATTTAATGATGCAGATGATATCCTCTTTTGTTAATGTTCTAGTGGTAAAAGGAGTTTCAAGATTCAATTTTTTATTGATTCTATAACGTCCTACTTCACCTAAATCATAACGTTTATCAGAGAAAAACAATTTATCAACCACACCTCGCGCAGTTTCTTCATCAGGTGGTTCTGCATTACGTAATTGACGATATATATGTTCTACCGCTTCTTTTTGAGAGTTGGAAGTATCTTTCTGAAGGGTATTATATATGATGGCATAATCACCTGCATTTACATCTAATTTATGTAAAATAACTGATTTTACATTTGCGTCCATAATTAAATCGATGTGGTCCTCTTCCAATATTGTTTCGCGGTCAATAATAACCTCGTTACGTTCAATGGAAACAACTTCACCGGTATCCTCGTCAACAAAATCTTCAATCCAAGTTTTTAAAACACGAGCAGCCAATTTACGGCCCAACACTGATTTAAGACCTGCTTTGCTAACTTTTAATTCATCAGCTAAGCCAAAAATTTCAAGAATTTGTTTATCGCTTTCAAATCCAATAGCTCTTAATAGCGTGGTAACAGGAAGTTTTTTCTTACGATCAATGTATGCATACATTACATTATTGATATCAGTAGAAAACTCGATCCATGAACCTCTGAAAGGAATAACTCTAGCAGAATATAATTTAGTACCATTTGAGTGGCGACTTTGGCCAAAGAATACTCCTGGGGAACGGTGCAATTGTGATACAATAACACGTTCAGCGCCATTAATAACAAATGTACCTTTAGGAGTCATGTAAGGTATCGTTCCTAAATATACATCCTGAACAATAGTTTCAAAATCTTCATGTTCAGAATCAGTA
>Ga0209086_10004120_pt1 | contig 10862 bp, 10 predicted proteins | sample M_130207_XF_Meta_FD_187312 | JGI IMG/M metagenome (GOLD analysis project Ga0209086, IMG submission 187312) | Freshwater microbial communities from Lake Montjoie, Canada to study carbon cycling - M_130207_XF_MetaG (SPAdes) (version 2) | ecosystem: Environmental > Aquatic > Freshwater > Lake...
GCGGGCTGCCACTCGGCCTTGTTGATCAATGATCAAGGTCGACGGAATCGCAGCTGGTGGCAAGGTGTCCGAAAATCCCAACTGAATTTGGCCCTTGGGGTCAGCAATATTTGGGTAAGTGATTCCAAAATTACGAATGAAGGCACGTGCTGGATCATCGGTGTCGCGTGTATTGAGTCCAACAAATTCCACACCGCGAGACTTCAGTGCCACATTCGCGCGTTGCAACACCGGCGCTTCGCTGCGACAAGGTCCGCACCACGAACCCCAGACATTGAGGACCACTACTTTGCCGCGCTGCTTAGCCAAGTCAAAGGCGCCACCGGTGAGCGTGCGACCTTGCACTGCTGGGGCTGGCTTGCGTAGCGACTCCGCCACAACTTTGAGCGTTCCATCTCCAGAGACAAAACCCGCATCGGCCGTGGTCGAGGAGGCGCTACTTCCACCGCAACCAGCCACAACGAGCACGAGCCCCAGAGCAAAGACGCCCGAGGCAACCCGACGGATAGGCGTGGTCACGAATCAAGCACCTGCGATGGGGCTGGCCCCAGGCAATAGATCGGCGGCCGGCTCGGTGTAAGTCACAGCCACTAAGTGGTCATCGGAAAACGTGGCCGAGGTCAGCGAAGCCAACGAACATTCACGGCGGCGGGGGTCATGCCAGTAGCGACGGTTTTCTAGCGACAACCGCGCAATCCACACCGGGAGCTGGTGAGACACCAACACCACTTCATGACCTCGAGCAAGATCGCGCGCGGAATCAATCGCCGCACGCATCCGCTCTGCAACGACAACGTAGGGCTCACCCCAACTTGGCTTGAACGGGTTCCACAATTTGGGCCAATACTGCGGGTGGCGCAATACCCCATCACCAACGGCTACGCGCTTGCCTTCAAAAACGTTATCGGCTTCAATGAGTCGCTCATCAAGCTCAACCGTGAGATCAAAACGTGCGGCAATCGGTGCGGCTGTTTGTTGCGCGCGTTCTAGCGGCGACGAAATGACATGGGTGATGTCGTGATCGGCGAGGGCTTGGGCTGCCCGCAGTGCCATTGCTTCACCGAGTTCGCTCAATCGAAAATTGGGTAGTCGCCCGTACAGGATTTTTTCCGGGTTGTGCACTTCACCGTGTCGCAGGAGGTGAACAACTGTGGTGATAGCCATGCCTTAAGCATCCCACTGCGCCCGAGGACGCATCCAGCCACGTAGTCCCGCAAACCCCGCCAGACCTACGCCTGTAGGGGTACTGTTGTCAATGTCACACAGACCCCACTGGTCACACAATGGCCACCGGCTGGCACCCTAGATTCTCACCCCGTTACCAACTGTGAACCTGCAATCACGCCCGAGAGGAGGAATCGATGACCAGAGACAACGACTCCTCCCCCGCGCCTCGCAATCGTCACCGCGCCCGCACAAAGGGTTCAGTCGTCACTGACATCAGCCGCAATCCCATTAGCCGACGCTCGGCCATGATCGCGATTCCGATCCTCACGGGTATTGCCGTGATCGCTTCCGTAACAGCAACTGCTGCGAATCCTCCAACGCCGTCAGCGCAAACCAACTCGACGGCAGCCGGACAAACATTGAGCGCGAGTCCATTTGCCAACTGGATCATCCCCACTGCTGATCCAGGATCGCTGCAGCGAACCACGGCAACAAAAGCGATCGACAAGGTCGGAGCGGCCAACCTCAACGTTGCGCCATCGGCTTATGCCCAAAGTGGGATTCCCAGCGTGGCATTGAAGGCATACAAAAAGGCAGCCAAGACGTACAAGAAGCTCGACCCTCAATGCGGTGTTACGTGGCCCTTGCTAGCAGCTATCGGTCGAGTCGAATCAGGTCACGGCACCGAAGGCGACTCGGTGATGACCAAGTCGGGATTGTCGGTTCCTTCCGTCCTTGGACCCGTGCTCGATGGGGCTGGACCGTTCGCTTTGATCAGCGACACCGACAACGGCGCCTACGACGGTGACAAGCGATACGACCGAGCCATCGGTCCCATGCAGTTCCTGCCCGAGACCTGGGGCATGGTCGCCAGCGATGGCAACGGTGACGGCAAGAAGGATGTGCAAAACATCTGGGACGCTGCCCTTGGGGCCGCAAACTATTTCTGCCGCGGCGGAACGCGCCTAGGAACACCCAAGGGGTTGGCGGCCAACATCTACCGTTACAACCACTCGGAGTCTTACGTGAAGTTAGTGCTCGGAATCATGCGTGAGTACGGCGCGAACGTAAAGATCGTCCCCACACAAGAGGCACCAACGTCAGCAGCCGCCAGGACGGCCGCGGCCAAGAAGAAGGTTGTCCGCAAGCCGGTCGTGGTTCCACCTAAGTCCCCAGAGCCCACTCCTGCACCCACCAGGACAGTGGCAGGTCCTGGAACCGGAACCGAGGACCCCTCAGGTCCCCGAGTTCGTTAAGTCCCTATTTCGACTTGCGTCGGGCAGCGTTGCGCTTTTCTGACGGACGCCACACGGTTTCGCCAGCATCAATTGCGTCTTGACGCTGCTTGTCACCGAATTCAGCCAAAGCTTCAGCCAGTGACTCAACCGTGGCTTCTGGAGCCATGACATCAATGCGCAGTCCGTGTTCGGTAGCGGTCTCAGCCGTGGCTGGGCCGATACAGGCAACAACGGTGGTGGCGTGTGGCTTGCCCGCGATACCAATCAAGTTACGCACCGTGCTGGATGAGGTGAAGACCACTGCATCAAAGCCACCGGTTTTGATCTGCTCACGGGTGTGTGCGGGGGGCGGTGCTGCACGCACCGTGCGGTACGCCGTGACGTCATCGACTTCCCAACCCAGCTTGATCAAACCTTCAACCAATGTTTCCGTCGCAATATCTGCGCGCGGAAGGAATACACGGTTGATCGGGTCCAGGAGGTCGTCATAGTCTGGCCAGTCCGCCAACAAGCCAACCGATGATTGCTCGCCAGAGGGAATCAAGTCAGGACGCACACCGAACGCGATCAACGCATCGGCTGTGGCTTCACCAATGGCAGCCACCTTCAAACCAGCTAAGGCACGTGCGTCAAGGCCGTACTCTTCGAACTTTTCGCGCACTGCCTTGACCGCATTGGCTGACGTGAACGCCACCCACTGATAGCGACCTGAGACCAACCCATGCACGGCGCGCTCCATCTGCTGCGGCGTGCGGGGTGGCTCAACACTGATCGTGGGAACCTCAATCGGGATCGCGCCACTGCTGACCAATTGATCGCTCAAAATTCCCGCTTGGTCACGAGTACGCGGAACGAGAACTCGCCAACCAAACAAGGGCTTGGTTTCAAACCACGACAGCTTGTCGCGGGCCGAAACAGCATCGCCCACGACAACAACGGCATCGGTGAGGTCACCCATAGCCGACAGCGGCTTGGCCAACTCGGCGAATCCATCCAGGGCACCAACAGCGGTTCGCTGATCGGTCGTGGTTCCGCGAACCGTCACCGAGATCGGTGAGCCAGGACTGCGACCGGCGGACAACAACGAAGCCACGATTCCATCAATGGCACCCGCAGTATTCAAGATAACCAACGTGGCAGTCAGGTGATCGGTCCAGTTCAATCCAGTGGTTGCATCCAAGACGTGCACGTCATGGGACTTGCCACCCAGCAGCGGAACACCGACGTAACTAGGAATTCCCGTTGCGCGCGCAACACCTGGAACAACTTCCATCGGCAACTTAGCCTTGGCAACCGTCGGTCCCTCCACAGCCAGTACGCCGTCGGTAACAGGGTCTCCAACGACGATACGGGCCACTACAGCGCCAGTCTTTGCAGCCTCAACAGCGGCCTTAGCGCCATCATCAATTGCGCCTTCGACCTCTTTGTCTGGGGTCACGATCAGTACCTGGGCATCGGCATGCGCGCGCGCGATGATCGGAGCTGGCACCGCAGCGTCGGCAATCACCACGTCGGCTGCCGAGATGACGTCAGCTGCGCGGACGGTGAGCAGGCCAGGGTCGCCTGGGCCTGCACCAATAAAGGTCACGGAACCCTTGATGGTCTTCTTGGTTGATCGTGCTGTCGTCACGAAATGTTCTCCAGTGCTGTTGAGGGGGAGGTGCGCTTGCTGGTCTTACGGGTGCGCAAACCTTCAGCGCGTTGCTGCTGGTGGAAAGCCAAGATCTGAAGTTCGGTGCCTAAATCAACCTTGCGAACATCCACTCCTTGCGGAACGGTTAAAACGCTCGGGGCGAAGTTCAAAATGCTCGTGACACCAGATGCAACGAGGCGATCGCAGACCGCTTGAGCAGCTGAAGCCGGAGTGGCGATGACGCCGATGCTGGCAGAGTGTTCGGCGATGACCGTCTCTAGTTCGGCAAGGTCGCGAACTTCAACGCCGGCGATGGTTTGTCCCACCAAATCCGAATCGGAATCAATCAGGCCCACGATGCGAAAACCTCGATCGGCAGAACCGGCGTATCCAGCCAGTGCGTTACCCAGATTTCCTACTCCGACGATCACCACGGGCCAATCCTGGGCATAGCCAATTTCGCGGGCGATCTGGAAGAGCAAGTACTCCACGCGATATCCCACTCCCCGCGTGCCGTACGAACCCAAGTGCGAAAGGTCCTTGCGAAGTTTGGCCGAGTTCACACCACACACTTCTGCGAGCTCATGGGATGACACCGACTCCACGCCCGATTCCAACAACGAGGTCAGAACCCGGTGGTAGATCGGAAGGCGCGCAACGGTGGCATCGGGAATTGCGTGAGTCGACTTACGCAAATCGGTGACACCAGCGGGGGAAGGCACAGCGGCTCCATCGAGGGGAAGGAAAATTCTGCGAGTCCGAAGGGTAGAACGCTTGTGAACGATCGCACAAAGTCCGGAGTCAATCGTCTCACTATGTGAGATGCCAGATGTGAGATGTGCGAGGCGGGAGCCAGGCCTGCTAGCGCGAGAGTGCGCGACGCAGGCGGTCGGCATCGACCCAAAAGAAATCATGTTGCGCACCGTCCACGAGCGTGACCGGGATTTGCTCCCAGTACCTGTCGTAGAGCTGCTGGTCAGTCGTGATGTCTATTTCTACAAAGGTTTCACCAAGCTCAGTGGTGACCTGAGAAATGATGATACGAGCGTCATCACACAGATGACAACCGGCACGAGTCAACAAGGTGACTCGGGGCGGCGAAGGGGTCAAGGCTACTTCTTGTTACGACGCTGAACGCGAGTCTTCTTGAGCAGCTTGCGATGCTTCTTCTTAGCCATGCGCTTGCGCCGCTTCTTGATGACTGAACCCACTGGAATTCCTCGCGTTATTAGTTAGGTGACCTGCTCAGGCATGAGCAGATGGGGAAAGTTTACCTTGAATGCTTAGGCAGTCTCGATGAAGGCTTTGCCGAGGTAGTCGTGCACTGCACGCTCATCAACTCGGAACGAACGGCCCACGCGCAATGCGGGGAGCTCGCCACCATGCACCAAGCGGTACACAGTCATCTTGCTAACGCGCATAACTTCTGCGACTTCAGCGACCGTAAGGAACCGAACTTCAGACAACGGACGCTCTGTTGCAGACATCAGTTACACCGGGCTTTCATTGAATGAGCGTTCCTGCTGAGCGCAGTTACCGTCTCGGACTGTTCGTAACAAAGGCTTACTTTAGCCAGCCCCAATTTGAGCCCGCAGGGGGATTGGGAAATTGGTCTGATTTATTTATTTGGCTCGTTATTGCGCCGAATCGGGATCTAGCCCAAAGTGCGGGAAAACCGCTGTCCTAGTCTGTTCAATGGCCTGATCGGTCGCATCGTCGGCGCGCCGATCACTCACCCAGGAATAGGTGCTGCAGGCCGCATTTTCCCCAGCGGTTGCCGGTGCTTTGATGCCGGTTAAAGCCTCAGTTTCCCTGCGCCACAACGCTGGGAGCTCGGTGTCGGTCGATAAGCCGTGACCACACACCTCAGCAATTAATTGAGTCCATGCTCGTGGAACCACATCAACAATGGCATAACCACCACCGCCCGTGACCACCCACTTGCCCTTAGTGAATTTGTGAACCCACTGGTGGACGCGCTGAGCCATTGCCGTTTGACCATCAATGCTCAAATTCATATGGCCCAGTGGATCAGCATGGTGTCCATCACACCCATGCTGAGAAATCACCACGTCAGGACCAAATGCAGCCAGCAGCGGCGGAACGATCGCATCAAGTGCGCGCAGCCACTGCGCATCACCGGCACCTGCGGGCAACGCGCAATTGACCGCGGTTCCTTCAGCGCCCGCACCACCGGTGTCGGTCGGCCAGCCGGTTCCTGGGAATTGCGTGACGCCACTTTCGTGGAGCGAGATGGTCATCACGCGCGGGTCGTCCCAAAAAATGCGCTCAACCCCGTCGCCGTGGTGCACGTCCACATCGATATAGACGACCCGTTGTGCACCGTTAGCTAAGAGCCACGAGATTCCCACCGCTAAGTCGTTGTAGACACAAAACCCGGATGCGCTGTCGGCCATTGCATGATGAAACCCGCCAGCGATGTTGATGGCGTGATCGTGATCGCCACTCCACACGGTGCGGGCGGCTTCCAAGGTGGCGCCTGCAATTAATGCAGTGGCCTCGTGCATGGTCACAAACACTGGATTGTCATCGGTGCCCAAGCCATACTCAAACTGGGACTCAGCGCCAGGTTGCGAGCACTCGATCACTGCTTCGATGTAATCCCCACTGTGGACCAGGCCCAGTTCACCAACCGATGCTGCAGCAGGCTCGACGACGTCAACATTGTCCAAGGCCAGCAAACCCAATTGGTCAGCCAAATCCATGGTTAAGGAAACCCTGATCGGCGATAACGGATGGCCGCGACCAAAGTCGTAGGCGACCATCGCCTTATCCCACATGATCGCCACTGACTCACTCATTGAACCCACGCTACTCGGTGCGCAAGGCCACCACAGGGTCCAGGCGACCTGCCCGACGCGCGGGCGCCACACCAAAGAAGATCCCCACCCCAGCGGAGACCCCAAAGGCTAGGAGCGGAGACCACCACGAGATCTGGGCCGGCAACGGGGACAGGGCCGAGGCCGCAAGCGATGCGCTGACTCCAAGGGCGATTCCGATGAGTCCGCCGATGGAGGTCAAGAGGACTGCCTCAATCAGGAATTGCACGAGGATGTCACGCTGGCGAGCCCCCAAAGCTTTTCGCAAGCCAATCTCGCGGGTGCGTTCGCGCACTGACACCAACATGATGTTGGACACCCCGACACCACCCACCAGAAGTGAAATCGCCGCAATAGCCGCCAGTACCAAGGTCAGCAGTCCGAGAATTTGTCCAATGGTGCCCAAGATTTGAGTTTGCGTAACAGCCGAGAATTTGTCTCCTGGGTATTTCTCAGCCAACGCATCAAGAATGCGCTTTTGGATTGCCGGAATACTGTCGATGGTTGGAGCCTTTACCGCGAGCGCATCAATGCGGTCAACGCCAAAGAGTCGCTGCGCGGATGTGACCGGCACGTGGATTTCAGCATTGCGGTCGACGCCAAACGTTGATCCCACATCTACGAAAGTGCCAATGATGCGAAAACGCACGCCAGCGATAGTGACTTGTCGCCCGATCGGGTCCACATCGCCAAAGAGTTTGCGCGCCGACGATGAACCCAAGACAGCAACGCGGCGTCGAGTATCCACATCGGCCGCCGAGATGTAACGCCCGCGTGCGATGGGGCGATCAAAGACATTAACTACGGTTTCATTGGTGCCATTAATCGTGGTGAACACTTCCTTATCCCCCACCCGAACTAGTTCGCCTGACTGAACAGTGGTGGCGACCGCGTTGGCATCTCCGACAGCTCGGCCCAACAACTCAACATCTGTCAACTCAAGACGACTAGCCGACGGCGCTCCTCCAATTTCCAAACTTCCGGGCACCACGAGAATCAGGTTTGAGCCCAGGCCTTCTACTTGCTTTTCTACTTCGGCTTTGGCGCCCGAACCTATGGCCACCAAGATCACCACAGCAGCAACACCGATGATCACACCAAGCATGGTCAAAAGGCTGCGCAGGCGATTGGCGCGCAGGGCATCAAGAGCGACCCGAAACGCTTCAGCAAACCTCATGGCGCCACCGATTGATCAGCCACACTGTGTGCGCCGTCATCGGACTCAATCAAGCCGTCCCGAATGCGAATTCGGCGTCGAGCACGAGCAGCTACCTCGTGGTCATGCGTCACCAAAATCACCGCAACACCGTGATCGGTGTTTAACTGCTCGAGTAAACGCATCACATCGACGCCACTTTGTGTATCCAGGTTGCCGGTCGGTTCGTCGGCAAGCAACAGCGTGGGTTGCGACACAAGGGCTCGAGCAATAGCTACGCGCTGCTGCTCACCACCGGAGAGTTGGGTCGGTCGATGGTCAAGCCGATGCCCTAACCCCACAGACTCCAGCGCGGCCCGGGCCCGCTCAATGCGTTCAGCACGAGGTGTCCCTCGGTACACCAAAGGCATGGCCACATTGGCCGTTGCGCTAATACGTGGCAGTAACTGGAACGACTGAAAGACAAAACCAACGGTTTCATTGCGCAGTTGGGCTAGTTGAGTGTCGTCCAAACTGGAGACGTCGGCACCAGCAATGCGCAGCGCACCGGTGGTCGGGCGATCCAGGCAGCCCAGGAGGTGCATCAGAGTCGATTTGCCTGAACCCGAGGGTCCAATGATGGCTGCATACTCACCGGTATCGATGCGTAACGAGACTCCGCTCAGAGCATTGACGACTACGCCACCTTCAAGTTCATAGGAACGCGTGACGTCGATTGCCTCAACCGCGGGCTCACTCATGAAAGCGACTGGCCCTCGCGCACTCGATCAGCTCCACGAATCACGATCGTGTCGCCTACCTTCAATCCGGAGGCAATCGCGATGGTGTCGGCGCCTTGCGCACCCAACCGCACCACCCGCTTCTTGGCAACGCCATCAACCACGATCCACACCGAGTCAGATCCCAGGTCACGGAAAACTGCGGACGCAGGAACCGAGATAGCGGCTCGATCCGTACGTACCTGCAATTGGGCAACTGCACTCATACCCGGTAGCGGCCGTGGGGCACGCAGGCCATCGGCAGTAGTTCCGCTGCCAAACGACAACCGCACGACATAGGAGACCCCGCCACGCGATGACGTTGACGGCGTCACACCCACGCTGGTGACGCGTCCTTGATAGTTCGCATCGGGGACAGCATCCAACTGCACGTTGGCTTTAATTCCGGTCTTGACGAGCAAGATGTCGGTTTCATCAACCTGCGTTGTCAATGTCAGGCCCGCTACGTCGGTCAGCGTTAACAGTGTTTGACCCGAAGACACCGGCAACCCCTTAGTCAAGGACCCACTCGCCGAGGCTGAACTGCCACCGCCGCTTCCGAGCACGCTCGAGGCCAAGCCCTGTAATGAACTGGGAAGCTGGCTCAAGACACCAGATGCACCACTTGAACTTCCCGCACTCGCCACCGCGTCAAAGGTCACGATGCCGGAGATAGGCGCTCGAATCGTCAAAGCTTTGACCGAATCGCGCGCAGCAGTTACAGCGAGGTCAGCAGTCCCTCCCTGCGCGTTAACAAGTTGTGAGATGGAGGCCAGTGCATTGGTGAGTGCATCATTGGCTGACGACGTTGTCGCGTTAACTTGCGCCCGAGCTAAGGCGTACTGGGCTTTGGCTTGGGCGAGCGCGGTTTGAGCCTGCGTCTTGGCCGCTCCGGCTGGCAGCGCATCAATCGCCGTTTGTGCCGCATCAAAAGCAGCCTTCGCCGTGGCATCTGCTTGGGCGAGCGCATTCGCCACCGGAGTAGCTGTTGGCGTCGGGATGGAAACTGACGAGGAGTGCGCTGCGGACTGCGCTTGCTTAAGCTGCTTTTGGGTGGATGGTGAGGAAATAACCAACAGCTTTTGGCCCTTACGCACCTTTTGCCCATCGCGAACGAACAGTTGGCCGATTGTTCCCGATGCGGGACTGGAAATGGTCACCACGGCTTTGGCTGAAATAGATCCAGCTGCCTCAACAGACTCCGACACCGAACTCGTGATGACGGAACCGGTTTCAATGCCGGTGTCTTGATTACCGCCACACCCCGTCAGGGCTAGGACAGCAATCACCACAACAAATCCCAAGCGATGTGTTTTCACTACCCCATCGTATGCAGGGGATGACGCGCTCGCGCGTTCACAGCGGTGGCCTATCTCACGTGCGATTCAGGACAGCTCAATGGATCGTTGATGCGCTGCCTTCACTGCGCTCTCCACCGCCTGCTTCACCTGATGATCGTCAAGTTGAGCGATCGCGGCGGCGGTCGTGCCACCGGGCGACGTCACGTTGTGCCGCAACGTTTCTGCCGAGTCAGCGCTTTGGCTCACCATCACACCTGCACCGCGGGCCGTTTGAACCGCCAGCACATGGGCAACCTCTGCTGAGAGCCCCAGCCCCACAGCCGCGGCCTCCATAGCCTCAACCAGGTAAAAGAAATATGCCGGACCACTTCCACTAATCGCGGTGACAGCATCTTGATCCGACTCTTCGACAACGAGAACTTTTCCGACCGGCTCAAACAGTTGGCGAACGCGTGCCATGTCTGCCTCAGAGGCTTGCGAGCCGGCGCTCAGAACGCTCATTCCCTCATTGACGAAGGCAGGAGTGTTAGGCATCACGCGTACCACCGCGATGCCCGGTGGCAACGCCGCTTCCAAGGCACTAGTGCGCACTCCGGCTGCGATCGAGATGATCAACGTGTTGGGTGCAAGGTGCGGGGCGAGTTGTTCGCACACCTGCATGAGTACTTGAGGCTTGACCGCTAAGACAACGACGGATGATCGGGCAATGGATGCCGGATCGGCTGAAACCTCAACGCCGTAGGACTGGGTGAGGAACTGCCCGCGTGCA
>Ga0209086_10004121_pt1 | contig 10861 bp, 11 predicted proteins | sample M_130207_XF_Meta_FD_187312 | JGI IMG/M metagenome (GOLD analysis project Ga0209086, IMG submission 187312) | Freshwater microbial communities from Lake Montjoie, Canada to study carbon cycling - M_130207_XF_MetaG (SPAdes) (version 2) | ecosystem: Environmental > Aquatic > Freshwater > Lake...
TCTTAAATTCAAATTATAATTACCCTCGATTTTAAATGATGATAAATAATTGTCAACGATTACAAATAATCTTTTTCGATTAACAACGATTATCATCGATGTTAATCTGTTGCTTTTGAATGGTATCATTATAAATGCGGCATATTTAGTTCCATTCGTTTATTAGCTGTTTCTTTACTCTTTTTGTACAAATGTGCCAATATATATATATATATATATATTTGTGCTACACTATTCTTAAAACACTTGTATTTACTGGGCATCTAAAAATCCAACACGTCAGATAAGGCGCCATCCACATCTTTATGAATAAAGTTAGATTGATACCCAATTGTTGTTTTTAAATCAGAGTGCCGATACAATTTCTGTAATAATTGTGGCGCGATTTTATCGCCTGCAATTTGGCCAAAACTGTGACGAGAGATACTTTTTCTTCATGGGTGTTGTTCCCATCCAAAATATGGAAAACAGATAATGTGCCTATACCTTAAATAAAATTATAAAAGGAATAGGAGTTTTTTCTTTACCAATTCATAAGCAACTTTATGTTCGTATTTTTCTTCTGGTCGTAACAGCGCTCTAATGTCTCCTAAAAAGTTTTCGTTTTGCATCTTAGCTTCCATGTTATCTATGAACTCTTTTTGAGATGGAATATTTCCAACAGAAAACTCCATGTATCTTTTAAAACACTGAATGACTTGTTTAGTATCAACCTCAGTTGTAGTAAATGCTTTATATAAATCGTATAAATCTCTTCCTTTTCTTCTTTGATAAAGAGCTCTTAATTTTGTTCCTAAAAGTTCTTCAATTTTATATGTTGTGATTTTACAATTCCCTTTAAACCATTCTGAATTTAAAGCAAAAGGAACTTTTTGCCATCCTAATTCAGTGAAATGTTCTCTACAATTAATTTCTATTTTTAATCTAATTTGTGTTACTGGTGGTATTTCAGATTGAAATCTGTATTTCAGTTCAGTCATTAAATCTCCTAAAGACACATTGATTTTTCCATCAATAAAACTTAAAGCAACTTTTAATTTATCTAAAATATCACCAATGGGAGTCGCCTTTATTTGTACCAAGTCTATGTCTTCTGAATATCTTGGTTGTGGACTTAAAAATAATTTATGTAATGCCGTGCCACCTCTAAATGCTAAGTTTTCAGCTAAGAAATCATCATTAAATATTTCAATTAAAGCTCTGCAAATTACAAGATCTTGTTCGATTTGTTCATTCGTATTCCAAGGTACATTATTACTCCATTCTATTATGTAAGCTTGAGGTATCATAAATTTTAAATGTCTGGTTCTACTTCTATATTAATTATTAATTTCCATTTTTCATTAAAAGGGAACCCTTTTTTTTCGCCTGATTCGCTTAGTGGTTTCCGGTTGAATTTTAATTCTGCTAATAGGCAAGTATTATACAGTTTTTCAGCAAGTATTTCTTTATTCAAAATTTTATCTAAAATATATCCTAATCTTTGTAATGTTACCAAAGGTATTTCTTTTACAAAATCAACAGTAATACTATCCGCTTTTATTTCAACCGTTAATTCCTCTAGCACAGTTGCTACCCTGCTTAACCCTCCAACTCTTTTTTGAAATTGGATTAAATCAGTAGCAGTTAAAATGGCTGATGATATTTTTATATAACCACTTTCGGTTTTACGATTTTCAGTATATTTTTCAGAAATATTTTTTTTACTAATGTAATTTATTTTAACTCCTTTTTTATTAGTTACACGCATTTGCGGAAAACCAGTAATTACAAAAAATTCTTGAGGTTGCTGATGTGATGCCCCATAAAATACAGCGGCATTTAAAAGGGATAAGTAATAAGGCTTTTTGTAGTATTTCATTAAGCCATCTAAAAAAACAGTTGGTGGCAAAATACCACGTGAGGCATATTGTGATGATATTATTAAGTAAAAGCCATTACTTACCGAAATAACTTTATTTTTTTTTGATAATCGGTTGATAGCTAAATTCAAAGACGCATCTGAATTTTCGGGAAAAGCCACACGCATTTCTTCAATTGAAAAGGCTATTTTCCCTTTTGCTGCTAATTGATCTATCCAATCAATTAATCTTTTATGTGTATTTAAATTATTCATTTGAGAACTATATTATGACAAATATATCAAAAAATGATATATATCGCATAAAATTGTTTCTTTTTCGATGTGGGCAATTTAATATCCAAATTAAACAAATAAAAAATTAGATCTATTTTTTCTTTAATATGTAAATAATCTTTCCCGATTAATAACGATTATCGTCGATGTTAATCTTCTGCTTTTCATTGGTATCATTATAAATGTTCCATATTTAGTTCCATTCGATTATTTCCACCAGTTTAATAGAGGGGTCAAAAAATGCCGGTCAAGTGAGGTCGTAATACCTGCTAATCAACTATGGGTAAACCAATGATTGCAGATTAAAAACACGCCAGTTTTAAGACTTGGCCTAAAAGTTTAAAACATCGGATAATGCACCATCAATATCCAAGTATGCCGAATGGAGGTTAATGTTACATTATCACTTCGATGTAACCAGTAAATTGACTTCATCCAATACATCTGTATCAAAATCCTGTAAATATACTTCGGTTGTAGAGTAGTTTTCATGACCAAGTGCATCGCCTATTTTATCCGTAGAAACACCGAGTTTTCTTGCAGCACTTGCCCAGCTATGGCGGGCAACATAAGAAGTAATAGGTTGATCAATCCCACATTGTACTGCCAATTTTTTAATGTGGTTATTAAATACATGAAGCGCCTGATCACTAGTTTTAGAAACCAAAATAGAATCTTTATTGATTTCTTTATTTAAAATTGGGAACACAAAATCCTCTGGAGTTTTATTTGTAATATAATAAGATAGGATTTCTTCAGCCTCTTTAGTAAGTTTTACATCATATGGCTTATTTGTTTTACTCCTTATATATCTTAGTCTTCCTGCTGAAATTTGTCTAAGCTTTAATTTCGCAAGATCAATAAAATTCATCCCCTGCATATTAAACATGAATAAAAAATAATTTTTATCATGCCAGAACGCTGAATTTGATTCTAATGGAAAATTCCTAATAGAATTAATTACGTCCTTAGAAACAGCGCGTTTTGAAGTTTTCTGAGAAGGAATAGTAAAATTCTCAAACGGTTTATGACTTTTCACAAGAATGCTTTCATTTTCTTTTTGAGCTTTATTCATAATTGCACGTAAGGCTCTTAATCTAGCGCTAATTGAATTTTTTGATTGATTTTTACTTAGACAATTGGCTTTGTATTTTTCAAGGAATGTAACATCAATTTCTAATAGCAATAAATCTAGGTCATTGTTAAATTTAGTAATTGAATTTATTGCATCCTGATACCAAATTGATGTTTTATGTTTCCCGCTTTTAATGGTTCTCTCAACAATGATTTTACCATACACTCCCAAATAACCGGAAGGAGCAGCATCCGGTTCGTCTTCTTTTTTTGATATTAAATATTCTATTTGTTCCTTGATCTCATTAATATTTTGTCGGGCTATTTTTTTTTCATTATCAACCAAAAATGTTTTTGCTTTGGCCAGCTTACTCTGAACTGTTGCAGTATCACGTTTTGAATTTTTTGTTTTTTTTATTTCGCAACTTTTAGGGTTCCATTGATCTTCTAATAAAAATATTTTTAAAGGAATTAAGCGATTACTATTATTATGATTTAAACGAAGCGAAAGAGGGTACATTTCATTCTTTAAAATTCTTCTGGTATCCAAAAAAAGTGTAATTTTTGCCATGTTTCTTTATTTTTTAATTAACCAAAGATAAGAAAATTTGCACTTTATTTGCACTTTTTTTTTGAATCCTTAGAAACTATAAAATTTGTAAATATTTATAATTAACTGATATTTAAGTATTTATACTGTCATTAGAAATCGCTAAAAACCATTAAAGACCATATTTTTCTGCCTTACAAGCAGAGGGTCACTGGTTCGAACCCAGTAGTTCCCACTTCACTGGGAAGCGCATCAAAAACGATGCGCTTCTTTTTTTTACTACCTCCAGAAGCCTTATCATTTCTACATATTAGCGCCACTACACTATTGATTTTAGCGGTTCGATAAATTTTATTTTCAAAAGTGAGCCTTTCTGGGAATATCGAACCAATTATTTTTTGTTTTACCGCCACTTCTGAGTTGACATAATACTTATCAAGGTTTAATAGCAATTCTAAACAGGTATTAATTTTTGGGGCAGATTGAGTTAATCCTTTTTCTGATTCCAATAAACAATGAGTTAAAGTTTCGATTTTTAGTTCAATTTCAACTTTCATTTCTCGATACTCCACTACCGAAACCTCTCCATCTAACATTAGTAATTTTGCATTTTTTAAACGCTGAGTTTGTTTTTCTATATCTTTATTTGTTTGTTCTCTATTTGCCTTTGTTTCTTTATTATTGTTTTGCAACTTGTCTTTTAAAACTTCGGCATAGAGTCTCATTGTTTGAGGGTTTGCTTTTAATGTTTTCAACAAGTCTACAAAAGCATTATTTACATCATCTACTTTTTGCCTTTCTTTACAACCGCTTAAGCAATGGTAATAAAAAAATCTTTTTCCAGATCTTCCTTTTGATGCAGAGCCAGTAAGCGATCGGTTGCATTGTGGACAAGAAAGAAATCCTCTTAAAGGAAACTCAGCGCGTAATGTTGATATTTTAGCAGGTCCTTTTTTTCTTTTATTATTCAATAGAGTTTGTACCTTATAGAATAATTCATTGTCGATGATGGGCAAGTGTTTGCCATCAACCCAAACGGCTACTTCATCTTTAAAAGCTGGTACAAATATTTTAGCAATATAAACTTTATTAGCTAAAATTGCAGGGAAGGTATTTCTCGACACCATTAGCCCCTTTTTATACAATATCTTCCTCAGCTCTTCCATGTTATATAAGCCAGTTGAAAATTGAGTAAAGGCCTCTAAAATAAGTTTTTCTTTTTCTCCACCTTCTGGCACAATAACAGGCTTGTTGTTATCATCTCTTGTATTTTTGTAACCAATAGGGCAATTTCCTAACCAACGACCATCTTTTTTAGCTCTCCTCATACCTGCTAATATATTTAGGGCTCTTCGATCATTATCAACCTCTGGCGCTGCTAAATATATTGATAACATAATCTTGCTTTCTGGAATTTCAAAATCCAATGGCTGTTCTATTGCTCGCGGTTCTACTCCTAATTTTTTTAGAGTCCTAATTGTAATGTATGCATCAGCAACATTTCTAGAAAACCGATCCCATTTTAAAAAATAAATATAATCTACTTTTCCATTATTTCGTTTTAGGTAGGCCATGATTTTAATCCATTGAGGACGGTCAAAAGATTTTCCGCTTTCGTCATCGTGATAGAAGCCAACAACATCAATATTATTATTTTCACAAAATTTTAATAGCTTCTCTTTTTGATCAGCCGGACTATACCCGTTGTTTTGTTCATCGGTTGAAACACGCGTGTAAACAATTGCATTTTTTCTCATAGAATTTTATTTATTTAGTTTCTACTAATAGCTGTCTGACTAGTTCTGCTTCCAAAGTTAGGTCAGCCATTTTATAAAGCCAATCCCGAATTTGGATAATTTCATCATCAGTATATTTTACTTTTTGATCTTCATTTATAATTTTTTTACATTCATTTAAAGTTAACATTGTGTTGCAGTGTTGCAACCAAAAGCCATTTCATTGGGTTCTAATTATTGTTTTTTATTGAGCCGTTTCTGCGGGTCCTACAATCGTGTTTTATTTTTAAAGTAAATGTGTTTATCATTTCTGTATTTTAGTGTTAATTCACTGTATTGATTTAAACCTAAAATTCGTTTTATTTCCTTTGCTTTTTGTTCTAATATATCTCCATCAATCATAGCTTCTAAAATCATTTCCTCTTTTTTTGGTCCATTTAAACGAATGGTTAATTCTTTAAATTCCTTGCTTCGAATTGCATCTAATACTTTTTTTTCATCATCATTTATAAATCCCCAATAAAATAGATTCGTTTCGTTTTGTGGCTTATCCAAAAAGTCATACACTAATGGTTTAAGCGGAATGTGAATATGAGGTTGATTAAGCCATTCAGAAATTTGTTCACCATAATCTTTCATTGATAAAGATGAATAAATATTTGTTTCAAAACCTTTATCCGTTTTTTGGATCATTATTGACACATCATCATTGAGCAGAAGAACTCGCATTATAAATGAGCCAAAAATACTATGCGTTACCCTATCTTCTTTAGGAATTAAATGACGGTTTTTTAAAAACCATTTTAGCCATCTATCAGCCTTCTTATCGTCTATTTTAATATTGGGTGCACTTTTTATAAATGCAATTATTTCTTCATCTGTCCCTTCCAATGAATCATAAATATTGGCAAATAAATATTCTTTTATTTTTTTTATTTCTTTTAATGGGAACCCAAACCCCCGTAGAGATTTTATTACACTAACCCAAATGAAGTCGAATAAATTTAGTTTTATCCATTTATGATCTTCATTATCGGTATTAAGTAGTGCTTCTTTTCGCCAATGTGAATATATACGAGGACTAATACCAGTTATTGAAAGTGGTGCTTTAGGCTCAGATATTTTTGGGTAAATATCAAAAAACTTAGTGCTCAAATCAGTAAATTGAGATAAACTGGTTACTTCCATAATTTACGAGTATGTTAATTATTATTTATTTATTTAACGCAAATGTAATATTTTATTTTTATATTTGTATCATGAACGCAATAAACTTATTAAAACCAAAAATAAAAAGTTATTATAAACTTGATCCTTCTTCTCATAGATTTAGGATATGCCCAAATGATGGCGAAAAGTTTATGACTAATAATCTTAATAGAAAGTTCTGCGGCGATAAATGCGCTGATGAGTTTCATAATGGATTAAAGAGAGATGCTGGAAATAAATTGTTGGAAGAAGCAAAAACAATTATTAAAAATGCATCTTCTCCTCTGCAACCTAATAAGCCTGACATACCGATTGATGCGGTAAAAAAAAATGTAAGTATTTTAGATACACTTACAATTGACTCAGTAAAAGGATCAGAATTTAATTTAGATTGGCTTTATTCCTTAGGTGTTGATTTTGGTGCCTATAATGGCAAAGGAATTTTACATAATATAGATAAAAGCTACAACTCCCATTTTATTCAAATAGGAAATTACAGGCTGTTTCGTGTAGAATTTTCGCAAGTATTAATCAAAAAAATAACTTAAAACAACATACAATGCTAGACTATAATAAAATACAAGAGCTTTTTGGCTCACCGTTAAATACAGTTCCGAAACCACAAGTGCCTTTTAAATTAAAGCCATGGCATGTAATAGGTGGATTAGTTTTAGGCTATTTATTTTATCGCGGTGCTAAAGTGGTTATCAATGAAAATATTAAAAAATTTGGGCCAAAAATAAAGAACCCTGAATAAGATAGGCTATTTATTGCAAACAAAAAAGCCACACCGTTTTGGTGTGGCTTAATTAGGAAGATTATTTATTTCCTCTTCCGCCACCTGATGGTTTTCCGGTAGTACTCGGAGCATTTACTAGTCCGCTACTTTTTGCCATTTTGTTTCAATTTAATTGTTATACCTACTATATCTGCGTTTCGGTTTTCGCATTCGCTATTAAAATAATAACAGCATACATTTTTTATAAAGAAATTATTTGATAATTTTCTTTCTTTTTGGAATTTAAATAATCTTGAGAATCGCAATAGAAACATGTAATTAACTTTTTTCCTTCTATTTTTATAAATAATTCCAAGCATTTTTTATTGCTGCATTTTTTTATAATTTTCCGACTTACAATTAGTAATTGCTGACCCTCTTTGGCTTGAATTCTATTTAATACAAAATTTAATTCAATATTACTTACACCTCTATCCCATTGACGATATAGAAAGTGGTCTGTTTTAAAATATCCGGCTATCGATGTCATATAAAAGATATTGTCTTTCTATCGTTTTACATTATGATTTCGGCCTTCTCTTAATTCCAAAAATTTTGTTTGCAAAGCAAAAGCCTCTTTTCTAGAATCCAAAATAATTGTTTCATTGCCATGGTGTTTTGAAATGACCAATTCACAGTCATTTTTCACCGAAACTTTTTCGCAATCACGATGTATGATATAACGGTTTACTTCTGTATGTTCACTGGTTATGCAAAATTTAACCAGAAACTTAGGTCTGATGATAAAAATGTGTATGAATGGTCCCTCAATAGGCTTTTCATCCTTTAATGAAATAGAAAAACTGTGTCGTTTATTACCGTTTGCAATTCGATATATAAAAGTTCCCCATCCTGATCTGCCGCTTTCATAGGATACAGTCCCAACATTAACAATAAAACTATCAAATATACTGAAGGTTTCATCCGAAAGGAGCTGCTCTGTAAGGTCAAACAGCTTAAGGTATGGATTAATTGGATAGTTTTCCTTAAATGACTTAATGATAAATTCTGGATCTTGAATTAGAATTGCCGCAAAATAATGCTTCATAGACTCTTCAACTTTTTGAAATGTTTCATGTACAAAGTTCCAAAACATATAAGGTATTGAAAGCTCTGATTGACCTTCTTTCAAGACTGTTAAATCATCTGTTTTGTTTAAAATAAAGTCAATGACAGAAGTCACAATATAATTATTGTCACATTGCATTTTTTTCAAATAAACAGCTTCGTATGCTTCAAATTGAACCTTTTGACTTGCTTTTAAAGATTCAATATCATTCTTTGTATAACGATGTCCGTAATACCCTTGTTTTCGATTGAATTCTTGAATAATAAAATCCTGAAGAGTAATTTTGACCACTTCTGGATTATTACTTTCTCGCAATTCCTGGTAAATGTCCAAGAGGCTAATTAGTTTTTCACGAATTGATTCTTGATTTTTTTGAAATTGTGATTCAAACTCCCTTTTAGTATAAAAGTTTGTTTTGAACCCTTCACATAGTTTTGTGTGAATTGAATTTAGAATTTTGTCTTTCATGGTTTGCGTTTTTTATTCCACAAACGTAGCAGAGAAAGAACTTTATTCCTTGTCCTTTGTAATCACATGCGATTTTATGTAACGAGATATTTCCTCTAGTTTTTCAAAATCCAGTGCCAAACCAATTTGATAATCAAATAGCTGCTTAACTTCTAATAAGCGTTTTTGATAGGATAGAGGTTCAAATATTGAGTCAATTGGGATTGAATGCATAAGGGTATCTACAGCTGATTTAAGTGATTCATTCAATTTAAATTTTTTATCCTCACCGAGAGTATAATGAAAAATATTAATGGCAGAAGACCTATTAATTCGGAACAAAAATTGCTGGTTCCGTTGAATTGAAAATAAAGTGTTTTGCCAATTTGATTCATCGGAATTCATAATTAGCGGATTCTCCGCAAGCCCCCCTTGAATTGGTTTTTGCGCTTCTACAAGATAAATCTTCTTCATCCTTCCATCGCTTTTTACAGCAATAATGTTTTTAATTTGAATAAGGTGAGTTGTAGAAGTACCGGTCTTACTTCCTTGAGTCTCTAATTTTTCAGGATTGGGATCAAGTAAATAATTGGCCGTAGCACCATTAAATAGGCCTTGATAATATTCAAGAAGTATTTTGTCGCCTATGTTTTTTCTCATTTCATAGGCAAGTTTATCAGTTAATCCAATAATATTCGCCTCTAATTCTGAGTTTAACATCAACAACTCTTTATTGGCTTTTTCTAATTCAAATATTTTTTTATCTGTGTCAGTCATTTATAAATTTTTAATTAATCCTTCTCCCCACTAAACAAATTTCTTGGCCATCTTGAATTCCATTTTTGTAATTGGCTTCGCGGAGTTTTTTCCCTGTGGGACCTTTTAAAATCTATAAACCTTCTCTGTTCCCTTTTAAATTTAATTTATTTCCCATATTATTTTGTTATAATTATTAATTCTCCCTAAAAAAAATATCCTAAACAGACATAAATGATAATTACTAATCAAAATAACTTCTTTTTATACCTTCTGCTTTACAAGTGGAAAGTGTTTTTTTAAGAAGAGTTTGTAATCTATTTAAATTACTTTCCCAATGCATTTCAGTTGTGTCTTTTTTATTGTCATTGCTTAAACGAAAGTAATCTAGATGTAAATTTAAATCGTTTTCTATACTACTATATTCATACATTTTAGAACCTTTATTATAAATATCATCTATTAATAAAGGCTCTGAACTTTTATAGCTTTCTCTTCTGCTTTCTCTATAGAGAAAATGTAACCATCTTCCCTTTGCATAAAATTCAACTGTTAATAGATTTTCTCGTCGTTTTACCAATTCTTCATCTGAAAAGGGAGTGAATTTTATTATTAAAGACATTTCAAATTTACCTGCAATATTATAATATTGGCCCCGCCGCCCAGAATTATACCAAGAAGGAATAAGGGAATCTTTTTCATGGTATTCATCCCATTTTATATGATGAGTAAATCCACCTTTATTATGATCAATCAATCGTAATAACTTCAATTCATTCTCCAAATTAACTAATCCCGATTCACTATTATCAAGCTCTATAATATTATGCTCAAATCTATAAAACATGTCGAGTATTGTTTTATGCTTTTCAAGTAATTCAAATTGATTAAAAATTATTTCATTCTTAAATGGAGTAAATATCAAATCTATATTTGTTAATTCTTGTAAAGTGGCCCCATTTAATTGAAAAGATGCAATATAAATTTTTGATGAATCGTAATAGTATGCAATTTCCGAATTTTCACCTTTCACATAATTTTCCCATAAATTATCTGGTATTTTTTTAAAGGGTATAAAAATGGCTTTAATTTTCAAACCTTGAAT
>Ga0209086_10004122_pt1 | contig 10860 bp, 11 predicted proteins | sample M_130207_XF_Meta_FD_187312 | JGI IMG/M metagenome (GOLD analysis project Ga0209086, IMG submission 187312) | Freshwater microbial communities from Lake Montjoie, Canada to study carbon cycling - M_130207_XF_MetaG (SPAdes) (version 2) | ecosystem: Environmental > Aquatic > Freshwater > Lake...
CCGCCGCTACGGCGACACGGAGATCACCGTGATGTGGACCGCTGGAGAAGGAACATGACCATCGGAAGGCGAATCGCCGTGTGTCCGGGAACCTATGACCCGGTCACGTACGGCCATCTCGACGTGATTGAGCGGGCATCGCGCCTGTTCGAGCATGTGGTGGTGTCCGTCGCCGAAGGATCGAAGAAGAAGCAGCCACTGTTCACCGCGGAGGAGCGAAAGGCCCTTTTGCGACAGAGCGTCGGACATCTCGAGAATGTGGAGGTCGTGGGCTTCAACTGCCTGCTGGCCGACCATGCCCGCGAGGTGGGTGCGACGGCATTCGTGAAGGGTGTGCGGACGGCCGCGGACTTCGAGTACGAAAACCAGATGACCCAGTTCAACCGGCGACTTGCGGAGGGCATCGACACGGTGCTGCTCCCCGCGTCTCCGGAGTGGGGGTTCCTCTCGAGTTCCGGCGTCCGTGAGGCCGCCGCGTGGGGTGCCTCTGTAGACGGATGGGTTCCCCCGCATGTCGCGGAGGCACTCCGAGATCGACTCGGCACCGGCCGCACCGCCTGACAAAGGACGATTCATGGATGTTCTCGCGCTCATCGACAAGCTGGACGACCTCGTGCACAACGCGCGGGCGGTGCCCCTGACAGACCAGGTGCGCATCGACCGTGAGGCGATTTACGAGCTCCTCGACCAGATGCGGGCCACGATCCCCGAGGAGATCAAGCAGGCCCGCTGGATCGTGAAGGAGCGGCAGGAGATGCTGGCCGAGGCCAAGCGTGAATCTGACCGCATCGTGGAAGAGGCGCGCGACCGCGCCGAGCGTCAGGCCTCTGAGCAGGAGGTCGTGAAGCTCGCCCAGAAGCAGTCCGAGGAGATCATGGACGAGGCACGCCTTCGCGAGCGCGAGGTGCGTCTGGGTGCGGAGGACTACGCGGACGAGGTGCTCGGCACCCTCGAGGTGAACCTCGAGAAGTTCACGAGCGCTGTGCGCCGTGGCCGCGAGCGTCTGCAGGGCAAGTCGGAAGACGTGGACGGCGGCCCGTTCATCTCTGACGACTCCGACTCGTACCGCGACTGACCAGATGACCGGGGGGCGCCCGGGCGAGGCGGAGGGGGTCGTTGACCTCCGCCGCCTCGGACTCATGTCTGGTGGTGCGGCGCATGCCGACGTGCCCGTGGCGCTCCATGTGGTCACCCTTGGCGGGCAGGAGTACGTGCCCGACCCTGCCGATCTCGAGGCGCAGCTCGACGCGAGCGGCGCCGGCGCCGGCCTCGGCCTCCGCTTGCGGTTCGCCGCCGATCTTCGGGGCCCATGTCAGCGGTGTCTCACTGATGCCGCGGTGCACGTGGATGTTGATGCGCGCGACTTCCAGACCTCTGGGCGCGACCACATTGACGAGCCCGACCCCGACCTCGACTGCGAGTACCTGTGCGGCCCGAGCCGGCAGGAACTCGACGTGGCGGCCTGGGCACGCGACTGCGTTGTTGAGGCCATGCCCATGTCCGTGTTCTGCCGTCCCGACTGCCGCGGTATGTGTGTCACGTGCGGAACCGACCTCAACGCGCAGCAGTGCGACTGTGAGGACGACACCACCGACCCGCGATGGGCAGCGCTGGGTGAGTTGGCCGAGCGACTTCGCGAGGATGGTGGCGGCGATGGGTGAGAGGCGCTAACCTCCCGCGTCGTTCCGGAACCGGTCCTCTTCAAGGAGCCGCATTGGCAGTCCCAAAGCGCAAGACATCACGCGCCCGCCGCGATAAGCGTCGGTCCACTCACACAGTGACCGCAACGCGCCTCGGCCGTTGCCCGCGCTGCACGGCTCCCGTGATGCCCCACCACGTATGCATGGTGTGCGGGCACTACAAGGGCCGCGCGGTCGTCGACACCGGCGTCTGACGCACCTCCCCGGTTGAGCACCTCAGCCGGTCACGCCGTCGTCGCGCTTGATGCGATGGGCGGCGACAAGGCTCCACAGGTTCCCGTGGCGGGCGCCGTTGCCGCCGCGAAGGAGGGCATCGGTGTGCTGCTGGTTGGCGATCAGGCCGTGCTTGAGCGCGAACTGGCCACGCACGGCGACGTGCCATCGGGCGTCGAGATCGTGCACGCCGCAGACCGCATCCTGTCCACCGACGACGGCGTGAAGGCCGTGCGTACCAAGTCAGATGCCTCGATGGTTGTGGCCTGCAGGCAGGTTGCCGAGGGCCGTGCGTCGGCCGTGGTGTCGGCGGGGCACACGGGTGCCATGCTCGCCGCGTCAACGCTGCTGCTTCGGCGTCTGCCCGGCGTCATCCGCCCCGGGCTCGCCGTGCCCATGCCGTCGGTGGTGGGCCCCGTGGTGCTCATCGACGGTGGCGCCAACGTGGAGTGCAAGCCCGAGTACCTGGCGCAGTTCGCAGTGATGGGACGCGTGCTTGCGCACGAGATCATGGGCATTGACGACCCGACCGTGGGAATCCTCACCATCGGCGAGGAGGCCGGCAAGGGCACCGAGCTGGTGCAGGAGGCCTACGCGCTGCTGGACGGCACGCCGGGGTTCATCGGCAACATCGAAGGCCGCGATGTGCCCAAGGGCACTGCGCGGGTCATCGTCACCGATGGCTTCACCGGCAATGTGGCCCTCAAGCTGTATGAGGGTGCCGCCGGAATGCTGTTCAGCGAGATCCGGCGCGGGCTGATGTCGTCAACGCGCGGCAAGATCGCCGGCAAGTTGGCCATGCCGAGTTTTCAGGCGCTTCGCAAGAAAGTTGACCCCGAGGAGTACGGCGGGGCCTACCTTTTGGGCGTGCGTGGCATGTCGGTGATCGGCCATGGCAACTCGGGCGTGCGCGGCATGACCAACGGCATCCGCACGGCTGCCCGCGGCGTGGCGGGAGACGTCACCGGCCACATCGAGGCCGGCTTGGGAGTTACCCCCAAATAGCGCCCCGTCTCCGGTGAAGCGTCCGGAGGCACCTGTACGTTGCTCTTCGTCATTGAGGCCCGAAACGGGCGTCCCGAAGGGAGAACGTGGTGGATCGAGCACAGGCCCTTTCCGAGATCCAGGCCATCCTCGTCGAGCAGCTCGGCGTTGATGCAGCTGAGGTCGTCGAGACAGCATCATTCTCGGAGGATCTGAACGCCGACTCCCTCGACCTGGTCGAGATGATCATGGAGATGGAGGACAAGTTCGGGGTCAAGATCCCGGACGAGGACGCGGAGAAGATCGTCACCGTCGGCAACGCCGTCGACTACGTCATCGCCCGCTCCGGTTCCTAGGGAATCCGGACACCCACCCCGTGATCTCGCCGGGCTTCTCGATCTGCTCGATGCAGACCTCAGGCGTGAGGCCCTGCTGCATCCGCAGTGGGCACCTGACCACCTGCGATCGTACGAGCGGCTCGAGTTCCTGGGCGATGCGGTGCTCGGTCAGATCGTGACGGTCGAACTGTTCACCCGGCACCCCGACCGGGCCGAGGGCGACCTCACGTTCATGCGTCAGCGCGTGGTGTCGCGAGACGCCTGCGCGGTAGTGGCCGACGCCTGCGGGCTGCCGGCCGCGATGGCGGCCGTCGCTCCCACGCGCTACTCCGCCGATGCGCGGCAACTGGCCGACAATCACAACGTGAAGGCCGCACTGGCCGAGTCGGTCATCGGTGCGGGCTGGCTTGGGCCGGGCCCTGAGGCAACCACCTCGGCGGTGCTCGGCTCGTTTGCCGCGGCACTCGACGCCGCACCCACGCGCATGCGCGACTCCAAGACGGAGTTGCAGGAAGAGGTCGCCCGCCGGGGCGGCAGCCGCGTGCACTACGAGATCACGGGCGAGGATGGCCCGGCGCAGGCGCGCACGTTTACGGCACGCGTCACGCAGGACGGCCAGACCCTGGGCGAGGGCACCGGTCGCAGCAAGCAGGCAGCCGAGCAGGCAGCGGCTGAGGTGGCGCTTGGCGCCATGACCGTGAAGGGGTCGTGACGCGATGCTGAAGCGTCTTCGTGTCAAGGGCTTCAAGTCGTTTGCCGATCCCATTGATCTGGAGTTCGGCCCCGGCATCAACGTGATCGTCGGCCCCAACGGGTCGGGCAAGAGCAACATCTCCGAGGCCATCGCCTGGGCGCTCGGCGAGCAGCGGGCGGGCAAGCTGCGCGCCCCTGCGATGCAGGACATCCTCTTCTCGGGCGGCGATGGCCGGCAGCCCGTGGGTATGGCGGAGGTGTCCGTCACGCTCGATGGCCCGGTCACCGAGGGCCCTGCGGAACTGGGCGTGACCCGCCGGCTCACCCGCGCCGGCGACTCGGGCTACAAGCTGAACAACGGCAACTGCCGCCTGGTTGACGTGCTCGACTCGCTGTCGTCGCGTGGCCTGGGCCCGCAGTCGCTGTCGATCATCCGCCAGGGGCAGGTCGACCAGATCTGCCAGAGCAAGCCCGCCGCCATGCGGGCCATCCTCGATGAGGCCGCAGGCACCGGATTGCCCAAGCGGCGCCGGCACCGCGCCGAGCTCAGGCTCAAGCACGTGGACGACCACCTGGCGCGTGCGCGCGACCTGGCCGGCGAGATCGCCTCCCGTGCCCGCTCGCTGGAGCGCCAGGCCCGCGCGGCCGAGCGCGCAGCTGAGGTGGAGAAGGAACTGACGGAGTCGCGCGAGGCACTCGCCACTGCACGCGCGGTGGGCGCCGGGCGCGAGTTGGCTGCCGCCCGCGAGGCCCGCACGGCGCGTGCCGCAGAGGTGGCCGCCGCCACACAGGCCCTCGAGGCCACCCGCATGGCCGCACGCGCGGCGGGCGACGACCGTCAGGGAGTCATCACTGAGCGTGAGAACGCCATGCAGTCGGCTGGTCGCATTCGTGGAGTGGCGGAGCGCCTCGCAGGCCGCTCAGAGGTTGCCACCGGGCGTGTGCAGTCGGCACACGACGAGGCCGAGCGCCGACGCCAGCGCCGCCGCGAGGCGCAGGAGGCCCTCGTGGCCGCCGAGCGTGCGCATGAGGAGGCCGAGAAGGGTCTTGCCCGTGCGGAGCAGGCTGCGGGTGAGGCGGGGGACCGCCTGCAGCAGGCCGAGGCCGCCGATCAGGCAGCACTTGCCGCGCTTGAGCGTGCCCGTGAAGACCGCCGGGTGGCCGAGCGTGACGCCGCTGAGCGCGCCGCTGCCGAGGCCCGCGTGGTGCGTGCCACCGAGGCCATCTCCGGTCTCGATGGCGCAGATGCGCCCGACGTGGCACGCGCCGAGCGCCGTGCCGAGGTCTCGCTGAGCCGTCGTACCCGCGATCAGGAGCGCCTGGCCGACGCCCGCAGGGCGGCTGAGGCTGCACGCTCGGCCCGGGAGGGCGCCGCAGCCCGTGCCGCGCGCCTGGCATCAGAGGCCGCATCGCTGGCTCCCGGCGACGACCGCCCGGTCGACGGCGTGCTGCTCGGCGATGGCATCGAGGTGCAGGAGGGCATGGAGCGGGCTGTTGCCGCAGCCCTTGGCGAGCTGGCCGATGCGCCGCTGGTGCACACCTTCGGTGAGGGCGCCAAGGCGCTTGAAGCCGGTGCCAGTGCCGCCGCGGTCGCCCGTCCGTCTGCACCCCAGCAGCAGGCTGCACCGCCAGTGCCCGGCGCCCGCCCGCTGTCGTCGGTGGTCACCGTGTGCCCCGACCGCGCACGTCCCTGGCTTGATGGCCTGCTCGCAGGCGCCTGGCTGGTGCCGTCGCTCGACGGGCTACCGCGGGGAATCAACGCGCGCGTGCTGGTGACCGAGGAGGGCCTGGCCTTCCGTCCCGGTCTCGGCATGCTCACCGGCGTGCGAGGCCCATGGGCCGGCCGGGCACTGCACCGCCGCGCAATCGAGAGCGCCGAGCAGGCCGCATCGAAGGTGGGCGTGGCGGAGCAGGGCGAGCGCGACGCTGCGCAGGCGGAGCGTCGTATGGGTGCCCGCGCGCGTGCCACTGAGCGCGCCGCCGAGCGCCAGCAGTCGCGGCTTGAGTCTGCGCGGGCCGAGGCCCGCCGTCGGGCGGCCGCCCGCGCCGAGGCTGTTGCTGCCCTTGACGCCGCGCGCGCCGAGCTTGCACGTCTTGGGTCTGCTCCCGATGGCGAGCCAATCGACCCCGAGGTTGCCGCCGAGTCGGCCCGCATGGCGCGTGTGGCGCGCGACGCCGCACGTGAGTCGGCGCGCATCGCTGATCAGGACGCCACCCAGCGCCGGGCGGTGCTACAGGACATCGTGGCCCGTCGCGCCCGTGCGCGTGCGGAGGCCGAGGCGCCCGAGCCCGCAATGGTCGACCATGGCGCCGTTCTTGCCGCTGCCCGTGCCATGGATCAGGTGGCCCAGGCGCTGGCGCCATGCGGCGATGCCCTCGACCAGCGGGCGCGCGAGCTGGCCGGCACGCTGGCCGAGTTGGGCACCGCGCTTCAGCAGGCGCAGCAGGCCGTGGAGGCTGCGGAGCGGGCCGGCAACGGTGCCGCTGAGGCCGATCGCGCTGCCGAGATCGCCGTTGCAGTGGCCGCCGAGCGCGCACGCGAGGCCGGCGTTGCCGAAGATGCTCCTGCACCGCCTCCGCCCGTGGAGGGCGAGGAAGATGCCGACACCATCGCCGAGCGCGTGGAAGCGCTGGCCGTGCGCCGGGAGGGCATGGGCGCAGTCAACCCATTGGCTGCTGAAGAGCGCGCCGAGTTGTCGGAGCGCGAGGCCGAGACCACCGAGCAGATCGAGGACCTCGAGAAGGCTGCTGAGGCCCTGCGCGCCCAGATGGCCGAACTCGACGCCCAGGTTGCCGGGGGCTTTGCGGATGTGATGCAGGCGGTTGACGAGCGGTTCCAGGAAGTTGTGGCCCTGTTGTTCCCGGGTGGCACCGGACGCCTGCGCATCGTTGATGACGAGGGCGAGGAAGGCGTTGAGGTCGAGGTGATCCCGGCCGGCAAGCGGGCCCGTTCGCTCGCCTTGTTCTCGGGCGGTGAGAAGTCGATGATCGCGCTCGGGTTCTGTCTGGCCATCGCCATGGCCCGCCCCACGCCGTTCTACCTGCTCGACGAGGTGGAGGCGGCGCTCGACGACGCCAACCTCCGGCGGTTCCTCGGCGTGCTGCGCCGTCTCGCCGGTGAGCGTCAGTTCATCCTCATCACGCACCAGCAGCCCACGGTCGAGGTGGCCGACCTGCTGTTCGGCGTCACCATGGGCCGATCGGGCGTGTCGCAGGTTGTGGCACGTCGCCTCGACCGCGATGCCGAGGGCCCGGCCCGCCCGTGGGTGCGGCGTCAACTGCAGGCAGTCGGCAGCCCGGCCCCCGTGGTTGCGCCGGAGGCGGACGTGCCACCGGCCGCAGCGGCAGCGGGATGACCGAGCAGGAGGGCGGGGAGGGGCTCGCCGCCTTTGCGGCGCTCTTCGGGCTTGACGCCCCTGCGCAGGATGCCGGGGCCGAGGAGGGTGGCAAGCGCGGTCTGTTCAGGCGCCTGAAGGAGAACCTGACCAAGCCGCGGCAGGCCATCTCCCCGCAGTTGGCCGGCGTGTACCAGTCGAAGCTGGTGTCTGAGGACACCTGGGAAGAGCTGGAAGAGGCGCTGATCACCGCTGACTGCGGTGTACCCGCCACCATGGATCTGGTGGAGGCACTGCGTGAGGAGGCAGGGCAGGGGCGCATTACCTCTGGCCCAGGCCTCGCCAGGGCGCTCACCGACGAGATCGGCAACCGCCTGGCATCGGAGCCTCCGCGTATCGCGCTGGGCGACGAGCCCACGGTCATTCTGGTGGTGGGTGTCAACGGAAGCGGCAAGACCACCACCATTGGCAAGCTCGCGCATCAGCTCGCGTTGCTGGGCCAGAAGGTGGTCATCGGTGCTGGCGACACCTTCCGTGCTGCCGCGGTGGAACAGCTGCAGGTGTGGGCCGAGCGCTCTGGCGCCGACATCGTGCGCCAGTCGCCGGGCGCAGACCCCGGCGCCGTTGCATTTGACGCCGTGGTGGCCGGCACGGCCCGGGGCGCCGATGTGGTGATCATCGACACCGCGGGCCGCCTGCAGACCCAGCACAACCTCATGGAGGAGCTGCGCAAGGTGCATGGGGTCACGGGCAAGGCCATGGACGGCGCCCCGCACCACGTGCTGCTGGTCATCGACGGCACCACCGGCCAGAACGGGCTGTCGCAGGCCAAGTTGTTCTCGGAGGCCGTGCCGGTAAGTGGTCTGGTGCTCACCAAGCTGGACGGCGTGGCGCGCGGCGGCATTGTGCTTGCCATCCACCGCGAGCTCGGAATCCCCGTGACCATGATGGGTGTGGGGGAGGGTGTGGACGACCTGCAGCCGTTTGACGCCAAGGGCTTTGCCGAGGCCATCTTCTCGCCCGATTCCGGGAGTGGTGGGTAGGGCGCTACCCTCCCGGGTCACGTGTTCGACGCACTCTCCGACAAGCTGCAGGGCGCTTTCTCCGGTCTCAGGGGCCGCGGGAAGCTCACCGAGGCCGACATCGACAAGGCCATGCGGGCAATCCGCCTGTCGCTGCTCGAGGCCGACGTCAGCCTGCCCGTGGTCAAGCAGCTCACCACGGCCATCAAGGAGCGTGCGACCGGCGACGAGGTGATGTCGTCAATCACCCCCGACCAGCAGGTCGTGAAGATCGTCAACGAGGAGCTGACGCGCCTGATGGGCGGCGCGAACGTGAGCCTCGCCATGGCACCCAACCCGCCCACGGTCATCCTCATGGCCGGGCTGCAGGGTTCGGGCAAGACCACCTGCACTGCAAAGCTCGCCCGCCACCTGCTCAACGAGGGCCGTGCCCCGATGATGGTGGCCTGCGACGTGCACCGCCCGGCTGCCATGGATCAACTTGCCGTGCTGGGCGAGCAGATCGGCGTTCCGGTGCACCTTGAGAAGGGCTCCACCGACCCCGTCGCAATCGCGAAGGACGGCATCGCTGCAGCCAAGCGCGCCGGCCGCGACGTGGTGATTGTCGACACCGCCGGCCGCCTCACCATCGACGAGGAGATGATGGCCGAGCTGGTGGCCATCCGCGACACCGTCAAGCCCACCAGCGTGGTGCTGGTGGTTGACGCCATGACCGGTCAGACGGCCGTTGACGTGGCCACCGCATTTCAGGATGCCGTGCAGTTCGACGGCGTGGTGCTGAGCAAGCTCGACGGCGACGCGCGTGGTGGCGCGGCCCTCTCGGTGCGCTCGGTCACGGGCAAGCCCATCTTGTTTGTGGGTACCGGCGAGAAGGTTGACGCCCTCGAACCGTTCCACCCCGATCGCATGGCATCGCGCATTCTGGGCATGGGCGATGTGCTGGGCCTCATCGAGAAGGCACAGCAGACGGTGGACGTTGATGACGCCAAGCGCATGGAGGAACGCCTCCGGGGAGGTAACCTCACGCTTGACGACTTCCTCGAGCAGTTGCGCCAGGTGCGCAAGATGGGCCCGCTGGGTCAGGTCATGGGCATGATCCCCGGGTTCAGCAAGGCTGCAAAGATGAAGGACGTTGACGTCGACGAGCGGCGAATTGACCGCATCGAGGCGATTATCAGCAGCATGACGATGCCCGAACGCAGCCGTCCGGACATCATCAACGGCAGTCGCCGTCGTCGTATTGCCACCGGCAGTGGGACAACGGTGCAGGAGGTCAATCAACTCCTGGCGCAGTTCAAGCAGATGCAGAAGCTCATGAAGCGCATGGGGAAGGGCGGAATGCCGTCGCTCCCCATGGGCATGGGCTGACAGACAACATCCCCTAGGGAGCACAGTGGTCAAGATCCGCCTCGCCCGCGTGGGCAGCAAGAAGAACCCGATCTACCGCGTTGTGGTGTCCGACGCGCGCTCGCCGCGTGACGGTCGCAACATCGAGACGATCGGTCGCTACAACCCGCAGACCGACCCGTCGATCGTCGAGGTCGACCTGGAGCGGGCCGACTTCTGGATCGGCAATGGCGCGCAGCCGTCCGATCCCGTGAAGAAGCTCATCTCCATCGTCCGCGCCCGCGGCTGATCCGCACGTGAGCGACGACGCACGCGCTGCAGAGATGGTCGCCCGCATTGCGCGGGCGATGGTTGAAAACCCCGACGAGGTGTCGGCATCGGTTGGCGAGGAACGCGGCGAGCCCGTGGTTGATCTCGTGGTTGCCGAGCGCGATCGGGGTCAGGTGATCGGTCGTGGTGGCCGCGGTGCGCACGCACTGCGAACGCTGCTGCGCGCGGCCACCGGGCCGCGTAGTGCGGGTGGCCTGGGCCTCCGCATCGTCGACTAGGCGATGACTGGCATGGGCGATCGGGTCGCCATCGCGCGTCTCGGACGCCCGCACGGTGTGCGCGGCGACATCACCGCTCACGCCGACGGCCCCACGTTGGGCACGCTTGAGGCAGGTGATGCGGTGACCGTGCGGGTGGACGGCACCGATCGCGAGTTGGTGCTGACCTTCCGGCGCGGTGACGTACCCAAGGCGGTCATCGCATTTGCGGGCATTGACACCCGCGAGGACGTCGCGCCGCTGGTGGGCGGCATGCTCATGGTCGACGCGGGCATGCTGCCGGTGCCCGATGACGACGACACGTTCTACGTGCGCGACCTCATCGGCTTCGAAGTACGCACGGGCGAACGGGTACTCGGCCCCGTGCGCGACGTCGTGCCCGGCCCGGCCAACGATTCCCTGTCGGTGGACGGGCCCGCGGGGCAGGTGCTCGTGCCCTTCACCTACGACGCCGTGGTGGACATCAACCACGACGATGGCGTCATCCTGTTGCGCGACGACCTGCTGGGCGAGTGGGCGTGGGGGGAGGGGGAATGAGCATTGACGTGCTCACGCTGTTCCCCGAGTGGTTCGACTGGATGCGCCGCCCGCGGCACCTCACCAACGCGGCGGCCACTGGTGGGCTTGAGATCCGCTGCTTCAACCCACGCGAGCACACACCGCTGGGTCAGGGGCAGGTG
>Ga0209086_10004123_pt1 | contig 10858 bp, 10 predicted proteins | sample M_130207_XF_Meta_FD_187312 | JGI IMG/M metagenome (GOLD analysis project Ga0209086, IMG submission 187312) | Freshwater microbial communities from Lake Montjoie, Canada to study carbon cycling - M_130207_XF_MetaG (SPAdes) (version 2) | ecosystem: Environmental > Aquatic > Freshwater > Lake...
CAATACTTCCACCGCCTTTTCCATATCGGAGACCCCTATCCATTCATGCTTGCTATGAATGGCTTGCATGCCTGTAAATATATTAGGCGTAGGCAAGCCCAAAAAGCTCATTCTGCTGCCATCCGTCCCGCCTCTGATGGGTGCAACAATAGGTGTCAATCCTAGTATTTTATAAGCTTCTAAAGCTTTTTCTACAATGGCCGGATGTTGATCAATAATTTCCCTCATGTTGCGATACTGCTCTTTCACTTCCATGTTCACCGTTGCTTTGGAGAAATCTGCATTACCCGCAATTACTTCCTGCGCAATTTTATACAATCTTTCTGCATGTGCTTTTAATTGAGTGGTGTCAAAATCACGAACTAAAAATTCGATACATGCCTTTTCGGCACCCCCTGTTATTTGATTGGGATGAATAAACCCTTCACGTCCTTCGGTATGTTCTGGGCTCCATTCATTTTTTGGCAAAGCAGCAACAATAGCCGCTGCAATTTTAATAGCATTTTGCATCACCCCTTTGGCTGCACCCGGATGAGCAATCACTCCCTGAATATTTAAAATTAAACCATCTGCGCTAAAAGTTTCCATTTCAAAACTAGCCAATTCACCGCCATCCAATGTATAGCCAAAATCGGCACCTAATTTTTTAAAGTTTAAATATTCGGTACCTCTGCCTACTTCCTCATCGGGGGTAAACAATAATTTAATAGTACCATGTTGAATTGTTGGGTTTTTCATTAAATAACTAGCCATTTCCATTATAATAGCGACACCCGCTTTGTCATCAGCGCCTAATAAAGTTTTTCCCGAAGCAGTGATAATTGATTTTCCAATGAAATTTTTTAAATAAGGATAATCTGCTAGGGTGATGATTTGAGTAGGGTCATCTGGCAAAATTATAGGCTCCCCATTAAAATTTTCGTGCAAAATGGGCTTCACAAAACTACCGCTACAATCCGGCGCAGTATCAACATGCGCACAAAAGCAAACAACGGGTACTTTTTTTTGATGCGTGGCCGGAATAGTTGCCATCACATAACCAAATTCATCCATGGCAGCATCTTTCACCCCCATTTGCTGTAATTCAATTACCAATAATTTGGATAAATTTTTTTGTTTTTCGGTAGAAGGAAAGCTGTCGGAATATGGATCGCTTTGGGTATCTATTTGTACATAGCGCAATAAACGATCTGCCACTTGTAATGATTGTAATGCCATGCTTAAAGGTAATAAAAATGTCCCGACACCTATAAAAGTAGCGGGACATTTTATGCAATGAACAAAGCCGTTTAAGGCATTATTATTTTTGAAGGGGAATCTATATTCACCAATTCTAAATCAAAAGTTAAGTCTTGACCTGCTAAGGAATGATTAGCATCTAAAACCACCACTTCTTCTTTTACCTCTACCACCGTTACTTGGAATTGTTGACCTTGACCATTATTCATGGTTAATGCCATACCTACTGCCGGATTTAAATCCGTGGGAAACTGTGCTTTTGGAAACTCAACAATCATTTCTGGTTGCTTAGGTCCATAAGCTTCCAAAAATGGAATATGGATGGTTTTTTTCTCACCCACCGTCATACCTAAAACCCCACTGTCAAAACCTGGAATCACCATTCCAGTTCCTACTTCAAATTCAAGAGGAGCTCGGCCTGTTGAAGAGTCAAATGTTTCACCACTAGTTAAAGTACCGTGATAATGCACTTGAATGGTATCACCATTTTTTACTTGTTGCATATTGTTTATTTTAATGAAGGCACCTAGGGTGCAAAGGGCAAAAGTACATAATTATGGCAGATAAACTAACTTTGCACTATGGACAAAAAACCAAGGATCATTTTTATGGGCACACCTGCTTTTGCAGTGGCATCTTTAAGCGCATTATTAGCTGCCGAAATGAATGTGGTAGCGGTGGTTACGGCCCCAGATAAACCAGCGGGTAGAGGAATGCAAATGCAAGAAAGTGCAGTAAAAAAATATGCTTTGGCTAATCAGTTGCTCGTATTACAACCCGAAAAATTAAAGTCCACTGAATTTTTAAAAGCCATCCAAGATTTACAACCCGATTTGCAAATCGTAGTGGCTTTTAGAATGTTACCCGAAATTATTTGGTCATTGCCACCCATGGGCACCTTAAATGTACACGGATCTTTATTGCCTCAGTATAGAGGTGCAGCTCCAATTAATTGGGCCATTATCAATGGAGAAAAAGAAACCGGCGTCACTACTTTTCAATTGCAACATGCCATAGACACCGGAGCCATTTTATTACAAGACACCATTGCAATAGGCGACAATATGACCGCAGGAGAATTGCACGACACTATGATGGAAGTAGGTGCACAATTACTTATCAAAACTGTAAGAGGATTAATAGACAACTCCATAAAAGCAATTCCACAAGCAACGAACATTGATGAGAAATTATTAAAACATGCACCAAAGTTATTTACAAAAAATGGCGAAATTAATTGGGAAGATGAAGTACAACAAATTCATAATTTAGTGAGGGGGCTGGCTCCTTTTCCTAGTGCGATTACAAAAATAGATGGGAAAGTGGTGAAATTATTTTCTACCTATCCCCTTCAAGAAAAAGCAACGGAGCCATTGGGAACATTTGTAACAGACGGTAAAACCTTTGCAAAAATTGCTTGCAGCAATGGCTACTTAGGATTGAATGATATTCAATGGGAAGGTAAAAAAAGAATGCCTATTGTAGATTTCTTAAGGGGCTACCGTAAAGGGTAAGTCGCTTTTATATACTATCTAAATACAATTAGGCGCTTATTTATTTCAAGGCAGTAGTAAACGCAGCTAAATCGGTAACTCCTTGATTTCTCCAAATTTCTTTGCCGTTTTTATATACAATAAAAGTGGGTAAAGCTTCACTGCGTATAGATTTCATCACATCGATATCATTACCTCCGTCTACTGCTAAAAAATAAAAAGGATGTGTTGACTTTTGTTTTAACTCGGCTAGTACAGGCAACATTTTTCTACAAGGCGGGCACCAATCAGCCCCCACATCTACTAAAACATATTCATTGGATGCAATTGTTTTTTCAAAATCAACTACACGCATTTGAGGTTTATCTCCGTTACCTTCTACTGGGTAATTATTCATTTTCCAATTACTCATTCCGCCCTCTAGATTAATTACGTTATAGCCTTGGTCTTTTAAATAATTTTGTGCCGATGCGCTTCTTCCACCTGCTTGGCAATAAACATAAACCGGTGCCGATTTATCTAAATGTTGTGTACGATCTGCAAATTCTTTTTTATCCAACCAATTGGCTTGTAATGCATGTTGAATATGTCCTCCATTAAATTCGGCGGCAGTGCGCACATCTAATACTTGCACTCCTTTTTTCAAAACAGCTTCTTTAAAATCACCCACATTTAATGTAATAGCATCTTTAGAACTATTTTGAGCACAACTAATCAATACCGTTGTCGTTAAAATTAGACAACTAAATAATTTACATTTCATACAATACATTAATAGGTTACAGAAATCTTGAATGTCTTATTGGTAATTCCCAATATAGCTGCAGCTGCATCACTCAAACGATATTGAATGGAGTTGCTCACATCGGGAAGTGCACTAATTACTTTAGCACAAATACTTTTTAAATCGGAAGTAGTAATTCGAACAATGGTTCCAATTGGCAACTCATTGGTTAAGATGTAAAACTTTTTATCTTCCCATCCACTTACACTTTTAAAAACAGAAGCAGTCCCTTCCAAAGTTTCAAAAGAAGCTATTTTTTTCTGCTTCGAAAACATACCAGCAAAATAGCCTTCTTCAATTTCTTTATTATCTAATTGAATGTAAGAATTGTGCACACTGTCACTAACTCTAATTTTTTCTTTGTTTTGCGCAATCATTTCAATGGGCGCTTGATCTTTCGGTACAAAAACAAATGCTTTTTTACCCTTTCGTTTTTTACCTCTTTTGGAATGTTTATTGGCTCCAATAGCGGCCATAGCTTTATGCTTTTTGGAACTTTTTACCTTAGCATGTATGCTATGTTTAGCTTTTTGCTTATTAGACACCTTTGCTTTAGCATAGGTTGGCACTTGAGCCAATAAGCCCAAGGTTAACCAAAGCAATAAAACTAGTTTTTGACGCATCGGGCAAAGGTACAAAAAGCAAAAGTAAAGAAAGCATTAAAATTTAATATTAAATTAAAAAAAATGTATAAATACTAGTAATTCAATATTCTCCACTCATTAGGATAATAATTATTCGATCTATTGGGCAATAATTTTGCCCAACCAAGTCGTATATTTTTATAGGTAATGGCATGCCAGCCTTTTCCCTGAGGTAAATGTAAATCTGCCCTTCTTAAATATTGCAAAGCCGTGGCTTCGTCTATTTCCATTTCCTGATAGGGCAAATTAGACCAAGTACTCATGGCCAAAGCATGCGCGGGAATCAAATCGGGTCCTTTAATCTCCCCTATAGTCAAACCCATTTTTTTAATGTACAAGTGATTGATGAGCGCATTTAATTCAGATTCAAATAATTGAGGCAATGCAATGATGCTATTTTGATGATTGATGAAATTATAATTTTGTGGAACAATAAAATGATGACTCAGTATTTCCAGTTCTTTTTTTGAAACTGGAACGGTACTAGATTTTGTATCATAATATCCACTAGTCGATGACGCTTCTTTTTTAAATACGGCAATAAAAAAACCTTCTCCTTTTACTTTATCCGGATAAAATCTAAAACCTTGACAATGATGCGCCTTGCTATAAGTTTCAATAATATTCCATTCCTTAGGTAAATCAATAGCAACGTTTTTCATCCCCGCCATGGAAGCAATATGATCCATCATTTGCTCATCTTCCTCCAAAGAATAAGAACAAGTGGAATAAATTAAATAGCCCCCTTCTTTCAAGCAATCCACGCTATCTTCTACAATTCTTGTTTGGCGAGTACTACAATGTTGCACACTTTGTTCACTCCAATGGGTAATCGCTTCGGGATCTTTTCTAAACAAACCACTACCACTACAAGGTGCATCAATCATGAGTACATCAAAAAAATCAGGAACAGCTTTAAAATGGGCTGGATCATTTTGTGTGACTACGATATTATCAGCTCCCCATTTGGTAAGATTTTCTACTAAAATTGCATTCCTTGGTTTAATGGTTTCATTGGCCACCACTAATCCATTATGATAGTAATTGGCTAATAAAGTTGTTTTGCCGCCAGGTGCTGCACACAAATCAAGCACTTTCATCGGCGCTGGATGAGGTGTGATTTGTTCTAGTATGTATTGTAAAAACATACTACTGGCCTCTTGCACATAATAAGCACCAGCATGCCACAATGGGTCTAATACAAATAAAGGACGTTGTTTTAAATAATAAGCATGGTTGCACCAATGCATCGGCGCTAGCTCCTTAAAGTTAGCATGCTCCTCTACTATAAAAGGTTTGAATTGATTGAACCGAATGGAAGTAAGCTGGTCCTGCTGTTCATGCGCTTTTAAAAATGCCTCTTGATCAAAACCAGGCAGTCCTTGTAAAGAAGCTATGAATGAATGAGGTAACAATGCTATTATGAATTTAAAATCTAATGATAAAATTTTCTTTTTCTTTGTTTTCTTTTTTTAGAAAAACAATTCCAATGTAAAATAAGTCAATGGTAAGGGATACTCTTTGATCTTCTTTTATTTCCTTCCAGGCCATTTCCATTTCCTTACTCCAGTGTATGTCATCAAAAATAAATATAGAATCCTGATTTGATTTAGCTAAAAGCAAATTAAAATAACGCATCGTTGGTTCGTAACTATGATTGCCATCCACATACGCTAGTCCGATAGTTGATATCGTATTAAAATAAAGCGGCAAGCTATTATCAAAATCACCCTCTATTAATTGAATATTACTAAAACCTACATTAGAAAAAGTATGCAAAGCCTCTTTCGCAATGGCAGGAGCTCCTTCCATGGTTACTACTTTACCCAATGGTATTGGTTGTGCTAAATAACAAGTAGTAATACCAAAAGAAGTTCCCATTTCTAAAACAACACTAGGCCTATAATAAGCAACAATTCGATTTAATAGCGTACTATACTTTTTAGATTTTAAAGAAGCTCTTGCAATAGCAGAAATTTTTTTGGTTTTATTTATCTGCCTAATGGCCCCCGCACCCAAGTCGACCATATTAATTTCTTGCTTATTGTTTAATACCTCCGCTCGATAGTTTTCGATATTATTAACCCAAACTCCTTTGGTAGTCGTATTTAATACTTGTTTAATAAATGAAAAAACAAAAGGAGAATGAATACCATGGCCGCGTCCATTGGAAGCCTTAATTAAATACAATACATATTTAAGGAGAATAGTTAGTTTGTTATATTTCATTTTACTTCCTTTTCCAACATTCAAAATCAAAAGCATAAATATGTTTAGCGTCTGCTACATTCGTTGCTAAACTTATTCTTTCCCAATCTGCTCCTAATGTTGGAAAATAGGCATCTCCTTGTAAAGTGCAGTGCACTTTTGTTAACCAAATTTTATTAGCCATTGGTAAAGCCATATCATATACTTGTCCGCCACCAATGACCATCAATTCCAAATAATCATATTTCTTGGCAAGTTCAATCGCTTGCTCCATAGTATTCACCGCCATCACCCCCTCACTTTTCCAATTTTTATTTCTCGTAAGTACGATGTTTAATCTGCCAGGCAATGGTTTACTACCCATTGATTCAAAAGTAGTACGTCCCATTAAAATAGGCATACCCCAAGTAGTGTTTTTAAAAAACCGCATATCCTTAGGCAAATGCCATAACAATTGATTGTTTAAACCAATGGCATTGTTTTCGGAAGCTGCTGCAACAAGGGTAATATTCATTTTAAAAAATTTATACCGCTACCGGTGCTTTAATACTTGGATGAGATTGGTAATTTTCTAAAGTAAAATCTGAAAATTGATAAGAAAAAATATCTTTTACTCCCTTATTTATTTTCATAGTGGGCAAAGGGAAAGGAGTTCTTGACAATTGAAGATTCGCTTGCTCCATATGATTATTGTATAAATGAACATCACCAAAACTGTGCACAAAATCGCCATATTCTAAATCACAAATAGATGCAATCATCATGGTCAATAAAGCATAGGAGGCAATATTAAAAGGTACACCTAAAAAAACATCTGCGCTTCTTTGGTACAATTGGCAACTTAATTTTCCATCGGCCACATAAAACTGAAACATATTGTGACAAGGCATTAAAGCCATTTTAGATAAATCACCCACATTCCAAGCGCTAACAATTAACCTTCGACTATCTGGTGTTTTTTTTATTTGTTGAATTAGTTCTGAGATTTGATCAATCACCACGCCATTCGCACCTTCCCAACTGCGCCATTGCTTTCCGTACACCGGACCTAAATCTCCATTCGCATCGGCCCATTCATCCCAAATGCGCACTCCATTTTCATTTAAATATTTAATATTGGTATCCCCATTTAAAAACCAAAGCAATTCATAAATAATACTTTTCAAATGTAATTTTTTGGTAGTGACCATGGGAAATCCTTCTGCTAAATTAAAGCGCATCTGATATCCAAAAATACTTTTGGTTCCAGTACCCGTTCGGTCTGTTTTTTCAGCCCCATGATCGATGATGTGTTGTAATAAAGTATGGTATTGTAGCATAGTGCAATTTACAACCAATACCTTTTATGTAGAAATCATTTTTTGGACTTACGGCGAGCCAATTCCTTCCTAACTAAAAGCAATTCCCTATTGGTTTGACCATTCACGCTCGAGTTTTCTTCGGCCCTACGCATTAAATAAGGAATAACGTCCTGTATGGGGCCGTAGGGAAGATATTTACTTACATTATACCCTTCCATGGCCATGTTAAATGTAATAGGGTCGCTCATACCATAGAGTTGTGAAAAATGCACATTTGCATCATTATTGCTTAAATTATTTTTTGCCATTAAATCAACAATAAGCATATTACTTCGCTCATTGTGTGAAGCTAAAATTAATGCCATAGAATCTCTATGCTCAATGCAATAAGCAGCGGCATCATTAAAATCTTGATCGGTCAATTCTTTATTCAAATGAATGGGAGACTCGTATCCGTTATTTTGAGCACGTAATCTTTCTTTTTCCATGTAAGCACCTCTCACCAATTTTGCACCCAATAAAAATTTACCTTCCTTCGCAATTTTATGAGAGATCTTTAAAAAATGAAAGCGATCATGCCTGTATAATTGATACGTATTGTATACGACTACTTTATCTTTATTGAAGACAGCCATCAATTCAATGGCTAAGCAGTCTATAGGGTCTTGAATCCAAGTTTCTTCGGCGTCTAATAAAATACCAATTCCTTTTTCATTGGCTACTTCACAAATAGCATACATTCTTTCTTTAACTCTTTCCCAAGCAGCGTCATCAGCTTCACTATCATGTATGCCACTTCTAATTCTTGGCGCTTCATTTAATTTTTCTAATAAAAGCATACTAGCCAAACCCGTTAATTTAACACTCACAAAAGGAACGTTTTTTTGGGTAGCAGCAAATTCAACAGCTTCTATAATTTTTTCTGTAACGTTGTCAAAGTTGTCTTCTCCTTCTTTGGCTTCAACACCATAATCTAAAATAACTTGAACCCCGTAAGATCCTAATTGCTTAGTCACTCTTGCCGATTCTTCCAAGGTTTCTCCTCCAACAAATTGATTAAAAATGGTACTACGTATTAGTCCATTGATAGGCAACCCCGACTTCATTAAAAAAGGAGTAAACTTTGTAGCCAAGGAAACAACCAAAGAATTTTGAATAATAGAAAATAGGAAATTGGCTCTTCTTAATTCTGCATTGGTCTTGTATGCAAATGCATTTTTTGTATTGTCTAAAGATAAACTCATGCTAACATTCATTCGTTTTGCAAATATCGGTTGTAAAACTTAAATCACAAAGGAATAAGCGACCTAAATTACCTGATGATTAAATGGTTGTATAACCATTTCACTTACTACCCCCGAACTAGGTTGTTGACATAAAAACCAAATAGACTTAGCAGCTTCTTCGGCCTGAATCATTTTTTCTCTTTGCACTCTTAAATTGATCGTATCCCAAAATGGAGAGTCTACCCCACCTAAATAAACCTGGGTAATTCTTATTTCGGTTCTTTTTAATTCTTCTCTTATAGATTGCATCATCCCCACCAAAGCATATTTACTTGCACAATAGGCCGCAGCTCCAGACATAGGCGTTTTTCCTAATATGCCCGGAATATTGATAATTAAACCTTTTTTTACTTCTATCATTTTAGGCAGAATTGATTTTACGATTTCAAAAATGCTCAAAACATTTACCTGAAACGATAATTGCATTTCTACCGCTTGCAACTGATCCATTGGCTTAATAATACCAATGCCTGCTGCATTAATAAAAATATCAAATGAAATGGAGGGTAATTTTTCAATAAATAATTGAACAGAATGGGACTCGGCTAAATCTACTTGCAAAATACGCTCGCTAGGCACTTGATTTTCCTGCGACAAAGTTTGTAATTTATCTAATTGTCGGCCTGCGATCCAAACATGCGCACCGCTATTATTTAATAATTTAAGCAAATTGGATCCAATCCCCCCTGTGGCCCCCAGTAATAGTATATTTTTGTTTTTTAACTGTTCCATAAATAGTTTTAACAAATAACAAACAAGGATTCAAATTGTTTAAATAATGAATGTAATTTTAAGGTATCTAAGAAAATGAAATATGAAAATAGTAGCAACTAAAATTTACCTATATAAAATACCCATGACGCCTTTTACGATAGCAACAGGCACCATGCATTTTGCTCAAAATATATTCATTGAAATACAAACCGACGAAGGAATTATTGGACTAGGGGAAAGTTCTGCTTTCCCTATGATTGTTGGAGAAACTCAATTAAGTGGCTATAATAATGCAAAGGACTTTGCCACTTTATGGAAAGGGAAAGACCCTTTGGCAATGGACGAAAGATTAGCCGAATTAGCTATAGTAATTGCTGGAAACTATACCATCAAAAGCGCCTTTGATATGGCCTTATATGATATTGCAGCAAAGGCCGCCAATTTACCTCTGTATGCCTACTTAGGGGGAAAACACAAAGCCATTGAAAGCGATTTAACCATTGGCATTGACAGCTCTGAAAATATGGCTAAACAAGCTATTGAGTTTGTACAAGACGGGGTGAAGATGATAAAAGTAAAATTGGGAAAAGACCCAGTAGAAGATGTAGAAAGAATTAAACAAATTAGAGCAGTCATTGGGTATGAAACCAAATTAAGAATTGATGCCAATCAAGGATGGGCTCCTGAAAATGCATTAAAAGTTTTGGAAGCACTAGCACCCTATGACATTGAATTTTGCGAACAGCCCATGCATAAATACTTCGACGACCAACTACCCGCTTTATGTAAAGCCTCTCCTATAAAAATTATGGCCGACGAATCTGTTTTTACACATCATGATGCAAGAAGACTCCTTCAACAAAAAGCTTGTCATTCCATCAATATCAAATTTGCAAAAAGCGGAGGCATCAACGAAGCCCTTAAAATTCATGATATAGCACTGGCGCATCAAATTCCTTGTATGATGGGTGGCATGCTAGAAAGTCGTTTGGCCTTGAGTGCAAAAATGCATTTTGCCATGGCCAAGGAAAATATCAAATATTACGATATGGACACCTGTCTGCTCGGGCATTTGGTGGACCCAGTAATAGGTGGCGTTGAGTTTAATGGAATGCATTTAACCATCAGCGATGCCATAGGCATAGGCGCCGAGGTAGACCCCGCCTATTTGGCCAAACTGGAAAGCGTT
>Ga0209086_10004124_pt1 | contig 10856 bp, 5 predicted proteins | sample M_130207_XF_Meta_FD_187312 | JGI IMG/M metagenome (GOLD analysis project Ga0209086, IMG submission 187312) | Freshwater microbial communities from Lake Montjoie, Canada to study carbon cycling - M_130207_XF_MetaG (SPAdes) (version 2) | ecosystem: Environmental > Aquatic > Freshwater > Lake...
AAGCCCATACCCTGTACGCCCACCTGATACAGCATACGAACCTGACTGAAGCCAGTGCCACGGACTTAGTTTTGTATAGTAGAAAAAAATAAAAAAATATAAAATAAAAAAATATAAAATAAAAAATATAAAATAAAAAAATAGATAGAGAAAAAAAGGGGTATTTACCCTCTTTTTTTTTATTTTGCATAAAATTGATTTTAAAAAGTATTTAAAAAAATAAGGTATTCTTGTTGCTCTTGTTATTATATACGAAAATGTCGCTTGATACTGCTGAGTCTGCTACGCTGGATGCACTTGTGCCCGTGCCCGGCATGACCTTCATCTCCAATTTCAGTGCCGCCTTGATCGCGCAGATGTGTGAATTCCTAGATATAGAGCAGTTGGTCGCTCTATATATAGCTATGCCCGAGAAGATGCAGTACCTGAAAGCTATGGTGATTTACCGCTTGCGTGAGACCGGTTGCTACACGACCCTTCCCGATATGCCCGCCAAGTTGCTCCGGCTGTTGTTCGGCGGTTACATCTCACCCGAACACTTGATAGATCCCAACACCACCTTAGGCACTCTCGTGAAAGCCGTCTCCTACAACACCCTAACGGCGACGATGACCGGGTTAGTGGACTGGTCGGCGATACAATTACGCCAAATGGATTCAAAACTAGAATTGGCGCTTAATTATACCAATCAAGAATGGTTTACACGCGTTGGCGAACCAAAACAGGGATGGGCCGATTATCTCCATCAGTATTGGCACAAATCCGTTGTTGCGAGCTGTTCGTTGCGGGCCATCACGGGCTACTATGATGTCTTGGTTGCGATGCCATATAGTGAGACGGTGATCGGTATATTTGAATGTTTCATTGCGCAAATTCAGGAGATGGATTACTACGAAGACGAAAACATCAAAGTGTTGCGGATACAGCTCCTCGCCCATATTTGGTCTCTACGGAAAATGTGCGAGGAAAAGAATTATACGAACACGTGGCGACAAACGTTGCTAATGTTGCGGACCTATGTGCTTTACGAAATGGAAACCGACGATAATGAACTCTATTCCTTAATTCAGGAATATACGAACCTTTCGTTGAAAAGTATCGTTAAATTACTCATGTATGCCAAAAAAAATTAGTTTTATAGTCAGGAAAAAGAAAAATAAAGGAGCCCTCTCCCATTTTTTTACTTACTAATCAGTAACACTCTTAATGGTAGCAGAGGCCATTCTGGCCGTATTGCCAGCAATCCCGTTAATGGCTTTCATTGCTAATTTCCAGATGGCAATCATCACTAAAGCCCCAATAATGATTTTCACAAAACTTTTATTCCACATGCGTTTTAAGACTTCGTTATCTAAAATACCGCCCGTATCTAATTTAGCTGGAACTAAGACTTCGCCGTCATCGCCCGTCGGCTGACAATCAATAAAAATTTCGCCACTATTCGGTTTCTTCGGTCCAGTGGCATTATAAAACAAATTCTTCGGGTTGCCACGGTTGGGCAAAATCGCATGTTTGTTAATAATGGCACTGCCACCCATTCCTTTCGTCATTAGTCCGTAAGCGTGCGGCGACATTGTAATCGCGGAATCTTTATGGTAGACAATATAATTATAATCGCCATTACACGGGGTCCAAGGCAAGGTGCCGGAATAAGAAAAATACGGCTTCATCGGCACAAATTTATTTAAAGAGAGATTCGGATGATTATAAGTGGTTTGGTCGCCCGAAGCGGGGGCTGTACGCCCAATTTCGCTTAAGATTAAGTCAAAAAAAGTCGTGCAATCATCGGTTGCGGTACTAGACTTTATGATCGGCACACAGACAATTAGACTTTTGGTAGAAGTCGGGTTGTTATGTAGAATAAAGAATTCGGCATCGGCTTTCGTCGTTTCGAGCCCATAAGCGTGGACCGAATTCCAATAGATACGGACTTCTTGTACATTGTAGAATTCGTCATTGTAAATGACGGGCGCAATGTTCGTTTCGGCGATTTTCCACGAGAGATAATCGCCGTGATTTAGAATATTAATATTAGATGGCGGATAATTGAAACTGTAGGAACATTTTAGATTACAAATTTGGCTGGTGTTTTTTTGTAATAAAATGGGAGCGGTGGCATCGGCGCAACTCGTGACCGGAGGCATTTATCTTATTATAAGCTGATAATATAATTTATTAAGACTGATATATTGTTTACTCTTACATAAAAATTATATCAGTTTTATATAAGAGAGGATGAAATTATCCAGAACGAAAATAGCAAAATTGCTAAAAACGGGAAATCAAAGCCGGAAAAAGAGAGATAAACAGAAGAAGCAAAGAGTAAAAAGCTTGGGCATGGGCATGGGCAAAGGCAAAGGCAAAGGGTTTAGCAAGGATGAATTAATTTTATTACCGATGAATAAAAAAGCTCGCTCGGCAACCAATAAGCCGAAGAAATCGTTTAATTTACGCTACAAGACGATGAAAAAAATGGGACGGCAATGGGGGGGGGCTCTTATAGATGATGAGTTTGAAAAAGCTAAAAAAATAATTAATGATATCGATTTGACTCCCGTAAAAAAATACACCGGCAATGTGAATTTACAAAAAAAAAGTGTAGAATTTCTCAATTTATTCACATCTAATGAAAGTAAGAGTAATCAGGAGAAATTTAACTTATTAATTGAATTATATGAATTATTAGAAAATATAAATGCCGATCAACAATTTAGTGTTATAGATCTTGATGAGAAGGTGACACAGCTTGAAGAAATTCTCACTAAATTAAAAAATTTGATGAACATAGAGAAAGATATAAAAATAAAACGTCGTAGAGGATCATTTAAAGGAACAACAACAGAAGTAGAAACAACAGATCTTCCACCATTAGAAAAAGTATCAGCAGGTACAGCAATAGGTCAATCAGGAAATCTTTATGATTTGGGCACAGTAGAAGACTTGGGCACAGCAAACAAGCCCATTTTAAGTGTGAGTAATCCAATGTATGCAACTATTGACTTAGATTTGGGTAATCAAAGTATCCCTATTAATGTTCCTCTTAATAATGATAATACGGGTAAAACTTTTACGACCTTAAAGGATGTAACTCATACGTTAAAAAAAGCAACTTTTACAAATAATGATGGGGAAATACAAACAATTTCTGTTCCTACAACTCATGAAGAACTTAATGCTTTCCTAAACGAAATACCATTAACTAGTAATATCCCTGTATATTTTGACCCTAATCCTGAAGCTAACAATATATTAAGAGTTGAATTTAAAACGTTACCCGTAACCCTAAAAAATAAAGATGGTACAAAAAGAGACTTAAAGGTAGGAAATGATGCTACATTAAACAGTTTAAATCTCTCCGTTTTGGATGAATACATATATTTAGATGATAATAGTACTATATATAATTCCAGTGACATTTTAAGAAGACCTAATAATGGTTTGACACTTATAAATAATACGATTACTCAAGAGCACATCTTAAAAGTATTTTTTAATAAACTATTATTCGGCGATTTGTTTTATTTAATTGACGTGCAATATCTCCGCAACATTTGCGATTTTCTGATTAAAGATATTAAAAAACTCGGATTGATTAAATTATTGCAGATAGAGGCACTTAAAGCGCCACCCCAAGAAAAACAAGACGAGATGAAGGCAGCGTGGAATGAAGCTGGCGGTGGCGACAGCGACATGCAAAGCGACAGCAGTATGCAAAGCGACAGCATGCAAAGCGGTGGCATGCAAAGCGGTGGGCAATGGGCTACCAGTTATTGGTTTAAAAAGCAAATAGAGAAAGATAGCGATACGGAAGCAGTCGGGTTTCCTGTTCCAGATGTTACTTTTGGGAAATTACCTAATCATGAAAATTTTTATCAAGCTTTATGCGGGGAGGGTAATGCTGCGGAATATGATGCCTATTTAAAAAGTATTACTGGTGCTGGTGCTGGTGCTGATAAATTTAAAGTCTTTACCGATTTATTTGGAAAAGTAGACAATGAAGTAGACAATGCCGTTAAAGCAGCAACTGAAAATTTACAAAAGAAAATAGACGGATTTATACAAAAAGTTCAAGTTCTCAAAACGAATAATCCTGCTGATAACTCGTGGTATGACAAGTTTACAAATGTTTTAATTGAGATGGGTAAAAATATGAATGAAGGGTTTCAAGAAACAATTCCGGATATGTGGAATGATTTTTTTGGATTTAATAAAAATGAAAATGGTCAAGTTGTCAAAGTGAAACCCATCCAGACAGTTCCAGCTAATGCACATGATCTCTTTATTAATGCTAGAAACGTTGTTTATGAATCTTTCGTAAGTCAAGGTAATTTGCCAGAAGAAGAATTATATCAAGTACCCGTAAGCAGTAATGAGGAGAATTATTATTCACAAATTGATGAACAAGGAAAATATTCAGAACTTAACCAAGGATCCCGCAATCTAACCGATGAAAAATTAGGTTATATAACAGTAGAACCAACTTCAGAAGCAGAAACCGGTTATAGTAATTTTAATAAAGAAAGTAATGAAGTTGTTGAAAACCTCACATATACGGACACAAGTCCAATCCCCCGCGGCCAAGTCACCGGCCAAGTCGGCGGAGAAGGTGTTTCCGATTTATTAAAGCTTATTAAAAAATCTAGTTCATCCGCAGATGAGATTGAAGCCCAATATGACTTATTAGCTGGGAAAAATGAAGTGGGTGATATTAAAGGCAAATTAGAAAAATTATTTAAGGCATTACTTGAACCAGATTATGTAGAAATCTTAAAAACAAAATTTTCTAGTGCGAGTGCCGATTCAGTATTTAAAAAAATTATTAATATTGAGAATATTAAATTTAACCCACCAAAAAAACAACAAACCCTAGATGATTTAATTACGGCTGAAGCAGATAAAGGCACAAAATTAAGAGGAGCATTAGATGATGAAAGACAAGTGTTTTATTCTAAATTGAGTTTTCTGGATAAAAGATCTTTAGGTCTGGAGAGTGAAAAAGGAAAACTCAACTGGTTTAAAAGACATTTAGAAAAAGAGAGAGAAGAAGGAAAAAATCCCGAAAAAATAGAAGCCTATGCCGCAGGTCTTGCTTATTATAACAAAAAGTATATGACGGGAGATGAGCAAGTCAGTTTAGAGCAACTTAAAGTAGACCCGAAGGCGTATATTAAAGCTATGGTAGAAGCGCGTGATTTATGGCGAACATTTTTGGGCATGGACAACAAAAGCGCAGGCACAAGCACAGCAGGCACAAGCACAGCAGGCACACCATTAGACCCCTCGCAAATCAGTGAGATTAATATTTTAAAAATGAAATATTATTTAAATTTTATTGCCTATACCTTTTTAAATGCAGCGAATCCCCCTGCTTTAAATATGTTAGAAACGCGTAATGTCTTGAAAAAAGTCAATGCCTATTATAAGACTATTTCGCCACTGGATTTTAAAGAAAGTTTATCCGGTTGGAAACCGGATGGGTATGTGAAACGCTTTATTTCGCAATTTCGGATTACGTCCAAAGTAAAAGAACTGACGGAAAGTGATATAAATAATCTGCCTGAATATCAAACCGATATTGACCAATTTATTGAAAAGTTTTCAAAGTATAAAGGAGCGTTATATAAATCTAAGACGGATACAAAAATGGATACCTTATATGATTTAAATACTTTAATCAGTCACGGCGAATTCGTGAAAAAAGATGTAAAGGCAATAGAAAAAGCGCTCAGTGCGATGCGTTGCAAAACCATAGAAGACAAAAAAGGACTTTTGAATAAAGCCGGTATTGCCAAAGGACAAAATATGGTATTAGTTCCATATACGCCACCAGCTGATCCGACTAATAATAAACAATATACCACTGACGACATTTATGAAAATATCACGGCTTTGTATACAGATTTTACGGTGTTGTATGCTAATTCGGGTATCAGTAACGCTTACAAAACATTGCGTGATACGTATGATATGAAGAATAAAGAGCAACAAGTCATGCGGTATTTTCTGACGTTAGATTTGGGTCCTTCTACCGCGGGGGTGGATACGATTAAAAATATCACGACGACGGTTACGCAGAGTATTCAGCCGTTGGCGGCCCAATATAAAAACGCAATTAAAAGAGGAAATAAAGGATCCCCCCCAGCCCCCACTGACACGGAAGAAACTAAACGACGCAAAATAGCCCAACAAATTGTAGAACTAGCTGAAGATATTTTCCAAGAAGCCGTCATAAATCAGAAAAATAAAAATAACGATACGGCTACAATTGAATTTCAAGAAATGATAAAATTTGTTAAAAATTTAAAAGATGAACAACTGAATGATGATAATAAAGTTTTACTTATAGGCACTAACCGCGAAATTAAATTTCTGCTACGTGAGATAGATAGTCAGATAAGTAATTTAGAGGGGTTATTAAAAACCACTACAGCAGGCGGTGGGGTGGGTGAAGATGATGCGGTTAAAGCAGCAGAAAAAGCTCTTGAAGATTTAAATAATGAGAAAGCTTTGATAGGCGTAGAAGGTACCGAAAAAGACAAATTAGTTAAAGACCAAGAAATAGCCGCTGCGCAAAAAAAATTAGCCAAAGCAAATGCAGCAAAAGCGAAGGCTGATCAGGATACCGATGCCACTGCCAGTGCCACTGCCGCTGAAACGGCAAAAAACGCTACCACTGCCGAAGCTGATAAACTATACAATAAAATTTTCACTGCCGCCAAAACATTAAAAGACCAAGCCAATAAACTGCAACAACTTGTGAAAAGCAATACCTTTTACCCTGACGCTAAAAATGTCGCGCCGATCTCCACCGTACCAGGCACTAGCGGGGTTTTGGATGCCCGTTTATTGGCCTCATTACAAGGACAAATTGCTATACTACAAGCCCAAATGGATGAATTAAATATAGAGAAACAATCGGACGAAGATGCGGGCATTCGTGCGATTATGAACGGCGAAGATTCTGAAAAGAAGCAGGTTAAATTTGTAGTAGATTTACCGAAAGATACGTATTTTAAAAGAATCGGTTCCGATGGAATGGGGCTTAATAATTTCCTAAAAGGAACAGCAAGCGGGCTGACAGCCAAACAAATAGAAGAGGATCTTAAACTATTTAATGAGACATATAGAAATTTTGTAAAGGTAAAAGATGAATTACATAAAGTTTTATTGTCAGTACCAGATATTCCTCCAGAAAAAAAAGACGACACTGAGAAGAATAAAAAGGAATTAGAAGAACAAATTAAACTGATTTCTAATAAAATACAAGAATTGTCAAAAGAAATCACAAAATTAAGTAAAAAAAATGGGCAAGGAGGAGGGGCGCCTGTTGTGCCTTTGCCTGGTGCTAGTGCGCCTTTGCCTGGTGCGACTGTTGTGCCTGATCCGCTTGTGTCTGCTCCGCTTGTGCCTGTTGTTCCTGATACGAATGTTGTGCCTGGTGATACGCCTGTAACTGGTGCGATTGTGTCTGCTCCGCTTGTGACTGCTCCGCTTGTGACTGCGCCTGTTGTGCCTGTTGTGCCTGGTGATGCGCCTGATGCTAGTGCGACTTTGCCTGATGCTAGTGCGACTTTGCCTGATGCTAGTGCGACTTTGCCTGATGCTAGTGCGACTTTACCTGGTGCTAGTGCGCTTGTGCCTGGTGATGCGCCTGATGCTAGTGCGACTGATGTCCCCTTAGTCACTGCGGGTCAGGTACAAGCAACTGCTGCACAAGTTAAAGCAGTCGCTGATGAATTAGCAGAAAAAATAGCAGCTAAGAGAGCACAAGCAATGGCACAAGCATCAAACCAAGCAATGGCAACAGCACCAGTAGCAAGTGTAACAGAAGGACCAGCAGAAAAAGGAACAGAAGAAACAGCAGGAACAGGACCAGGAGGACCATCAAGTGAAACAGTAGCACCAGCAGGTGAAACAGTAGCACCAGCAGGTAAAGAAGAAAAAGGAACAACACCACCAGTAGCAAGTGTAACAGAAGAACCAGAAATAAAAGGAACAACAACACCAGTAGCAACTGAACCAGTAGAACCAGAAAAAAAAGGACCAGTAGAACCAGAAGGAACACAACCAAAAGCAGAAAAAGAAACACAAGTAGCACCAGCAACTGGAACAGAAGAAGCAGAAAAGAAAACCGGCGGTTCCACAAAGAAAAAGCGTAAAACAACGCGCCGTAAAAAGACTAGTCCAAAAAAGACCAGTCCAAAAAAGAAAGTAGGTACAAACAAAGTAGGTACAAAGAAAGTAGGTACAAACAAAGTAGGCGCAAACAAAGTAGGCGCAAACAAAGTAGGTAGTAGTAAAAAAAATAAGAGAACGAAAAGGAAGAAGCGAATGTAAACCTTTATATATACATATGATACTTATATATATACATATGATACTTATATATATGAATATGATACTTTATATATATATACATATGATACTTATACCTGATACTTGTCAATGTAAACTGTCTTAGCAATCCGCTTAATAATTTTATTTTCATTTTCTTCAATGTCACCGCGTCCGCCCATCGCCTGTCCTACCATCCCGATATATGTATCATTTAACGAATGGTGAATGTCTTTCGCCTGGGGATACTCTTCGGTCCACAAAGGCAACAATTTAATGTTTTTATGCGTCACTTGGCGCACCAGCAAGCGGACGCGATCGTGGCTGTTGGTTTCTTTCTCCCAGACATTATCGGCGCGGACGTACATGATGTCCCGTTTCGTGTCGCTACAATGAATTGGTCTTTTGTAAATGTCCATTTCATTGAGTTTTTTAATAATAATATCCGAGATGCCATCTACGTAGCCGAGTTGGCCGACCCGCTCTAAATCGGCGAACTGAAGCTGAAACGAATCAATAAAATCGGCAATGTTCATGGCATCTTTACACTGTTCGTTCAGAAAGAACTGCATATTAAACGTTTTATTATGTGAATTAATGTTATTAACATTGCCGGTCATGTTACTGTTATTTTTATACAGCTCTAGCATTTTTTCTTGAAAATCTTGGTTTTGTTTTTGTAGTTCGGTATTGGATTTCACCAATTCAATGACCATATGGGTTAAATGTTCAGCAGAGAGAGGTTTTGTCTCTTCAGAGACCGGCGCCGGTTGACATTTTTTGGTGTGCTTCCAGAGCCCTACACGAGATTTGTATTGTTTATGACATAACTTACATTCGCGTAAATCCGATGTTAAATTAGTGTTAACATTTGTTAACTTTTGGTGTTTTGCTGTAATTAGATGACGATTCCAATAACTTTCTTTAGAGCATTTAAAGTCACAATCTTCACACTTATATTTTATAATAATGTCGGTGTCAAAAAGTGTTTCCATTTGTTAATATATTTAGTTAACAAAAAAAGTTCCTAAACCTTTTTTTTAAAAAATGAAATTCTGAAAAAAAATTATGCTCACAAATTTTTCTTTCACGTTTTTGAAAGGAGAGCATAATGGTCACAACACGTTTTTTCACTTTTTTTCAAAGGCCGGCCGGCCCTTTTGAGTTTTGGACATTTATAAATGTCCAAAACCGGTTTGCGAATTTCAAACCCAGATTTTTCATTTTTTATATATTTTCATAAAAACAAAATATATATATTTTTTAATTATATTTGTCAATGTAAACTGTCTTGGCAATCCGCTTAATGATTTTATTCTCATTTTCTTCGATGTCACCGCGTCCGCCCATCGCCTGTCCCACCATCCCGATATATGTATCATTTAACGAATGATGAATGTCTTTCGCCTGGGGATACTCTTCGGTCCACAAAGGCAACAATTTAATGTTTTTATGGGTGACTTGGCGCACCAGCAAGCGGACGCGATCGTGGCTGTTGGTTTCCTTCTCCCAGACATTATCGGCGCGGACGTACATGATGTCCCGTTTCGTGTCGCTACAATGAATTGGTCTTTTGTAAATGTCCATTTCATTGAGTTTCTTAATAATAATATCCGAAATGCCATCCACGTAGCCGAGTTGTCCCACCCGCTCTAAATCGGCGAACTGAAGCTGAAAAGAATCAATAAAATCCTTTATATTCATGGCGTCTTTACATTGTTCGTTCAGAAAGAACTGCATATTAAACGTTTTATTATGTGAATTAATGTTATTAACATTGCCGGTGATGTTAGTCCCGATGCTATTTGACAATATTTTTTCTTGAAATTCTTGGTTTTGTTTTTGTAAATCTTGATTGTTTTTCAAAATCTCTATAATTAAATATTTGAAATCCGTATTTTCTTTTATAAAAAGACCCACATTTTCATCTTTCACCAGTTTTTCTTCTTCTAATGAAGCATCTTTATTGCATTTTTTTTTGTGTGCTGATAAAGTTGAAGCGTGTTTGTATATTTTACCACAATGACACGTGTGGGGATTTTTTAAATAGGCGGGGTTAGGATTTTCATAGGATTTATGTTTTTTGGTCTCCGCGTGTTTACAAAAATCCTTTTTGTTAGACGTAAAATAGTCACAATTTTCGCAATGAAAAATTATGGGGATTTTTGGGGATTTTTTATTAGGATTCATCCCATATATAATCCTAACAAAAAAATCCCTAAATCTTTTTTTTTAAAAAATGAAATTCTGAAAAAAAATTATGCTCACAAATTATTTTTTCACAAAATCCAAACGAGAGCATAATGGTCACAACACGTTTTTTCGCTTTTTTGCAGAGGCCGGTCGGCCCTTTTGACTTTTGGACATTTATAAATGTCCAAAAACGATTTGCGAATTTCAAACCCAGATTTTTAATTTTTTATATATTTTTTATATATTTTTTACATTTTTTATACATTTTTTCATTTTTTATATATACGATAATAGGCCCCTATATGGGGCACAGCCCCCTTATATGGGGG
>Ga0209086_10004126_pt1 | contig 10855 bp, 5 predicted proteins | sample M_130207_XF_Meta_FD_187312 | JGI IMG/M metagenome (GOLD analysis project Ga0209086, IMG submission 187312) | Freshwater microbial communities from Lake Montjoie, Canada to study carbon cycling - M_130207_XF_MetaG (SPAdes) (version 2) | ecosystem: Environmental > Aquatic > Freshwater > Lake...
CAACGCGATCTACGGCTTTGCCTCGATGTTGATAAATCTGATCTCATCGGAAAAGCCAACACACATCGCTACCGCATTTGATGTTTCTCGCAAAACTTTTCGGTCCGAACGCTTTCCTGAATATAAAGCGAACCGTTCGGCGACCCCTGATGAATTTCGTTCTCAAACAAGTTTTCTCTTTGATTTAGTCCAAGGTTTTGGCATCCGACATTTTGCAGTTGAAGGTTTTGAGGCTGATGACATCATCGCTACGCTGGCGAAGCGAGCCGAAAGCGAAGAGTTCCAAGTATTAATCTGCACTGGAGATCGTGATTCGTTTCAACTAATTAACGAGAAGACAACTGTTCTCTATCCGAAACGTGGTGTTACAGATTTGGCAAGAATGACACCAGAGGCGGTATTCGAAAAATATGGTTTAACTCCTGCGCAATATCCAGACTTCGCCGCACTTCGTGGCGACCCGAGTGATAACTTGCCTTCAATCCCAGGTGTTGGTGAAAAGACGGCAGCAAAATGGATTATTGAATTCGGTTCGCTGGAAAAATTACTTGTGAATACTGCTGGGATTGGCGGCAAAGTAGGAGAATCACTACGGGCAAATATTGCTAGCGTAGAACTAAATGCCGAACTTACCCACCTAAAGAGCGATATGAACATTCAAACTGAAATTGCAGAATTGAAGTGGAGTGGCATCGATTCAAATCTTCTAAATCAACTCCTAGATAAATTAGAAATCAAAGCGATTAAGGATCGAGTTAAGGTCTTAACTTCGGGGGGTTCAGATTCACCAGAGATAAAACCGGTCACGAAATCTGCGAAAGTTAATAGTAAAGAGATCACATCAGGAGAACTAGATAGTTTGTTGGCGAATCGACGCGAAGCTATCGGCCTGTTGATAAGCGCACCAGAAGGTTCGGTTCTCGAATATAGCGTTGCTATCGATGAATCAACTATTTATATCGTTCGTGATTCCAAGTTAGGCAAGTGGTTACAAGATCCGTTATTGCCTAAATTTATGCATGGCGCTAAAGAGATTGCGCGAAAGGTGCCGATCGAAGGTTTAGTTTTTGATACTGAACTAGCGGCTTATTTAATAAATCCAGGCGGTCGAAATCTTGATTTGTCTGACCTGACTGAAAGATTTCTTGGAATAGTCAATGCCGAACAGGAAGAATCTCTGTTCTCGCAGTTTGATGGGCTAGGGGCTTCGGCAATCTATAAATTGGTTCCAATACTAAATGGTGAACTTCAAGATCGAGGTATGACATTGCTAATGCAGGAATTAGAGATACCTGTCTTGCAAGAACTCGCAAGAATGGAAGGCGTTGGCATCGGAGTAGCTTCCGAGAAATTGACTCAACTCTCTGCCTTTTTCCGTGGCGAAGTAGAACGTGAAACTAGGGGAGCACATAAAGAAGCAGGAAAAGAGTTCAACGTTGGTTCACCGAAGCAATTGCAAGCCATTTTATTTGATGAATTGGATTTGCCTAAAACTAAGAAGATCAAGACTGGGTTTACGACAGATGCCGAAAGCCTTGACTGGCTATTCGCGAAGACTAAACATCCGATTCTTAAACACTTACTGCGAATTCGTGAAACCAGTAAATTATTGACGACAGTAGATGGTCTGATAGATGCCACTGCTTCTGATGGCAGAATCCATACAATTTTCCAACAAACAGTCACGGCGACGGGTCGCCTATCTTCAACTAATCCGAATTTGCAGAATATTCCAGTCCGCACCGAAGAGGGACGCAAAATTCGCGATTGTTTTGTATCGAAACCACCTTTTAAAACGCTGTTGACCGCTGATTACAGCCAGATTGAAATGCGCATCATGGCTCACTTATCCAAAGATGCGAATTTAATCGAAGCTTTCAAAATGGGTGAAGATTTACATTCAACTGTTGCCGGTTTGGTTTTCGGTGTTAAGCCAGATGGCGTCGACGCGGAAATGCGGAGACAGATTAAAGCAATGTCATATGGACTTGCTTATGGGCTCTCTGCTTATGGCTTGGCACAACAACTTGATCTTTCACCAACAGATGCTGCAATTTTGATGGATAAATACTTTGGTCGCTTCGGTGGAATTCGCGATTACTTAGCACAGGTCGTAGTCGTGGCACGAGAAAAGGGATACACCGAGACGATAATGGGGCGTCGTCGCTACCTTCCAGATTTAACGAGTGACAACCGCCCTCGTCGTGAAATCGCAGAACGCATGGCGTTAAATGCACCTATCCAAGGTTCGGCAGCAGACATTATTAAAGTCGCGATGTTGAATGTAGCAAAAGAGCTGAAAGCACAATCTCTTAAATCTCGCCTGCTACTTCAAGTTCATGACGAATTGATTCTGGAAGTGGCTGATGGCGAGAAAAAAGTTTTAACTAAGTTAGTCCAAACTCAAATGGGCAGCGCATTTGAACTATCGGTTCCGTTAGATGTGAATATTGGAATAGGCGAGAGCTGGGATCTAGCTGCGCACTAATTAGTTTTATCAAGCGCGGTATTCATGGCTTCTTCATCTTCGCTACGGGTAGGCAATCGATCGGCTGCACTCAATAATTTATGACCCTTTGTAATTACTAAATATCCAAAGAGAACACAGAGGCTCATTGCCGCTAGACAATATCGTGGTGAAAAGGCTTCGCTAATGAATCCACTAATCGCTGAGCCAAGGGCCATTGCAGTTCCTTCGAAAGTCCAGAGCCAACCAATTGCAGAAGATGCAGTTCCCTTTGGACGAACAGCTTCAACAATTTCCCAATAGAAAACCATTTGCATACCTCCAGCAAGTCCAAGAAGTCCAGAGATAATTAGTAGCGTCCAATCAGGATTTGATATTGCAAGTGGCGCGCAGACAATTACCCAGAAGAGATAGGTGCTTCTAAATGCTCGCAGTGGTGTGATCTTCTTTGAAATCAATCCTGCTAATAGACTTCCAAAAATATTGAAGACTGCCATCACTGCAAAAATTAAGCCAGTTCGCCCAGCAACGCCTTCTATCGTTGTGAATGCCGGGATTCCAGTCTCGAAAAGTCCATATGCCAAACCGATAAAAATTCCCTCTGCAATTAATAGACGTATTGCAGGCATTTTGAGTAAGTGCTCAGCGCCTTGTTCTTTCTTCTCTGGTATCCAAGTGCGTGTGACTTTTAAGAGTGCAAGTGCGATACCGCCAATCAACATTGCAGCCGCGCAAAAATTCAGTGCGATTTTAGGGTTACTAGATAGAGCAAGTGAAGTTACAAGAACTGGCCCAATCACTGCGGTTGCACTCATTACTGCGGTATCAATTGCAAAAATAGTGCGCTGTTTGCTTTCTGGAATTACAACTTTCCAAAGCGGCCTTACCGCCAAATTTATTGGAGGTGCAACAGCGCCGAGGATGAAGGCGATAGCAATTAACGAAATCTTGGTATCTGCATAATTGAAAAAAATTATGAGAGCTGCATACGAGGGAACAAGAGCTCGAAGCGGCCAGGTCAAACCATATTTATCAATGAAGCTTGAACGAAGTCCCACTGAGGCTGAAGAAGCGAGCGTGTTCAATCCAACTGCCAGACCGGCTAACGAGATTGATGCGGTTGATTGTTGGACTTTGAAGAAGATTCCAAGTGTGATCATTCCGTAGGCTAGGCGAGCCGGAATGGAACTTAGAAGTAATTGCTGGACACCTTTCATTTTCAGGAGTTCCAGGTATGCGTGCATTTTCTGATTCTAGACCCCGATTTTGACCATCCACCAGCACGCAAGTAGCCTTAGCCCTTCGTGAATCAGCCAGATTTACGCAATTTACAAAATGTCCTATTCCTACTACTTCTATCCCTTCGGAGAATTTTGACCCCTACACAAATCACAGTAAACGACATCGGCTCAGCCGAAGATTTTCTTGCCGCAATTGAAGGCACAATTAAGAATTTTAATGATGGCGATCTAGTTATCGGAACTGTTGTTCAAATTGATCGCGAAGAAGTTTTGCTAGACATTGGTTACAAGACCGAAGGTGTTATTCCTTCACGCGAACTATCTATCCGCCACGACATTGATCCTTCAGAGATTGTTTCTGTCGGCGATCGCGTTGAAGCACTTGTAATCACAAAGGAAGATAAAGAAGGTCGACTAATCCTTTCTAAGAAGCGCGCACAATACGAACGCGCCTGGGGAGATATCGAAGGCAAGAAAGAGCGTGACGAAGTTGTCACAGGAACTGTTATTGAAGTTGTTAAGGGTGGCTTGATCGTTGATATCGGTCTTCGTGGCTTCCTTCCAGCATCACTAGTTGAAATGCGTCGCGTTCGTGACTTGACTCCTTATATCGGACAACAAGTTGAAGCTCGCATTATTGAATTAGATAAGAATCGCAACAACGTTGTTCTTTCACGTCGTGCATTCCTAGAACAAACACAATCTGCTTCACGCACAACATTCTTGAACCAACTAGAAAAGGGTCAAGTTCGTTCTGGCGTAGTTTCATCAATTGTGAACTTTGGTGCTTTCGTAGACCTAGGTGGCGTAGATGGACTTGTTCACGTATCTGAACTTTCATGGAAGCACATTGATCATCCAAATGAAGTTGTTGAAGTTGGCGACGCTGTAACGGTTGAAGTTCTAGAAGTTGACTTCGAACGTGAGCGCGTTTCACTTTCACTTAAGGCAACACAGGAAGATCCATGGCAAGCATTTGCTCGCACACATACGATCAACCAAGTTGTTCCTGGTGAAGTTACCAAGCTCGTTCCATTCGGCGCATTTATTCGCGTATTCGAAGGAATCGAAGGACTTGTTCACATCTCAGAGCTGGCAGAACGCCACGTTGAAATTCCAGAACAAGTTGTTCAAGTTGGTGACGAATTATTCGTTAAGATTATTGATATTGATCTAGAACGACGTCGTATCTCACTTTCATTGAAGCAAGCAAATGAAGGCCACGAAGTTGAAATCGAAGCATTCGATCCAACTCAATATGGAATGGCTGCTCGATATGATGCAGCTGGAAACTTCATTTACCCTGAAGGTTTCGATGCTGATTCTCAAGAATGGCGTCCTGGATTTGAAACTCAACGTGAACAATGGGAACGTCAATATGCCGAAGCGCAAACACGTTTCATGGCTCACCGTAAGCAGAAGGAAGAGGCTAAAGCAGCCGACGCTGCTGCTGGTGATGCACCCGTAGCTGAAGTTGCATTAGAAACTACAGCTGAATAAAAAAATAGAGTTGAGGGCCCTGACTTCGGTCGGGGCCCTTTTCGTATGCCTCCCACGTTAAAAGATAAGATTGCCCCGTGATAAAAGTTGCCCTTACTGGTGGAATTGGATCCGGTAAATCTGTTGCTGGAGATTTTTTTGAAGATCTTGGCGCAGTTGTTGTAGATGCTGATCAACTTTCTCGCGATGTAATTGAACGTGGAACTGAAGGCTTTAATGAGATAGTTGCTACTTTTGGCGATGAGATTCTTACAAATGGCGTTCTAGATCGCAGCAAACTAGGTCAAATAGTTTTTTCAGATCCAAACGCCCGCAGGAAATTGGAAGAGATAATTCATCCCCGAGTCGCAGAGGCCTTTGAAGAGATTGTTAATGACAGCCCGGGCGATTCGGTAATCATCTACCAAATTCCAATCCTGGTAGAGACAAAGGGTGCGGGTAGATTCGATTACATCATCACTGTTGAGGCAAGTTTGGAGAACCGGATTGCAAGGTTAAAGAGCCGCGGGCTTAAAGGATACGAGATAGACGCTCGCCTTAAGGTGCAGGCAAGTGATGCAGAGCGAGCTGAGATTGCAGATACAATTTTTAAGAATGATGGCGATCTAGATTCGCTGTTACGCCAAGTTGAAAATATTTACGATGATGTTCTATTGCCCAGAGCTAAAGCTAGTGCCAGTTAATAAATGCGCCCGATTACAGATCTGCAGCGCAAACTAAACCCATTTCAAGTTATTAGTGATTATGTTCCTTCTGGCGACCAACCAAAAGCCATTGCCGAACTCGAAGCTCGGATCAATGCAGGGGAGTCTGACGTTGTTCTGCTGGGGGCTACTGGAACCGGAAAATCCGCGACGACCGCTTGGTTAATCGAAAAGTTACAGCGGCCAACTTTGGTGCTCGCACCTAATAAGACTTTAGCCGCGCAACTTGCAAACGAATTCCGCGAATTAATGCCCAATAACGCCGTTGAATATTTCGTCTCATATTACGACTATTACCAACCTGAAGCGTATGTGCCACAGACCGATACTTTCATCGAGAAGGACAGCTCGGTTAACAGTGAAGTTGAGCGGCTGCGACATTCCGCCACTAACTCGTTGCTGACCCGGAGAGATGTGATCGTCGTAGCAACCGTTTCCTGTATTTATGGTCTTGGAACACCCCAAGAATATGTTGATCGAATGATCAAACTGCAAATAGGGGATTCCATCGAACGCAACAAACTATTGCGGAAGTTCGTAGACATTCAATACAAGCGAAATGACATGGCATTCGAACGAGGAACATTTCGGGTGCGTGGCGACACAATTGAAATTATCCCGATGTATGAAGAGCTGGCGCTTCGGATTGAAATGTTCGGAGATGAAATTGAACGAATCACAACTCTGCATCCACTAACTGGCGAAATTATCCGTGATGAAACCGAGATGTATATCTTCCCAGCAAGCCATTATTCGGCAGGTCCAGAAACCATGAACCGCGCTATTTCAGCAATTGAAATTGAAATGGAGGGAAAGGTTGATGAGTTCGAGCGCCAGAACAAATTATTGGAAGCGCAACGAATTCGCATGCGAACGACATTTGATATCGAAATGATGCGCCAACTTGGCTTCTGTTCTGGCATCGAAAACTATTCCCGTCATATCGATGGTCGTGGCGCGGGCTCACCTCCCAACTGTCTGTTGGATTACTTTCCAGAGGATTTTCTAGTTGTTATCGATGAATCGCATGTCACGGTTCCACAAATTGGTGCCATGTATGAAGGCGATGCATCTCGTAAACGAACTTTGGTTGAACATGGTTTCAGATTGCCATCGGCTATGGATAACCGACCACTTAGATTCGCCGAATTTATCGAGCGCAAAGGTCAGACTGTTTATCTTTCAGCGACGCCAGGTAAATATGAGCTAGAAAAAACAGGTGGTCAATTTGTCGAACAGGTAATTAGGCCAACTGGTTTAGTTGATCCACAAATTGTGATTAAACCGATCAAGGGCCAGATAGACGATTTGGTCTACGAGATAAATCTTCGTGCCGCTAAGAATGAAAGAATCTTGGTAACAACTCTGACTAAAAAGATGTCGGAAGACTTGACGGATTATCTAATGGGGCTTGGGGTTCGGGTTCGGTACCTGCATTCTGAGGTCGATACCTTGCGTCGAGTTGAACTTCTACGAGAACTTAGATCAGGCGAATACGATGTTTTGATTGGAATCAATTTACTACGCGAAGGATTGGATCTACCGGAAGTTTCATTAGTCGCGATCTTGGATGCAGATAAGCAAGGCTTTCTCCGTTCTGCAACATCTTTGATTCAAACTATCGGTCGAGCTGCACGTAACGTTTCAGGCGAGGTCCATATGTATGCCGACAGCATCACACCGGCCATGGCGCAGGCGATTGATGAAACTAATCGAAGACGAGCCAAGCAGGTTGCTTACAACCTGGAACATGGAATTGATCCGACTCCACTTCGTAAGAAAATTGCAGACATTACAGATTTGATAACGAAAGAAGCAGAAGACACCGAAGGTTTGGGCTCAAAAGTGGCTTCATCTGGGATTAGGGTCTCGGGGCACTCGCTACCAAGACAGGAACTTATTGGTCTCATAGAATCCCTCACTGACCAGATGAAACTTGCAGCAAGTGATCTCTCCTTTGAACTTGCGGCTCGTTATAGAGATGAAATTAGAGAGCTCAAGAAAGAGCTTCGCGGAATGGAAGAGGCGGGCACTTGAGTATCGATCGTTTAATTGTCCGTGGTGCACGTGAGCACAATCTAAAGAATGTTTCGATAGATCTTCCTCGTAATTCGCTAATCGTTTTCACTGGACTATCTGGATCAGGCAAATCTTCGTTAGCTTTCGACACAATCTTTGCCGAAGGACAGCGACGTTATGTCGAATCTTTATCAGCCTACGCTCGTCAGTTTCTGGGTCAGATGGATAAACCCGATGTGGATTTCATCGAAGGACTTTCACCTGCAGTATCGATTGATCAAAAATCAACAAACCGAAATCCAAGATCTACAGTTGGAACTATTACTGAAGTTTATGATTATCTGCGTCTGCTATTTGCACGCGCAGGTCGACCACATTGTCCAAGCTGCGGAAAGCCGATTGCGAAGCAAACACCACAAAATATTGTTGATCAAATCCTAGCGATGCCAGTTGATACTAAATTCTTAGTTTTAGCCCCGGTAGTTCGAGCTCGCAAAGGTGAATTTCTAGATCTCTTTAAGGATTTCACAACTCAGGGTTTCGCAAGAGTTCGCGTTGATGGCACCGTATATCCAATAGCGGAAGTGCCGAAACTCAAAAAGCAAGAGAAGCACACAATTGAAGTAGTTGTTGATCGATTAACTGTGAAAGCAGAATCGAAGACACGACTAACTGACTCAATTGAAACAGCGCTCCGACTTGCAAGTGGTTTAGTTATTTTAGATTTTGTTGACATAAAAGCAGGAGCACCGGATAAAGAGCGCACCTACAGCGAACATATGGCTTGTCACGATTGTGGACTCTCCTTTGAAGAGTTGGAACCACGTTCTTTCTCATTCAACTCGCCATTTGGCGCTTGTCCAGAGTGCACAGGTATAGGTACAAAGTTAGAAGTTGATCCTGAACTAGTAATTCCTGACGACGATCTTTCAATTGATGACGGCGCTATTGCCCCTTGGTCTGGTGGACAGTCTTCAGAGTATTTTGCGAGGTTGATTGAGGGTTTAGCTGGGGAGCTAAAGTTTTCATTATCAACTCCGTGGAAGAAATTGTCAGTAAAGGCTAAAGATGCAATTTTGAATGGCTGGGATTACGAAGTCCATGTTAAATATAAAAATCGTTATGGCCGAGTACGCAACTACTCAACCGGTTTCGAAGGCGTTGTCTCATTCATTGAACGCAGACATTCTGAAACTGATAGCGATTTCTCACGCGATAAATATGAAGCATATATGCGTGAAACACCGTGTCCGGTATGTAAGGGAACCCGGTTAAAGCCTGAAGTTCTAGCGGTAACAATTGGCGATAAGAGCATCGCGGCAATATGTGAACTCTCTATCAAGGACTGTGCACAATTCTTAAATAGGATTTCTTTGAATGCACGAGAGAAACAAATTGCCGAACGAGTATTAAAGGAAGTTAATGCCCGCTTGGGTTTTCTACTCGATGTTGGCTTAGATTATTTATCTCTTGATCGCCCAGCAGCAACACTTTCTGGTGGCGAGGCGCAACGCATCCGACTTGCAACCCAAATCGGTTCGGGGCTAGTCGGCGTTCTATATGTTTTAGATGAGCCAAGCATTGGCCTGCACCAACGCGATAACCGCAGGCTAATTGACACACTGACCAGACTTCGTGACCTTGGAAATACTTTGATTGTTGTCGAGCACGATGAAGACACAATCAGAACAGCAGATTGGATTGTTGATATCGGTCCGGGTGCCGGAGAACATGGTGGGCATGTTGTTTCATCGGGCGATTATCAGGCTTTGATTACTGCTAAAGATTCAATCACCGGTGCTTATCTCTCTGGGCGTACCAAGATCGAAGTTCCTAAGGTTCGTCGTGAGTTGGATCCAAAGCGAAGTTTGACCGTTAAGGGTGCGCGCGAAAATAACTTGCAGAATATTGATGTTTCATTCCCACTTGGAGCTTTTGTTGCAGTATCTGGCGTAAGTGGTTCTGGAAAATCAACTCTAGTTAATGACATTCTTTATTCAGTATTGGCCAATAAGTTAAATGGTGCTCGAATAGTTCCAGGTCGTCACAAGTCGATTTCGGGTTTAGAGCTACTGGATAAAGTGGTTCACGTTGATCAATCGCCGATCGGAAGAACCCCAAGATCAAACCCAGCTACCTACACTGGAGTATTCGACAAAGTTCGAGCTCTCTTCGCCGAGACGACAGAAGCGAAAATCCGCGGTTATCTTCAAGGTCGATTCTCGTTCAATGTTAAAGGCGGGCGCTGTGAAAACTGTGCTGGCGATGGAACAATCACAATTGAAATGAACTTTCTTCCTGATGTTTATGTTCCATGCGAGGTTTGTCACGGGGCTCGATATAACCGAGAAACTCTAGAAGTCCACTACAAGGGAAAAACTATTGCCGAAGTTTTAAACATGCCTATCGAAGAAGCGTTTGGGTTTTTCGAATCAGTTCCTGCAATTGCACGTTACTTGAAAACCTTAAATGATGTTGGTCTTGGATATGTGCGATTAGGCCAATCGGCTCCGACGCTCTCTGGTGGCGAAGCTCAACGAGTTAAGTTGTCTACTGAACTCCAACGCCGCTCAACGGGTCGAACAATTTACGTCTTGGATGAGCCAACAACTGGCTTGCATTTTGAGGATGTTAGAAAACTTTTGATTGTTTTAAATCGCTTGGTTGATACCGGAAACACTGTAATTGTTATTGAACACAACTTAGATGTTATTAAATCTGCCGATTGGGTGATCGATTTAGGTCCCGAAGGTGGCTCTGGTGGCGGAGTAGTTGTGGCCGAAGGAACTCCAGAAGAGGTAGCTAAGAACAAGGCCAGTTATACCGGAACATTTTTGGCTGCCTCTCTTAAGGGATAGCAAATGACAGATCCCGCGAGCTATCGTCCCGATTCAATACCTACTGAACCTGGCGTTTATCGTTTC
>Ga0209086_10004127_pt1 | contig 10855 bp, 2 predicted proteins | sample M_130207_XF_Meta_FD_187312 | JGI IMG/M metagenome (GOLD analysis project Ga0209086, IMG submission 187312) | Freshwater microbial communities from Lake Montjoie, Canada to study carbon cycling - M_130207_XF_MetaG (SPAdes) (version 2) | ecosystem: Environmental > Aquatic > Freshwater > Lake...
GGTGGTGGTGGTGGTGGTGGTGGTGTCGTTAATCCTCCCCCTGTTGTTCCTCCTCCCGTTGTCCCGCCCCCTGTTGTCCCGCCCGTGGCTCCGTGGATGGTTTCAAGGCCCCCTCCGGGGTATCGTTACGGCTTTGACCCTGAGTGGGATTACCAGTTTAAGGCTCCTGTTCTAGCGCCTCTAGCGCCAGCCGTTCCAAAAGCTACTGGCGGGGTTATAAAAATGGGCGGTGGAAATAAAGTTGCAACTATGGAAAAAAATATCTCATATCCCTCAACGGGTAATCCTGTTGCTGATCGGCGTATTGCTGAGGGCGACCAGCGTGTTATCAACAACCAAAAAGCTGTCGCCATGTACGCGGCTCAGGACAATGCAAGGGACGGAACACCTATCCCAGAGCATCTAAAGCGGTGGCTAAATACTGGGTCTTCAAGTGATGATAACCGTCATGCAGACGACATGGCAAGTACCTCGGGCAAGTATCTTAACTTCTGGGACCATATCAATGGTGGAGGCCCCGGTGCAGGTTACACAAGCCCGGTAGACTGGATCAATGGTGGGGGTATGGGCGGTTCCTATGCTAACCCCGGAACCAACATCCATGGGCTTGGTGCGGTTGTAGACGACTTGCAGCAGGGTGGTATCGGCGCACTCAAGCGTGACCTCCTTAACGGCGAAGGGCTTGGCGCTTCTGGCGAAAACTTCCGTGGCGGTAAACGCGCAGTGCTCCTTAACGCAATAAACGTCCCCCCCGCAGGGCAAAAAGGTAGCCCTTTTAATGCTATTACTAGCCCCGCTAGCGCTGAGTTAGAGCAGCAGTGGGCTGATAGCCGCAGGGGCGCATGGAAAGAAAACCGTGACGGCACTGCAGGCACTGCGGGTACACCTCGAAGGCCACCCCCGCGGCCACGGAACTTTGCGGAAGGCGGGATTATGGACATTCCCGGAGAGCAGACACAGGCTTCGGCAGGCAACGAGAAAGACCTTATTTCTATGGCGATTGCCGCTATTAAAGGTCAAGTCGAAGACCCACGCCCCGTGCTTGGTGCGTTCCTAGCTAAGTACGGTGAAGCAGCGCTGCGTAACCTCGTGGACAAAGTCGAATCTGGCGATGTAGACAAGACTGCCGCACGTAGCGAAGGTATGTTAAGGGGCCCCGGTGATGGTATGGACGACCGTATTCCTGCTAAAGTAAGAAACGGGCATGATGTACTTCTTGCAAATAACGAGTATATTGTCCCTGCAGATGTGGTTTCGGCGCTGGGTAATGGTTCTTCAGACGCTGGTGCAGATCACATGGACAAGATGCTAGAACGTGTACGTACCGCCGCGCATGGTAAGGCTACACAACAGAAAAAAGTTTCCGCCGATAAAGTACTTCCGGCGTAATTAGGGTAATGGGGAAGTAACATGAGTACTCCAGCTACATCGTCTAGCACTACGTCAATCCCAGACGAGCTCAAGCCGTACTTTACTGATAGTCTAGAACGGGCGCGGTCCGCGGCTAGTACCCCATACACAACGTATCAGGGGTCACGCGTAGCCGATACCAATGCGGACATAACTGCCGCGCATCAAGGGGTGCGCCGTATAGCGGCAAACGGTATGCCAGCAACTACCGCAGCCGTAAACACCGTTAACAATGCCGCTGCAGGTATTGGGGCTTTTTCAACCGCTGATCCGTATAAATTTTCAGCGTTTGACTACTCTGACTCGGGTACTTTTGATGCCAATGCGGCAAAGCAGTATATGTCGCCGTATGTCCAGAACGTGCTGGACCTGCAGAAACAACAACAAGAACGGGACTACCAGACTCAAAATGCTGCCCGCGCCAGCAACGCGGTACAGGCGGGCGCTTTCGGTGGTTCTCGTCAAGCTGTTCAGCAGGGCATAGCTGAGAATGACCTGCTTAACCGCCAAAACTTGACGGAAGCCACAGGAATGCGGGACGCCTACACTGACGCGCAGAAAATGTATGAAGCAGATCGCGCAGCTCGTATGAAAACCGACGAGAACCGTGCGGCTGAAACTTCCCGTGTGCAAGCTGGGCAGTCAAGCGAAAACCTCAGCCGCGACACGCTCGGCCTTAAAGGGATCGAGCTTACAGGTAACATGGCTAACCAAGGATCTCAATTGGAAGCTCGTGCCCGTGCGGGAGACATCGAAGCCCAGAAACTACTGGAAGCCTCGGGCACCTACGACCGGAATATAGAGCAACAGGGGTTGGATGCTGGATATCAGCAATTTGTAGAGCAACGCGACTGGAACCAAAATCAATCAAACAATTACTCTAACATTGTAGCTGGCCTCCCAGTTGGGAATGTTGGGCAGACAAATACTACCTCTACCCCCGCAAAAGGTAGCTGGTTACAGCAAGCAGTGGGCGCGGGAATAGCGGCTATTGGCGCGTACAATTCACTCCCGTAAGGTAGAACAATGAACATCATCCAGCTTCAAGACAACCTCAAGAACCTGTCTGATCAGCAGCTTACGCAAGCTATACAAATGCCCTCACAGGACACCCCTCCATATCTTGTTGTATCGGAGCTCAATCGACGCAAGAAAATGCGCGACAGCTTCCAAGCGCAGCAGGCTGATCAAGACAAAACTACAGTTGCACAAGATGTTGTAGCCGCTGCAGGAGTACCACAAGAAGCCGCTTCCCAGATGGCGCAGTCGCTTGCACCACAGACGGACATGACCAACAATACTAGCATCATGTCTATCCCGCAGGGCGCTCCTATGCAAAGTATGGCGAGCGGTGGCGTAATCAAATTGCAAACGGGTACTGACGAGCAACGCAGGGCAGAACTTAAACGCAGGCAGTTGAGCTTTGGTAATGCTGTAGATGACACCATAGGGGCAGCAAAAAATGCGGCTGATTGGTACTTTCTGGGCCTTCCTCAGGCAGGGATTGAGCGCGTGGCGTCTGGGCTTGGTGACGCTGCTGCATACGGAATTGGTCTAATTCCGGGGATGGAAGACGTTTCGATGGGAATATCTGACCTAGCCGCGCAATCCGCAGACAACGCACAGACGTTTTACGACGAAGGAATGTTCCCGGACTACTATCGGTATGAACCCACTATGCCCTCAGACCCGCGAGTGGACGGCGCTCCTGTAGCTGATCCGAAAGCGCAAGCCGCGATAACCGCGGCAAAAACCGCAATTGCGGCTAAAGAAGCGGCCAAAGAAGTGGCCGCAAGTAGTAGTAGTAGTGGTGGTGGTGGTGGCGGTGGTGGGCCTTCTACACCTTCGACCTATGAACAAGCCCTGATTGAGGCGCTTGCAAACGTGGAAAAAAGGGCAACTCAAGATAAATGGATGGCCCTTGCTCAAATGGGCTTGTCGTTGATGTCTTCGCAGCAGCCAAACTTTCTGGCCGCACTTGGTGAAGCGGGTACGGCGGCTATTCCTGCGTTCCAAAGCGCCCGTGATGCGGCGGAGGTCGATAAACTAAAACTGCAAGGCGGCTTGTACGATATCGACATGAAGCGTCAGGCTCGCAATGATGCTCTCGCTTCCGCTGCCGCCCGCGCTAACGCGCCGGGCAAACCAAAAGCTATCGACGTTGGGGCGCTTACCGCACTTGACAGCCAGATTAAATCCTTGACGGAGCAGCTTGCTATCCTGCCGGATGGTGACGCCAAGCTACAGGCCGCTGATCAGTTGGGCGTGCTTCAGCAACAAGCGCAGTACATTCTTGCCGCATACTTACAACAGCGTGGAGCAACTGGCGGCATTGCAGGCGTTCCCATAAATACTGAAGACCCAGCAGACTCCGCGGACCTGAGCACTCCGCAGCCATAGCCTATAGCCTAATCGGCTAAGACCGGGTAATATCTCTTCAAACAGGAGATGCTTCATGGCAGTCATCAAAGTTCCCGGCCCAATTAGCGGCAAGCGCTACACAATCACTATTTCTGGGGACTCACCTAACGTAGACGAACAAAAGAAAATTGACGCTTTTGTTAGCCAGCGGGAACAGGCGTTTCAGCTTAAGTACGCGGAGCGTTTCGGTGCCCCCATCGAGACGGGGGAAAGCACGGGTGTTGGTAATTACGTTGGGGAAATAGGTAAAGGTCTGGCGCGTGGCGCGGTTAACCTAGGAGAGTCCGCTACCCTCGGTTTAGCCTCCCTGCTTCCTGAATCGTGGGAAGATTGGGCTCGTTCAGGCATTCGGCGCGGCGCGTATGAAATTTCTCCGCAGGCTGACATTGGTCTTGAAGACAGCGCTTTCGGGACTGTTTCTGAAGGCGTCGGCAGCATTGCTCCAATCTACGCGGCATCATTAATTCCTATTGCGGGCCCTGTAATTGCTGGTGCCTTATCTATTGGCGCAGGTGCTGGTGAAGCCTCGGAGCGCGCTCGCGCCGCAGGTGCTACTTTAGAACAACGTAACAGTGCTACCCGAAAGGGCGCAGTTGTCGGTGCCCTCGACCTGATCCCTGTCTTTGGGTCGGTGAAGAAATTTCTTGGCCCCACCGCCTCCAACAAGATTGTCAATTACGTCCTTAACCTTGCCATGGAAGGCGGCGAGGAAGCCGCGCAGGAAGCCACAACGGAAGTCCTGCAAAACATGATTCAGCAGGGCTATGACCCTGACCAAGACCTTGGACAAGGCACCCTTGAGGCCGCAGGTATCGGTGGTATTGCTGGCGCATTTGTTGCTGCAATCTTGCCGGGCCGTACCCGCACGGGGGCTCCCGAAGCCGAAACTGATGCGCCTCCCGCTGCGCCCCCCGCCAACCCGCTGCTTGACGTTACAAACGCCGTTGCTGAAGGTCTAGACGATGGGCAAGAAGCCACCATTGATATCGCTCCCCCGGGCGCTGCGTCAGTAGTTGCTACAACAGCCATAAAATCTGGTAACACCGCGACCACCACTGTTACTCTTAACGACGGTAGCAAACTCACCGTATCCGGTACACACAACAAGAACTCACCGCTCGTAAAGAAGGCAGTGCGGGAATATAACGAGTCTAATGCCACGGAACCGCGTGCACTTACGGACGAGGAACGCGCAGCGCGGGACGCGGCACAAGAAGCGATAGTTGCCGGAACACCCACACCGCCAAAAGCCACTGCCGAAGCGCCGAAAACGCCGGGGAAAGTGACAACCTCAAAAGAGCAAACGGCTTTGGACCGCATTGCCGCGCTCGACGCTGAAGATGACGGCGAAGTCATTGAGCCTTTTGATGCGATAAATCAACCGGATGTTATCCCGACGGGCACTGCTGGCACCGCGCCGACAACGACGGTTCCGCTAAAAAATATTCCGTTCGACCAATACGAACGTGATCCAGATTCCAGAGAACTTATCCCGGGCACAAATGTGCGCGGCGAAGCGCCAATCATTGACTACATGGGCCGTAAGATTGTGCTTGTTGATGTTAACGGGGTGCAGGTTCCATACTATTTAAGTTCTGGGGCAGCGGGTAAGAAAGATGTTGCCGCAGGGAAATGGTATCCCATCCTTGGTATTGGACCAGATGCGTGGATTAACAAGGGTTCGCAGGCAGAGATTAATGACTACTACGGTAGCCCTGAACTGCGGGCTATGGCTGAGCGGCTAAACAATGAGATTGGGGATATTCGTAACGACAAAACCCTCCCGACACCTAAAACAGCTGGCGCACATATTGACGCAATCAACGCAGGGTTAAGCCCCACCGCTAATGACGAAGTAGATACTCGCGAGCGGTTTGAGGCGAACCTCAACGATGTCCTTGCGCGTATCCGGGCTAACGGCCCTGATACAAAGACCACTCCCGTCGAGGAAGCCATCGCCGAAACCACTGCGGGTAAGACTGTCGGCACTGACGGTTGGAAACTGCACCTTAACCCTGTGCCCGGGTCTGAGCAGGCTATTTCGGATTACCTAACTGAGCAGGGTGTCCCCCACAAAGTTGGGCAGAGTGGCGAGCAAGTTGGTAAAGGCATGACGGTGTATGTCGGCGCTAAAGACGCCGCTAACACCCTTGCAAACGACTTAAACTCTCGCTTTGGCGAGAGTTTAAAGGATGCCGAAGGCGAAGTCTTGTACGATGATACTCCGATTGCGGGTAAGGTCTGGGGCCGTTTTGACATTGGTCGCAAGGACACGGACTTTCATCAGTACGGCAAGGACGGCGTTCCGCTCCTAAACGTCGATATGGGGCAGCTTCAATACACAAAAGACCGTAGTGGCGCAGTAGAAGACGCCCGCAACCGCGCAGATGCCATTCTTAAGCGGCGCTACGGCGAGTTCTATACAGGCACTCCCACCGAACAGGCCGTCGCCGAAACTACTGCGCCTAAGCCCGCCGCGCAGCGCCCCGTTGCCGATAACCCCGAACTGCCGCGGGCCAAGCAACAAGTTGAGTATTCAGGGGTCGCGTCGGCGGCGCACCTTACCGACTACATGGGCTACGATGCAAAAACTGCTGAGGACCTGCTGTCACAGCTGGAAACCCAAGGCGTTGTATCCGCACCTGACGCAAACGGGAAACGCCAAGTTCTTACTAAAACCCCGACCGCGCAAGCCGCGCCACGGACCGCTGAAGAAGAAGCCGATTTCCGTGCCGAAACCTATATACCGACTGAAGCGGAAGCATTTCCAGCTGGACCAGAGGCGCAAGCGCTGCCGCGTAATGTAGTCCCCTTCACACTCATACCCCCATCGTTTTTTACGCCTATAGTGGAAACACAGGCCGCGCCTGTGGAGACCGCGCCAAAAGGTAAGGCCAAAGGCAAAACTAAGGCCAAGGCTAAGCTTAAGCCTATTAAGCCGATGACTACTGCCGAGGCTACCGCGTTCTTTGATCAAGTGGTTATCGGGGCTGAAATTACCTCCGAGGAAGCGCTTGCATTTCCCGATAAGATGCTAGAAAACGAGCCCCAACCTAAATTAATCCCGCTTAAGAAAGTAGGCGAGGACGCCCCGGTCGCCGAACGCGTTGCTATGGAGCGCGCCAAGGAGGCAAACCGTGTCACCATGCAAAACTGGCAGGCGCGTCAAGCAGCGCGCCGTAAGATTGCTGTCGTAAAGAAAACCGCACAAGTAGAGCGCCAAGCAGCAGAACGCCGCGCCGCGCGCGTGCCAGAAACTCCGGGGTTTGAGCCTCCTATCGCCCAGACCAGTGCAGACGAAAACACCCTCACACGGGTAGACCCGCTTACTCTACAGCCTATCGCCGCGCCTCGTATAAGCCCCGACAGGTTCACTCTAGGTCGCCGCAACCGCCGCTTTACGGGCAAGCCTACTAAGGCATGGGTGGAGTTCTTGCAGGATAGCGAAGCGCGTAACCCGACAGGCGATAACCCTGCGCAGGGGCGTACCTACGCCGCCGCTATCAAAGACTTCTTTGAGACACGTGCAGACGCAGCGTTCCGTAAGTATCGTGGCTACTATATTCAAGCTACTGGGGGCGTTGCCCTTGTTGACGACACCACCGTGCATACAGATAAAGAGGCTGTATTAAACCTGTTGAAGTTCCGCAATGGCGTTACAAAAGGTAGTCAAGCTTCAGCGGCGCATCAGTTCTTCTCTCGCTTCCCCAACATCATGGAGGCGCTGCAAGAAATTGGCGCTGTATCTGTGTTCGACGTACCGGGCCAGCCTGTCTACACACCTAGCGTGGCCGCAAACTCTAAGACGCCGCAGGAAGACGCACTTGATATCCGTGAAGGCAACGAACGGGCTAAGCTCACGGGTGCAGATAAGTTCTATGAGCGGATCAAACCAGCGGACGCTGCTAAGGCTCGCAAGTGGGTGACAAATAATCTGTCGCGTAAAGCGCAGATCGTGATGAACCAAGCGGCTAACTCAACCAAGACCGAAGTCGAAGCAGGGATGACGGCCAACGCGGTCATTAGCGCCGCGCATGAAATTATGACAAAAGAAGACGATGCCGCGCGTAAAGCGGCGGACCGTCAGATCAACGAGGCAGTGCGGGAAGTCAAAGTTGCTACCGCAACTGCCCTGCCCCCTACTATGGCTAGTGGGAAGCCCGCGAACATTAACCGCATAACCTATCGTAAGGGAGAAACCCGCACCGACGCGATTATGAAGGCCCTAGGCTTTGACCCTAAAGGCTATGATGCACTGTCTCCAGCACAACAAGCCTTTGTAGATGATGCAATTCTTGCATACGAAGCTGAGGAACAGGCAGGGCGCGATTTTGTTTATGGCCCTACGCTAAAACTTCTGAGCAGCGCTGTCGATACGATGGCTCTGCCGCTGCAACCAAGTGTGGTGGGCGCTCTGCGGGCTGGAAACCTGCGTGATGCCCTTGTTAGTATCGGTCTAACGCATCCTAACCCGTTGGTCGCTCGCATCGCTATGAAGATGTCCGAAGCGGTTGGCACAACCAAAACGCGTGTAGTTGATGACCTCCGTGCCGACGACGGCACCGCTGTGGCAGGTCTGTTTAACCCCGCGACCAACGAACTTCTGTTCGATTCAAAAACTGGTCTCAACGCCCACGTCGTGATGCACGAGATGGGCCATGCTGCGCTGTCGCACACATTGGCTGACGCTGCGCATCCCACGACGCAAGCTGTTCAGGAAGTCTATGATTCTGTTAAAGGACTTCTCAGCACGTATTACGGTTCGCAGTCACTGCAGGAGTTTGCGGCAGAGGCGCTAACCAATCGGGAGTTCCGCGGGGAACTAGCGCGTCTGAATCCAAACGGCGATCCGATTTCGGCGTGGACCCGTTTCACTGATGCGGTGCGTAACTTCCTTCGGACTATGGTTGGCAAGCCGCGCAAGATGCGGGGCAGCGCTCTGTCCACGCTAGACAATGTCCTGACGGCGTCGATTGCGCCTGCTCCGGCTTATCGGGATGCGGGGGCGCTCTACATGGCTTCCAGTGCCGAAGGCGCTAGCGACACAATGCGCGTTATGGGGCGTATCAGCGAGAGCATTAAGAGCGTAGCTCCCGGTTCCATGCGGGCCACTGCGGACCAGCTGCTTGATGTGGTAGGGAACGACCCTCTAGGCACCGTAAGCGACGTTATCATGGGCTCGCGCAACTTGCCTATGCTGGTTGAAATGGCGCGCGCTGCGCAACTTCCCGCCGCGGTAAAGATCGAAACTCTCATTAACAAGATGACCGCTGAGCAGGTCTCCGCAGCGGCGCGACTGTCGGGTATGCAGAAAATCTTCGAGGAAACTCGGGATAGCGCCGACCCCGCCGAATACGAACGCTTCAAGCTGATGATGAACAAGGGCAACCTTGCCAGTGTACGTGCGTCGCGTCCGCGCGGTACTTACCCAGATCGTGACCAGAACACGACGCACCAAGAACTTAACGCGCTCTATCGTAGCCTCTCGCCCAAGCTTCGTGCAACGGCTGATGCGTTGTGGGACAACTATCCACGCCAGAACCAAGTCCTGATGGGCGCGATTACAGACAGCGTAAACCAAATGGAGTCGGTGGAAGGGAACAAAATTCCCGATAGTGTAAAGTCAAGCTTGTTGAAGTCTTTTCAAGCACGGCTTCTTGCAAGCTCAACCATGCTGGATGGCTATCAGCCCATGGTACGTGAAGGATCATATTGGCTACGCTACGCCGCGCGTGCTACGCCGAACTCGCCGCCGGAAACAATCTACCAGACTTTCGCTACAAACGCAGAGCGTAGTCGGGCTATTGCAGCGCTGGCCAACATGCCGGAAGTGGAGAAGGACGCTTCGGGTAAACCTGACTACGACGCGACTCCACGCCTAAGCATCTCGTCCTTCCGCCGCGCGCCAGATGGTTCTTTCGTCAGGGGCGTTTTGACACTGCTGGATCAGGCTAACGTAGATGATCCTACCAAAGAACGGTTTATGGCTATGGTCATTGAACTGATGCCGGAAAGCTCGTTTGCTAAATCGTTGCAGCGCCGTGAAGGTTTCCCCGGGTTTGAACAAGATCCTGTGGAAGCGTTCCGTATCAAGGCGTTTCAAACTGCTCGTCAGACTGAGCGCCTACGTTACAGCCGTCAAATCAATGAGGCTGTGCAGACCCTGACCGATGAGTGGAACCGTGGGGGCATTGCGGGGCAGCAAGGCGTAGCGCACAACCCGGGGACAAAAGCCCTTGTGGATGAGCTACTACAGCGTGCCGCATTTGCCGTTAACCCCCCAAGCGATCAGTTTGCCGAGAAGGTAACGCGGGCGACGTTTGCTATGACGATAGGGTGGAACATCTCGTCTGTGGTCGTGCAGACAGGCTCACTTGGCGTGGTGATAGCGCCGAACCTAGCCGCACGGTACAAAACTGCTCCTACGATGCGGGCTATATCCATGGCTACTAAGGCGTTTGCGCTTAGCGGGTTAAACCGCCTACAAGACATGCCGCAAGCTGTTGGTGGTACCAGCACGGTTAAAGTACGCGCCGCTCCGTCTATCGACAACACATACGTCGTAATAGACGGTAAATACACAGTTCGCACCGATCTTGGCCTGACGCCAGAAGAAGTCAAGGTGCAAAAAGCGCGTATCCCCTTGATTGAAGCCATGGCTGCTTCGGGGGAACTCTCGCGTTCGCTCTACTATGATAGCTTCGGGTTCGAGACCGCGGGCCGCAAGAAGACGATATTTAGCCGGGTTTCGACGCTAATGGGCGGAGCCTTCCAGCTTGCGGAACGCATGAACCGCCAAGTCACAGCGGTGGCTACCTACGACCTGCACTATGCTAAGTTGAAAGCCGCCAACCCGACTGCCTCAGACGCGTCACTGCGCGAAGAAGCGGCAAACGAAGCGGTGCGCCTGACCCGCAAACTAAACGGTGGCGCTACACTCAATGATGCCCCACGCTGGACGCAGCAGGGTATCGGGCGTATCGCGGGGATGTTCCGTAACTACGGGCTACACATGACCCATATG
>Ga0209086_10004129_pt1 | contig 10852 bp, 8 predicted proteins | sample M_130207_XF_Meta_FD_187312 | JGI IMG/M metagenome (GOLD analysis project Ga0209086, IMG submission 187312) | Freshwater microbial communities from Lake Montjoie, Canada to study carbon cycling - M_130207_XF_MetaG (SPAdes) (version 2) | ecosystem: Environmental > Aquatic > Freshwater > Lake...
TCGAGCGGGAGAGCCATTTGTTTGGCCAGCAGGACCAGCGGCAGGCCGTAAAGGCCGAGCATCGCGGCGTGATACAGGGACGAGCGCGACGAGGGATGTTCTGCCGCCACCCCGGAAGCCTCCTCGGGCATCATAAAAAAACCCCGGTGACGGCGATTCTGGACAAACAGGAACACGGCATAAATGCCCACGGACATGAGGGAAAGAAACACCATTTGGAATACCGAGAGCGTCGGGCCCGGGGTGGAGCGCGTGTAGTTGGGGAGGACGAGCCCCAGCACGGTAAGCGGAAGAATCATCACGAGATAGGCGTTGGCGCCTTGGAGGTTGTATTGCTGTTCCTGATGGCGAAGGCCGCCCAGCATCAGGGCGAGCCCTAGAAACCCGTTCAGCACCAGCATCACCACGGCAAACATGGTGTCGCGGGCCAGCGTCGGTTTTTCCGTGCCCGTGGACATGACAAACGCCACCAGGCATACCTCCAGGCCGGTGATGGCCAGCGTTAGCAGCAGCGTCCCTGCGGGTTCGCCCAACCGGTGCGCCAGCACCTCGGCATGGCGCACGATGGCGACGGCGGACGCGAGGATCACCCCGCAAAGGAGAAAGATCACGGCGATCAGGAGCGCCGGCCGTTCGAGGGCGGGGAGCATCCAGTCCCGGCCCAGGATTGCCAGAGACAGGGTGACAATGGCTAGGGGAAGCGGCCATTCGCGCCACAAGGATTCCTGCGAGGGGGTACGAGCCCCGCTCACAAACCCGTCTCCGGTTGGGGCGTCTTCATCGGGAGCCATCATGAAGGCCGTCTTGGGCGGCTCGCAAGGCTAAACGCAAAGACCGGGCGGAGCCCCCGTCCACAAAAACCGCAATCCTCTTGACCTTTTTGTCCCCAGAGAGTTTAATGGGCCTGTTAGTAGGCATATTCATGTTTGCACAATTCAAAAGCCTGTTTTCCAATGACATTGGGATCGATTTGGGCACTGCCAATTCCCTTGTCTATGTGCGGGACCGTGGAATCGTCCTGCGCGAACCCTCCGTGGTAGCCATCGAGGCCGGCACGACCAATGTGCTGGCGGTCGGGAATGAAGCCAAACGGATGCTGGGCCGGACCCCCGGCAATATCGTGGCCATCCGACCGATGAAAGACGGCGTGATCGCCGACTTTGAGATCACCGAGGCCATGCTGCGGCACTTCATTCAAAAGGTACATCACCGCAAGCTGATTGCCCCACGCGTTGTGGTCGCAGTGCCTTCGGGGATCACGGAAGTGGAAAAACGGGCTGTAAAAGATTCCGCCACCCACGCCGGCGCGCGCGAGGTGTATTTGATCGAACAACCGATGGCGTCGGCCATTGGCGTCGGTCTGCCGGTGCATGAACCGGCGGGCAACATGATCGTGGACATCGGGGGCGGGACTTGCGAAATCGCAATCATCTCCCTGGCCGGAATCGTCTTCAGCCGCAGCCTGAGGGTGGGCGGGGACGAATTTGACAGCACGATTGTCGCGCACATGAAACGCGCCTACAACATGATGATAGGTGAACGTACTGCGGAAGAAATCAAGATACGCATCGGCTCGGCCTTTCCTCTGGAACAAGAACTGACCATGGATGTCAAAGGCCGCGACCTCGGTTCCGGCCTTCCTAAAACCCTGACCATCCGTTCCGAGGAAGTCCGCGAGTCGTTGCAAGAACCGCTCTCGAGCATTTTGGAATCCATCCGGCTCACGTTGGAACGCTGTCCGCCCGAACTTTCCGCCGATCTGGTTGATCGGGGTCTGGTCATGGCTGGGGGTGGTTCGCTGATCCGGGGGATTGACCGGCTTGTCGCTGAAGAAACCGGCTTGCCGGTCCATTTGGCCGATGATCCCATGAGCGCTGTGGCGGAAGGCACCGGCCGCGTTTTGCAGGAGATTGAATTCCTGAAGCGCGTCGCGACCAACGCCAAGTATTGATCTGATTTCCCGCCTGCGTCCACCTGCAACCGGCTGAATTCAATTCAGCTCCAACTCCGAAACAGTTTCGGGGGCAGGAATGGCCAAACAAAAAAATTATCTCGCGTTCGGTGCGGTCGGTCTGGTGGCACTGCTGATGTTCAGCCTTCCCCCGGAGACGGCCAACCGTCTCAAACGGTCCATTGGCAGTCTGTTTCTGCCGTTGGTGGGAGTGGCGGGCACTGCGCAACAGCTGCCGGTTGCGGCGGCGGACGCGATTTTGTCCCGGCGCGAACTCCTCCAGCTGACGGAAACCCTCCGGCACGAAAACGACCAGCTCAAAGTTCAGGCGCTGCAATCCGCCGCCACCCTCCGCGAGAATGACCAGCTCCGCAGCTGGCTCGGGCGCCAACGGGAACTGCCTTGGAAACTCAAATTCGCCAGGGTCATCCTGCGCGACCCGGCCAACTGGTGGCACACGGTGGAAATTGACCTGGGCAGCCGGGACGGCATCACCAACAACCAGCCGGTGCTGACCGCCGAAGGCCTGGTGGGCCGCATCTCCTCCGTCGCCCTCACCCGCTCCCAAGTGGTGCTCCTCAGTGACCCTAACTGCAAGGCGTCGGGCCTTGTGGAAAACCCCGCACACGATATCGGCGTGATTAGCGTCGGCGGGCCGCTTGACCCCTCGCTCGTCCATCTTATCTATCTTTCCGGAAGCGCCAATCTGAAACCCGGCCAGAACGTCTTCACCAGCGGCCTCGGGGGTGTTTTTCCAAAGGGGATCCCCATTGGTCAGGTGGTGGATTCGCGCCCGGTGGACTTTGGCCTCTACACGGAGGCCCGTGTGAAACTGGCCGCCAATCTGGGCGCACTGGAACAGGTCTGGGTGCTGATGAAATGAAACCCCTAATACAATCCGTCCCCTACCGCCCCGGCCTGGCCGCCCGCGCCGCGGACGCATTGCGTCTTCTCGTCCCGAGCGGGTCGGAGGTTCCTTGCTGATGAATGCCCTGCAGACCATCCTGATTTTGGCCTTCGCGTTTCTGGCCGTATTCGGCGAAGCTCTGCTTCCCGGCGTGCGCCGGCTGCTCGGGGCGCAGGTGGACTTGCTGCCGGTGCTGATGGTCTACGCCGCCCTGAATGCCAGCCTGCTGACCGTGACGCTGCTCGCCGTCCTGGGCGGGCTTTGCTTTGACGCCCTTTCCGCCAACCCGCTGGGCATCACCCTGCTGCCACTATTCACAGTCGGGCTGGTGATTTTTTCAAAGCGCGAATTGATCCTGCACACGCTGCCCTTTGCGCAGATCGTCCTCGGAGCCGTCGCAAGCGCCGCGGTCCCGGCCTTGACCGTGCTGCTGCTGCTCACGGGGGGGCAGCAGCCGCTGCTCGGCTGGGGCTCCCTCTGGCAGTGGCTGGTGATGACCCTGGGCGGAGCGGCGGCGGCGCCGTTTATTTTCGCGCTGTTCGCGGGCTGTCACCATGCGCTCGGCCATCCGCCGCGAACCGAAACCAGCTTCCGTGCCGACCGCGAAATCCACCGCGGTAGATCCTGAGATGCTCATTATCGACCAACTGAAAAAGAACGACCCGCACCTCCGCCTGGTGGCGCTGGTGCTGGCCGGGGGTCTTTTGGTCCTGCTAGCAGGCCTGTGGTGGGTGCAGATTGTTTCCGCGAACGAATACCAATCGCATCTGCAAACCCAGGCGTATCGCACAATCCGGATCCCCGCCGTACGCGGGAAAATCCTCGACCGGGAGGGGCGCGTGCTGGCCGAAAACCGGCCGCGTTATAATCTGTGCCTTTATCTGGACGACTTGCGCAAGCCGTTCGACGCTGCCTATGCGCCGCTCCGCAAACAGGCGCTTGCCGGGCAAAGGGCCGCCATCGCCGCCGAGGAAAAAAGGCTCGGCCGGGGGCTCACGAAATCCGAACGAAAAAAGTTCGCCTTTGCCAAGGACCAGGTCGAGCGCCTCCGCGCGCAATCCCGGCTGGGCGTCGTCACCGCGGTTGCGACTCGGATCGGCCAGGCGCTGGGCCAGCCATTGACGGTGGATGCCGCCCAGTTCGAGCGGGCCTACCAAAAAAAACGGGCCCTGCCCTATCCGCTGCTGCTCAACCTCAACCCAGCGCAGATCGCACGCTTTGAGGAGGCGTTCACCAACGGCTTCGGAGCAGATCTGGAACTGCAGGCAGCGCGCGTTTATCCCTTCGGCGGAACGGCGGCTCATGTGCTGGGCTATTTGCGGAGCGACGACAGTTCGGCGGAGGGCGAGGAATCCTATTTCTCCTACCGGCTGCCTGATTACCGGGGCGTGGTCGGGGTTGAGGCCGGCTACGACGCCCAACTCCGCGGAACGGCCGGAGCGCAATCGGTGCTGATCAACAGCCAGGGCTATCGCCAGTCGGAGAACCTCTGGAATCAGCCTGAACCGGGCCAGAATGTCGTGCTCACCATCGATCAGGACCTCCAGCAGGCGGCCCAACAGGCGCTGATGGCGCGCCGGGGCGCAGAGGCGCGCGGAGCCATTGTCGTCATGGACGTGCATACCGGGGACGTGCTGGCGCTAGTGTCCTCGCCGGCGTTTGACCCGAACGATTTTGCACAGGGCATCTCGCAGGAAAAGTGGAACCGTATGCAACAACTCTCGGCGGAAAAAAACCGAGCCACCTACGAAAACTATGCGCCGGGCTCCATTTTCAAAACCGTTGTCGCGCTGGCCGCCCTGGAAGGCGGGCTGGATCCTGCCGAGGTGTTTCACGTGCAGGCCAACCCGGAAAATCCGGCCCGGGGAGTTTTTTATGTGGGGCGCCGGGCGATCAAGGACACGGCGGCGCCGGGCGATTACAATTTCCAGAAGGCGTTCATCCATTCCAGCAATTCCTATTTCATCACCAACGGCCTGCGGGCGGGCCCTGAAAGCCTCATCCGCCTGGGGGAGAAATTTCATCTGGGAGAACGCACCGGGCTATTCCCCGGTCAGGAGACCCGCGGCAATTTTCCGAGCCAGGCCCGGGTGAATTCCCGCGACTGGCGGGACGGCGACACGGCTAACTTGTGCATTGGGCAAGGCGAGGTCGCCGTGACCCCGATCCAGATGGCGGTGATGACTTCGGCGATTGCCAACGGCGGCCAGGTGTTGTGGCCGCGGCTGGTGGACCGCATTCTGCCGCAGGATCCGGCGGTGGATAAAACGGCCGCTCACTTTCCCGCCGGGGTCGTGCGGGACGAACTGGGTGTGAGCGCCCGCAGCCTGAAAATCTTACGCGCGGCCATGCGCGCCGATGTGCAGAGCACCGAGGGCACGGGCTACGACGCCTTTCACCATGGGGGCGAATTGAAAATGTCGGTGTGCGGGAAGACCGGCACGGCTCAGGTACAGGACGCAGCCAACAAGCTGACGGGTTACACGTTCTGGTTCGCCTCGTTCGCCCCGTATGAAAACCCGCATTACGCCGTCGTGGTCATGGTGGAATCCGAAAGCGGCGGGTCGGGCGGCACGGTGTGCGCACCCATCGCCCGCGATATTTATGAGGCGATCTTGAAAAAAGAAAACCCCCGCCCGGGAAATACTCTGGCCCAAAACTAAGATGAAGAAACCTTCAACCCTCAACCCTCAGCGTCCGGGCATGCGTCATGGTTGATTCTGCTCTCAACGAACGCGAGCCGAAGCTCGACCGGCTGCAGCTGGGGGCGGTCGGCCTGCTGATGCTGATCGGCACGCTGTTCGTCTACAGCGCGACGATGGCGACCTCGGGGGCGGTCACGCTGCCGTGGCAGGACCAGGTTTGGATCCGGCAGATGGTCTGGTATGCCCTGGGGTCCTGTGTGGGGGTGGTCTTGTGTCTGGTGGACTACCACACGCTGGCGCGCTGGGCGTTCGTGGTGTATGGCGCGGCGATTTTCTTTTTGGTCCTTGTCCTGATTCCGCACATTGGCACCACCCACGGCTGGGGCGCGCAACGCTGGATCGACCTGGGCTTCTTCCAGTTTCAGCCGAGCGAATTCGCCAAGCTCGCCTTCATCCTCGCCGCGGCCCATTATCTGAGCCGTCCGGTGGAGGAGCTGCGCGAGCGACGGGTATTCTGGCGGGGCATCGGGCTGATTGTACTGCCGTTCGTGCTGATTTTGAAGGAACCGGACCTGGGGTCGGCGCTGGTTTTGGTTCCGACGGGCCTGGTGATGATGCTGGCGGCCGGCACGCCCAAGCGCTACCTGCTCCAACTGGTCGGGATCGTGGGTGTGCTCGCGGCGGTGTTGCTGGCGGATCTCCTGTTCGCGCCGCCGCGCTGGCAGGTGCCCATGCAAACCTATCAGCGCCAGCGGCTGCTGGTCTATTTCGGCCAGGATTTTGCGGCGGCTGGAGCCAGCCCGGCGGAACAGGCGCAGGCGCGCCAACTGCAATTCGACAAGTCGTATCAAGTGACTCAGGCGCTGATTTCGGTCGGCTCCGGCGGTCTGCTGGGCAAGGGCTGGGGCAAGGGCGACCAGACGGCGCTCGGGTTTTTGCCGCCGGGGGCGGCGCACAATGATTTCATTTTCTCCGTCATTGCCGAGGAGGAAGGATTCGTCGGCTCCGTTGTGGTGCTGACGCTGTACACGGTGATTCTCTTCACTGGTTTGAGAATCGCCGGCCGGGCGCGCGATCGCTTGGGCAAACTCGTGGCGGTGGGCGTCGTGACGCTCCTGTTTAGCCACGTTTTCGTGAATATCGGCATGAACATTCGCATCGTCCCGGTGACGGGCATCCCACTGCCGCTGTTAAGTTATGGCGGGTCTTCAGTGCTGTGCTCGTTGATCGCGCTGGGCCTGATGCAAAACGTCCACATCCATCGAAGAGGATATTAATATGAGCAACAACAATAACAACTTCTCGCGGCGCCGCCGCGGCATGCGTTTCAAGCCCAAGGGCGGGCTGGGCCCGAATCCGCAGCGAACCGACCGCGATGCCAGCCAGGCCCGCGCCGAAGTCGTGGCCGAGCAGGGCGGCGATGAGCGCCTATTTGAAAAACGGCATCACGCCGAAATTGAACGCGCTGAAAATATCGCCGCCGGCCTGCCGCCCCAGGGCGCGCCGGAGCCGGCCGAGCCGCACGCGCACGACGGGGAAAAGAAGGATTTCCGCGAGCCGCATCTCGACACTCCCGCCGTGGTGGAGGAGGAGAAGTTTGCTCCGGTGGCCTTCAAGGAGCAGCCCAAGGGCCTTGTCGAAAGCATCAAAGCCGCCGCCGTCAACCTCGTCAAAAAAGTCCAGAAGCTCATCCGTCCGGAGAAGAAAATCCACAAGGAGGTCGTCATCAATGCCGAGACCCTCGAAACCCGCGTCGCGGTGACAGAGGACGGCAAGCTCGAAGAATTCAACATCGAGCGCACCTCCGAGGAGCGCCTGGTCGGCAGCATCTTTAAGGGCAAGGTGCGCAACCTCGAGGACGGACTCAAGGCGGCGTTTGTGGACATCGGGTTCGAGAAAAACGCCTTCCTGCATTACTGGGACATCGTGCCGAACCAGTTCGACAGCGGGGTGGAGATTGTTGAGCGCGAAGGCAAGCGCCGCGACAAGCCGAAAATCACGCAGCGCGACATCCCGCGCCTGTATCCGCCCGGCAGCGAAATCATCGTGCAGGTCACCAAGGGACCGATCAGCACCAAGGGCCCGCGCATCACGACCAATCTGGTCCTGCCCGGACGCTACCTCGTGCTGCTGCCTAACTCGGATCAATGCGGCATCTCTCGCAAGATTGAAAGCCAGGAGGAACGCAAGCGGCTGAAGAAGATCCTCCGCGAGCTCGCCATCCCCGACGGCATGGGCGTCATCATGCGCACCGCCGGCGAGGGTCAGCAGTTGCGCTATTTCGTGCGCGACCTCGCGCTGCTGCTCGAGGAATGGCGCGAAGTCCAAGAAAAGATCAAACGGCAGCCGATGGCGACGTGCGTTTTCCAGGAGCCCGACCTGATCGAGCGCACTGTGCGCGACTTCCTCACGGAAGACGTCGAGCGGATCGTGGTGGACAATCAGAAGGCCTACGACCGGATGTGCGAGATGATCTCCAAGATCTCAAAGCGGTCCGCCAGCAAGATCAAGTTCTATTCCGAGGCCCAGCCGGTATTTGACCGTTTCAACATCAGCAAGCAACTCGAGAACACCTTCTCGCGCCAGGTGCACCTGAAGGGCGGCGGCTACATCGTCATCGATGAAACCGAGGCGCTGGTGGCGGTGGACGTGAACACCGGCCGGCACAAGGGCGGGCGCGATCAGGAAGCCACCATCCTGAAGGTGAATCTTGAGGCCGCCGAGGAATTGTGCCGCCAGCTCCGGCTCCGCAACATGGGCGGCCTCATCGTGCTCGACTTCATCGATATGAAATCACGGCGCGACCAGCAGCAGGTCTATGCGCGGGTGAAGGACGGCCTGCGGCGCGATAAGGCCAAGACGCACATCCTGCCCATCTCCCAGCTCGGCCTGATGGAGATGACCCGCCAGCGCCACAGCGAAAGCGTCCGGTCCGCCGTCTATGACGACTGCCCTTATTGCAAGGGCCGCGGCAAGGTCAAGAGCGTCGTGACCATGAGCGTGGAGATCCAGCGCAAGCTGCAGGAGATCCTGAAGAAGCGGACCCGGGATGAGAACGACTTCCAGCTGCGGATCGTCGTGCACCCCACCGTGCTCGACCGCCTGCGCACGGAGGACGAGAAACATCTCATTGAGATGGAGAAGCGCTACTTCGGCAAACTCTCCTTCCGGGCCGACACCGGCATGCACGCCGAACAGTTCAAGATCGTCAACGTCCAGTCCAACGAGGAGCTGGCGAACGTTGGGGCCTGAGCCTCAACGGCAGTTACTAAACGCCAAACGCCCCGCGAATCCTCGCGGGGCGTTTGGGTTTCCGGCGGGATTTCCAGCCGGCGGGACATCGGTTTTTAAAATTGCAGGAAAGGCCAATGCCCCCAGGAATCAATCCGATTGCCGGAAGACTGCAAAGGAGTTTTCATCCTGCACGTTGGTCACCAGCGTCTGGTCTTTGCCCACCGACTGGGTAATTTTTCCGCGGTGAATCAGCGTCAGCTCCACCCGCTCCCCGCCCAGGTTTTTCACAACCATCTCACTGCCGCCCAGCACTAGGTGCTTGTCCTCCCCTTTCGCTAGAGAAAACCGCTCAGTCCGGAGGATGTAATAATTCCCCCATTTGAGCGGGAGCCGTTTGAGTTTTTTCTCGATCTGCGGCGAAACCGGGGTGCCGTGGGTCTGCGGGTCATTGGAACCCACCACCAGCTGCGCCTCCAGTTTCAAAGGGGCGTCAGCAGCGAGCGCGCCTGCGCACAGGAGAAAAAACAGGGCGGCGCAGACCCGTCGGGCTGAAAAAATGAGGGGGATGTTCATGGGTTAATTGACGGCGTTCGGCTTCGGATTTCGCGCGGGATCGCTCCCCGCCGCAGGGGAGAACCACACGAGGGTCGTGCCTTCGCGGACGTCACGATAAATGGTCGCATCCGCATCGGCCAGCATCGTTTCCACGACGGGGGCGCCAGCGTCCATCAGCGCCTCCACAGGGGCCGTCCGGCCATGAAAATAAGCCGCCACGCCAGCGATAACCAGCCCGACAGCGGCAGCCGGAAGAACCCAGCGGCGCAGGACGGCAGCGAGGGATGCCTTGGGGCGCGGGGTCAACCGGGGTTCGAGCCGCTGAATCTCGCGCTCGATCTTCGACCAGAAAAATTCGCGTGACTCCGGCAGACTCCCCCGCGGCCCGGATTGAGCCAGAGCTTGGCGGGTGTTTTTCAGTTCCGCGAGCAGCCCCGCCGCGGCGGAGTCGCGTTGGGTCCAGGACAGAGTTTCACGCGCCTCGCGCTCCGGCAATTCCCCGTCGAGGAGGGCCTGCACTTTCAGTTGTTCTTCCGGATTCATGATTCTTCTCTGGCCGACGCCAGCAGCGCGGCCATCTTCCGCCGGGCATAATACAGCCGCGACATCACCGTGCACCGTGCCCAGCGAGCAGCCGACCGTTTTGGCGATGGCCTTGTAATCCATGTCCTCAAACTCGTGCAGCACCAGAACCGTCCGGTGCTCCGGGGTCAACTGGCCGAGCGCCGCGTCAATTTTTTTGCGCAACTCGGCGCGTTCCAAGCCGGCGGTCGGGTTTACGGTCACGACGGGCATCTGCCGTTCCACGCCGCCACCTTCCTCCTCCAGCTGCTCGATAGAATCCGTGCGGTGCCGCTTCTGCCGCCGCAGGTGGTCGAGGCAAAGGTTGATGACGATGCGCGTCATCCAGGTCGCGAAGCGGGATTCGCCCTGAAACTGTGCGAGCCGCTGCCAGCCCTTAACCCAGGCTTCCTGTGAAAGATCCACCGCATCCTGCTCATGATGGGTCAGGCTTAGGGCGCGGGCGTAAAGGGAATCCCGATGCCGGAAGACCAACTCCTCAAACGCCGCCAGATCGCCTTGCCGGGCGGCTTTCACCAACGCTTCATCATCGGCAGAGGAATGATTCATTCCAGACACGGATTAGACGCCGCCCGGGAGGACTTATTCAAGGCGCACTACAGTTTTCCCTTGGTGCTGGGCAGCTGGCCAGCGATGCGCGGGTCGCGCGCGCAGGCGGCGTCGGCGGCGCGGGCAAAGGCCTTAAACAGTCCCTCGACGATGTGATGGGGCTCATCGCCGTAGAGCAGTTCCAGGTGCAGATTGCAGCGGGCTTCATTGGTGAAGCCCTGGAAAAATTCCCGGGCGAGGCCGAAACGGAAGGCGCTGGAGGCGTCCTGCTGCTTTTCCGCCGCAGTGATTTTTTTCTGGGAAAAACGGTCGAGCCCGCGCCAGACGAGATGGGGCCGCCCGCTGAAATCAATGACGCACCGGGCCAGGCATTCGTCCATTGGCACGTAAGCCTCGGCCGGGGGCAGTGCGACCGACCCTTTCTCCCGG